>Ga0164241_10003532_pt1 | contig 15662 bp, 18 predicted proteins | sample OricomyardsoilBY_FD_108780 | JGI IMG/M metagenome (GOLD analysis project Ga0164241, IMG submission 108780) | Backyard soil microbial communities from Emeryville, California, USA - Original compost - Back yard soil (BY) | ecosystem: Environmental > Terrestrial > Soil > Unclassified | place: USA... | reverse complement strand
GGGATGAGCTGGAACAACATCCCGACGCGCTCGGGCACCGGCATCTCCGCCCTGACGCTCGACGATAACGAGATCGCGGTGACCGCCACGCCCGGCGCGATCGGCGCGCCGCCGGTGATCGCGGTCTCGCCTTATTACACGGTCGCGAACCGCGCGGTGACGATGCCCGGCGGCAAGACCACAATCGGCTATGACCGCGACCCCAACGGTTTTGTCCTGCGCGTGACCGGCACGATCGCAGCGGGCGCCGCGCCCGACCGCGACCACATCGGCATCGACGATCCGGCGCGCTATGCCGCCTGGACGCTGCGCCGGATGCTGATCGCGCGCGGCGTGACCGTGACCGGCGCGGTGCGCGTTCGCCACCGGCCGCTCGTCCCCGCCGACGATCCAGCGGTCCGCAACAATGCCCTGGCCGCGCACCCGCCCGAGCCCCCGCTCCTCGCACAGATCACGCCCGCACCGCTGGGCGAGGATTTCACGATCATCGACAAGCGGAGCCAGAATCTCCACGCCGAACTGATGCTGCGCCGCGTCTCGCGGATGGCCGGCAGCGGCTCGATCGCCGACGGGCAGGCGGTGCTGCGCGCCGTGATGGCCAAGGCGGGCGTGCCGCGCGCCGGGTTCGACTTCTCCGACGGCTCGGGCATGTCGACCTATAACCGCATCAGCCCGCGCGCGGCGGTCACGCTGCTGCGCTGGATCGCGGCGCAGCCCTGGGGCGCACAGTGGCGCGCGACGCTCCCGGTCGGCGGGATCGACGGCACGCTCGCGCGCCGCTTCCACGGCACCGCGATCGACGGCAAGCTCTTCGCCAAGACCGGCTCGCTCAACGCGACCAGCGCCCTGTCCGGCTACATGATCGCGGCGAGCGGGCGCACGCTCACTTTCTCGCTCTACGCCAACGACATTCCCGACGGCGCCAGCGCGACCAAGGCAATGGACGCCGCGCTCGAGCTGATCGCCGGACGGAATTGATGCGCGCGCCCGCGCTCGCCGGATTGGCGTTCGTACTCAGTCTGTTGGCTCCCAAACCTGCGATGGCGCAGGACATGCCGGCGCCGCCGCAAGCCGCGCCCGCGCCTTATGTCGCGCCGGTCCCGCCGCCGTGCCGCCGCGTCGGCGATGCGACCAGCGGCACCGGAGAGCCGCAATTCATCCGCATCGCCCCCGATGCCGCCGCGCGGCTTGCCGAAATCGGGCTCGATCGCGCCGAGATCTTCGCGCGCATGGCCGATACGGCGATCCCCGAGACGATGGGCTGCTGGGCGATGCCGGCGGGCAATTTCGACAGCCAATTGATCTCGGTCGGGATGGCGCAATGGAATTTCGGCACCGGCTCGCTCCAGCCCTTGTTGGACGACTGGCGCGAATCCTTTCATTCGGGCCATCGCTACAAGCAGGCGCGCAAGGCGTTCGCGCCGGTCTATGGCAAATTGCTCTTCTCGAAGGCCTGCCGCGCCGTTCCGGTCGGTGACAAATGCCGCGCCGCGATCCTCGCCGCCGAGGACGCGACCGGCCATCTCGATCCCGTGCTCCAGGCGGAGCTCACCGCGTTGTTCGAGAGCGACGGGATGCTCCAGGTGCAGACCGACCATTATGTCGCGATGCTCGATCAGGTGCGGCTCGACCTGCTGCGCGTCTTCCCGAACGAGCCGATCACCCCGCGCAAGGTGCGCTGGGCGATCGACACGCGCGTGCAGCAGGGCGGGCTGCCCGCCGACGAGGATATCGCCCGGCTGCGCGCGAAGCTCGCCGCGATGCCCGAGGCCGATCGCTGGCCGCGCCTGTCGGCGATCGTGCGCTGGTACGGCGCGCTCGCCGACACGATCGATCAGGACGGGATCGCCCGCGACCATGCCTGGAACGTGGCGCGCTGGACCTGCCTGATCGACCATCGCCTGATCGATCCCGAGCAATATGAGCTGCTCAGCCTCACCTTCCTGCGCAGCCGCACCGCGATCGGCAACAGCGGGCGCTGGCAGGCGCTGACCTTCGAGCGCCGCGCCAAGATCATCCTCGGCGTGGGCAGCGTCAGCGGCGTGCGCGACGGCGAGTGTTCCTAGGCAGCGTCGGCGGCGTGAGCGCGACACGGCTTTCGTTCGATCCGCGCTTAGGCTAGCGCGCGACGCGGCTATTGCGCCTGCATGGAGAATTTCACGATGACGATCAGCGTCGGCGACCGCCTTCCCTCCCTCACGCTCGTCAAGGCCACCGAGGGCGGCCCCGAGCAGGTGAGCTCGGATGATTTCTTCAAGGGCCGCAAGGTCGCCTTGTTCTCGGTGCCCGGTGCGTTCACGCCGACCTGCTCGGCCAAGCATTTGCCCGGCTATCTCGACAAGGCCGCCGAGCTGAAGGCGAAAGGCGTGGACGAGATCGCCTGCACCGCGGTCAACGACGCGTTCGTGATGGGCGCGTGGAGCAAGGCCAACGCGGCGGGCGACAGCGTGACCATGCTGGCCGACGGCAATGGCGATTTCGCCCGCGCGGTGGGGCTGACGATGGACGGCAGCAAGTTCGGCCTGGGCGAGCGCGGCCAGCGTTATTCGATGCTGGTCAATGACGGCCTGGTCGAGCAGCTCAACGTCGAGGCGCCGGGCGAGTTCAAGGTCAGCTCGGCCGAGCATCTGCTGAGCGAAATCTAAAGTAGTCCTCCCCGCGGGGAGGATCAGGCGAACCGGGCTGGCAAAACGGCCAGCCCCTTCCGCCCCCTTCCCTCGCCGCTTCACTTCCGCGACACTCGCCTCCGCGCCGGGGCAGCGACTCCGCGCGCCGGGTTCGCTGCACGGCAGAAGGAGACGCGACATGGCCGAGACCAATGACGAGAAGAAATCCTTTTTCGAGCGCGCGCAGGACGCGATCGAGGATGCGGTCGAATCGACTGTCGAGGCGGTGAAGGAGCATCCCGTCGCGGCAGCGGGAATCGCCGCCGGCGCGGCCGCCGCGGTGGCGGGCGCAGCCTATGGCGCGAGCAAGCTGCTCGACCGCGATGAGGGCGACGACGACGGCTCAACCAAGGGCTGAGCCTCGCCCCCGAAGGGCCGCCGACTTGCCAGTGTAACGATTCCGCTATAGCCGCGGACGATGACTCGTGCTTCCGATATCGTCGCCGAGCTCGACCGGCTCTACACCGCATCCGTCGAGCGCCTCAAAGCCGCGCTGACCGCCTATATCACCGACGGCACCAAGCCCGCGCCGGGCGCGCGGCACGACGGCTCGTTCGCCTATCCCGAAATCCGGCTGACCTATCGCGGCGGATCCGACAACACGCCGTTGCGCTCGTTCGGGCGGCTGGTCGATCCGGGGCAATATCGCATCAGCGTGACCAAGCCGGCGATGTTCGGCGATTACCTGACCGACCAGTTGGCCCTGCTGATCGAGGATTACGACGTCGCGGTCGAGGCGGCGGTGGGGCGACAGGAAATCCCCTTCCCCTATGTCCTCGATCCCGGCCATGCGCTGAGCCTCGACGAGGTCTCCGCCGCCGAGCTGGCGCGTTGGTTCCCGGCGACCGAGCTGGCGCATATCGGCGACGAGATCGCCGACGGGCTGTTCATCGCCACCGACGATATCCGCCCGCTCGCCTTGTTCGATGCGCTGCGCACCGATTTCAGCCTCGCCCGGCTGCGCCATTATACCGGCACGCCGCCCGAGCATGTGCAGCGTTATGTGCTGTTCACCAATTATCACCGCTATGTCGACGAGTTCGTGCGCTGGGCCGGATCGCAATTGGGCCCGAATGAAAAAGGCGAACCCAGCCGCTTCACCCAGCTGTCGGGCGCGGGCGGCGTGGTGATCGACAGCCCGGCCGATCTCGACAAGATGATCAGCGACAGCGCGTGGCGGCGGCACCAGATGCCCGCCTATCATCTGATCGCGCCCGATCGCACCGGGATCACGCTCGTCAATATCGGCGTCGGCCCGTCCAACGCCAAGACGATCTGCGACCATCTCGCGGTGCTGCGGCCCGAGGCATGGCTGATGATCGGCCATTGCGGCGGCCTGCGCCCGAGCCAGCGGATCGGCGATTACGTGCTGGCGCATGCTTATCTGCGCGACGACCACATTCTCGATGACGTGCTGCCACCCGAAATCCCCGTGCCCGCGATCGCCGAGGTGCAAATGGCGCTGGCGCGCGCGGCGGAGACCGTGTCGGGCCAGTCGGGCGAGGAATTGAAGCGGCGGCTGCGCACCGGCACGATCGTCACCACCGACGATCGCAATTGGGAGCTGCAATATTCGCGCTCGGCGCTCCGCTTTTCGTTGAGCCGCGCGGCCGGGATCGACATGGAATCGGCGACGATCGCGGCGCAGGGCTACCGCTTCCGTGTGCCCTACGGGACGCTCCTCTGCGTGTCGGACAAGCCCTTGCACGGCGAGCTCAAGCTGCCCGGCCAGGCCAACCGCTTCTACGAGCGCGCGATCGCCGAGCATATGAAGATCGGCATCGAGACATGCGAGGAATTGCGGCGTGAGGGCGCGCGGCTGCACAGCCGCAAGCTGCGCGCGTTCAACGAACCGCCGTTCCGCTGAGGCGGGGCGAGGGACACCGCGCCGATCCCATGCGTTATGCCCCTGTATCAGCAGGAGTATGCGTCATGGCCACCACCAAAACCCAATCCCGCCGTCGCGACGGCAACGGCCGCGATTTCGATTCGTCCGAGCATCCGCGCGACAGCCACGGCCGCTTCAAGGATGCCTCGAGCGGGTGGAAGACCGCCGCAATCGTCGGTGGCGTCGGCGCAGTGGGCGCGATCGCCACCGCGGCATTGCTCAGCCTGAAAGGCAGTTCGCGCGAGGCGCTGACCAGCGCCTTCCAATGGGGCAAGCACGCCGACAGCGAGGCCGACAGCGCGCACCAGGCGGACGGCACCGATTCCTCCGCCTCGTTCAACGCCAAGATCGCCGACGAGGGGACGATCCCGGCGTAGACCTGGTCGGCATGAGGTGATTGTACGCTTCCCCGGCGAAGGCCGGGGCCCAGTTGCAGGCCGCCCGATGCTAGGCCCCGGCCTTCGCCGGGGAAGCGTGCTTGGTTTTGGATGAAATCGGACCCTATCGCGCCAGAAAATCCGCGATCGCCTCGCCCAGTTCGGGCTTGACCACCGCGCTCATGTGATTGCCCGGCACCGCAGCGTAGCGGCCGTCGGGGAGCGCCTCGGCCAGCGCCTGCGCGCTGCCGTTGTCGTGATCCTCGGTGCCGGCGAGAACCAGGATCGGCATGGCGAAGCCGTCGAGCGCGGCGCGCGGCGTGTCGACGAAGGTATCGAGGATGCCGAGCAGCGCCACCGGATCGCCGCCGGTCGTCTTGAGGAACGCCTCGGCGAACCAGGCGGGCGAACCGCGCTCGTGCTCGCCCAGATGGGTGAGGATATAACGGAAGTGGCCGGCCCGGCGATGCGTGTCGAGGATGCCGTCCAGCCCCATGCCTGACAGCACCGCGCGGCCCGGCGTCGCGCCGCGCGCCAGCATCCGCACGGCGGTGCGCGCGCCGAGCGAATAGCCGCCGAGATCGTAATCGGCCAGGCCCAGATGCGCGATCAGGTCCTCGCCGTCCGCCGCCAGCACGTCGGGCGGATAGGCCGCGGCGTCGTGCGGTTTCGCGCTGTCGCCGTGCGCGCGCAGGTCGGGCATGATGACGCGAAAGTCCCACGTGGCGATGAGCGCGGCGTGGCCGTAGCGGATCCAGTTGGTGAAGGCGTCGGAGAAATAGCCGTGGATCAGGACGACCGGGCGCGCGGACTCGGTTCCCGGCCCCATCTCGCGCCACGCCAGCCGCCGGCCGTCGCGACTTTCGAAAAACTGCGGTTCAATCGGGGAGTTTTCCAACGGCCTTCATCCATCGATCGACGACGTTCGGGTTGTCGTCGGTGCGATAGGGGGCGAGGCCCTTGGTGTCGAGCCAGGCCTCATGCCAGCTTTCGACGCCGAAATGGTGCGTCGGCACGAACGGCGCGGGATCGTCGAAGCTCCCGACGGTCAGGTCCATGTTCGCGCTGTCGGGGAATTCGAAGGTCAACGGTGTGCCGCAGGCCGAACAGAAGCCGCGCCGTGCGATCGGCGAGGAGGCATAACGATCGGGCTCGTGTTCCCAGCTCACGTCGGCCTTCTTCACGTTCTTGAACGCGATCGAGACGCCGCCGGTCGCGCGCTGGCACATGCGGCAATGGCAAAGATAGGCGCCGTCGTCGTGCACCTCGACGCTGTAGCGCACGCGCCCGCACTGGCAGCCGCCCGTCATCCGCCGCTCGAGCGGCTGCGGCGCGCGGGGCTCGATGCTCATCGCGGCGTCACGCGCCACACGGTGTTGCCGACGTCATCGGCGACCAGCAGCGCGCCGCGCCCGTCGACGCCGACCCCGACCGGCCGCCCGTGCGCCTTGCCGTCCTGGCCGATGAAGCCGGTCAGCACGTCGCGCGGCGGGCCTGCGGGCCGACCGCCGGCGAAGGGGACGAACACGACCTTGTAGCCGTTGAAATGGCCGCGATCCCAGCTGCCATGCTCGCCGACGAACGCACCGCCCTGATAGCCCGGCAGCAGATTTGCGGCATAGAAGGTCATGCCGAGCGGTGCGACGTGGCTCGACAGCGCGTAATCGGGCGGGATCGCCTTCGCGACGAGATCGGGCCGCTGCGGCATCACGCGCGGATCGACGTGCTGGCCGTAATAGCTGTACGGCCAGCCATAGAAGGCGCCGTCCTTCACCGAGGTCAGGTAATCGGGCACGAGATCGGGGCCGAGCTCGTCGCGCTCGTTGACCACCGCCCAGAGCTGCCCGGTCTGGGGATTGAACGATAGGCCGTTGGGGTTGCGCAGGCCCGTCGCGTAGAGCCGGTGCGCGCCGGTCGCCCGATCGATCTCCCAGATCGCGGCGCGCTCGAACTCGGCGCCGATGCCGTTCTCGGTGATGTTGCTGTTCGATCCGACGCCGGCATAGAGCTTGGTGCCGTCGGGGCTGGCGGCGAGGCTCTTGGTCCAGTGATGGTCGATCGGGCCGCCCGGTAGCGGCGTCAGGATCGTGCCGGGCGCGGTGATCTTCGTCTCGCCCGCGACATAGGGATAGCGCACCACCGCATCGGTGTTGGCGACGTAGAGATCGTTGCCGACGAGCGCGACGCCGAACGGCGAGTTGAGGTGATCGAGGAACACGCTGCGCACCTCAGGCACGCCGTCGCCGTTCGTGTCGCGCAACAGCGTGATGCGGTTGCCGCCCTTGGCGCCGGCGCCGGCAAAGCCCTGGATCCAGCCCATGACCAGCTCCTTGGGCCGGTGCACCGGCTCGGGCGGCCCATTCGATTCGACCACCAGCACGTCGCCATTGGGCAAGGTGTAGACCGAGCGCGGGTGCATCAGTCCGGTGGCGAAGGCGGTTGCCTTGAGGCCGGGCGCGGCAGTAGGCGCCTCGCCCTGCCGCCAAGGCGCGGCCGCCGCGACATGCATCGGCGGCAGCAGATATTGCTGCTGGTCGGGCAGCTTGGGATTGGCGCCGATCTGATCGGCCGGGTTGCCGCCGCTTGCGCTGCAGCCGGCAAGGGTGAGCGCGCCGCCGGCGAGCAATGCGAACAAACGGGCGCGGCTCATCGTACCTCTCCCACGCGGCGATAGAGCATTCGTCCGCCGAGCCATTCGGTGACGAGCAGCACGATCACCGTGATGATCGACAGCACCAGCCCCGCCGGCATTACCGAAGTATAGGCGTCACGGCTGTGAACCAGCGCATTGAAGACGGCGAGCACCAGCACCAGCAGATTGCCCAGCGCGTGCGGCCAGCCCGGCCGTTCGAGCCGGAAGGTCTTGTGCCGCCCGAAGTCGATCAGCCCAGCAATCCCCGCCAGCACCCCGAATACCAGCCCCGCGACCAGCATCCAGGCCGAGAAATTTGCCCATTGCATGTCGGCGGTGTTGGCATAGGTGATGTCGGTGACGAGCGTGCCGGTGAAGCATGCGAACGGGATCGCGGCGAGCATGCCGTGGATCGGATTGGCGCGGCGGAACTGGCCGGAGACGGTGGTGGCCATGCGAAGCTCCGGAATTGCGTGACGATGGAGTCAATACGGCCCAGCACCGCCACGGTTCCGTCGCACCCGATGCTGCATTCGCCGAGCGCATTCGCACTTGCACAAAAAGCACGATAGCTGCCCTAGCTTTTTATAAGCCTGCTTATTATATCCATGCCATGCCGGAAAGCATGGGCTTCCTCCTGAGCGACGCATCGCGATTGCTGCGCAAGCGCTTCGACGAGCGCGCGCGCGTGATCGGCGCGACGCGCGCGCAATGGCAGGCGCTGACCAAGCTCAGCCGGCACGAAGGGATCAATCAGGGCGGGCTCGCCGAGCTGCTCGAAGTGGAGCCGATCACGCTGTGCCGCATGATCGACCGGCTCGAGGAATCGGGGCTGGTCGAGCGTCGCCGCGATCCCAGCGACCGCCGCGCCTGGCGCATCCATCTCACCCCCAAATCCCGCCCCCTGCTCGACCAGCTCCGCGGCCTCGCCGACGAGATGATCGATCAGATGCTGGCGGGGATCGACACCGCGGATCGCGAAAAGCTCGCGCAGATGCTCGAAACGATCCGCGACAATCTGAATCTCTCTTCCGAAAGTATCGAGGCCGCCCATGGCTGACGCAGACCCCAAGATCGACCGCACCCTTGTTCAGCCGGTCGCCATCAACACCATCGAGGAAGTCGATGCGCCTGCCCAGAAGCGGCGCAGCTGGGGCAAGATCGCCCTGATGGCCAGCGTCCCGCTGCTGATCGCGGCGGGCGCCGGCTATGTCTATCTCACCTCGGGCCGCTACGTCTCGACCGACAACGCCTATATCCAGCAGGACATGATCTCGGTCTCGCCCTTCGTGTCCGGCCCGATCACCGAGGTCGACGTGAAGGAGAACCAGCAGGTCAAGGCCGGGCAGGTGCTGTTCCGCATCGATCCGGCGCCGTTCAAGATTGCGCTCGACCAGGCCAATGCCGCACTCGCCGCGGCGCGGGTCGACGTCTCGACCAAGGCGACCGACACGTCGAGCGCCGCCGCCGACATTTCGAGCGCGCATGCCGACATCGATCTCGCGCAGGCCAATTTCGCACGGCAGGCGGCGCTGATGAAGCGCGGCTTCACCACCCGCGCCGATTATGACGCCTCGGCCAACAAGCTGGCGAGCGCGAAGGCGAGCCTGGCGACCGCGCAGGCCTCCGCCGCGCACGCCCGCGCGCAGATTTCGAGCGGCGACGCCTCGGGCGTGCCCGCCGCGATCCAGCAGGCGCTGGCGACGCGCGAGAAGGCGCAGCTCGATCTCGATCATACGGTGGTGCGCGCGCCGAAGGACGGCACGATCAGCCAGACCAGCCGGTTGCAGATCGGCAACGTCACCCCCTCGGGCGTACCGGCTTTGAGCCTGGTGGTCAGCCAGCACGCCTGGGTCGAGGCGAATTTCAAGGAAACCGACCTCAACCACATGACTCCGGGGCAGTGCGCCGAGCTGAAGTTCGATGCCTATCCGGGGCTGAAGGTGAAGGCGCGCGTGCAGTCGATCGGCGCGGGCACCGGCTCCGAATTCTCGGTGCTGCCGGCGCAGAACGCCAACGGCAACTGGGTCAAGGTGACGCAGCGCGTGCCGGTGCGGGTCGCGATCCAGGGCAATCCGCCGCGCGCGATGATCGCGGGCCTTTCCACCGATGTGAAGGTCGATACCAAGATCATGTGCCAATAAGGCGAAGTTCGTGGCCAATGCGTCCGCCCGGGCTGTTCCCGGCAAGCCTCTTCTGGAAACCCGGCTCCGTCCGCTCCTGACCGTCGGCGTCATGGGCGCGATGGTGATGCAGATTCTCGACACCACGATCGCCAACGTCGCGCTGCCGCACATGGAAACGGCGCTCGGCGCGACGCAGGACACGATCACCTGGGTGCTGACCAGCTATATCGTCGCCACCGCGATCGCGCTGCCGGCGACGGGCTGGCTGAGCGAACGACTCGGTTCGCGCAACCTGTTCCTGATCTCGGTCGCCGGCTTCATCCTCGCCTCGATGGCCTGCGGCACCGCGGTCAGCCTGACCGAGATGGTGGTGTTCCGCCTCTTCCAGGGCGTCTTCGCCGCGTTCATCAACCCGCTGTCGCAGACCGCGATGCTCGACATCAATCCGCCCGAGCGCGCCGCGCAGGCGATGAGCGTGTGGGGCATGGGCGTGATGGTCGGCCCGATCATGGGGCCGGTGATCGGCGGCTGGTTGACCGAGAGCTACAATTGGCGCTGGTGCTTCTACGTCAACGTGCCGGTCGGCGCGTTGACCTTCGCGATCCTGTGGTTCCTGCTGCCTTCGCGCGAGAAAGGCCGGCGCGACTTCGATTTCCTCGGCTTCGCGCTCGTCGGCATCGCCGTGGCGAGCTTCCAGATGATGCTCGATCGCGGCCAGAACCAGGACTGGTTCTCGAGCTGGGAGATCGTGATCGAAGGGCTGCTCGCCGCCGCGGCTTTGTGGATGGCGCTGGTCCATTTGATCACCGCGAAGAAGCCGCTGTTCGACCGGCATCTGTTCAAGAACCGCAACCTGGTGATGGGCATGATCTTCATGGTCATCATCGGTATCTCGACCATGGCGCCGATGGCGCTGCTGCCGCCGATGCTGCAGCAATTGTTCGGCTATCCGGTGGTCGATACCGGCTTGATGATGGCGCCGCGCGGCGTGGGCGTGCTGTTCACGATGTGGCTGGGCGGCCAGTTGATGGGCAAGATCGACACGCGAATCATGATCGTGGTCGGGTTGATCCTGTTCGGCTGGTCACTGCGCCTGATGGCGGGCTATTCGCTGGCGATGGATTTCTGGCCGGTGGTCACCACCGGCTTCATCCAGGGCCTCGGCATGGGGCTGGTGTTCATGCCGCTCAACAGCCTGGCCTTCGCGACGCTCGACAATGCCTATCGCCCCGACGGCGCGAGTCTGCTCAACCTGACGCGCTCGATCGGCCAGTCGGCGGGCATCTCGATGGTGATGGCGTTCCTGTCGCGCAACATCCAGACCAGCCACGCCGATCTCGTCCAGAACGTCACCGAAAAGACCATTCCGGGGCTGAACCTGAGCCAGGTCGACAGCCTCGGGTCGATCTCGGGCAGCGTCTATGGTTTCGCCGACGCGATGATCAACAAGCAGGCGGCGATGATCGCCTATATCGACGATTTCTACCTGATGGCGTGGATCTCGATCGCGGTCCTGCCACTGGTATTCTTCCTGCGAACGCCCAAGGGCAAGCTCGAGGTGGTGCACGCCGAATAGGCGGGCTGCGCGGCGGTTCGTCGTGCGACGGGCGGTTGAGCCGAACTCGTGCACCACTCGCCCCTGATTACCCCCGTTTCGGTTGCAACTCCTTGTAGTGGAACGTGAAACGGCGCCTTCTCGCGTCAGGCGCGGCGGTTTTGAGCATAGCCCGCCGCGTCGCAGCAAGGAGTAGGTGTATGATCAAACAGAAAGCTTGCGACCGGCTTCGGACCCAATTGCATGGGCTGGACGCCGCTCTGATCACGACCGAAGCGCGCGCCACGGCCGCGCCGATGGCCCGGAAATCGATCGAGCCCGGCACGGATCGGTCCTGGGGCTATCCGCCGGCCTGAACCGAGCGACAGCCGCTTCATGTTTGAGGCCAGGATCGATTTTGCCGATCTCGGTGCCCCCGTTGGATCAACCAGCGGGGGCATTGCGTTCGGCGGTTCGTGGATACGGCCCTATCCCCACCGCCTGCTCCGCCACGCATATTGGGACAGTCCCGAACGGCTGGTCGTCGCCAGCTGGGAACGCTTTCGCGATGAACCCGCCGATCTGGTCCGCGAAACCGGGCTGAACGAACGACAAGTGCAGGAGCGGATCGACGACACATGCGGCCGCCTGCTCGATCATGGCCTGATCATCATCGACCGTCCTTCCAGCACGATCCGCTATCGCAGTTCGGCGGCGATGACCGCGCCGATCTATCTGCTGCATCGCCCGGACGGCGTCAGGATCGATTGGGATTACGCACGCCTGCTCGCCGGTCTCCCGCTCGCGATCGACCTCGGCAAGGCGCTGATGCCCGTTGCGTTGATGTCGGCGTTCGGCGCGGAAACGATGGTCCGTGGACTCTGGCGCAGCGCGCCCGGCGCGACGCTGACCGCGAGCCCCGATGGCATTACGATCGTGATGCCCGAACCGATCGAATATCGCGGGCCGCAGGCGGTCGCATCCGGCGTCGATGTCGAGCAGACGCTGTTCGAAACCATGCAGGCGTTGCTCGCCGCGCGCCCGCTCGAACGCGATCGTACGGGGATCGAGCTCAGCGGCGGCATGGATTCCGCGCTGGCCGGGCTCGCCACAGCTCACGTGCTCGGCGACGGCGTGATGAGCGTCGGCGCGCAATTCGACGGCTCGATCGGCGACGCGCAGCGCACCCGTCGCCGTTTCCTGTGTGAGAAGGGCGACTTCGACGATCTCGAGCTCCCGGCAGGCCGGTTCGCACCCTTCGCACCGGCAAGCCTGCGCCGTCGCCCGCTCGGCGTATGGCCCGAGGATGAGAATTTTCCGGAAATATTCGAAGCGATCTTCGCCGTTCTGCAAGCCGCGGGAATCGACGCGCTGGTCAACGGGCTGGGCGGCGATGAACTGTATTTCGCCTATCAGGGCGAAGACGATCACGCCGCGACGCAAACCGATTTCTCACCCTATCTGACCGATCGTGGCCGCGCCTTGGCGCGAAGCGCCGCCACACAATATCCGCGAGGCTGGCTACAGGACAGCTGCTGGCTGGGCGCGGCAGCGCAGACGCAACGCGCGCTGCGCTACGGCGTCTGGCCGATCTATCCGTATCATTCGCCGGCTCTGGCGAAGTTCGTCGGCCATCTGCCCTGGGAGCATCGCCGCGACCGCAGGCTGCTGCGGCGCACGCTCACCCGCGTGACGGGCGATCCCATGTTCGAGCATGGCTATGAGAAGGAAACATTCCGCCCGGTCGCCTTCCGCGGCACGCGCGAGAACCGGGTGTGGCTGATCGACCTGCTGCGGCGCTCGACCTGGCTCGACCCACTTTACGTCGACGTCGATCGCGCGATCGCCGATCTGGAACGCGATCCCGAGGACCTGCCGATCGGCGACTTCAACTCGCTCAGCATATTGCTGCGGGTGTGCAGCTTCTTTCAGCCCGGCGAGGTGCCGGTCGAGGTCATGATCGCAAGCACGATCGAGACAATCCCCGCCGAATAGCGGCGTTATGCTCTCAGGATCGCGGCGAACTCGGCCGGCGGGGCGCTTTCCTCGAACACCGGAACGCCCCCGGCGCGATCGCCACCCAGGGCTGCTTGCGCTTCACCCAGATATGCGCGCGCGGCTCGATCATGGCGCTGTCGTCGAGCGTCCCGGCGCGCAGCATCGCGATGCCCGGCCGCGCGCTGTTGGTGTTGTAGATGCGCGCATGGCACGTCGCGCAGAAGCGCTGGCGCGACTGCGACCCGCTGGGATTGGTGAAGAGATATTCGATCACCGGCCCGTTCACGCTCAGCGCCGCCTCGGGCACCGGCGCATTCTCGCTGAACGCACTGCCCGACCAGCTCTGGCAGGTCAGACAATGGCAGCAATAGACCAGCGGCAGCGCATCCAGCGCGAGTGCGTAGCGGACGGCGCCGCATTTGCAGCCGCCGGCGATCATAGCAATTTCAGTCGATCCGAAAAACGCGAGCTCGCAACCTTGCGACCAAAACGAGTGTCTGCCGTGATCAGAACATCATCCAAAGATTCCGCCAATGCGAGATAGACACAATCGTAAATCGGGTGCTCGAGGTCCAATGCCATTTCCAGCGCGCGCGGCATCACCTCCCCTTCATCGGCGATCGTGACCAGCGATCTCGTAATCGCGAGTTGCACGGCGTAGGCGTCCGCATCGCCGAGTTCTCCGCGCATGCCCTTCTTCCACAACGCGTTGCCGATCTCTGCCAGCAAGAGATTGGGCGCGAGCAGATCGTCACGCCCCAGCAACGCTGACGCAGCTTCACTTCCGTCCTCGACGAAAATCCATTTGAAGGCCACGCTGGCGTCGATGATCACCGATTGCGATCTTCACGGATCAAATCGACCCCGGCCGTTTGCGTCACACCTGGCATTTTCGCCCGCTCGCTCCACGCCTGCATATCGCGAACGAGCGCCAGCTTTTCGTTGACCGTCAACTTGGCGGCATCCCTGATCGCCTCGCGTGCAAGCGCTTCGACCGAGGTTTTGCGCTCGCGCGCGCGAACCTTTAGTCTGGCGATGGTGGCGTCATCAAGCTGGCGAACGAGTATTTGGCCCATGCGGCAATGATAGCATCATGCTATCATTCCCTCAAGCCGCCTTCTTGAGGTGCCGTCGCCCCAACAATTCCGCGATCTGCACCGCGTTGAGCGCGGCGCCTTTGCGGAGGTTGTCGCTAACGCACCACAGGCTCAGGCCGTTGTCCACGGTGGGATCGTCGCGCACACGGCTGACATAGGTGGCATATTCGCCGACGCACTCGACCGGGGTGACGTATCCGCCGTCCTCGCGCTTGTCGACGAGCATCACGCCGGGCGCCTCGCGCAAGATATTCTGCGCCTCCTCAGCCGACAGCTCGTTCTCGAGCTCGATGTTGATCGCCTCGGAATGGCCGACGAACACCGGCACGCGCACGCACGTCGCGGTCACCTTGATCTTCGCGCCCATGATCTTCTTGGTCTCGACCACCATCTTCCATTCCTCCTTGGTCGAGCCGTCGTCGAGGAACGTGTCGATGTGCGGGATCACGTTGAAGGCGATCTGCTTGGTGAATTTGCGCGGCTCGGCTTGATCGCCGACGAAGATGTTGCGGCTCTGCTCGAACAGCTCGTCCATGCCCTGCTTGCCGGCGCCGGAAACCGACTGATAGGTCGCGACCACCACGCGCTTGATCGTCGCGGCATCGTGCAGCGGCTTGAGCGCCACCACCATCTGCGCGGTCGAGCAGTTCGGGTTGGCGATGATGTTCTTCTTGGCGTAGCCGTCGATCGCCTCCGGGTTCACCTCGGGCACGATCAGCGGCACGTCGGGGTCCATGCGGTAAAGCGAGGAATTGTCGATCACCGTGCAGCCCGCCGCGGCGAACTTGGGCGCATAGACCTTTGTCGCTTCGCTGCCGATCGCGAACAGCGCGATGTCCCAGCCCTGCGGATCGAAATGCTCGATGTTCCGGACCGTCAGCATCTTGCCGGTCTCGCCATATTCGATCTGGTCGCCGGTCGAGCGCGAGGAGGCGACGACCGCGATCTCGTCGGCCGGAAACTCGCGCTCCGCCAGGATGTTGATCATTTCACGACCGACATTGCCGGTGGCGCCGGCGACGACGACACGGTAGCCCATTGCACATTCCCATCATCAGCCGCCCAGGCGGCGGCGCGGGGCCTTCCTAGCGCCCGGCGCCCCCAAGGGAAGCCATCAATTCCTTTCAGCCGCTAAATGCCGCGCGACGCTGCGCCGCCGGCTTGGTAAGCGTCACGGCCGTGATCCTTTCGTTCCGCCACCGTTTCCTCTTCGCCCGCCCGCGCAAGGTCGCCGGCACCAGCGTGGAGATGGCGTTGTCCACCCTGTGCGGTGATCGCGATATCGGGCCGCCGATGATCGCGCGCGACGAGCGCCTGCGGCAGCGCATCGGCGGTTTCTGCGGC
>Ga0164241_10003531_pt1 | contig 15670 bp, 11 predicted proteins | sample OricomyardsoilBY_FD_108780 | JGI IMG/M metagenome (GOLD analysis project Ga0164241, IMG submission 108780) | Backyard soil microbial communities from Emeryville, California, USA - Original compost - Back yard soil (BY) | ecosystem: Environmental > Terrestrial > Soil > Unclassified | place: USA... | reverse complement strand
CGTGACCCGCGCCTCGCCGCGCGCGATCGGGATGGTCGTCACGTAGTAGCCGGCGGCGCGCCGCACCACCCCACCGGCTGGCCGCAGCGGGGCGAGCGTGGTGGTGATGGTCGCGTCGAGCGTGAACTCGTCGGTCTTGGCGATGATGTGGGCGTGGCCGACGCCGACCTCGATCGAGCCGTCGCCGACCTGCGCGAAGAAGCGGTCCTTGTCGTAGGTCCACTCGTCGCGATCGCGCTTCTCGCGGAACGACAGCTTGCGTCCGCTCGGCAGCGTGACGGCGATGTGCATGTCGGCGCGGCCATCGTAGGACGCCAAGTTGGTGACGGTGAGGCGTGCGTAGAGCGTCGCGCCGTCGTCGAGGTTGGCGCGCACGACGACCTGCTCGGCGAAGTCGTCGGCCTTCCTGTTCTCGGGTCGCGACCACGCCATGGCGAGGTCCTTGTCGGTCAGCGGCACGCCGGTGTTCACGGCCGGCAGGCCGCTGACACACGCCGTCAGCGGGATCAGCGCGAGCGCGAGCCAGCGGACGTTGCCTTCGAAGAGCCGGGCGATGAGAGCGTTCATGACCTTGATTGCGGCTGAGCCGTCGTTGGGTGTCCGTCCACGGCGGGGGTGCGCGGCAGGACGAATGCCTGGACGTAGCACGGCTCGTTCGTTAGATGCTGTCTCGCCTTCCAGGGAGTTCTTCGATGCGCTCGCTCATGCTCACGATCCTCGCCTCCGCCGCGCTCACGCTCACATCCGCTTGCGGCGATGACAGCACCAATCCACAGGACGGCGGCGCCGACACTGTAGACGACAGCAACCAGCCCGTCGACAGCGCTGACGGCACCGCCACGGACGACGACACGACCGCGGGCGACGCGACCAGCGCCGACTCGACCAGCGGTGACGACACGAGCACCACGAGCGACTCGGCGACCACCGACACGACCGTCGAGCCCGACACGAGCCCGGCGCCGATCGTCGTCGTCGTCAACGAGGTGTCGGCCGGTCAGGACTGGGTCGAGCTCTTCAACGCCGGCACGACCGACGCCGACATCAGCGGCTACGCGCTGCAGGACAGCAACCTCGACGTCGCGACCGAGTATGTGATCCCGGCGGGCACGACCATCACCGTGGGCGGCTACCTGCTGCTCGCGCAGGACAGCGACGCGGGCCCGGGCTTCACGTTCGGGCTCGGCAAGGCCGACGCGATCTTCCTCTACGACCGCAGCGGCACCGTGAAGAGCACCATCGCGTGGGACGATGGCGAGTCGCCCGACGGCGCGAGCTACGGTCGGATCCCCGACGGCACCGGCCCGTTCAAGACGCTGTATCGCCCGACGCCGGGCGCCGTGAACCTCGACAACCTGCCGCAGACCTGCGGCAACGACATCATCGAGGCGCCCGAGCTGTGCGACGGCAGCGCCGTGCCCGACGGCGTCGCGTGCAGCGACTGGGGCTTCGGCGGCGGCACGCTCGGCTGCACCAGCTGCGAGTCCTACGACCTGAGCGGCTGCACGCCGCACGCCGCGGCCCTGGTCATCAACGAGGTGAGCTCCGAGGTCGACAAGATCGAGCTCTACAACGGCTCGCCCGCGCTCATCTCGCTCATCGGCTACCAGATCATGGACGACGCGGGCAACGCCTGGACCTTCCCGGCGAGCACCATCGCGGCCGGCGGCTACAAGGTCCTGACCAAGGACGCCCCCAACGAGTTCACGTTCGGCCTCGGCAGCGACGACTACGTCATCCTGCTCGACAACCTCGGCAACGAGCTCGACCGCGCCGACTGGAAGCCCGACGAAGCGCTCGTGTCCTACTGCCGCAGCCCGAACGGCAACGGCGGCTTCGTGTCGTGCGCGGCGCAGTCGTTCGGGTCCGCCAACCCCTGAGGGTGGACGTGGACGTGGACGCGCACGGGGAGCGTCGCGCGGCACACGCGCGCGCGGTCCCGCCCTCCCCGCGCGCGTTACCCGCGTCGCGGGTCGCACGCGCGTTGCCGTCCACGTCCACCTGCGCGCGCTCGCGTGGACGTGGACGTGGACGTGTGCGGGGTGCGGGGTGCGGGGCGCGGGACGCGGATCGGTTGACGCGGGGCGCGCGCGCGGTCCCGCCCTCCCCGCGCGCGTTGCCGTCCACGTCCACGTGCGCGTGCGCGTGGACGCGTGCGGGGTGCGGATCGAGTGACGCGGGTCGCGCGCGCGGAGCTCGCCGCGCGCTCAGGGCTCGGCAGGCACGATGATCGCCGGGATGGTGCGGAAGCGCATGGCGAGGCTCGCGGCCTCGTCGTTGCCGTCGTTGTCGAGATCGATGTCGGGCACGACGATGGTGTCGAGGATCTGCAGCGCGGTGTCCCGGTCGATCGGCAGGTCGTCCTGGCTCAGGCCGGCGATGGCGGCGAGCAGCTGCGACTTCGGGATGGCGCCGCCGAAGACGCCGTTCATGCTGGTGATCTTGCCGCCGACGTCGAAGGTGAGCGTCGACTCGACCTTGGCGTTCGCGATGGTGAGCGTGAGCAGCGAGCCGCTCGCGAGCGGCAGCACCATGCTGATGAGCTGGCCCTGGCCGCCACCGGTGAGCTTGTTGCCCTGGATCTTCACGCCCTCGAAGCGGAAGTACGGCACGCAGTCGGGGCCGAACGACAGCGGCGCGGTGTCGTAGCTGCACTTCTCGTTCTCGAAGTCGCAGTTGGCGTCGGCAGCGATGAGGCCCGAGTCGTAGATCGAGAACGCGAACGCGGAGCCGTCGGTCTTGGCGTCCTCGAGATCGACCACCCACTTCACCACGCCGCCGCCGATCGACTCGCCGAGCGCGTCGTTCATCAGCGAGGCGAGCACCGCCAGCGCGTTGTCGACGCCGCCGCTGCACTGGTTCTCGGGCGCGCAGGTGGCGGGGTCGTCGTCGATGTCGAGGCCCGAGCCGGAGAAGCCGTCGGCGGTGAGGTCGAGGCTGACGATCTTGTTGGCGTGGTCCGAGCCGTCGTAGGCGCAGAGCTCGCACAGGCTCGAGATCTTCGCGCCGAGGCACGTGCCCGCCACACACACGTCATCGACGGTGCACTCGTAGCCGTCGTCACAGGTCGGCGGACCGCCGTCCGCACCCTCGGTCTTGAAGAGGTTGAGGCAGCCGCCGCGCTCGCTCGAGCACACGTCGATGGTGCACTCGTTGTTGTCCTCGCAGCTCCGCGGGCTGCTGTCGCCGCACTGGTGCGAGCTGTCGCAGGTCTCGCCGACGGTGCACGGGTCGCCGTCCTCGCAGGCATCGCCCGCCGCGATGTCGCTGTGCGAGCAGGCGCCGTTGCTGATGTCGCAGAGGTCGTTCGTGCAGGGCTGGCCGTCGTCGCACTTGCTCTTGGCGTCGTGCACGCAGCCGACGTTCGGCTGGCACGAGTCGATGGTGCATGGGTTGTCGTCGTCACAGTCGGCCGGCGTCGCGCCGGCATGGCAGTCGCCGCCCACGCAGCCGTCGCCGACCGTGCAGGGATCGCCGTCGTCGCACGACGCGGTGGTGTCGCTGTCGACGCAGCCGAGCGCGGGCTGACAGGTGCGCGCGACGCACGGCGTGTCGCTCGGGCACTCCAGCGCCGCGCCGCCCTGGCAGGTGCCGCCCTGGCAGGTGTCGTGGGTCGTGCACAGGTCGCCGTCGTTGCACGTGGTCGTGTCGGCGAGCGTCTGCCAGTCGCTCGCGCCGGCACTGGTCACGCACTTCCTGCAGGTGTTCGCGGGGTCGACGCCGTTGGTCGCGACGCACACATCGGCGCTCGCGCCGCCGAGGCAGAAGCCAGCGAGCAGCGCGTTCGTGCAGGTGCCCTCGACGCAGCTGTCGGTCGTGCAGGCCTCGTGATCGTCGCACTTGGCGTGGCCCACACACGCCCCGCTCGCGTCGCAGGCGTCGTCGATGGTACACGGGTCGCCGTCGTCGCAGGCCGCGCCGCTGGCGCAGGTGGTGGTCTCCGACGTGTCGACGCTCGTGTCGGGCGTCGCGTCCGGCGCGGTCGTCGTGACGACGCTCGTGTCGCTCGGGGTCGAGGTCGTGTCGCCTTCGCTACCCTTGGTGTCACCGCCGCCGCAGGCGCCGACGAAGAGCAAGAGGAAGGAAGCGGTGATGCGCGTGTTCATCGATGGGACCCCCTGACGAATGGCGCGCACCCTATCCAAGCGACCGCCCGGAGGCAACATCTCGAGCGCGTTCGCGGCCGCTTTGCTGGCCTGCGCGTGCGGGTCGCCGCCGGCGCCGAGCGTGGCCTCGGGGCGCGCGCTGCACCCCCTCGCGCTGGCTGAGCTGAGGCTCGTCCCAGCGGCTGGCGTAACGGCCCCGCCGACCCGGCCGGTGCCGGCCTTCGACGCGGCCTTCATGACCGCGGCGGCGGGCGAGTCGCTGTCGATCGGCACGACCAACCACGGCTACCTGGTCGGCGGCAAGGCGCTGCCGAGCGACGCGCCCGGGCTCGCCATCCGCCCCATCTCGGCCACCCGCGACGCGGTCTACGGCGCGGCGCAGCTCATCGACGGGCTCGCGCGCGCGGCCCGCCACGTCGCCGATCGTTTCCCCGCCAGCGTGCTCTTCGCGGGTGACGTGGCGGCCAAGAACGGCGGCACGCTCGCCCCGCACGCCAGCCATGCGAGCGGGCGCGACGTCGATCTGTCGTACTACGTCAGCGACCCGGACGGCACGCCGCACGACGGCCCCGAGATGCGCTGGGTCGACGCCCAGGGCCACGTCTCGGGCAGCGCGCTGGTCTTCGACGCGGCCCGCAACTGGGCGCTGGTCGAGGCGCTGCTACGCGACCCGTCGATGCAGGTGCAGTGGATCTTCGTGGCGGCGCACGTCGAGCCGCTGGTGCTCGCGGCGGCGCGCGCCGCGGGCGCCGACCCGACCTTGATGGAGCGCGCCGCCAAGGTCATGCAGCAGCCCGGCGACAGCTCGCCGCACGCCGACCACTTCCACCTGCGCGTCTACTGCAGCGCGGCCGAGCGGCTGCAGGGCTGCATCGACGCGCCGCCGTTCTACCCGTGGATCGATCGCCACAGCGCGGCCGTGAGCGAGTGGGTCGAGGGGCTCGTGCCGTTCCTCGCCGACCCGCGCGGCGCGGCCGGCGAGGAGTTCCGCTTCGCCATCGAGCGCCTGGTGCGCGCGCACGCGAGCGAGGCGCTGCCGCGGCTGCACGCGCTGCTCGAGCAGGATCGCGACCAGGCCACGCACGCGCTGGTGCTCGACGCCGTCGACTTCCTCGAGGGCCGCCGCACGCCCGCGGCGTGGGCCCGCTGGCGCCCCGAAGAGGTCGGCGACTGAGGCGCGTGGAGACCGGCTCTTAGGATTTCCTTAATTGACCCGGCGAGGGCCTGGACCTTACCTGCTCGCAGCCATGCGAAGCTCGTCCCCGTTCCTGCTGCTCATGCTCGTCGCTTTCGTCGCGAGCGCCTGCTCCGACAAGGCGGCGGCCGAGCGCGCGCCAGCCACCCCCGCCGGGCCTGCCGCGCCCGGCGGCCAGAAGCAGGCCAAGGTGCTGCAGGTCCAGGTGCACACGGTGCAGCGCGAGACCGCCAGCGAGACCATCACCGCCAGCGGCGATCTGCTCCCCAACGAGTCCGTCGCGGTCGTCGCCGAGCTGTCAAGGCGCTTGACCATCGTGCACGCGCAGGAGGGCGACCTGGTCAAGGCCGGCGACCTGCTCTTCGAGCTCGACCGCGCCGACCTCGAGGCCGAGCTCGCCCGCCTGCAGGTCGCCGAGAAGTACGGGCGCGCGGCGCTCGGTCGCCGCAACGCGCTGGCCGACGGCGGCATCGTGTCGCGCGAGGAGCGCGACAGCGCGCGCGCCACGGTCGAGGACGCGGCGGCCCAGGCCAAGGAGGTCGAGGTGCAGCTCGCCAAGACGCGCATCGTCGCGCCGTTCGCCGGCACCGTCGGGCTCCGCCAGGTCAGCGTCGGCGCGTGGGTCGGCCCGACCACCACGCTCGTGACGCTCTACGACGTGAGCCAGCTCAAGCTCGACTTCCGCGTGCCCGAGCGCTACGCGCCGCTCATCGATCGCGGCGAGGCCTTCACGTTCTCGGTCGCCGGCCGACCCGAGGTCTTCCAAGGCGTCGTACAGGCGGTCGAGCCGAACATCGAGGCCGACACGCGCAGCTTGGTCGTGCGCGGCCTGGTCGCCGACCCGCAGGGCCTCTTGCCGGGCACCTTCGCGAGCGTGACGCTGACGACCTCGCAGCGCGACGCCATGTTCATCCCGGCCATCGCGCTGATGCCGTCGCCGACCGGCACGCGCGTCTTCGTCGCGGTCGACGGCAAGGCCAAGCAGGTCGAGGTCGAGCTCGGCCGGCGCGAGCCCGAGCGCGTCGAGATCATCAAGGGCCTCAGCCCCGCGGACAAGGTCATCGTCACGAACCTCTTGCGCGTGCGCGACGGCTCGCCCGTGGAAGAGATCACGCGATGAGCCTGTCCGACACGTCCATCCGCCGCCCGGTGCTGGCGGTGGTGATGTCGCTCGTGCCGATCGTCTTCGGCCTGGTCGCGCTGATGGCGCTCGGCGTGCGCGAGTACCCGGCCGTCGACCCGCCCATCGTGACCATCACGACGACCTACACCGGCGCGGCCCCCGAGGTCATCGACGCGGCCATCACCGAGCCCATCGAGCGCAGCGTCAACAGCGTGCCCGGCATCCGCACGCTGACGTCGACCTCGTCCGAGGGTCAGTCGCAGACGCGCGTCGAGTTCGACCTCGGCGTCGACCTCGAGAGCGCCGCCAACGACGTGCGCGACAAGGTCGCGGTCGCGCGTAAGCTCTTGCCGCAGGACATCGACGCGCCCGTGGTCGAGAAGGCCGACGCCGACAGCTCACCCATCATCTTCCTGACGCTCAGCTCCGACGTGCGCGACACGCTGCAGCTCACCGACATCGCCGACACGCTGGTGAAGGACCGCGTGCAGACCATCCCGGGCGTGTCGTCGGTCCGCATCTTCGGCGAGAAGCGCTTCGCCATGCGCCTCGAGCTCGACCCGGTGCGCATGGTGCAGCACGGCGTCACCCCGCAGGACGTGGCCGACGCGCTCGACCGCGACAACGTCGAGCTGCCCGCCGGCCGCATCGAGGGCGCGCAGACCGAGATGGGCCTGCGCGCCGACGCGCGCCTCGAGAAGCCCGACGAGTTCGACGACATGATCATCCGCGGCGGCAAGAGCGACGCGCGCGCCGTGCGGCTGCGCGACGTCGGGCGCGCGGAGCTGGCCGCCGAGAACCAGCGCTCCGGCCTCCGCAACCGCGGCGCGCCGATGGTCGGCGTGGCCGTCATCCCGCAGCCGAACAGCAACGCCGTGGCCATCGCCGACGAGTTCTACAAGCGGCTCGACGACGTCGAGAAGGCCATGCCCGACGACGTGAAGGTCGACATCGGCTACGACTTCACGCGCTACGTGCGCAGCTCCATCGGCGAGGTCGAGGAGACGCTGGTCATCGCGTTCATCCTGGTCGCCTTCGTCATCCTGGCGTTCCTGCGCGACTGGCGCGCGACGCTCATCCCCGTCATCGCCATCCCCACGTCGCTCGTCGCCGCGTTCTTCATCATGTGGGTCGCGGGCTTCTCCATCAACATCCTGACGCTGGTCGGCATGGTGCTGGCGATCGGCTTGGTGGTCGACGACGCCATCGTCGTGCTCGAGAACGTCTACACCAAGATCGAGCACGGCCAGACCCCGCTGAAGGCCGCGCTCGAGGGGACGCGCGAGGTGTACTTCGCGGTCATCGCCACCACCGTCGTGCTCGCCGCGGTGTTCATCCCGGTGGTGTTCCTGCAGGGCCTCACCGGCCGCCTCTTCCGCGAGTTCGGCGTGGTCGTCGCCGGCTCGGTGCTGGTGTCGGCGTTCGTGGCGCTGACGCTCTCGCCGATGCTGTGCCGCTTCCTGCTCAAGCGGCACGAGCAGCCGCCGTTCATGTACCGCGTGACCGAGCCGTTCTTCGTCGGCATGGGCAAGGCCTATGAGTGGCTCTTGCGCGGCTTCCTGAAGGTTCGCCTCGTCGCGCTGCCGCTGCTCGTCGGCCTGGGCATCGCCACGGTCCTGCTCTTCCAGGCGCTCCCGAAGGAGCTCGCGCCGCTCGAGGATCGCAGCAACATCCGCATCAACGTGCGCGCCCCCGAGGGCGCCACCTACGACTACACGGAGGCGGCGCTCGACCGCTTCTCGCAACAGCTCGTCGACCTCGTGCCAGAGATCGACAACACCCTCAGCATCGTCGGCAGCGGCGGCGGCGGCGTGAACCAGGGCGCGCAGAACCTGTACCTGAAGGAGCCCGATCAGCGCACCCGCTCGCAGGCCGAGATCTTCAAGGACATCAGCCAGAAGCTCGGCGACTGGGACGAGCTGCGCGTGTTCCCGGCGCAGCCCCCGACCATCGGCGCGCGCAACAGCGGCCAGCCGGTCCAGTTCGTCATCCAGGCGCCGTCGCTCGAGAAGCTGCTCGAGGTGCAGGACAAGTTCGTGCTCGCCGCCTCGCAGCGCCCCGAGCTGCGCTTCGTCGACAGCAACGTCAAGGTCACGCGCCCCGAGGGCACCATCACCATCGATCGCGACCGCGCCAACGCGCTCGGCATCCCGCTGGCCGACGTGGCGCGCGCGCTGCAGCTCTCGTTCGGCGACGCGCGGCTCGGCTACTTTCGCAGGAACGGCAAGCAGTACCAGGTCATCGGCCAGCTGCAGCGCCCGGCCCGCAACCAGCCGAGCGACGTGAGCCAGCTCTACGTACGCAGCGCGTCGGGCGCGCTCGTCTCGCTCGACAACCTCGTGTCGCTGAAGGAGGGCGTCGCGGCCTCGGCCATCCCGCGCTACAACCGCAGCATCGCCGCCACCATCTCGGCCGGTCTCGGCGCCGACGCGACCCTCGGCGACGCCATCACGGCCATGCAGCAGGTGGCGCACGACACGCTGCCCGACGGCTTCCGCACGGAGCTGGCCGGCGAGGCGCGTGACCTGACCGAGTCCGGCAGCTCGCTCTTGTTCGCGTTCGCGGCCGCCATCTTGCTCGCGTTCTTGGTGCTCGCCGCGCAGTTCGAGAGCTGGATCGACCCGCTCATCGTGCTCTTGACGGTGCCGATGTCGCTCGCCGGCGGGCTCGCCACGCTGGCGCTGTGCGGCGCCACGCTGAACGTCTTCAGCCAGATCGGCCTGATCATGCTGGTCGGCCTGGTGACCAAGAACGGCATCCTCATCGTGGAGTTCGCGAACCAGCGCAAGGACAGCGGCGTCGGCAAGCTGCAGGCCGCGATGGAGGGCGCGGCGGCGCGCTTCCGCCCGGTCCTCATGACCGCCATGGCGATGATCCTGGGCATCCTGCCCATCGCGCTCTCGCTCGGTCACTCGGGCGGCAGCCGCCAGTCTATGGGCATCGCGGTCGTCGGCGGGCTCATCGTCGGCACATTGCTGTCGCTCTTCTTGGTGCCCGCGCTGTACGCGCTCTTGACGCGCAACCAGTCGGCCGCGCAGCGCCGCGCCAAGGAAGAGGCCGAGGCCGGCCTCGCCCCGATCGTGACGCACGGCTGACGCTCAGAATGTCTTGCGCGAGTCGAGCAGCAGCGTCACCGGCCCGTCGTTGACGAGCTCGACCTGCATGTGCGCCTGGAAGCGTCCGGTCGCGACGTGCGCGATGCGGGTGCGGGCGCGCGCGCAGAAGACCTCGATGAGCTGCGCCGCGGCGGTCGGCTCGAGCGCGTCGATGAACGATGGCCGGCGGCCCTTGCGGCAGTCGCCGTAGAGCGTGAACTGCGACACGACCAAGAGCGAGCCGCCGACGTCCTCGAGCGCGAGGTTCATCTTGCCGGCTTCGTCCTCGAAGACCCGCAGCCCGACGACCTTGTCGGCCAGCGCCTCGGCGTCCGCCTCGGAGTCGCCCTGGCCCGCGCCGAGCAGGACGACCAGGCCGGGCCTGCCGTCCACGAGCGCGCCGACCACCTCGCCGTCGACCGTGACCTTGGCCGCCTTCGCTCGCTGCACTACCGCCCGCATCGTCCCTCCGCGCGTTGACACCACGCCGACGCTCGCGGTCTTCTAGCACGCGCACGCGTGATGCGTGTCGGTCCCACGATCGAAGGAAGCCGATGCCTGTGAGCCCCATCCGAGCCGTCCTCGAAGCCCTCAGCCGCGACTCGCGCATCCGCGGCAGCGGCGCCGAGGCGACGTCGTTCCTCATGGACCAGCTCTACTTCGGCGACTTCAACATCCTCGAGCAGGTCAGCTCCAGCAGCGACTTCGATCGCGTGAACCTCATCGGTCGCAAGGGTCCGGCCGCGCACCCAGTGAAGGCCCCACCGCTGTGGCTGGTGGCCACCGTCGGCACCTCGGTCGAGCCGGTCCCTGCGACCTGGCCCTCGCTCGGCGGCGACGGCCTGGCGGCCAAGAAGTCGGCCGACGGCAAGCGCCTGGTCGGGCTCGGCGCGAACGGCGGCAAGGTCGACCTGGTCTGCAAGATCGCGGCGGCGGCGCGCTTCCGCAGTGAAGAGCTCAAGCGCCCGATCCACCTCTTGGCGCTGTCCGGTGAGGAAGCGCACGGCTCGGGCGTACGTGGCGCGCTCGGGATGATCGAGGACAGCGGCGGCGTCGCGCTGGTGCATGCCCCGACGTCCTTGCAGATCTGGACCGATCACCCGGGCTGCGTCGCGCTGCGCCTCGACCTCAACCGGCGCGTGCGCCACCGCCGCATGCCGCCGCACGCGGGCTTCTGGGAGGTGCACGTCGAGGGTCGCAGCGCGCACGTGCTGGCGGCCGGCGTGACGCCGCAGGAGGACGCGCTGGCACGTGGCCTGGCGGTGCTGGACGTGATGCGCGCGGCCGGTGAGATCCGCATCCTGTCGATCGACGCGGGCGAGGCGGCCAACCGCGTGCCGGCGCGCTGCACGCTCCGGCTGGCGACCTCCTACGAGACGCCGCCGTCGCTGCGCCACCTCGGCCCGGGCATCGAGGCCGCGCCGATCCAGGACGGCACCGCCCTGCCCTTCCCCATCGACGCGCTCTTCGCGGCCTGGTTCAGCGCGCGCGACGCGGGCCTGGCGGCCATCGACAGCCGCCTTGGCACCGCCCGCAACAGCCCGACGGCGCGCCCCGCGCGGGCCCACTGGACGGGCCGGGTGGTGTCGGATCGCGACGCGATGTCGGGCTGGATCATCGTGTGGACGGGCCCCGGCATCGACGGCGCCGACCTGGTCGAGCGCTTCGCCGGCGCGGTGCAGAACGCGCTCAAGGGCGCCGACGAGATCGAGGTCGGCATCGAGGTCATGCAAGATCGACCCGCCTTCGCCGGCTCCGAGGGCGTCGAGCGCCTGTGGCCGGTCGTGCGCCGCGCCGCCGAGAAGGAGAAGCTCGACACCAAGGCCGCCGCCGGCTGCTTCACGAGCGACGCCGGGCTGCTCCGCGCCCACGGCCTCGAGACGCTGGTCTTCGGCCCCGGCGGCCCGCTGCCGAGCCTCTACCGCGACGACGAGAGCATCGACATCGAGCGCATCGAGGCCGCCACGCGCTTCTACGAGCACGTCATCCAGGCCTGGTGCGTCGACGCCAAGGGCTGAGCGTCAGCGCAAGACCACACCGCTCGGCTGCATGCCGACGTGGCGCGGCCGCGCTTGCCGGACCGGCCGTGCGTGTCGCGCAGCGCGGCCTCGAGCGGCGTCGAATCATGCCCACATGCTATGTCGCGACGTGCCGCGGGGTGGGTAAGGGACTGCCTCACTCGCGTCCGCAAGCACTCCACGATCGCTGCGAGAGGTGCGTATGACGAGTGAGCGGGTGCTCTTGGGGTTGCTCCGCGGCATCAACGTCGGGGGCAACAAGCGCGTGCCGATGGAGGAGCTGCGCGCGATCGCGACGGGCCTCGGGTTCGGAGGGGTCGCGACCTACATCGCGAGCGGCAACCTGATGCTCACGACGGCGCGCGCGGTGCCGGACGTCGAGGCGCTGCTCGAGCAGGCCATCGCCCGACACTTCGGGTTCGAGGTCGAGGTCATCGTGCGGGAAGCCGACGTCTGGCATGGTCACGCGGCCGCCAGCCCCTACCCCGACCACGCGCGCGACCACCCGCACCTGCTCTACCTCGGGGTCGCCAAGCGGCCGGTCGCGGCTGGCGCCGAGGCCGCGCTGCGACGGCTGTGCCAGGACGGCGAGCAGCTGAGCGTCGTCGGCGACGCGCTCTGGATCGCGCACCTGAGCGGCTCGGCGCGCTCGAAGCTCACGCCCAGCGCGCTCGATCGCGCCGCCGGCTCGACCGTCACGACACGCAACTGGCGCACCGTCACGAAGCTCGCGGAGCTCCTGCGCAGCAAGCGCTGAGGCGATCGTTGGGATCCCAACGATCGCCCCGCGGCGGTGACGCTAACCGGCCTTCGAGCGCGGGCGCGGAGCCGCCTTCGGCTCCTTGGCCGCGGCCGCCTTACCACCCTTGGTGGGCTTCGCGGCGACGGGCGGGGACGCGGGCTCGGGCATCGGCACGGGCACGATCTCGGCAGCCGCCTCCTCGACCGGCGCGCCCTCGGCGGACGGCGGGATGGCGTCGGCGAAGATCTCGGCGAGCTCTTCCTCGACCGCCAGCTCTTCCTTGTCGCGGGCGATGGCGAGCTCTTTCACGAGCAGCTGCTGCGCGCGGTCGAGCATGCGCTTCTCACCGAACGACAAGGTCTTGTCGAACTTGAGCAGGTAGAGGTCACGTAGCACCTCGGCCACGTCGTACACCGAGCCGGTGTTGATCTTCTCGGTGTACTTGCGCTGTCGCCGGTTCCACGTCTGCTGGTCGAACTTGCCAGGTCGCTCGCGCAGGATCTCGTAGACCTCGTCAACCTCTTCCTGGCTGATGAGGCTACGCAGCCCGACGGAGTTGACCTTGTCGACGGGGATCATCACCCGGTCGCGCTTCGAGTCCATCACCTCCAGAACGTAGACGTTCTGCAGGTTCCCATACATCTCGATGGTCTCGATGCCAGTGATGATGGCGACGCCGTGGTTGCGGTAGACGGCCTTGTCGCCAATCTTGAAGGTCGGCTGCATGGAGACTCCTTTCTCGCGGCCCACGTCGTTGCGTGGCGCCGCGGCACGGAGACGTGCATCGGTCGCAAGAAATGACCCACGAGCATCCCGGTCACGACCGTCAAAGCTGCGGCAACGTGTGCTGCCAACGGCCGGTCCGTACCGGGTTCCGCCAGCCGAGGCTGGCAATAGGTGTCATGGATCAACTGGTCCGGTCCCTTGTTTCAAGCAAGCGGAGGCCAGTCGTAATGAAGCCACGGGTCCGTTCGTGTGTCAAACGAATCCCCGGGCGCACCACACGCCTCTCTCCGCCATCTTGCCGAAACGGGGCCGGCGATTTTTCAGTTCGCGAGACCGCGGTGCTTGTCGAACAGCCGCTTCACGGTGAGGCCGTCCATCTTCTCGCGCCAGCCGTCGTTGGGCGCCTTGCCCGCGAACTGCAGCTTGGCGATCGCGTCGATGAGCTTGGCCTTGCCACCGAACTGCTTCTGCACCTGCTCGGCCACCTCGTGGATGCGCAGCAGCTTGGCGTTCGTGGTGCCGAGCAGGCGGCGCTTCTCGTCGTCGTCGGCGCCGATGAGCGGCACGATCTTGGCGACCAGATCCTTGCGGGTACCGAACTTGCTCTCGACCAGTTGCTTCGGGGTCTTCACGGGCATCGTCAATCCTCCAGCGCGTCGCGTCGCGACGGCGTCACATCATGTCGAGCGCTACGCGCCCGACCATTCAAGGGAGCGGGTCGGGAGCGAGCGGGCCCGAGTCATCGGGCTCGTTGATCGGCGTCACCGGCTTCGTGTTCGGCAGGTCCAAGCCGTCGTCGTGCGCCTTGGGCGGCGGCGCCTTCGGCTTCTCGAGGCCCTGGCGGATCGCCTCGAGCTCGGCCTTGGCCTCGGCCTCGTGCGCGCCGCTCGGGTGGTTCTCGAGGTAGAGTCCGAGCGCCTTGGCGGTCTCGCCCGGCTGGCCGACCGAGTGCCACGCACGCGTCAGCTCCCACACACGCGCCTCATCGACGACCGCGAACTCGGGGTACGTCTCCATCGCGTCACCGAGGCGCCACGCGACCGCCTGCCACTTCTTGCGCTTGGCGTAGAAGTCGACGGCGTACATCTCGTGGTTGAAGAGCATCTTGCGCGTGTCGCGCAGCATGAGGCGCGCGTCCGCCGCGAAGCGGCTCGTGGGGAACTGACCGATGAAGCCCTTGAGCTCGGCCTCGGCCTGCTGCGTGAGCGTCTGGTCGAGCTCGTACGCGGGCGGCGAGATGGCCCATTCGGTGGGCAGCCGACGGAAGTAGCAGTGCGCGACCTGGAAGCGCGCGTACGGCATGTTCGGGTCGGACTTGTACTGGTTGGTGAAGCCCCGATAGACCTCGGTGGCCTCGGCGAAGCGCTCCTGGAAGAACAGCGCATCGCCCAGCCGCAGCTTCGCGAGCGCGGCGTACTTCGACGTGCGCGGGCTCGACGCGACGAGCGTGAACGTCTGCGAGGCCTCGAGGTAGTCGCCATCGACCAGGCTCTTCATGCCTTCGTAGTACGAGCGTCGGGCCGGGTCTCGGACCGACGGATCGATCGCGGGCACGGAGCTTCCGCAAGCGGAGGCCGCGACAGTGATCACTGCGATGGCGATGAGTCGGGTCATGTTAAACATCACGGGCCGGCGGGGTACGAGACCCAGGCGCCCAGTCGAGGCGAGGCGCCCCGAGCGAAGGCGCGCGGTGTAGCAGCGCGATAGCGCGCTTGTCAACGCTGGTGAGCGCTAGCCGGCCGCCAGCACGTCGGTCAGGCGACGCGCGGCGAGCGCCAAGAGCGGGATCGCGCGGCGATAGTCGAGGCGCTTGGGACCGAGCAGCGCCACCAGCCCACCGCTGGTGCCGTCGGCGCGATAGCGGCGCAGCACCACGCCGCAAGACTCGAGCCCGCGGATGCCGAGCTCGGCGCCGACGTAGACGACGGTGTCGTCGGCCTCGCTGATGAGGTCGAGCAGCCCGAGCCACACGGCGCGCTGCTCGAGCGCCTTGACCAGCTCGGCGCCCTTCTCGGGTGCCTCGGAGAACTCACGCGACGCGAGCACCCGCGAGGCGCCATCGACCAGCACCTCGGCGTCGGCCTCGACCCCGTCGAGCGCGCGCTGGCCGAGCGTGAGCGCCTGGCGCTCTTCGCTGGCGCGGTCTTCGCGTTGTGCGGCGTCGAGCACCTTGCGCACGTCGCTGAGCGAGCGGCCGGGCAGGAGCGTGTCGAGGTAGTTGGTGAAGCGCTCGAGCTCGGCGCGGCCGACGCCCGCGTCGACGCGCAGCATACGCTCGTGCACGACGCCCGCCGCGGTCACCGCGACGGCCAGCACGCGGCCGGGCCCGAGCCACACGAACGCCAGGCTCTGGAGCAGCGAGCGCTCGAGGGTCGGCACGACCACCACGCTCGCGGTGCCGAGCTCACCAGCGACGCTGCTCACCGCCTCGCGCATCACGTCGGTGACCGACTCGCCGTCGTGCCAGGTGAGCTGCTCGACGCGCGCCTTGTCGCGCGGCCGGACCACGCTTGGACCGAGCCCGGTCAGGTACTCGCGATAGCCGAGGTCGGTCGGCACGCGGCCAGCCGAGGTGTGCGGCTGCGCGATGAAGCCGCGCTCGCCGAGCGTGGCCATCACGGCGCGGATGGAGGCGGACGAGAGCTGGTTGCCGAGGCGCACCGCG
>Ga0164241_10003530_pt1 | contig 15673 bp, 11 predicted proteins | sample OricomyardsoilBY_FD_108780 | JGI IMG/M metagenome (GOLD analysis project Ga0164241, IMG submission 108780) | Backyard soil microbial communities from Emeryville, California, USA - Original compost - Back yard soil (BY) | ecosystem: Environmental > Terrestrial > Soil > Unclassified | place: USA... | reverse complement strand
TGATGCTCCGTCGACGATGCCGGGGGATCGTTACAACGACAACGGTGCGACGGCGGGGGATCTGCTGCGTCTGAGCGGTGTGGATGGAGAGGTGGTGCTCGGCGGGCTGGCACTGCGTCAGAGCGTTCCGAACCCGGGTCGCGAGGGTGTTGTGATCAGCTATGTGTTGAGCGGGCGGAGCGAGGTGCGGATGGAGCTGTATGATGGCGCGGGTCGCCTGGTTCGAGTTCTCGACGCAGGCATGCGCGAGAGCGGAGAGCACGGTGTGAGTGTGGACGTTCGCGATCTTCCGAGCGGAGTGTATCACTACCGGCTGAGCGCTGGTGGTCGTGTGCTGGACCGTTCGCTCCGCGTGGTGCGGTAAGAGCGCCCGAGCTTCACGCTCGTATGAGTACGTAACCGGAAGGGGCGATCCTGCACAGGATCGCCCCTTCGTTCTATATTGCCGCCAGCGGACCCTTCCCTGCGATCTATCTGCACCGAATCATGACAAAGCTCAGCGTCAACGTCAACAAGGTTGCCACTCTTCGCAATACCCGCACGCTCGGCATTCCGAGCGTCGTGCATGCTTCACGTCTCTGTCTGGAGGCGGGAGCGGACGGCATCACCGTCCATCCTCGCCCGGATGCGCGCCATATCCGCCCCGATGATCTGGCGGCGATCGCGGAGCTGCTGCAATCCTATCCCGAGGCGGAGTATAACATCGAGGGGAATCCGTTCGATGAGTACATGGAATACGCCAGAATATTCCGTCCGGCGCAGTGCACGCTGGTGCCCGATGCTCCCGATGCCTTCACCAGCAATCAGGGGTGGGACCCGGAGCGCCAGGGGGAGCGGCTTCGCCCGATCATCGACCGGCTGCATGAGTATGGCTGCCGGGTGAGTCTGTTCATGGATGCGATGCCGGAGCGGATCGAGATGGTCGCGGCGCTCGGCGCCGATCGCATCGAGCTCTATACCGAGCCCTACGCGGCGGACTTCGCCGATGGGAAGGATGGGCTGAGCCCTTTCGTTGCCGCCGCCCGCCGCGCGGCCGAGCTTGGGCTGGGGGTGAACGCCGGTCACGATCTGAACCTCCATAATCTTTCCCCGTTCGTCGCGGCGATCCCGGAGCTTCTGGAGGTCTCGATAGGTCATGCGCTGATCGCCGACGCGCTGGAGTTCGGTCTGCCGGCCACCGTGCGGATGTATCGCGATGCGATCGAGCGCGGGACGTCGGGCTGATGCGGCTCCCACGATCGGGATGCGGCGCCGTCTGGAGAAATTCTATTTCATGTCCGGCGATCAAACCTTTGGCTCTCGGTGGAGTCCCCTTCCCGCACATCTATCCTCAATATGGGGGATGAGCGAAACTAAATGCTTGAAATTGCGTAGAAAACGCCAATTGTAAATCTGGCATGAAAGTTCGTCCAGTCAGTAGCAGTGTGAATGCGGAGATGAGGATGCGGGGGCGACGTGAAGGCCGAATGTTTCTGATGCCACGGATCGATCATCTCCAACTATGCTGCGGCACGTATCTGACAGGTTGCTCTGGATAACGACTACTGGGTGAAAACGCTATGAAACGACGTACACGACTCTACGGATTGATGATGGTGCTGATAGCCGGCATCGCGGGGATGGCCGATCTGCACGCGCAGAAGGCCATCATCAGCGGACGGGTGCTCGGATATGACGGCCAGCCTCTGCCAAAGGCCGCTATCAATATCACCCGGCTGAACGTTCTGAAGCCGCTCGGAATGATCGAGGCGGCGAAGGATGGAAGCTTCACCTTCGCCAGCGACGAGAGTGGGTTGATGGTGCTGGAGGTCAGCGGCGTGGACCACCAGATGCAGCCGGTCGCGATCATCCTCGGCGATTCGATCCGCACGGAGCTTACCGTGCGTCTCCAGCCTTATACCTATTACAAGAGCTTCGACAGCATCAGAGTGATCGGTGATTTCAACGATTTCTCCTACGCCACCGCACGGAAGATGGAGCGTCTGGAGGATGGATGCTATGAGCTGGAGATCCCGACCACATCCGCGACGCTCGCCTATCAGCTGATCGGCATCACCGATGCCGGCGCGGTAAACGCCCCCGGCGCCGAGGACTATGCTTATGAGGGGGGCCTCTTCTATCGCTCGATCGCCAGGGCGAAGAACGGGAAGGTGAAGATCGCGTTCGATACGACGCAGCTCATCTATACCAAGAAGAAGGCCGAAGTGCATTTCGATAATCCCCGTCTCGACGCGGTGGCCGGCATCTACAACGATATTCTGCTGCGCCGCGAGCAGTACCAGCGCGCGCTGGCCGACAACCGGAAGGCCGGCCGCACCCTGAACGAGTTCAGCTTCAGCTGGGCGAAAGTGTTCGACAAGCTGTCGAAGCAGCTGGCGCTGGAGAAGGATTCGGTCGTGCGGGAGATGCTGCTGGTCAGCTATCTGGATCTCGGCACGCTCGACGGAGCCCGGCAGATCCGCTCCGGCATCGCCCGCTGGGCGCTCGCCGCGACCGCGCCAACCTCCCCCGTCTGGTCGGTCAACCCGAAGCTGATGACCCTCGCGATCGAGAAGTCCGATGCCGCCGATACGACCTATCAGGGCTATCTGGACGAGGCGGTGAACAATCACGCCGATCCGAACGTCTGCGCGATGCTCCTCTACGATGAGCTCACCGTGGCCTACAACACCAAGCAGCCGGGGAAGGCCCGCCGGTACTACGAGCGTCTGACCAACGATTTCAGCTCATCGCGCTACGCCGCGATGGCGCGTGTGCAGTTCACGATCTCCCGTGATGAGGAGCCGGAGCAGGCGGCGATCAACTAGCCGACCCGAATCAACGCGACGTGATGATACGCCCTGTTCGTCGATTCCTACCGGATCGGGACGGGGCGTTTCGCATGAATGGGGCGGGCTTCGGTTTGGGGTAGTGTCTCCGTTTGATTGTCCCCTGCTGCTACGCTGGGCCGGAGTTGAACGCCGGCCCAACATTCTGGCACACTGCGACACGACCCCGTTTGGAGAGGAGTCGGCGATTGCCGTAAGTTCTTGGAAGATTCAACACTTCCTCAGTCAGCGGGTTATGAGCTATTATCATTCGATTCATTTCACACTCGACGAAGCGCGCGGAATGCTCCCGAAGGTGATCACGACGGTCACCAGGATGCGCGAGCTGAAGCACCAGCTCGACGCCAAAGGGTACGATATCAGAATGCACCGGCACTTCGGCGGTGTTGGTGCCAATGGCCTCAAGGCGTTCCCCGACCAGATGGAGGAGCTGATCCGCCTGTTCCAGCAGATCAATGCCATGGGGGTCGTGCTGAAGGATATCGACAGGGGACTGATCGATTTCCCCTGCATCCGCGACAACGGCGAGGAGGTCTATCTCTGCTATATGCTCGGCGAGCCCGGGCTTGAATACTGGCATCGGATCAGCGATGGCTTCGGCGGACGCGAAGGGACCGATACGCTCTAACGGTGCGCTTCGCCCGGGATCCCGGTGCCCTCGGGACCATCGACACAGATGTCCGCATTCATGCTGTCAAGTAAGGCGATAGCGTTAGAGATAGATGTATTGATTCCTGCTGCTAATTTCATTTTCTGGTTATTTCATCCAGCTTTTCCCAAAGCAGGTATTCAAATATTTTAACTTGCGATCCTGTCGCAGTAATTTATGTCTCAAAATCAATCTTCCAAACTTCTTGGATTAGACCATCTCAGAACGTTCGCCATCACTTTTGTTATTTTCTTTCATTACCGGATGTTTAAACATCCCGACTGGATGAACGAAGGTTTCGCCTTCGGCTGGACGGGAGTAGACCTGTTTTTCGTGCTAAGTGGTTACCTGATTTCATCCCAGCTTTTTGCTAAGATCGCTGCCGGAAAAGACATCTCCCTCAGGGAATTCTTTATAAGAAGGGGCTTTCGTATACTGCCAGCTTATCTTGTAGTCGTCGCGATATACTTCTGCATTCCGGTTTTCAGAGAAAGAGAAGCCCTGCCTCCTTTATGGAAGTTTCTGACGTTTACGCAGAACTTTGGGCTGAACCTGAGAACAAACGGTACTTTTTCCCATGCCTGGTCGTTGTGTATAGAAGAACAGTTCTACCTTCTCCTCCCATTGATCTTTACCTTCTTTAATATCGGCCGGAAATCCGTATGGTTGGTAGTCTCATTATTCCTCGCCGGCTTTGCAATACGCTACTTCTGTTACCAATACCAGGTAGTACCATTTCTGGATACAGATGACGCATGGTTGGCATGGTATCGGGATATCTATTACCCGGTTTATTGTCGTTTAGATGGATTATTAGTAGGTGTAAGCATAGCCGGATTGTTTCAATTCTGGCCAGCATTTAAAGAGAGGATCACTAAGCATGGAAATGTCACATTCATAGCAGGATTATTATTACTTGCAGCGTCTTATTTTTTAGTCAGGGATCAGATGGCTTTCAACGCAACCATATTTGGCTTCCCGTTAGTAGCATTAGCCTATGGAGTAATTGTGATTGCAGCTATCAGTCCAACCTGTTTTTTATACAATCTGAACTCGAAAATATCTTCCCGCATAGCCGTATTATCATATTCAATTTATCTGAGTCATAAAGGTGTGATTCATTTAACCCAGTTAGCAGGAGGGGAGTTGGGGGTAGATGAAAAAGGGATTATGATGTTTTTCATTTGCATGGTTACAACAATACTGGGGGCATTGGTGTTAAGATATGTGGTTGAAAGGCCATTTCTGAAGGTTAGAGAGCATCTTATTTGAGTAATCTGACTCAACTGATGTTGCCCATCTCATCCTTTTGCAACATGCAATCCGGGGATGGCAAAATCACGATATATTCTTATTGAAACTACTATTGCGGTCGTATACAACATCGCACAGCATTACGTTATGATCTATCTCGACAACAGCGCCACCACTCCTCTGGCGCCGGAGGTGGCCGAGCGGATGAACCGCTGGCGCGCGGCAAGCTTTGCCAACGCAAGCTCCACCCATCGCGGAGGGCAGCAGGCGCGGGTCGAGCTCGAGGACGCGCGCGATACGATCGCCGAGGCGCTCGGCGCCGAGCCGAGGGAGATCATCTTCACTTCCGGGGGGACCGAGGCCAACAACTTCGCCCTCAAGGGCTATGCGCTGAAGCTCTATACCGAGCTTGGAACCTGGCCCACCATCATCACCGCGCCGACCGAGCACCATGCGGTGCTGCATCCCGCCGACTTCCTGACACGGCTCGGCGCCAGGGTGATCTATCTGCCGGTCGATCACGCCGGGCCTATCGATCCGGAGTCGCTCCATGCGGCGCTTACCGAGGATGGAAGCCCCGCCCCGCTGGTATCGATCATGCACGCCAACAACGAGACGGGGATCATCAACCCGATCGCCGAGCTTGCGCGGATCACCCACGAGATGGGGGGAGTGTTCCATACCGATGCGGTGCAGACGTTCGGCAAGCTCGATCTGGACGCCGCCGAGCTCGGGGCCGATATGGTCTCGGTCTCGGCGCACAAGATCCATGGACCCAAAGGGGTGGGCGCGCTCTATGTCAACAGGGCGATCGAGATCGAGCCGCTGCTGCATGGCGGGGCGCAGGAGCGGAACCGCCGGGGTGGAACCGAGTCGGTGGAGCTTGCCGTCGGGTTCGATGAGGCGGTGCGGCTGGCGATGGAGACCACGGCGGAGCGCGCGCCCGCGATGCGGGAGCTGAACGCTCTGCTCCGGTCGCTGCTCGGCGAGATCGAGGGGATATGGTTCGTGACGCCGGAGGAGGGGGTGCTGCCGAACATCGTGAGCGTGACGTTCAGCGATGCGGTGCGTCTCGATGGCGAGGGGCTGCTGGTGGGGATGGATCTGCTCGGGGTCGCCATCTCCAACGGATCGGCCTGTACCTCCGGCAGCATCCAGCCGAGCCATGTCCTCTCGGCGATGGGGTTTCCGGCGGAACAGGCAAAGGCGGCCGTCAGGTTCTCGCTGAGCCGGTATACCACCGAGCAGGATATTCGTGGCGGTGCTGCGGCGCTTCGGGAGGTGGTGGAGCGGATGCGGGGGCGGATGTGATTGCCGGCGATCGGGCCGGAATCTGGCTCTTGCCCGGCGCCATGAATGTCGTGCGGTTGGGCCGGAGTTGAACTCCGGCCCGACGAATACTCTCCGATTCCGGCCCGACGTCATCTCATCACTCCCTGACGATCTTCTCGCGCCAGTGCTTTCCTCCGGCATGAAGCTGCAGCACGTAGGTTCCGGCGGGAAGATCGCTCAGCGATATCTCGTGGCGGTATGCTCCCGCCGATGCGCGCTCGCTTATCCGCAGTAGATCCCTGCCCCCCATGTCGGTCAGAACGATCTCCACGTTCCCTCCCTTCTCCAGCGTGGCTTCCATGGCGATGCGCTCACGTGCTGGTTGAGGATAGACCACGAACCCGCTTCCCGATTTCTCCCACATCACCTCGTCGATGAACGTAAAATATACAGGTGATGTGCCCGAGCATCCATTGCTGTCGACGACGGTGACCACATATCTGACGCCGGAGAGCCCCCGGTAGGTGCGGGAGGTCGCGCCGACGATCTCGATGGTATCGCCGGTGCCTGGTAAACTGATGGTCGACCACTGATAGCTCATGTATCCCGGTCCGGCATCGAGGAGGATAGTGTCGCCCAAGAAGCCGCTGTCATCGATCCGAGGTGTCGGCGGTGGGTCGGCGATAATGGTATGGCTGGCCGTCGCGGTGCAGCCGGAGGCGAAGGTGACATTCACCGTATAGACGCCTGCCTGTGAGATAGTGGTCATATACGTTGTGTCGCCGTTCGACCATCTGTATGTCACGCCTTTACCGAGGTTGTCTGTCATAAGGGATGCTCTGGCCTCCTCACATATCCTGCTGGGCCCGAAGATTGTTATTGTGGGGACCATCACCGTAAGGTTCGTCTGGCTGGCCGTCGATCCGGTCGGCAGGCTGGCGACGGCGCGGATGCGGTATCCGGCCCCCGCCGGGACCTCGCATGGAACGCGGACGGTGAGCATGCTGTCGTTCCGCGCGGCGAGCGAGCCGAGCGCGGTCGGGCTGGCGAAGCTTCCCCCCGCATCCGACAGCTCGATGGTGAAGATATTGCCGGCCGAGAACTCACCATCGACGGTAATCTCCACATCGATCGAATCACCCGTCATGATCGTATCGCCTGCGATCACCTCCACGGCGGTGATCGTCGCGGGGACGGGAGTGTTCGGCGACTTCAGCTCGATGATCCTGTCGTCGGTGGCTACCGGCGCGCCCCGGCCATCCTTGTTGCTGGTGGCGAGGAACACCCGTCCGTCGGGGGAGATGCAGAGATCGCGGAGCCGGCCGTACTGGTTGTTGTAGAGCACGCGCTCCCCGGTGATCTGCGTGCCGTCGGTGCTCAGGGGGAACTGCCGCAGATCGGCCTCCTTGAGCGAGACCATCAGCAGGGAGTTGTTCCACTCGGGGATCGCCGTGTTGGCGTAGTAGTCGATGCCGGCCACCGCCAGCGTCGGGGTCCACGCCTTGATAGGCTGCGCGACGTTCGAGTCCTGGCAGAACTGCGTCTCGGCGGGCTTGTCGCAGTAGCCCTGCACGGTCGGCCATCCGTAGTTTCTGCCGGACGCTATGATGTTGATCTCGTCGTCGTTGTTGGGGCCATGCTCCGAGGAATACAGCCTGCCGTTCGGGGCGAGCACGATCCCCTGCGGGTTGCGATGTCCGGTGCTCCAGAGAAGATTGGTCGGGAACGCCGCGCTCCCCCATGGGTTGTCGGCCGGGGCGGAGCCGTCGAGGTTCATCCGGAGGATCTTGCCGTTCAGGCTGGCGTGGTTCTGGGCCGCCGGCTGATCCTGCGCGTCGCCGACGGTGACGAACAGCTTGCGGTCCGGGGTGATCAGAAGGCGGCTGCCGTCGTGGGTCGTGTTCCCCTTCAGATCGGCGATCAGCGTGATCGGGTTGATGAGCGTCGTCCCATCGTAGGTATAGCGGACCAGCTTCTCCCTGATCTGTCCCCCGTCGAGATAGGTATAGACGAGGAAAACATGGGCGCTGTCGGCGAAGTTGGGGTGGAGCGCCATGCCGAGCAGCCCCGCCTCGCCATTCTCATGAACATCGGCGATGGTGATAAGCGGTCGTACCTCGCCGGTCTCCGGGTTCAGCCGGCTTACACGGCCATAGCGCTCGGTCATCCAGATCCAGTTGTCGGGTCCCCAGAGGATCTCCCATGGCGTATCGAGCCCCGTGGCGACGACGCGCGTTGTGAGCGTCGGGTCCTGGGCGAGCGCCGTGCCGCCGATGATCGGAAGCAGGAGAGAAAGGGCGAACAGTAGCAAACGTGATCGCTTCATGATACCTCCATGATTGAGTGAGACCGAAACGAATGAACGATAAGAGAGGAGGGACGGACCGGCAATGATACGGGGGACCAGGGGGAAATCGCCATCATATGTATCAGCAATAAGTGTTCCATGGGGGCGGCCCGGCCGCGGGTCACGCGTCGGCTTCGTAACTTGTCGGGCTCGGTCTGTGCTGGCATGTATTTGCCGGTAAGGCGGGGAGATTTTCCTTCATGGATTGGCATACTCGCAATGGCATTACAGATACATGGATTCGAGGCGGGACCGGTGGCAACGTACGCCTACCTGGTGATCGACGATGAAACGGGGAGCGGCGTGATCATCGATGCGCCGCCGCAATCGGCCGAGCGGATCGCGACGGCCGCCGAGAACGCGGGGATCATCCCCGGCGCCCTCATCCTGACCCATACGCACTGGGATCATACCGGAAACGTGGCGGAGCTGAAGCGGATCTTCCCTGAGATGCTCGTCTATGTCCATCCCGACGACGAGTACCGGCTGGTCGAGCCGATGAAACATACGGTCTGGAAGATTCCGTTCGAGATCGAAGGGGTCGAGCCCGACCGCCATCTTCATCATGGCGATACGTTCGAGATGAAGGGGATCTGCTTCGAGGTGATCCATACCCCCGGTCACACCGAGGGGGGGATCTCTCTCTACGATCAGACCAACGGGATCATCTTCGTCGGGGACACCCTGTTCGCCGGATCGGTCGGCCGCACCGATCTTCCCGGCGGATCGTGGGAGACGCTGCTCCATTCGATCACCACGCGCCTGCTCCATCTCCCCGGCGAGGTGCGGGTCTATCCGGGGCATGGCGATACGACCACCATCGGCGAGGAGCGCCGCTCGAACCCGTTCATCGGGTAGGCCATGGAGCCTGCGTTCGGTCGTCGGGGATGCCGGGGTGTGGGAAATGATGATATCGGCGAGACGGCGGGGCTGGGGCACCGATGGCGCCCCAACCGCCGGCCGGTGCGTCAGTTCAGGTCGATATAGACCGTCTTGGTCTGCGTGTAGGTGTCGAGCGCCGCAGCCCCCAGCTCGCGTCCGAAGCCCGACTCCTTGTAGCCGCCGAACGGCAGTGCGTTGTCGGTCATGTTGTAGGTGTTCACCCAGACGGTTCCCGACTTGATCCCCCTGGCGAAGGTCAGCGCCTTCTTCAGATCGTTGGTCCAGACGGCGGCGGCAAGGCCGAAGCGGGAGTCGTTGGCGATCTTCAGCGCCTCGCTGGCGTCGTTGAAGGTGATCACCGACGCGACCGGTCCGAAGATCTCCTCCTGCGCTATCGCCATGTCGTTGCGGACGTTATCGAACACCGTCGGCGTGACGAAGAAGCCCTTCTCCCCCACACGCGCTCCGCCGGCGATAAGATCGGCCCCCTCGGATTTTCCCTTCTCGATATAGCCCAGCACCCGCTCCATCTGATCCTGGCTGACGAGCGATCCCATCCGGGTCTTCGGGTCGAGCGGATCACCCACCACCATCTTGGCGGCGCGCCCCGCAAGGACGTCCATGAACGCCTCGCGCGCCGACGCCTCGATAAGGATGCGGCTCCCCGCGGTGCACATCTGCCCCTGGTTGAAGAAGATGCCGGAGAGCGCCACCTTCGCGGCGAGCTCGAGATTCGAGTCGGCGAAGACGATGTTCGGCGACTTTCCGCCAAGCTCCAGCGTCACCTTCTTCAGCGTCCCGGCGGCGTTCCGCATGATCATCTTCCCCACCTCCACCGATCCGGTGAACGCGATCTTATCCACCCCCGGATGCTCCACCAGCGCCGCGCCGGCGGTCTCGCCGAGGCCCGTGACGATATTGACAACGCCCTTCGGCATCCCTGCCTCCAGCATCAGCTCGCCGAGGCGGAGGATCGAGAGCGACGTCTGCTCGGCGGGCTTGATCACCACCGTGTTGCCGCATGCGATCGCCGGGGCGATCTTCCACGCCGCCATCTGGATCGGGAAATTCCAGGGGATGATCTGGCCGCAGACGCCGAGCGGCTCGCGGAGCGTATAGGCGAATGCGTTCGACTTCGCGTTCGGCTCGATCGTGTCGCCGGTGGTTTTGCCCGCCCAGCCCGCGTAGTAGCGGAAGCATGCGATCGACTGCGGGATATCGACCCGGAGCGACTCGGTGAGCGGCTTGCCGTTGTCGATCGTTTCGAGCTCCGCCAGCTCCTCGATGTTCTTCTCCATCAGATCGGCGATCCTCCAGAGGAGCATCCCGCGGTCGGCGCCGTTCATCTTTCTGTAGGCCCCTTCCTCGAATGCCCGGCGGGCCGCCGCCACGGCGCGATCGATATCCTCGCTTCCACCGGCGGCCACTTTGCCGACCACCTGCCCGTTCCCCGGATAGACGCTGTCGAACGTCTCCCCCGAGGCCGCATCGACCCATTCGCCGTCGATCAGCATCCTGCCGTAGCGGAGAAGCCCCTGGTCGTTCAATGGATTTTTCTGTGGATTCAGAGCTATGTTGAGCCCGCTGGCCCCCACTGCTTCCTGCATGATATGGTCTCGTGATTGTTGTTGAATGCCTGAAAATGTCCGGGGCGAAAATACGAGTTCACCCGAACCCGCCGTGATCAGGCGAAGCGGATCAGCTCCGGTCCCGATTCGTCGAGCGCCAGATAGTAGCGGTCCTTGAGCCAGGCTCCCAGATTGATATAGGTGCCGCCGGGGAGATCGACCCGCTGGGGCCTGTGGCTGTGCCCCATCACCACGAGCTGGAACCCCTCCCCGGTGATCTTCTTCTCGGCGAAGGCCAGCAGACCGTCCGACTCCCCCGGCTTCTCCCCCTGGTAGTTTTTTTTGTTGGTGTGGTCGCGGCTCGATCGCGATGCCCGCGCCGCCACGCCGATGCCGATATCAGGATGGACGAAGCGGAAGACAGCGTTGGAGATCCGCGCGCGCAGCACCTTCTTCAGGATCAGGTAGCCGGTATCGTTGAACGCCTTGCCGTCGCCGTGCGAAATATAGCAGCGCCGCCCGGCGATCGTCCGCTCGATGTCGTCGTGATGCACCCGCACGCCGATCTCGCGCTCGAAGAAATCGCGATGTCCGAAGTCATGGTTCCCCATCAGGTAGTCCACCCGTACTCCCGCGTCGACAAGCGACGCGAGCGCGCCGAGCGTCCGGGTGAAGCCGCGCGGGATCACCGAGCGATACTCGAACCAGTAATCGAACAGATCGCCGACGATATAGAGCGACTCGGCGCGCTCCTGGCGTACCATCGCAAGAAAACGGATCAGCGCATCCTCGCGCTCCCTGTTCGATTCGGGGGCGCCGAGGCCAAGATGAACGTCGGAAAAAAAGTATACCACGCCGCAAGAATAAGAAAACGGATGGGGAGGAGTGATCTCCCCGTTGAAGATGAAACATGCACCGCCAGCGCTCAGCAGTGTCTCGGTTTGGTGGAGTGTTGGGCCGGAGTTCAATTCCGGCCCAGCGAATTACCACTCGACAATCAGCGTCGGGCACTACCGAACGATCGTCACCTTTGCCGTGCCGGTCTCACCGCGCTCGGTGCGGAGGCGGAGGATATAGGCCCCCTGCGGAAGCCCCTCCGCGTCGAGCCGTACCCGCCCGGTCCCGGCTTCCATCGCCCCGGCATGGAGGATGGCGGCGCGGCGCCCAAGCTGATCGTACAGCTCCAGCAGGGCGTTGTCGGCCGGGCGGTCGAGCCAGACCGAGACGTATGCCCTGTCGCGGATCACGCTCGGGTAGACCTCCAGCGCACCCCGCGACGCCGTCTGTTCCACCGATGCCCCCGGATCATGTGCCAGCTCCACTGCATACCAGACCGCGCCGCTCTGCGACTGATCGATCAGCGTGGTGATGGCGTTGCCGCTGCGCGTGACGGTGATCGGCGTCCCCTTCGGATGGCCGCCGGCATCGAGCGGGGTCAGCGTCGCCACATTGATGCTGTCATCCGGCCTGAACGCCAGGCGGACCCGCATCGGCTCGATCAGCATCGGTCCGGCTCCCCAGCGGTCGGCGCGGGTCGAATCCTGCCAGTGCCAGCCGGTCGGCTCGGTGCGCGTCGCCAGCACAAGCAGCGAGCGTCCGGGTCCGGCGAGCCGTCGCGCGGTATCGAGCGGAACCCAGAGGATGGTCGCCGTCTCGTTCTCCGACAGGAGGGTGATATCGAGATTGCGGAGGGTCACCCCGCCGGCGCGTACAAGCGATCCCGATGCTCCCTGGACGCGAGGCGCGTCGAGCGTCAGCGACCCGCGGTTGTATTCCCAGAGGATCTCGCGGGTATCGCTTCGGAGCTCCCCGTCGATCTCGGAGGGGAAGGAGATATCGTCGGACTGGGTGAAGGCCGCCGCATCGGTCGAATCGACCACCACCTTGCTGACCGCCATCGCGCGTCCGTTCATTCCTCCCGGCACCGCGAAGTTTCCCCAGAACGGTTCGAGCCTGGGGAGCACCAGCGCCTGCGCAACGGTATGCTGGATGGTGATGGTGTTGACGGCCGGGGCAAGCAGCCGGTTGCGATAGAGCTGCGAGAGGGCCGGCATCATCGAGATCATCACCGGGTTGTCGGCGATCGTGTAGTAGGTATTGGTATCGATGAAGCGATCGGTGCCCCGGTTGCCATCATCATAGCTATCCCAGATCACTCCGTCCCACTCCTGCAGCAGCGAGTATGTCGGGATCATCATCATCCCCTCGGCCTGGTAGCGGTTCGGAAAGGGGATGGAGAAGCCTGCCACCAGGGGCTGGCGGCGGTGGGCGCTGCGGCTGTATTCGTAGACCATGCCGGCATACTGCGTCCGCAGCGGCGAGCTGTTGTCCACGAGCTGCCAGTTGGTGTTGTCGCCGGTGATATAGTTCCACCCCTGGTTCACCGTCGTGAAATCCATCCTCCCCTGGGTGGCGGTCTCCAGATATCCGCTCGCCCAGTAGTTGGCGGCCCCCGTCAGAGGCTGCCGCGCGCCGATCGAATCGCGCACCCAGCGTCGGATGTCGTCGTAGTATTCTCCTTCCAGCGCCATATAGAACGCCGTCTGATCCTCGATCCGCCGCGAGCTCATGGCCCTGTTGTAGTCGGAGTTCCACGGTATCCTGCTGATCGTCGCGCTGGCGATCGACTCGCCCGGCAACAGGCCGGGGGACTGGATCTCGGTGAGCTTCACGTCGTCGATCTTCAGGTCACCGTCCTTGTCGCCGAACCAGAAGTAGAGCGTGATCGGCGTCGTGCCGGCCGTCACCGGAACGATGAAGGAGAGCGTCTGCTCCTTCCAGTAGGGGGGGATGACGATGTCGGCATACAGCCCGGCGCCGAGTCCTCCCCCGGTCGTCTGGTTCGACGAGAGTATCAGGCGCCGTCCCTCCGGGTTGGAGCACTTTGCGGTGAACGTCAGGGTGTAGGTCGTATTGAACTTCAGCGTGGTCATCTGCCGCATAAAGGCGCCATACATATCCCCCTGCGCGTTGCGCACCCGGAGCGTCAGCGCAAGCTCGCCATCGGGAACGCTGTCGGTGCCGGTGAGGATCTTCGAGACGTTGGCGCCGTTCCCCTGGATATCCCACGCGCTCTCGAAGTCCCCCTCGAAGCTCCCCTCGCTGATCAGGTTCGGATAGCCGCCGGAGGGGGGCGTCACGTTCCACGCCGATGCCAGCGCGGCGTCGGAGCCATATCGCTCCCCCAGATAGCGGGCGAAGAGGGTATCGAGCCGACGCGCGTTCCTCCAGCTGAGCCCTGTGTTGCCCGCCCGGTACTCTGTCTGGTTCAGTCTGTAGAGCGACAGCAGGCTCCCCTGATCGAGCATCTCGATCATCGCCACCGCCGGCTCGTTTTTATACGGGACTCCGGTGAAGGGGTTGACATGCTCGAGCAGGAGCTGCGCGATGAGCTTGTGGGTCTGGCGCGCCTGCGGGTAGAGGAAGTTCAGCGACTTGTCGAGCCACATCACAGAATCGGCGGCGCTCCCGAGCCCATCCCCGGCGCGGGGTACCCGCGCCGACTGCAGCATCAGATAGCTGTAGATGCCGTTCTTCTTGAGCTGATAAAGGAGCCAGTCGAAGCGCCGTGCCTGCGCCGGGTTGATCGAGCGGAACCCGGTCGAGGGATCGAGGATGCTCAGGCTCCCTCCCCAGTCGTATGCGTTATCCATATTCTGGAAGCGGACCAGATTGACCCCGAGCTTCCGGAGATGGCGCGCCGTGGCGACCGCCGAGGTGCTGTCGGGAAAGCAGGCTCCCCACTGGAAGGTGGTGCCGAAGAACCGGGCAGGGGTCCCATCATCGAACCGGTAGTTCCCCTCCCCGTCGGCACCCAGAAATCCATGCGCCCCCGCGTCCCCTGTCGGCAGCGAGGGGAGATAGGGGCTGGCCGAGGTATCGGTCGGATCGATGGTGTAGGGGAAGCCGTTGGCGATCCCGATCTCCTGTCCCTGCCCCGTGGCCGCGCAGAACAGTATCGCCAGCAGAGACCAGAGAAGCCCGGGCATGCGGAAGGAAGCTATCATTGCGGTTGCACCATGTGAGGATATTGAAGGATCGGGAAGGGCCGCGTCGCAGACGACGACCAAATTATCAAATCTCCCGGCATGGTCACAGAGCCATCGTGCCCGCCGATCGGCCGCCAGGTTCGCCGTTGCGGCGCATCGCGGGAAGATGATAGTTTCGCTGTGGGCGCGGCGTTCTGCCTCGGTCCGCCTCCTCATGCTCATGCAACTTCCCATATTCTATGAAGCGTTTCGCCGGCCCGCTGCTGTGGGTCTTTCTGTCGTTCGTCGTTGTGATGCCATCGTTCGGCGGCGAGCGTCCGCTGCCATATGGTCCCCCGCCGGCCGATGATGCGGCTGCCGATTCCACCGTGGCGCCCGCGCTGGGAGGACCCGGCTTCGAGGGGATCGCCGGGGCGGATGGGTGGAGGACCGGATCGTACACCCCGGAACAGCTCCGTTATGTCTGCGATACCAACGCGCAGAAAGGGGGATCGATCTCCGTTGGTCTGCTGAGCTTCCCCCCGACGCTCTGCGCCTATGGCCGGGATGAGAATACGGCCATCACCAGAACGATCATAGGCTTTGTCTATGAGCCGCTGATCAGTGTGCATTCGCTGACGCAGGAATTCCTGCCGGTGCTGGCATCGCACTGGAAGGTCGGCGCCGACGGCCAGACCTACTTCTTCCGGATCGATCCGAACGCCCGCTTCTCCGACGGCCATCGCGTGACGACCGAGGATGTTGTGGCTACCTACAAGCTTGCGATGGACTCGACGATTCTGTCGCCGTTCACCAACAGCTTCTATGCGGAGTTCGACGCTCCGGTGGTGATCTCGCCGTACATATTTTCGGTGCGTTCGAAGACGAAGAACTGGAAGAACATG
>Ga0164241_10003529_pt1 | contig 15675 bp, 8 predicted proteins | sample OricomyardsoilBY_FD_108780 | JGI IMG/M metagenome (GOLD analysis project Ga0164241, IMG submission 108780) | Backyard soil microbial communities from Emeryville, California, USA - Original compost - Back yard soil (BY) | ecosystem: Environmental > Terrestrial > Soil > Unclassified | place: USA... | reverse complement strand
CGCGCCGATCATCATCGGGCCGTACTCCACCGGCGATGGCGTGATCGTCAGCAGCGTCGGGGCGTACTCCACCGTGTCGGTCGTCGTGTTGCCGGCAGCGTCGCTGATGTAGACGATCGCGCGGGCTGCCTGGTTCTTGTTGCGCACCTTCAGTGTGTAGTTGACCGTGCGCGTGACGCCGGACTCGAAGTAGTCGACGACGATGTCGTAGTTGAAGCTGGAGTCGGGGTCCATCTCGATCGTCGCGATGTTCGTACGAATCTTCGGATCGACCGGCATATCGGTGGTCGTGATCTTCACGTTGCCGAAGCAGTCGGCCGTCTTGGTGATCGTCGGCGGAACAGTATCGTTCGCCTGCAGATTGCCGACGGCAACCGACAGCGGATAGCCGTAGGAATCGAAGTCGCTGAAGCCGTAGAGGTACCCGGCAAACGGGCTGCTGCCGCGCATGCGATAGGTGCCTGGCTTGATGTCGATCGTCACCCCCACATAGGCCTTCCCATTGATCCGGCTTGTGAACGTCTTGGTCGAGCCGGTGCCGGGGTACATCGAGATCTTCTGCCAGTCCTCGGTGCCACCTGCGGCCATCTCGATATCGAAATATCCAGCCGAGTCGGCGACGAGGTTGATGAAGTTGCGCGGGAAGTCGTTCGATGGCGTCGAGAAAATCAGTCCGGTCTGATACTGCTCCAGCGGGGTGAGCACCAGGTAGAACGGATCGCTCAGCACGCCATCATACTGCTGTCCGGTATTATACTGCGCCACGTAGATCGGCTTGTCGGCGGTCCACTCGTTGAGCTCGCGGCCGATGGCGCGGTACTCCGCCCAGCCATCGCCACGCCGTCCGCCAACTTCGTTGAGCCTCCCCCAGAAACTGCCGTTGAGATAGACGCGGGTGTCGGGCTGGCTCGCAAAGATGCGCCATACATCACCGTTCTTGCGGGTCTCGAACGAGACGCCATGATAGATCTTGCCCCACGAGCTCACCGGGAGCATCATCTCCTCGATGTGATCGCATGCTGCATACTCGAGCTGGTTCGGGATGTACGCGCAGTTCTGTCCGGCGGTGACCGCCACGGGCTTGCTGGCGGATATCTCCGCACCCGACATATCGCCGTTGTAGCCGACGCTCATCGCCGAGTAGACGTCGCCGCTGTCGAGCGTGAAGCTGACGGTCGATCCCTCGGGATGGTTTGGCGAGCGCATCGGCTGCTTGACGGTGACCTGCGTGCCGTTGTACGGCGCGATGATCATGAACTGCGATGGCAGCTCCTGCGTCACGCCGATCACCGCCGCGTACGAGGCGATGACATACTGGCGTCCCAGACCGTTGGTGGGGAGCAGCAGCATGCCGTCGCTGGTGTAGCTGGTGCGGTTCATGCCGTAGACCACGATCGGCGCATCAGACTCGATCCGCACGGCCTTCTTCTTATAGATCTGATCATCAGGGATCGGAGCTACATCGGTGCGGGTGAACATCTGCGCCTCGACCGGGCTGAGGTCCACCGTCACCACATCGAACGGCTTGGTGGTGATGATCTTGCGGATCGTTTTGCCGGTCCAGATGCGGACATTCGTCTTGACACCGGAGCTGATATACAACCGAATATAATATTTGGCGGCCGTCGGAGTATCCCAGTTGGCCGGGAAGGCCACCCAGAAGTCACGTCCGGTGTTGGTCGGCCCGAAGGGCACCGGGAAATTTTTGTACTTACTGGACTCCTGAGCACGCGCCTCATGGGCGATAAAGCTCAGCAGCAGCAGCAGTGGAAGGAAGTATCGACACGCTCTTACCATGGGGCGGTCTCCTCGTTTGAGATCATGTAGGTTATAATGAGAGCCGGAGAACATGTAGCGATACATATCTGCCATGCGACGGATATATTATTTCCGCAGCATGCATTTATAGATGGCATGATATAAAGCATTCACCATTATGGTGAACATCGTTCGCATATATCCTGTATAGAATCAAAGACCCGCTGAATGCCGACAGCGTCGCACGATATCGAACAAAAATGTTTTTTTTACCCTACCAATAGTCGATAAATCCGCTTTTTCGCAGATTTTCAACCGATATGCGATGATTATATTTCTCACAAATTCATCGCCATATATCTATCTCACTGCCTCTGAGATAGTTCACGCATCCTGCCGACTGCCTCATATCCACCTATTACTTCATATGACGCGGAGCAATTATTTCATATGATGCCGCTGATATGCTGGCTGTTCGCAAGAACATATTCGACGGCTTCCGGGCATGGACGTCGTGGCTGCAATTCGTTGCATAAATTCTTCCGCAATGGTGGTTATAGTCGGGTAGGGATGGCGGCGAAGCGAAACAGGAGGCGTGAGGAACAATGGCGATGTGGTGCGGCAGGCGATTCGGGACGTGGCGATCGATGATGGAACGAGGGTCAGCAAATCGGGCGTCCGTGTCCGGTGACAGCTCCTTTCGGACTGGCAGCGTCTTCACGCTGACAATCGGAACACCGTATCTACAGCAGGATACCGATCAGGGCTCTGTTTCCGCCTCCGCGCTCCATACCCACACCGCATGGCCCCGGCGGTCGAATATCATCAGGTACCAGATCCCTGCGTCCTGCTGGAGAATCTTACCCCACTCGTCATACCGGACGCGACGGTTCTTGACCAGTGAAGCGATAGCGACATAATAGGGGAAGCGCAGCGTGCTGTCCAGTGCATGGAAGATGATCGTGGCGATACTATCGGAAGTCGTTGAAAGGCCCTGCAAAGCGGGATCGAAGCCCCCTCTACAGCGCGGCCTGCCATACTCCATCGACTTCAGAGAGTCATACAGAAGAGCATCGCCCTGGCGATCGGGATACAGAGCATCGACCACCCTGTCCATATCGGCAAGGAAGAGGTTGAGACATATGGTCGTATCGGATACGACCACGGCAAGAGAATCCTGACGGGCGAATATCCGCCGGGCCAGATCATCATGGCGCATGATATCCCGTGCGGCGATCAACAGGGTGCGTGGCGACATCGGCGGCGCATCGAGCTGGCTGCGGCAGAGCGCGCTTCCCCACCCCCAGAGCATCATGGTCATCAACCCGATCGAAACGAAGCTCCTGATCATATGGATGGATTACCAGGGTGAATGGGGTTGCTTACGTGGTGTATCCGTCCCCATCATACCGAACGGACTTCGCCTCCAACTCTGTTTGGGGTGACGACAGAAACATCCGCCGGAGTCATAAAGAACACCGTTCGATCCGCCGGAGGAAGACCACGGCCATACTCCCGCTTCCCCATCTCCCGATCGCTGGCGCCGTCGATCTCCGCAGCGGCCTCGACACGTCCCCCGATTCTTACCTCTCCTCGATATCGCTCACAACGCTCTCGAGCTCACCGCTCCGCGTGAAGATAAAGAAATAGGCAACCGCGCCCATGTAGTCGTAGTAGGTATGATCGTACTCATGAGCTGTGACGAGATTACGGAAAAGATATGCGGGAAGGATATAACGTGGCGCGGCGGAAAGGCTGTCGAGCCCCATCAGCAATAGCACGACCGCATCATCGGTCACCGTGGAAAGCGTATGCAGCGTCGTATCTCTGCTCGTAGCGCATGGCACCCGGATATGGCTCAACGAATCATACAGGCCACGCTCGCCCGACCGTCCGGGGTAGAGCCTCTCCACAAGCTCATCGAATATATAGACAGGGATCCCGGAGCATCCGATCGTATCCATCACGCGCAGCGGAACCGGAGCGAAAGCGTTCATCGCATCCTGGGCAAGACTGTCGCGCTCGATATAGGATATAACGGCTCTATACGTGTTCCGGAGCGGCGGGGTCAGATCGCTGTGTCGGGCGTTCGTGGCAGCGCATCCGGCCAGCAGAGAAGCGCACAGGGCAATCGTAAGCGGAACCTGTGTCGTACGTTGCATATTCATTATTTCACATCGGACTCCATACGGTGATGCCTTGAGGGAACTCTCCTATGGCTCGATCACCGTTTCAAGAACTGCCTCTTCCAGATATCCCTCCAGATCCTCGCACAGCAGATGGTCGCCAGCCCTGATAGTATGGGAACCAACCATGCAGTCATTGCGGCCGGCCACATTGTAGCTGACGTAGACAGCGAAGGGTTTTCCCGGCATCTCGTGAATCAGCCTGGAGCCAGCAGGCGCGGAATGATTATACCGATCCTCTGCATTCCGGGGCCATCGGCGACTGCTTTCTCGACAATATCGGACAGATGGATGTGGTTGACAAAATGCTCGAATCCGGTTGGCGTAAATAATGAGCGCCGCCGATACATGGCTTCAGTTGCCCCGCTCTCCACGAGCACACATCCATTCCCCTCGATAAAAGGAGAGCTAAGGAGCCGACACTGCCGGCAGGCATCTTTTCCAATCTTCTGACCAGCCGATTCGGGGCTATCGAATTCACGAAGCTAATTCGCCATCAGCGAGTTCGTTTGAATGCTATTCCGTACATCCTGAACGTTATCGTCTTCCATTCAGGCGCCTCCCCTGATTATTACGTACACTGAAGATTGGAGGAATGTACCCCGCTATCTATTAGCCAAGCATAAGCACAACATGGTGAATCAGCCTCTTTATCCGTATGCTTTTACACACAACGCAACAGATCTTGCTTAATTCCCCATATTATAGCATTAACAGCTTCTCTACATTCTACTGGAAATACGATATTTATACCGATTGGGCTCCACGCCCGCCCTTCTATCAATTCCAGAAGCATATCGATATAGTATTTCATATCAACTTCGTCTAGGTTCGGCAGACCATCATGTACGACATAAATGCATTCCGCAACCCTATAATTAACCTCTACGATCCATTGCATTACACCAGACCAATTTTTTTCGTACTCCATTTGCACAGGTATTCGATCGTAAAAACATTGAAGAACTTCATCACGCCCTCGCTTATCTTTCGACACACTTACGAATAGACCTACAATTTCATCTAATTGGTCACTACTATTAAACGTAAACGCGTCAACATCATAAGGACGGCTTCTACTCTTTATAGATTTTGAATAGATCACCGATGTGGCACTCAATATCCTCTGCATATCATTATCAAGGAAACTTACAGATATTCTCGGTCCATTTAATGCCATAGAAGCATCAACAGCTCCGAGGAGTATATCTATATATGTACCAAGCGCTTCGTCGTCATTAGAGAAAGGCACACCACTGTGATATATACATACGCTCTTTACTAATTGCGTATCTATCCATTCCAAAGTTCTCATGCATTCATCAAATGCATTCCAATTCCAACCGAAATATCCCGGCCAGCGGAGTTGCTCATTGTATAGTCTAAAAAGATCACTTACCGATTCAATTCCTGCTGGTACGTTTACAACGACATCGCTCGCTGCACCAAAGTCACCAGCCGAAACAAAGGCGAAGGGCAACGGATTTCTATACATTTGTTTTCTCCATATTTATTAATAGTCTAAACGGTAGAACGTTTGATAATGATCAGGGGTGTAATACACCTCTCCTCCTTGGCCCGTGACAATCCTTTGAGGGCCAGGGCCCTGTGCACCCGGGGTTGGATGCACATACTCTCTATAGTAATTCGCTCCCTGCTGCGGCAGTGGATTGCCTCTATTTTTAAACACAGAACCATCATTTTTGTGTGAATGCTTTATGCCATTTTGAATCCGATCAAGAGTTGGCTTTAGATCGACAGTAACGTCGTTTAATATAGCGACACCCCTATCGACGATCGTCATGTTGCGTACATATCGAATGACATTAACTTTAATGATTCTCGGCACTCGAACAGGTATAAAGTTTATAGCCAAATCGATTGCAACATCTTTTCGTCCCTCAGCAGTCGTTAATTTGAGAGTTTGCTCCACTGCCTGGCATGGTGGACACAACTTAACAACGACCTTCAGCGGATTCTCTATCTCATCTAGTATTTCTTTTTTTGCTTCATCGTATATGGATTCCCCTACTTTTTTCAGACCATCGACTGCATCGGTAATAGTATCTCCAGAGGCGCCACTTGGGTCGATTATCTTTAAGGGATTATTCCCACTGTATGTATACGGACTCCACGCCCGATATTTCTCCCACAACGGATCCGGGCTCCAGAATCTCTCCTTCATCTGCCGCACACCGAAATTACCCATTCCCGTCTCCAGATCCTCCTCCCGGTCGATGTATCCCTTGCGGCTGCCAACGCCCGCAACCGCCTCCCGCTTGCCGAACGGCTCGTAATCGCTCCGCTCGCTCACGCTCGTTCCGGTCACCATCATCCGTGTCGAGCCCAGATGGTCGCCGATCTTATACGACTTCACGCCGTTGGCATCGGTCGTCACGTTCATCGACGTGCCCGCGCCGTAGGTCAGGTACTCCGTCGGGTACATATACACCCGTCGCCCGCTGTCGCCGCAGAGCGGCTTGGCGACTTCCTGCCCGTGATAGACCGCAAGCTGCTGGTTGTTGCCCCCGAGCGCATAGTATACCCACGCGAGCTTCGCCGAATCGGGATGCGTCACGATCCCATTATCGCGGCGGTCCACCAGGCGCTTCTGCTCCCGCTCGCCGCTGGCGCTGTAGCGGTACCGCCAGTCGCGATAGCCGCTGGTCGAGTCCTTCTGGTAGGAGCGGTTGAACAGCCCGCGATAGCTGTAGCGCTCCTCCTCACGCAGCAGAACATGCGGCAGGCCCAGCCAATCCTTCCGGCTTACGATCCGCCGCCGCAGGTTCCCGTTGCCATCGTAGGCGTAGCTCTGCGTCGTGTCATTGGTAAGCTGTCCCGAGGGCGACTCGTATGTACGTCCCGTCAACTGGTTGGCGCTCCCGTCGTAATCGTAGCTCCTGATCCCCGGCACCCGCGTATCGGTCTCACCCGTCCGGTTGCCCACCAGATCGTAGCTGTAGCTCACCGTATCCGTGCCCGTCCACCACTCGACCAGCTGATCGTGGTTGTCGTAGCCGTACTTCTGTGCCCGCGTCCCGACCCCATCATGATACCAGTGCTGCTCGGTGATCTGGCCGCTGGAGTCGTAGGTCAGGTTCTCCAGGAACAGCGGCAGCGTCGAGCCCGAGCTATGCGCCAGCAGCTCCTTCAACCACTTCCGGTTAGTATAGCTGTACTCGACGGCGACGTCCGCGTGCGGGTATTCCATATGTGCGAGCTGTCCGCTCCTGGTGTACTCGTAGACGATATCGGGAGCGCTCATGCCCGCCGGACGATGGATCTCCGAGGCGAGCGCCGGCGGATAGCGCAGACGACCCTGGCTGCGGCTGACGCTGTCGGTCGGCAGCAGGCCGCTTCCGGGCGAGCGCAGCGTCGTCCAGACCGAGTCGATCCGGCCGTTATAATCGTAGCCGTACCAGCTCGTATGGCTTCGCAGTGGGTCGGCAACGGTCACCGACGTCACCTGATCCATCGCGTTGTACTGGTAGTAGACCGCATCGAACCCGAGGTTCTCGGTGCAGCGCAGGATCGCCTCGACACGACCGCGATCGTCGTAGCTAAGCGCCGTATAGTGATACGGCTCGCTCCCCCGCTCGCGGCAGGCCACCACCGCCTCGTGTCCCTTCTGGTTGCGGAGCTTCCCCGTCGGCGCCAGCTTCTCCCAGACTGCTTTCGGCGGCAGCGTCGCCCAGAGTCCCCCGCTCGCGGGCATCCTGTCGTAGGCGATGGCGATGCGCGGGAACTCCGGATGCTCCAGCACATCCTCGAAATCCCCCACTCCCGCCCCGTCGGCGCAGAGCTCGTAGCGTTTGGCGGTGTGCATCAGCATCGGCCCCACCGGCGACGTGGTCTCCCCGAGCAGCAGCGTATCGGGCTCCAGCCCGCAGCCGACGATCGTATCGGCGATGCTGCTCCCGGTCACATGGAAGCTTGGCGGGGGCGTGGTGCTCGTCTCCCCGATCGTCGGGTTGGCGGTCAGGATCGAGGAGCGGCGGCTGATGGCGAGCACACGCGGGTCGATCGTCTCGGTCAGGCGACCCGCCGTTCCCCCCACCTCGCAGGGATAACCCGATGCGTAGAGGGAATCCTCGCAGTAGGAGGCGCATCCCTCGCGGGCGATCACCGCCTCGCCGATCAGCGTCGGGCGGTTGAGATCGTCGTACTCGGTGAAGCTCAGCAGGTTCCGCCGCGCCTGCTCCTCGTTCTGCGTGAAGCGGATATTCCCCAGGTCGTCGTAGGCATAGCTCGTCTTCCCGACGCTCGGCATCTGCTTGGTTTTCACGCGGCCGAACCCATCGTAGGTATAGGTCGTGACCTGGCCGGCCGGGTTGGTGACCTGGGTGAGGTTGCCGAGCAGATCGTACTCGTAGCTGACCACCCGGATCGGCCCGGCAGTCGTGGAGAGGGAGATGCCGGTCCCCTCGCGGCGGAGCCGGTCGAACGCGTCGTAATACTGCTCGGCGATGATCCCGCGCTCGTCGGTGCTCCGCTTACGCATGCAGAACCCGTAGAAGTTTTGCCCGACGATGCCGAACGAATCGGGGGTCGCGATCGCATACTCGACCGTGACATGGGTGCCATCGGGGTTGATCGTCTCGACAGGACGTCCGGCTGTATCGTAGCGGGTCACGATCGTATCCAGCTCGGGGTCCCTGGTGCGGATGCGCTCGCCGAAGCCGCTGTAGGCGTGCACCACGCTGTCGAGCCGGACCGGCGCGGCCGGCCTGCCGATCGAGACCGTCGAGCGGTTGAGCCGGTAGTCGGCGCCGAAGTAGTGCTTCGACTCGGTATAGCGCCGCGAGGAGCCGTAGTTGCTGGCCCGGCCGTAGCGATTAGCCGTATGGATATCGTCATCGACCTTCGATCCCACCGTCGTGGTCAGCGTCGTATCGTTATGGGTGTAAGCGAGCGTATAATCGGCCTCGTCGTTCACCTTGTGGATCGTCCCCCTGAGCGTCAGCTTCGGGCGGGTGTCCTCGCCGTTGGAGCCGTCGACGAAGCGGATTGCGCCGTCGGCGGTGGTCACCTTCAGATAGATCGTCAGCCCATCACCGACATTGAGCGACCGGAGGCTCGACGCGAGCGATGTGAGCGTCACCCGCACAAGCCGCGCGTTCTCCTCGCCAGCCAGCAGCGATGCGCCGCGTGCCCCCTTCCCGTCGCCGCCGATGACCCGGCCGGTCCCGTCGTGGCTAGTATCCTCATCGCCGCAGTTGAAGGTGATCGAGCGGGTGAAGCCGAACTGCGGGATCTCCACCGTCAGCGTCACGCATCCCTCGCTGATCGACGTAGTGTGCAGGTCGAGATAGACGCTGCTCAACGGATCGAACGTCAGCAGCGGGCTGGCCGAATCGACCCGGTAGCGGAGCACGCCGGTGTAGTACTCATCCACCGGATAGCCGACCGTGTAGATGCACGACGCAAGCAGCCCGGGATCATCCCGGCGCTTCGATTTGATGAACGGCCCCTCGCCGCATGTGCACTCCGGCACATCGCCGATCGGATGCGCGGCATAGAGCCCCTCGACGATAACGGTATCGGCAGTGGAGTCGTGAGCAACGGTATTGGTGTCGCCGTTCTGGCGGCAGTGGAGCGAATCGACAAGCGCACTGTAGAGCGTGTGACCGTACAGGCCGATCGACTCGGTGCCGAAATATGCCGCCGTGTCGGGGTCCTCGCGGCGCGGGAAATCGTACGGAAGCCACGCCATGCGGAGCCGTCCGTTGCGATCGTAGTCGAAGCGGGAATAATTACCGTTGTAATCGATCGTGCTCTTCGGCAGTCCGTAATAGGTGTACTCGTGCGACTGGCGGAGGGTATCGACGCGCAACTGGCTTCCCAGGAAATAGCGCACGTACTGATCCTGCACGACCGGCTTCTCATAATAGAGGGAATAATAATCGGCGGCCGGGAGGGCCGTATCGCGGAGCGTATCGTTGTTATAGCGGATAGTCCCGATCGCTTGGTAATTGGGATGTCCGGGGGTATTCAAATCCGCCAGGCTGTAGAACATCGACTGCTCCGCGCCGTTGGCGTTGATGGTTCTCCCGAGCAACGTCTTCCATCCTCCCGTATAGGTATACTTCACCGCGCGAACCGTGGTCAGCCGATCCTCCCCGGTCACCGTCTCGGAGTCGAGCACGCCACGGGCCATCAGGTCGTTCAGATAATAGACCGTCGATGGAGGGTTGCGATAGAACTTCTCGCCCCCGCGCAGGAAGCGTCCGCTCGTGCCGGCATCGCTTCGCCATGAGCGCTTCTCCAGACCATAGATCGGCGGCAAAAGCCCACGGGTCGTCTGGCTGTCGAGCCTCACCGCGAGCACGCGCGGATCATAGAACGCATATTCCCACGGCACGGTGATCAGACCGGAGTCGCGCAGTCTGGTGTAGTTCTCCATCATCTTGAACTTCAGGAAGGCGGTATCGAGCCTCACCAGCGCCGTATCGATCAGCGGCACATGGGTATACTCGACGGTATCGCGCCAGAGCGGAGAGCCGGTGCCGGGATCGAGCGTCGTCCCCACCTGGCGTGCCACCTCCCAGCCGAACTTCCGCGTCAGCGTATCGTTCCCGCCGTACTTCCGCACGGTGTCGAGCGTATAGCTCAGCCGCTGATCGCTCTTGAGAACCCCGTTGACCGTCACGGTCTGTTTGACCGGAAGGATCATGTTCGGGCACTGTGCCATCGAGTCGTAGTTCGTTCCGGTCGCGGTGACCAGATCCCCTGCCGTCTCCACCGTCGAGATAAGCCCGGTGAACCGTGGATGCGGAAGCCAGGTGAAGTAATCGTGCAGCGGATAGGACTGGTACGTCGTCGCCACCGTCCGGACATGCCCGCTGATATTATCGGTCGTAGTCTGCTGCCCACCATAGAAGCTGGTCCCGTCGTGGCTGTAGACCCCGTACTGCGTGGTCAGGAGCGTCTCGTTCCGGTCGTACTTCCGGACATAGCTCGCCACATTGTTCAGCAGGAACGGATAGTTGTGCGTCGGGTCCGATACATTCTGGTAGAGCGTGTCGCTCCGCTTGGTATCCTCGTCGGGCCAGAGATTGTTTCCCCGCTTGTAGCTGATCGTGTAGGATGCGGTCGGCTCGTTCACCCCGGTCAGGCGGTAATTCTTCGCCCTGACAGCCACCGATCCCCCGCCGCTCGGCGTATAGGGAAATCCGTAGTTGATATAGGTGCGCGTATAGGGCTCGTAGCTGAATGATGTCTCCCGTCCCTCCGGGTCGACGATCTTATCGACATAGCCAACGAATGACTTGTAGATGCTCGACGCCGATTCCTGGGCGGCCGCCAGCGCCTTGGCCGTGTAGGTCATATACCCGCTCGTCCCCAGCGGCATATACTCGTTGCTCATCGCCGTGCCGCTACGCGACTGCGTCTGGAACAGAACTTTGGTGGTCCGTCCCAGCGCCTCGATCGTCAGCCCGACATCGCCGTAGCTGATCGTATGGCCGTTGAAGCTTGTGGTCAGCGCGCGACCCCGCGTCGAGTCGAGGATCGACTCGAAGATCGGATCGTAGATATTGCCGTTGTTGAGCGTGGTGCGGATGTTCGGATGGAACTGCCGCGACCGGGCGAATGTGGTGACCGGGCCGAGGTTGCTGCGGATCTCATCGAGATAGAAGATCGTCGGCCCCGCGACCACTCCTCCCCAGCGATCGGGGCGGGATTCACCGCGTCCCAGATAGGGCTTGATACCGTAGGGAATGACCCATTCGCGAAAAATATATTCGAGCCCATCCCCCGGAAAATAATGGAGCTTGCGGGGGACGAACGGATAAGTGCCGATCCCCCCGGTGAGCCCATCGATCGCATCATGAAGGAAACCCGGCCACGACGCCGAATCGAACTCGACGATCCCGAAGCCATGCGCGTTGGCCTCGTTGGCGAAATAATATCCCGTGTAGATCTCCGGGTACGTCGCCGGCTCCTCCTGCCCGATATACTTTTCGTTGACAAGCTGGAGCAGGCTCCCGTCGGCGCGCAGAATATGGATCTCATCGACAAGCCTCGGCTGATCCTCCTGCTCGAGCGATGTCATGCTGTTGCAGAAATCGTAGCCATCGATCGCCCAGACCAGCTTGCTGTCGTCGAACAGGGAGCCGCTGCTGGCGCCGGCGACTGCACTCTCGCAATGGAACGAGCCGGTCGTCGCCAGAGCCTGGATTGCGAAGCCGTTCACCCCGATGATCCACGCCGGACGGTTCTGGTGGAACTTCGACCAGCGGCGGTACGGATCGTTCACCGATCCGGTATAGAAATCGCCGAACGCGGTGAAGGCCACCGAGCCGCAGTAATTCAACTGTACATCGAGCGGATAGCCGTTGACCGTGGTATGCGATATCGGATAGCTGTAGCTGACGTTGCCGTTGGAGCCGGAGACCATCAGCTTTCCATCGACCGAGATCGCCTTCCCCTGCGCGAACCCACGCTCATCGTACAGCTCCGAAAGCTTTTTCAGATCGAAGACGCTCTGCGCATATTGCCCGCGCGCGACAGTCGCAGCCACCAAAGCGATCACAACTGTCAGGACGGGACGCACCATCCCCATGATAGATGTAGACATATGCCTCTCTCCCTTATCGTGTGATGATGATCGGATAAACCCCGTAGAGCGTCGTCCCGCTGTAGAGCCTGACGATATAGTAGCCGACAGGAAGCGCATGAAGGTCGAGCGTCTGGAACAGCACGCCGGTCATCGAGACCTCAACATCCCGCCGCAGATAGACCAGACCGTTGACCCCCACCACCTCGATGCGATACTCGCCCGGTGGTATCGAGTCGACCTGAACCTGCGTGCTCACCCCCGTCGGGTTCGGGTAGACCACAAGACGGACCGGAGGCACCCCGCTGCTGTCGGATGGCCCGCTTCCCGGCGTTGCAGTGGTATCGCGATCACGATCCTCGATGTCGATAAAGACCGGGGCAAGCACATAGCTGATGCGCCCGGAGATATCGCGCATGGCCGGCTCGATAAGCTCGGTACCGAGCCTCAGCTCCATAGCGAAGAAGGGCGCGACCTGGAAGCTCTCGATGGCGGCCAGATCGAGCACCGGAAGCGTGTCGAGCCCTTGTTGTCCGAAAATCAGAAGCGGACGCAGCGTATCACGGCGCTCGTCGGAATCCCCGACCGTACCCCAGAGATAAAAGAGCAGATCGGTAAGAGTATCGGCGTTCATCCGCTGAAACGCTATCGATCCACCCACCCCCTCCCAGGCGGGATAGTGCAACGCGGTAGTTCTCAGACGCCGATCGGATGGCATCCCACATGCGGAATCGGCGATCAGTGTATCGTAGCGATCGGTCTGCGGATTGTAGCGGAGCGCCACGCGCGGCTGTCCCCAGTGGATGGCACGGGGAAGGAACCGCCGGCGCTCGTCGCCCCAGCCAGTGACGGTATCGGAATAGCAATCGAAATTGAGGTGGCCGATAAAAAGAACCGATTCGGCGGGATGCGCTACGGTATCGGGCGCGGCCCATCCCACACAATGCTGCGCAATAAAGAATAAAGCACATACCAATGCCAGACGGAGCGCCACGGGGCGTCCGGAGGGAGCAGTAATCATGGCTGGCCTGTAGATATTGATACATCAGGTACGGCGCGAGAAAACAGCGCCGCGACCGGACGATATATTATTACATCGAATGAAATACCTATGAACGACGGCGAATACTGAAAGTCCGGCAACGTGGATCCTCGAGGGAAGGATCTTCCACAATCCGCATATGGTGACGGACTGTGTGTCAAGTGGGGCGAATATATACGCACCTCATCTTTGAATGCAACACGATTATGGAGCGCACCCAAAATAATTCAACCGGGCCCAGAACTCGTCAATTGACGAAAGATTGACCCTCGACGTATATCATGGTTCGGCTCTTTCATCGGAACGGTCTCCTGCGATCTGCTATGGTGGCCGACCGCAAAAAAATCTAATATGTATCGGCACGACGTTCACCACATCCATCCGGGAATCGCTGGGCAGCACCGCCAAAACAAAGCCGGGCCGGAGCTTAGCTCCGGCCCGGCACAGAGAGATACAGGGAGGCGGGAATATATTTCGGGCGATACCGATTCTTATGCCTATTTGAACGTGATCGCATCTCCGGGGATGCGGGGACTTGCGGCTATTCTTCTGGAACACCATAGCGCCCCTGCATATACAGCGATCAGGCCGCCGATCCTCCGTATAGCTCAGTCAATCCTTTTAGCTTTTTTCGCTCCCCTCGCGTTCGCCGTCTTCTGATTCGTTCTCCTCTTCTTTTTTATTTAATTCCGGTATATCTGCTTTTTTTATTCCCAGAACAGCTCTGGCAAGCTCCTCGAAACGCCTGTATTGCTCGGGCTTCTCGCGAGCATGCTCATCGCTGTCTTTCTTCAGCATTGTCATGCTATTACCTTCCTAGGCTATGTTGTACTACTTCCTGATATTCTCCCGAGCGTCCATAGATGGAGTGGGGATATACGATCGTTCCCCACAACCACCCTTATCATAGCAGCTCAGCATAGCGCATCACCCTCATGGCCCGTTCAATTCAAATCCGCATCCGTACTTCATTCATCGGCGTCATCACCAGCTTCGCCATCCTCGCGCGCTCTCCCCCTGCGATTTTTCGCTGACTCGAACATCCGCGATCCCGATTTTCGGCGGTGCTCCCACGAATTTCTCCTCGTGCTTTTCGCGCTCCGTCCTGGCGTTCATCGCCAGCCGTATGCGGCGCAGCATAAACCAGGACGATTTCTGGGTAATCCCGAGCTTGCGATGGATCTCATAACTGCTGATACCTTTTTTGGCATTCGCCACAAGCCATAGACCACGAAGCCACAGATCGAGGCTCAGCGGACTATCCTCCATGATCGTCGCAACTTTCACCGAGAATTGTTTGCTGCAGTTTTTGCAGCGCCAGACATTACGGGTTCGTATGACCGTATTTTCCTTCGATCCGCAATGAGGGCAGGTTACGCCATCGGGCCATACGAACGACATTGCGCAGCCAAGCGCAGTTGTGCGATCGGAGAAATAGATGCTGGCTTCCTGGAAATTTTCAGGCAGTGTGCTCGGGGTGTTTTCCATGTGCGAATTATTGTGCCATATCCCGGTCATGTCGATGATCGGGATATCAGCTTTTTGGGGTGTTCGTCGCAGGATTCCACAATTGCAGCAATGATCCGGCCCCGTTTATCCCGATGGATATATCATGGGGCTCCTGAGCATCACGCTCTACATATGGCATCCGGCGATATGAATATCGCTCATTGAAGATGGATCGGGATCCAGATGGCATTCTCCGACGACTCGGACGGTCTGAGTGGCCAGCATGTATCCTACGCTCCATTCCTTTCTATAAGACGTAAAAGCGGGTAGCGCCGTCACAGAAACAACGCCGTCCGACAACACGATCTGGTCGCCGGACGGCCTGCTTCAAAGAACATCACCCTCAGGGGTAGGATGTCTTACTTCACTACCGTCAGCATCTTGGTCTCGCTCCAGGTGCCACTGACCAGCTTGTAGTAGTAGTTGCCCGATGGAAGATTGCTCACATCCAGCGTCAACTCGTACGTCCCCGGCTGCTGGTACTCGTCGACCAGCTTCTGCACCATCGTCCCCTTCGCGTCGAACAGATAGATCTGCGTCGCGCCGTCCAGTCCCAGGCTGTAGGTGATCTTCGTGACCGGGTTGAACGGGTTCGGCTTGTTCTGGTCCAGCGTGAAGTTGCT
>Ga0164241_10003528_pt1 | contig 15680 bp, 12 predicted proteins | sample OricomyardsoilBY_FD_108780 | JGI IMG/M metagenome (GOLD analysis project Ga0164241, IMG submission 108780) | Backyard soil microbial communities from Emeryville, California, USA - Original compost - Back yard soil (BY) | ecosystem: Environmental > Terrestrial > Soil > Unclassified | place: USA... | reverse complement strand
GGAAGGCCGTGGCGACAAGCCGGAGACAACCGACCCGGCGCCATTCCGGCCCGCGATGCTCGCGCAGGCGATCGAGGAATCCGACTTCGAAAAGCTCGCTCCCACAGACTTCATGGCCGAGTGGAAATGGGACGGTATCCGCGTGCAGCTCGTCCATGTCGCGGGCGAGACGCGGCTCTACAGCCGCACCGGCGACGATGTGACCGGCAGCTTCCCCGAAGTCGCGGCCGCGTTCCGGACGCCCGGCGTCGCCGATGGCGAATTGCTGGTGAAGGGCGAATTCCAGAGCGCCGACGAACACGGGGGCGGCGCAGCCAGCTTCAACGCCCTGCAACAGCGGCTCGGGCGCAAGCAGGTCTCGGCCAAGATGCTCGCCGATTATCTCGCGTTCGTCCGGCTCTACGACCTGCTGTTCGACGGCGCGGAGGATTTGCGCGAGTTGCCCTGGACCGAGCGGCGCCAGCGGCTCGAAGCCTTCATGCCGCCGCTCGATCCCGAGCGGTTCGATCTGAGCGCGGTGATCGAGGCGGAGGATTTCACCGCGCTGGAGGCAATCCGCGCCGGCGCGCGCGACGCGGCGATCGAGGGCGTAATGCTCAAGCGCCGCGACTCACCTTATGTCGCCGGCCGTCGCACCGGCCTGTGGTACAAATGGAAGCGCGATCCGCTCACCGCCGATTGCGTGATGATGTACGCGCAGCGCGGCAACGGCCGCCGCTCGTCCTATTACAGCGATTACACATTCGGCTGCTGGACCGAGGACGGCGAACTGCTCCCGGTCGGCAAAGCCTATTCGGGGATCACCGATGAGGAATTGAAGATGCTCGACAGCTTCGTCCGCCGCCACACGGTCAACCGCTTCGGCCCCGTCCGCGAGGTGGAGAAGACTTTGGTACTGGAAGTCGCGTTCGATTCGATCCACCAATCGAAGCGCCACAAATCCGGCGTCGCCATGCGTTTCCCCCGCATCGCCCGGATCAGGACCGACAAGCCCGCGGAAGAAGCCGACCGGCTGGAGACGCTGCGGCGGATGGTGACGTGAGCGACAGGAGAGGGAGATGGCGGACTCCGATCCTCCCCGTTTGCGGGGAGGGGGACCGCCGACCGCAGATCGGTGGTGGAGGGGGCTCTCCTCCAGCGCTTCGCTTGCGACCAGCCCCCTCCACCAAGCCGCCGCGCGTCATGGTCCTCCCGCCCCGTAAACGGGGAGGATCACATTTCCGCAACGGCGCGAAGACCACCCTTCAAATGTTGGAATTCCTGTGCCACGTTCGGCGTCCACGGTTTCTGCCGCGGCGCTCTTTGACAGGTTGAACATTGCATGTGCGTGAGCCGGCCGAAGCGCGACATAGTGTGACCCTCGTGTGACCTTTGGAGGCAGCGACCGGCGCGTTTTGCCCAGGGCATTCGGCCGATTTTCGCGCCGCCGTGGCCAAACGAAAAAGGGCGGCCCCGGCGGGACCGCCCTTCGTGTAATCGAACGTCGGCGCGCGCTTACGCGGGCACCTTGTCCTTGTTGTAGATCGCCGCAGCCTTGCGCAGGATGTCGAGCAATTTCTCGAGCGCGGCCGGCTCGTCGATCTGCTCCATCGCGGCAAGCTCGCGCGCCAGCCGGCTGGCGGCGGCCTCGAAGATCTGGCGCTCGGAATAGCTCTGCTCGGGCTGGTCCTCGGCGCGGAACAGGTCGCGCACCACCTCGGCGATCGAGACGAGGTCGCCCGAATTGATCTTCGCCTCATATTCCTGCGCGCGGCGCGACCACATGGTGCGCTTCACCTTGGGCTTGCCCTTCAGCGTGTCGAGCGCCTCGCGCAACGTCTTGTCGCTCGACAGCTTGCGCATGCCGACGCTCTCCGCCTTGTTGGTCGGCACGCGGAGCGTCATTTTCTCTTTCTCGAAGCGGAGCACATACAGCTCCAGCTGCATCCCCGCGATTTCCGAGCGTTGCAGCTCGATCACACGGCCCACGCCGTGCTTGGGGTAGACAACGTAATCACCAACGTCGAAGGACAGCGCCTTGGCAGCCATTCACTCGGGCCTTTCTGGGTCTAGAACGCCCCGCAGGAGCGCGCCGACGAGCGAGTCGCGGGCGCAATCGGGGGGACGGAAGTGTCAGCGTCTCCGGGCGGCGGGCGCGATTTCGCATCGCCGTCGCACGACGTCATAGCAGCTTTGCAATAAAATTACCAGCGTATGACAGTTTGCTCCGCAAACCGGACACAAACCACGCCCAGCCCGCGCCCGATCGCGCTCGAATGGCCGTGCTCAGTCGCCCTTGCCGGGCTCGGGCGAGAAGAATTTGTCATACTTGCCCGTCTCGCCCTTATGCGCGTCGGCGTCGGCCGGGGTCTGGTCGTTCTTGCGCGTCACGTTGGGCCATTGCGCGGAGAAGGTGTTGTTGAGCTCGAGCCATTGCTCCAGCCCGCTCTCGGTATCGGGCAGGATCGCCTCGGCCGGGCATTCGGGCTCGCACACGCCGCAGTCGATGCACTCGCTGGGATTGATCACCAGCATATTCTCGCCTTCGTAGAAGCAGTCGACGGGGCAGACCTCGACGCAATCCATGTACTTGCAGCGGATGCAGGCGTCGGTGACGACATAGGTCATTGCCGGATTACTCCCCTTGGCGGCAGCGAATGGCCTTCGCTGCTATGCCCGGCTGCGCGGCGCGTCAATCGCCCGGCGCTTGCTGCGAGACGTTCGCAAGCACCAGCTCTCCATAGCAGGCGCGCGCCTCGGCCGGCGGGCCGCGCCGCACCGGCAGCGCCAGCACGCGGATCGCGCGGACTTCGCCGCCATGCGTGGCGAAGGTCAGCACCGATCCGACCCGCACCGCCGCCGCCGCACGATCGACCGCGCGGCCGTCGAGCCGCACATGCCCGGCGGTCGCCATCGCCTGCGCGAAGCTGCGCGTCTTCACGATCCGGGCGAACCACAGGAAGCGATCGAGCCGCATCATGGCGCCGCCCGGCTCAGCCATGACGCAGATCGGCCAGCGCGGCGAAGGCGTTGTCCGGCTTCGGCGGCGTGGGCTTGGCGAGCGGGGTAAGCCCCTGCCACGCCCAGCGTTGCGGCGCGCCGTCACGCCCCTTGAGCGCCCGGAAGCCGAGTTGCGCCATCAGCCGGGCGACCGTGTCGGGCGTCAGCCCGATCGAGGTGGCGAGCGCGGGATCGGGCGTGAACGGCGCGCGCCCCTTGCGCCCGTCATGCGCCGCGCGTGCGATGCGCTCGACCAGATCGATCCGCACCGCCTGCTGCCCGAACGGGCGATAGCCGTGCGCGAGATCGGCGCCGGGGGCGCCGCGCGGCAGCACCGTGGCGCCCCCGCGCGGCGCGTCGGCCAGCCGCATCAGCCGCCGCCGCCATGCCGCCGCTTGCGGCTTGAGCAAGGCGGCGGCGAAGATGTCGAGCGTGCCGACCGTCACGCCGGTCCGCCGCAATCGCTGCCGCGCGGTGGAATCGAGCTGCTCGACCGCCGCGCCCGCCGCACGCCGCGCCAGCAGCCCGCCGGCTTCGAGCAAGGCGCCGGCCAGCGCGCGCAACGCGCCGCCCGCCGCCGGATCGCGGGTGATCGCGTCGAGCTTGGCCAGAACCGGAAGATGCCGGGTCATTTGCGTCGCCACCCATTGTTCCAGCCGCGCCTGGACCTGCGCCCGCAGCGGCGGACCGAGCACGTCGAGCGTGCGATCAGGCGTCACCACGGGCTGCGCGAGCGACCGTCCCGGAGCCAAGGTCGCGACAGCGCTGCTGCGCCAGTGCAGCCGCAGGCCGTCGGCCTCCTCGGCCAAAGCGATCTCGTCATCCTCGGCCGCCGCCAGCGCTTCGCCGCGCTGCCGCCACTCGCCCGCCAGATGCCGCTCCGCCGCCGCGAGCAACAGGCGCTTGTCGCCATGCCGCGCGTCCGCCGCGACGGTGAAGCGGAACCCCTCCAGCTTGCCGATCGGGTGGTCCTCGACCAGCACCTCGCCCTCGGGCCCGACCACCACCGGCAGCAATTCGCTATCCTTGCCGATCTGCCGCATCAGCGCGGTGGTGCGCTTGTCGACGAAGCGCTGCGTCAGGCTGGCGTGCAGCGCGTCGGAAAGCTTTTCCTCCAATGCGCGCGTCCGCCCCGCCCAATGCGCCGGATCGGCCAGCCAGTCGGCCCGGTTGGCGATATAGGCCCAGCTGCGCGCCGCCGCGATCCGCCCGGCGAGCGTCTCGACATCGCCCTGTACATTATCCAGCCGCGCGATCTCGCTCGCGAACCAATCGACCGGGACATGGCCGGTGCCTTCGCTCAGATGCCCGAACACGCGCGCCACGAAGCGCGCATGCGGATCGAGCCCGAGCTTGCGGAAATCGGGCAAGCCGCACGCCGCCCACAGCCGCGCGACCATCCTGGGGGTGCGCACCCGGGCGCGCACCCAATCCTCCTCGGCGAGCCGTTTCAGCACTGCCAGGTCGATCGTGAGCGGGCCGGCGCGCAGGCCGGGCTCGTGCGGCCGCGCCTCCAGGCTGGCGATCAGCGCATCCACGCCGGCGAAATCCGGTTCGCCCTCGCGCCAATAGAGGAAATCGAGCCTGGGGAAGCGATGCGCCTCGATCGCCAGCACCTCCTCGGGCGTGAACGCGCCCGGTCCCTCGGCGACGAGCGCGCCGAACGTCCCGTCGCGCTGGTGCCGCCCGGCGCGGCCGGCGATCTGCGCCATCTCGGCCACGGTCAGCCGCCGCTGGCGCCGCCCGTCGAACTTGTGGAGCGAGGCGAAGGCGACATGCGCCACGTCCATGTTGAGGCCCATGCCGATCGCGTCGGTGGCGACGAGATAATCGACCTCGCCGGCCTGGAACATCGCGACCTGCGCGTTGCGGGCGCGCGGCGAGAGCGCCCCCATCACCACCGCCGCGCCGCCGCGCTGGCGCCGCAGCATCTCGGCGACCGCGTAGACCTCCTCGGCCGAGAAAGCGACGATCGCGGAGCGCTTGGGCAGCCGCGACAGCTTGCGCGCGCCGGCATAGCTGAGCGTCGAGAAGCGCGGCCGGCCGACGATCTCCACATCGGGGATCAACGCCTTGATGCGCGGGCGCAGCGCTTCCGAGCCGAGGATCATCGTCTCCTCGCGCCCACGCGCGTGGAGCACGCGATCGGTGAAGACATGCCCGCGTTCGGGATCGCCGCCGAGCTGCGCCTCGTCCAGCGCGACGAACGCCAGATCGCGGTCGATCGGCATGCTTTCCGCCGTGCACAGAAACCAGCGCGCATCGGGCGGGACGATCTTCTCCTCGCCGGTGATCAGCGCGACCTGCCGCTCGCCCTTCAGCCTGACGACGCGGTCATAGACTTCGCGCGCCAGCAGCCGCAGCGGGAAGCCGATCATCCCGCTCGAATGGCCGGTGAGCCGCTCGACCGCGAGATGGGTCTTGCCGGTATTGGTCGGTCCGAGCACGGCGGTGACGGAGGCGGAGGACGAAACGGGCATGACGCACGCCAACATCGGCTGCGGCCCCGGCGAGCGCAACCACCGCTTCCGGAAAAGATCATGAGGCTTGCCTTATGGTTAGCCGGAACGGTGAACGCACGCTCCACCCCCGCCATCGCACGGCTCGTCGCGCGAATCCCGCTGCGGAACAGCGGTTAATTTGACTTTAGGGGGTGGTCGCCACAGTGATTTGTCCAGCGCCGGGGGATTGTCGAGCGGCGCCGACCGGGTGGGGGCGTCACGCCTTGTTCTTGCGCAACGATCTTGGCTTCGAGCAGGCGGGCGGCACCGCCGCCCTGTCGTTCGGCCGCGCGCTTGTCCCCGCGCATGAAGTCTCCTGGTACGACAAGGTCCGCGGCCAACTGGCGCGTGTCGACTGGGTGCCCGATCTCGGGTCGCAGATCGGCTCGCTCACATGGTGGCGCGGGGCTGCGACCTGCACCGCGCTGATCGCCGCGACCTGCTATCTCTCGCCCGGCTTCCACACCACGATCATCGGCGCCACGCCCGCCGCGCTCGGCGGCAGCGAATGGGACGAGGCCCGCGCGCAATCGATCGCGCCGCTCGCCTGGGGCGCCGATACCGGCCACCGCATGGCCGCCACCGCGCTGGTCGTGCCGCTTGCCGAGACGCCGGAGCGCCCGCGCATCGAACTGACCGCGACGCTCGGCTCGGGCGATAATTTCGCCGGCGTGCTGCAGCGCTCGGGGGTCGTCAAGGACGATGCCAATGTGGTCGCGCGGCTGGTCTCGGGCGCGGTCGCGCTCGGCGATATCAAGCCGGGCACGCAGATCGCCATGACGCTGGGCCGCCACGCCAGCAAATCGGCGCCGCGCCCGCTCGAGCAGCTGGCCTTTCGCGCGCGCTTCGATCTCAACCTGTCGGTCGCGCGCAGCGGCGACAGCCTGCGCCTCGAACGCCATCCGATCGCGATCGATCATACGCCGCTGCGCATCGAGGGGCTCGTCGGGTCGAGCCTCTATCGCTCGGCGCGCGCGGCGGGTGCGCCGGCCAAGATCGTCGAGGGCTATATCAAGGCGCTCGCCACACGCCTGTCGATCGGCCGCGATGTGGGTTCGGACGACCGCTTCGACATCATCGTCGAGCGCCAGCGCGCCGCGACCGGCGAGACCGAACTCGGCAACCTCCTCTTCGCCGGGCTCGACCAAGGGCACAAGAAGGTCCAGCTGATGAAGTGGACCGATGGTCAATGGTATGAGGCCAACGGCCAGACCGAGCGGCGCGGCTTCATGGGCATGCCGGTCAACGGCCGGATCAGCTCGAACTTCGGCATGCGGATGCACCCGATCCTGCATTACACCCGGATGCACAAGGGCATCGACATCGCCTGCCATTACGGCTCGCCGGTCTATGCGGTGATGGACGGCACGATCGCCTATGCCGGGCACAAGGGCGGCTACGGCAATTACATCGCGATCAAGAACGGCAATATCGGCACCGGCTACGGCCATCTCAGCCGCATCGCGGTGCGCGGCGGCGCGCATGTCGCGCGCGGGCAGCTGATCGGCTATTCGGGCAATTCCGGGCTATCGACCGGCCCGCATCTGCATTTCGAGACCTATCGCAACGGCCAGGCGGTCAATCCGCGCGGTTTCTCCTTCGCGGCGATCGCGCAATTGTCGGGCGCGGCGTTGCGCAAGTTCAAGGCCGAGGTCGCAAGCCTGCTGGCGGTCCGCCCGAGCAAATAATAGCGTGAAGCGATAATCGGGATGGCGGTTATCGGGTAGGAAGGCGACAGACTGTTATGCGTTGCCAATAGCGCCAAAGCGGTCGTTCGATCGCTGTGCGAGACGGACGATGGCGCGCATTTGCTGACGGCTCAAGCGCGCAGCAGGTCGATCATCCGCCGTTCGAAGGCGTGTGGCTCCAACGCCGCGGTCCGAAGCATGTCTTCGCCAAGCGTCATCGCGACCTTGCCGTCGGCAAGCATGAGGCCGGCATCGCACGCTACCGCGAGCGTGCCAAGGTCGTGGAGCGCCGTTATCAGCGTCAGTCCCCCATCGACCATGGAACGCAGCGTCTCGCGCAGGTCGAAGCTCGCCACCGGGTCGAGCCAGTTGAACGGTTCGTCCAGCACGACAAGCGGGTGACCGCCCGCGAAGGCCGCGGCGATCGCGACACGCTGGCGCATGCCGGCCGAGCAATCGCCGATCCAGCGGTCGAGCAGCGGCGTCACACCCAGCGCGACATTCAGCGCGCCGAGACGCACGCGAACATCCTCGATCGTTCCCCCGACGAGTTCGAGAACGTCGCGCGCCCGCAAGGATTCAGGCAGCGTGTCGGCCGGCGGAGAGAAACCGAAGCGCGACGCTCGCCCGGCGCGATCCCCGACCAAATCTTCGCCATCTATCCGGCACGACCCGCCGGCGAAGGGCAGCCGACCGGCAAGCGCCCGCAGGAGGCTGGTCTTGCCCGATCCGTTGGCGCCGATGACGCCGAACCACGATCCTCGCGCGACCGTCAGCGCGACGTCGTGGACGACGCGCAGCCCGCTCCGCTCGACCGCCGCCCCGGCTAGGTGGACGGCCGGGCTCATGTCAGCAACCACACCTTTGCTTTTCCCCGGCGCTGCAAATGCCACACGATGGCGATGGCTACGAAGGGCAAGACAACGGGCATGGCGTATGCCGTAAGGGTGAGGAATCCGGCGAGAACGGAGACGAGCAAATTCGCGAACCGCTTGCCGTGAAGGCGATAGGCGAGGATTCGCAGAATCAGGACAAGGAGCAGCGCACAGGATGCCGCAGCGACGGTGCCGGCCACGATCGGTCCCAGCATCAGCCAGCATCCCGGCACCGCCACGGCCATGAATAAGGCCAGGCTCTTTCCATGTCGCGCCACGATGTCTCGCGATCCATGACCGGCGATGGTCATGAAGCGGACGATGCCGTCATCGACGATGCTGAGCGCTAGGACGACCAGCATCGTTGCGATGCCGGCGACCGCCGCCTGCGCACTCGTATCAAGCGCTCGTGCCGGCAGCAGCGACAGGAGCAGGAGCACGGCGGCCGCAGGCCCCGCACCTGGGCGGTTCAGCCACGACCGGATCACCCATCGCGGCCGCGTCATGCTGGCCATCGTTCCCGGCATCCTGAAGCCGTTCATCAAGCGGGCCGCCAGCGCGCCGGCGAGATAGCCGGGGACACCGACGATCAGCAGCGAAGGCCGGGCGACCAGCGCGATCATCGTCAGCAGCGCAAGCCCGATGCTATGCCAGGCAGCGATGTACTGTCGGCGTGTCGGTGGGTGTAGCGCGTCAGTCGCGAGCAACCCGTCGAATCCGTGGAAGGCCAGACGCGCCGTGACAAGGCGTTGCGCCCCGCTGCCCAGAATGAAGGCGGCTCCGCACGCTACCCATGCCGCGCCATGCCACGGCCGATCTACGAACCAGACCCTGATCGTCGCCAACGCCGCAAGCAGCAAGACCGCAGCGATCAGCCTGTCGTACCATCCCGCAAAGGTGGCCCGCGCCGTGTTGATCGTGATCCTGCAATCATGGCGGAACAGGCGGTTGTTGATGTGTCCAGCGCCTCTCATGGCCAAACACTAGCCGATTGCGATTTGTCTGCAATTGAGATGGTGGAACGCCGTAGGAAACGTCAGAAAGTGGGTCGAAAGCCGTCATTCGCGACTTGGGTCCGCGGTCCAACCCAATCCTTCAGGCGGCGTTGGTCGAGCCGCGTCCCTGCGCGCGCCAGCGCTGGATCGTGCGCCCGAGAATCTGCTCCTCGCCGCCGGTCTCGCGCCACAATTGCGAGAAGAGGGGGTCTTCCGATGCCGGGCGTTTGGCTTCGTCGAGCGCGTCGAACGCGACGCGGATCGGGATCGCGACGCCTTCGCCGCAAATGATGCACTCGCGATTGCGCAGCGCCGGGATCGAATCGAGAAAGCCGCGCGCGCCCTCGGGCATCGCCGCGCGCACGAAGGCCTGATCGCGATCGTTGTTGAGCCGCATCGTGATGATCGTGCCGCATTGCGAGAGCACGCCTTCGGCAAGGTCCGACGGGCGCTGCGTGATCAGCCCCAGGCTGACGCCGTATTTGCGTCCTTCCTTGGCGATGCGGCTGAGGATCTTGCCGACCGAGGAGCCGTCGGCATTGCGCTCGTTGGGGATGTAGCGATGCGCTTCCTCGCACACGAGCAGGATCGGGCGGTGCGGCTCGTTGCGCGACCAGATCGCGAAATCGAACACCATGCGGCTCAACACCGCGACCACCACCGAGGTGACCTCGCTCGGCACGCCCGACACGTCGATGATCGAGATCGGCCGGCCGTCTCCCGGCAGGCGGAACACGCGCGCCATGAACTCGGCCATCGTGTCGGCGACCAGCATCCCTGAGAACATGAAGCCGTAGCGCGGATCGGCCTTGATCTCGTCGATCTTGGTCTTGAGCCGCAGATACGGTGCGGTGTCGCCGGCGCGGTCCATCTTGCCCATTTCGAGCTGGATCAGATTGGTCAGGTCGCTCAGCAGATACGGCACCGGCGCATCGACGGTCAGCTTGCTGATCTCCTGCCCCAGCCGCCCCTTGGCGCGCGCCATCAACAGGCATTTGGCGAGGATATCGGCATCGATCTGCCGTTCGGAGCCCGAGGTGGTGAGGAACACCTCGCAATGCTCCTCGAAATTCATCAGCCAATACGGCATCTGCAGGTTCGAGACGTCGTAGATCGCGCCGTTGCTGCGGAACGCCGCGGCATATTCGCCGTGCGGATCGACCATCACGATATGCCCCTGCGGCGCCAGCTCGCAGATGCGGTGCAGGATCAGCGCCGCAGAGGTCGATTTGCCGGTGCCGGTCGAGCCGAGCAGCGCGAAATGCTTGCCGAGCAGCGCATCGACGTACAGCGCCGCCCGCACGTCGCGCGTGGGATAGACGGTGCCGATCTCGATATTGGCGCGCTCGTCGGCGGCGTAGATCTGATTGAGGTCGGCGGTAGTGACGGGGAAGACCTGCGCGCCCGGCGTGGGGTAGCGCGTCACGCCGCGGCGGAACTTGTAGAGCTTGCCGGTCAGCTTCTCCTCGTCGCCTTCGCCGAGAAAATCGACATAGGCGGCGATGCGGCCCTCATGATGTTCGTCGAGCTTCAGCGAGCGGACATTGGCGATCAGCCACACCCCGCCGACGCGGATCTTGACCTGGCTGCCGACCTGCCCGGCAACCGCGACGATCGGATCGGCATGCTGCGCCACCGCGTGCATCGCCGCCATGTCGAGCACGATCTGGCTCGACGATCCGGAAATCTCGCGCACCGCGCCGATCACGCCGCCGGTGCCGACGGGCGTGGCGCTTTGAAAGGCCTTGGCGCCCAGCATCTCGGTCATTCTGGGTGGTCCCCCGGTGTCAATCCGGGAGGGTTATGCCGCACGACAGGTAAAGATTGGGTTTTGAAGCGACTTAGACGCGCCGTGCGAGCGCGCCGGCGGCCCAGCCGAGCCCGACCGAGAGTAGCACGACGGCCAGCCCGTAGCTGAACGAATCCCGCTGCGCGGCGCGCGCAATCGTGCGCTCGAAGCCCGATTTGCGAATCTGGATGTCGCGCACCGCGACCGCGAGCACGCGGCCGTCGCGGATCAGGAAGGTTTCGGCGGTATAATGCCCCACCGGCACGCGCGCGGGGATCGCGATCTTCGCGCGGTACAGCACGCCGTCCGCGATCTCCACCGCGTCGGGCGCCTCGACATACAGCCCCTCGCGCTGCTTGAGATCGACCAGGCCGTGCGCGAAACGATCCTGCTCGGCGCTCGGCGCGCTCGAAGCGGGCGACAATTGCAGGCTGTCCAGCCCCAGCTCGTAGATCGCGCGGGTGCGGTCGTCGACCAACTGGTCGATCGGGCGCGACGAGGCGATCGCGTAATAGCTTGGCGCCGAACGGTAGCGCAGCCGCGCGGCGTTGACCCAGATGCCGGCGATCTTCTGCTTCTCGCGCAGCACGATCGACTGGGTCGGCCCCTTCACCACGATCGCGATATCGGTCGGCTTCTTGTCGGTCGGCAGGCGACCGCCGGGATAGAGGATCGCCCCGAACAGCAGCAGATCGGCGCCGGCAAAGCTGTAGACGATGTCGATGTCGCGCTGCGAGACGTCGGGCACCAGCACCGGCTTGGCCTCGGCCATCAGCAGCGGCGCGAGCAACAGCAGGAGCGGCCAGCGCCTCACGACACTTCGACCGAGAAGATCTCGTCGGGCCGCCAGCCGAGCCCGATCGCGATGCGCAAGCCGACCAGCAGCACGATCACCGCGAGCGCGAGGCGCAGATATTCGGCCGGCACGCGCGTCGCGAAACGTGCGCCGAGCTGCGCGCCGGTCACCGAGCCGACCAGCAGCAAGGCGGCGAGCACGATGTCCACCGCCTTGGTGGTCGTGGCATGCACCATCGTCGCGATCGCGGTGACGAACAGGGTCTGGAACAGCGACGTGCCGACCACCACCTGCGTCGCCATGCCGAGCAGGTAGATCATCGCCGGCACCAGGATGAAGCCGCCGCCGATGCCGAGCAGCACGGTCAGGATGCCGGTGCCGAAGCCGAGCAGCAGCGGGGCAAGCGGAGAGATGTAAAGCCCCGAGCGGTAGAAGCGGGTGCGCAGCGGCAGCGACGCGATCAGCGGATGATGGCGCCGCTTGCGCGCGCGCACCGGCGTCCCCTCGCGCGAGGCGCGCACCGCCTGCCACGATTCGCGCGCCATCATCCAGCCGATCGAGAAGAGCATGACCACGTAGATGACGGCGATCACGGTATCGATCTGCCCGCTCGCCTGGAGCAGGCGGAAGATCCACGCGCCAACGAGCGAGCCGATCAGGCCGCCGCAGACCAGCACCCCACCCATCTTGAAGTCCACGCCGCCGCGGCGCAGGTGCGCGAACACGCCCGAGACGCTGGCGCCGGTCACCTGGCTCGCCGCCGAGGCGGCGGCGACGGTCGGCGGGATGCCATAGACGATCAGCAGCGGCGTGGTCAGGAAGCCGCCGCCGACGCCGAACATGCCCGACAGCAACCCCACCGCGCCGCCCAGCAACACGATGACGAGCGCGTTCACCGACAGGTTGGCGATCGGCAGATAGACGTCCATTGCCGCAACCGTATCGTGTTCGCCGGAATCGCGGAAGCGGGTGCGCTCAGAAATCCGCACCGAGCGTGAGCGCGGGGCCGGAAACAGGCTGCGCATTCCCCGCCACCCGCTCGCGCCATTCGAGCGACAGGCGGATGGGACAGCGGGCGACAGGCAGCGTCAGGCCCAGCGACGGCCCGACATCGACCCGCGCCGCGCCCTTCTGTGCGGCACCCCAGGTCGCGGCGCCGAGATCGAGTTTGACGCGGCCGATCGAGACCAGCGGGTGCGACAGCCGCAAAGCGCCGTCGGCAAAGCCTTCGCCGTTCCGGCGCGCGATGTAACCGGCTTGCCCATAGCCTTCGAGCCGGAAGCCGCTCCCGATCGCGGACGGGCCGAACCCGCCGATCGCGCCGATCGTCGGACCGCCGCGCCCCGGCCCGAGAGTAAAGCGCTGTTCGGCAACGACGCGGATCGGCCATCGCGTCGGTTGCCACTCGATGCCGATCGCGGCGTCGCGCTGCCCCGCGCCCAACGGGCTTGCGATCCGTGCGGCGATGGCCAGGCGGTGGCGGCGATCGAGCAGATAGGCGATCCGCACACCCGCCTGCGATCCGCCGAGCTGCGGCCCGGTAAAGCCACGTCCCGCGCCGCTCCCGCGCCGTGCCACCAACCAGAGGCTCGCCGACCAGCGCTTGACGGACGAGGCGGCAGGCAGACCGGCGGCAAGGACCGGTTCCACAGCACGCAGTGGGGGGTGGGGAGAATCTCCGGCTGATTGGCGCGGCATGGTCCAGTCGACGGTGCTGCCGCCGAATGCCGCGGGCGCCGCCGATAGCGGCGGTACGCCACGTCTCCTTACAACATACTGCTCGCTTTGAATGCGCGATTCCGATGGTCGCGCTGTCGGGCTTGGCAGGGGCGGTGCGTCCGCTGCTTCGGCAGGCGATGCCGCGACGCTCCCCAGCACGGTCGCCGCCTGATTCACGACCGGCCAAAGGATCGAAATGCGGATCACCGTCCAGCCGCCGAGGACCAGCGCCAGAAAGCGCAGCGGCCGGCCGTTGCGCATCAGGCTGCGATGCCGGTCTGCCCGACCTCGGGAAAGGCATGCGCCGTCTTTTCCCAGGACACCGCGCCGCCGCGCAACAGCGCGACATAGCGGATCATCGCGCGCCGCGCCGCGAGCATGGCGATGACATTCGACACCAGCAATCGGGGCATCGACGCCAATGCCCCGCGCCATCCGTAAGCCGATCCGGTCATCACCGCACGCATCGCCAGGCGCCAGGCGAGCAACAGGCCATTGATCCACAGGATCAGCCGCGCGGCATCCGACGGTGCCGGCGCGGGGCGCCCGATCGCCGCGTGGAGCAACAGCGAAGCGCCCCAGCCGAGCAGCGCGATATAGGCCGTCACCAGGATCAACACGCCGAGCGGCGCGCGGCGGTCGCGCATCCGCATCCAATGCTCGCGCCAGTTGCGCCACCGGCTCCAGCCGACACGGTCCCAGCCGGCGAGCGCGATTCCGGTCATCCAGCGCGCCTTCTGGCGCACCGCCGCACCGATATCGCACGGGAAATAGGCATGCACGGCGACGAGCGGACCGCCGCGATATTCGCGCACGCGCGCCAGCACGCCACGGCCACCGAGCTCGCCCAGATAAAGGCCGAGCTCGTAATCCTCGGTCAGGCTGTCGGCGTCGAACGGCGCGTCGCCGCGCCGTTCTGCCAATTTGCCGAGCGCGGCGCGCGCGATCGCGCAGCCGACGCCGGCCAGGGGCAAAGCCGCGCCCAGTGCCTGGCGCACGACCAGCGCCTTGCCATGCGCCTCGGCGAACTCGTCGCAATAATGGCCCGATACGAAGCGCCCGCGGGGATCGACCAGCGGCATGACCGGCAATTGCACCACCGAATAACGGCCGATCAGGCGATCGAACACGCGCAGTTCGCCGCGATGCACCATGTCTTCCGAATCGTGCAGGACGATCGCCTTGATCGGTTCGCCGTCGCGCTCTTCGCGGCGCAGCGCGCGCCAAAGGCTGTTGAGGCAATCCGCCTTGGTGGTAGGACCGTCGTTCGCGCCGATCACGATGCGCACGCGCGGGTCGTCGATCGCGGCGGTTGCAGCGGCATCGATCGTGGCGCGATCGTTCGGGTAGACGCCGACATAAAGCGCGTAATTGGGATAGTCGAACGTCGCCAGCGTGTGGCGGATCATCTGGCCGATCACCGCCGATTCGTCCCACGCAGCGACGAAGATCGCGATCTTGCCGGGCGCGTCACCCACCGGGAAATCCGCGAGCAGCGCACCATGCGAGGCATGGATGCCCCGCCGCGCGACCAGGCTGCGCACGAGAAAGACCGTGTCGACCGCGAGATCGTCGATCCCGCCGATCAGGAATCCGCAGGCGGCCAACAAGGTGGCTTCGCGCACGATGATATCGAACCCATCGAGGATGGCGCCCCAGCCGGTCATCATGCCCCCGCGAATCGATTTGACCCGGTCTGCCTCGGGTCGATTTGCGTAATCGACTCAATTTGCATCGATTTTGGTGAAACCGAGGGGACTGGACGTTGCGCGCGGCCATGCTAGCCTCGTGTCTGATAACGGGAGGGTAGGATGAGGCTCGGCGTCCGTCTCGCGCTGCTGGCGGCGATCATCGCACCGATCGCCGCGTTCGGCGACAACAGTCCCAAGGTGATCATGGCGACGCCGGGTGTCGGTGACGGCGCGATCGAGCGTTTCACCGCGCGCTTCAGCCAGCCGATGGTCGCGCTGGGCGATCCGCGTGCGCCTTCACCCTTCGCCGTTTCCTGCGCGATCGACGGCACCGGGCGCTGGGTCGACCAGCAGACCTTCGTCTGGGAATTCAAATCGCCGCTGCCGGGCGGCACCAAGTGCGATTTCAAGCTCGCCGACAAGCTCAAGAGCCTGGCCGGCTATGCCGTGACCGGGCAATCCGACTTCACCGTCGATGCCGGCGGCCCGGTCGCGCGCGCGGTGCTGCCCGGGCAATATGACGGCGAGATCGAGGAGGATCAGGTCTTCCTCGTCGCGCCGAACATGCCCGCCGATCCGCAATCGGTCGCGGCCAACGCCTATTGCGCGGTCGATGGGATCGGCGAGAAGATCCCGGTTGACGTGCT
>Ga0164241_10003527_pt1 | contig 15681 bp, 12 predicted proteins | sample OricomyardsoilBY_FD_108780 | JGI IMG/M metagenome (GOLD analysis project Ga0164241, IMG submission 108780) | Backyard soil microbial communities from Emeryville, California, USA - Original compost - Back yard soil (BY) | ecosystem: Environmental > Terrestrial > Soil > Unclassified | place: USA... | reverse complement strand
GCCGCCGGTCTTGGCTAGGATGGTTGTGATGGCGGCGGTCAACGACGTCTTGCCGTGATCCACGTGACCTATCGTGCCCACATTCACGTGAGGCTTGTTTCGCTCAAACTTCGCCTTGGCCATATGCCACTCCTGCTCTTTCGTGAATCTCGCCCGGACCTGCGCCGACATGACGCAAACGACTCAGGTTTGGATTCCTTCTCCGGCCCCTCGGGACCGTCTGGACGCTGGTTCCCTTGCGGGCCTTCCATCCAGGTCGCCTCGATTCCGGCGACCTCTTATTTGGGTTTCAGCGGGTTAGGTATCGAAAGCTCGATACAGTTGCCCTATTTCTCTTGTCGACCGCCTTAAGCGGCCTTTTCCCCTTCATCAAGTTTTGCGTTTTGGTCCGTGCTTTTCGTAAGTCAGGACGAAGACGCCAAACCCCTTTGAAAGGGAGCGGAGCAAGGTAGCATAGCCGAAGGTATTTGCCAAGGGTATCTCCAGCAAGATTACCGAGTTAGAACCGTCGCTATCCATTTTGCGAATCACGCCCCCCCGGGAGGCTAAATCTTCCAGTACCGATCCGCAAAATTCGTCGGGAATGATGATTTCCAGCCTCATGATGGGCTCAAATACCTCAAAAAGCCCGCATACCAGGTTCATTTGCAAAGTATCCAGCAGGCATTTGGCAAGAAGCGGCGGGGGAATCGGGGTGATATCGCTGAGCAAGGAATCCAACCGCAGGCCGAGTCCCGAAGTCGGGCCATAGCCGCAAACCCCGCGCAAGCAAAAAGCCTCGAAGGCGCCCTTCAGGACTTCACCCGCGCTTTCGGGCAAGTCCACGCTTCCCGCTTCCAGGCGATTCGGCTCGCCTTCGGGCAAAGCGAAAGCCGTCAGCCTGAGGGTGAGTTCGCCTCCGAAGGCCTTGGTATAGCCCTCGCATTCGGTCTCCCCCAGCTTGAGCCTCTCTTCGTAGCGCACCTGGGGTAACCCGACGCGTACGTCATACCCATGTTCCTGTTTCAGCCGGCGACAAAACACGTCGAGCTGCAGCTCGCCCACCGTGCCGAGCAGCCAGCCCCCCGTTTCCGGATCGGGACGCAGGGAAATGGAAGGCTCGGCGTCGGCGAGCTGGGAAAGCAGTGCGTCCAGCTTGCCCCAGTCCCCGGTCGCGGCGGGTTCGAGACGGGACTGCAATAACGGACGGTACCCTTTGAGTGACGTACCATCCGTGCGTCCGTCTTTCCCAAGGTACTGGCCGATCACGAATTGGCGCGGGGTTTCTATGGCGACGATGTCGCCGGGTTCAACGGCCTTGATCGGCTCCAGGGTTTCGGCGAAAACCCGGTAGAAGCGCGCGTCTTCGAGGCTGCGCACGACGTCCTTGCTGAACACCTTGGCCAGGTAGATTTTCCCGATGGAGGGGTAAAAGCGCACCTTGATGATCATGCCCAAGCCCGTCTCTTGCGGACTGGGAGCCGCGGGAGGCGGGAGATACCAGGGGATGGCGTTCATCAATTGCCGGATGCCGACGTTTTTCAGGGCCGCGCCCATGAGCACGGGGACATGCCCGCCCGAAGCGAGGGCGGCCTTGACTCCGGCGTGGATGGCCTCGTTGGGGATATCCTCCCCCGCCAGGAAGCGATTCATCACCGCGTCGCTGAATTGCGAGGTGACGTCTATCAATTCCTTCCGGAAGCGCTCGTAATCGGCCCGGTGGCGCTCCGGGATGTCGCCTTTGATGAGCTTGCGGGGATTTTCAACCGATCGGTAAAGCGCCAATTGGTTGATGACGTCCACCACGCCGTCGATTTTGGCCTCGTCGTAAACCGGAAAGGTCAAAACCAGGGGCTGCACCCCGAAAAGAATGCGGATTTGGGATAAGACGCGGTTCCAATCCGAACTTTCGATGTCGAGCTTATTGATGAAAAGCAGGGGCGCATTGCGGTTTTGGCGGATCTTTTCCCAGGCCTCCAGGCTTTGCGATTCGACACCGGATACGCCCGAAAGCACCAGGACCACGCCCTCGACGGCGCGGAGGGCGAAATCGACCTCGACGCCGAAATCGACGTGTCCCGGCGTATCGACGAAGGTGACCCGGGTGCCTTTCCAAGTGTAGGAGGCGATTCCGGCTTCGATGGTAATGCCGCGCTTCTTCTCTTCCTCGAGATAGTCCATGGTCGCCAGGCCTTCGTCGACCTCGCCCAAACCGGGTATGGTGTCCCCGAAATACAGGAGCCGCTCGGAGACCGTGGTTTTTCCGGCGTCCACATGAGCTAAAATGGCGATATTACGGCTCTCGGGCCCTGCAGCGTTCATGCGTTCTTTCCGGTAGGATTATCCTACAAAAGAACAATCTTAATCGGAGTATTTCACCGAACAGCCATAAGACCTGGTTTGTTGGACTTCGACGGGCTTGCCGGCCATGGCGGATTCGAACGCCTGACGCACGTAGTTCTTGCTTTTCGGGATATCCTCGGCGTCGGTGGAAGGATGATCGTCAATCGCTCCCTGGTAGACGATGCGCCCCTTGGGATCGATGACGACCATGGTGGGAGTGGTTTTGGCGCCGTAAGCGCGGCCTACGGTCCCATCGGCGTCGATAAGGTATTGGTCGGGACCTGCCTTTTCATCCTTCATCCGCGCGGCCAATTCTTCGCCGCGAAAAGCGCCTTGCTTGCCGTCGGCCGAGCTGTTGATGGAAAGCCAAACCACGCCCTTCTCCCGCATTTCCTTTTGCAAGGCCGGCATATTGCCCGAGCGATAGTGTTTTTTCACGAAGGGGCAATCGTAATTGACCCATTCCAGGACTACCCATTTGCCCGCATAATTTTGCAAAGCCACGCTGTCGCCCGTGGCGCTGGGAAGGTGGAAAGCGGCAGCCTGGGATTCGGGCGCCGTCTTGGCCAAAACGGCCGTCGGCAAGAGCGCAAGGCCGGCCAATAACAAGGTGGAAATGGATAATGGACGGCGCATTAGATGCCTCCCGGAAAGGTTGGGCCTCCAAGATACAAGCCTGAAGCCAGGTGGCCGCCCAGGGGAATTTTGGGATCGGCTCCCAGGCCGCGCCTCCAAGAAATCCGGCGCTTCAGCCATCGCTCCGGCCGCGATTCCAGTCTTTGCCTTAACCCCCGGCACCCCCGCGGGCGAGTCGGCGGGACACTCGGCCACCAAGGTATCGGATACCCTGCTTTTCTCCAGGGTCCATTCGACGAATCCATGGGAAATCGGGTTACCCTCTTTCGCATCAAGATTCCATAAAAAAAGCCCTCCGCAAGGGAGGGCTTTTGAATTCGAACCTAGGCCCTAAGGCTACCAGCGGAAATGGGCGAATGCCTTATTGGATTCGGCCATGCGATGGATGTCTTGGCGCTTTTTGACCGCTCCGCCTTCGTTATTGAGGGCTTGCAGCATTTCGGCGGCGAGACGCTTGGACATGTCTTTTTCGTTGCGGCCTTGGGCCGCTTCCTTGAGCCAACGCAGGGCCAAGGCGGTGCGGCGCGAGGGCGGCACTTCGATGGGAACCTGGTAATTGGCGCCGCCGACGCGGCGGGACTTCACTTCGAGGGACGGCTTGATATTGTTCAAGGCGTTCTTGAACAAGGTCAATTCATCGTCTTCCCCGCCGACCTTTTTCTTCACGTCGGATAAGGCGGTGTAAACGATGTCTTCGGCAATGCTTTTCTTGCCCTGGGAAATCACCACGTTCATGAACTGGGTGATGAGGGTGCTATTGAATTTCGGGTCGCCATAGCTGCGGCGACGATCTGCGCGCTTACGTCTGGACATGCCTTATATCCTCACTTCTTCTTGCCGCCGGGAGCGGCTTTGGCGGCAGGGGCGCCGGCCTTGGGACGCTTGACGCCATACAGGGACCGGCTTTGACGCCGACCGTCGACACCGGAACAGTCCAAGGTGCCGCGGATGATGTGGTAACGCACGCCGGGAACGTCCTTGACGCGGCCGCCGCGGATGAGGACGATGGAGTGCTCCTGGAGATTGTGGCCTTCGCCCGGGATATAACAAGTCACTTCCATCTTATTGGAAAGGCGCACGCGGGCGATTTTCCGCAAGGCGGAGTTGGGCTTCTTGGGCGTGGTGGTGTACACGCGAGTGCATACGCCGCGCTTTTGGGGGCTGCCCATGAGAGCGGGCGCCTTGCTCTTGGAACGCTGCTTGGAGCGTCCCTTGCGAATCAATTGGCTAATAGTCGGCACCGTTAATAAACTCCGGTTTCTTGGTCTTACTTGACAAAGAGGGGTAAAGGTTAATCGATCATCTCCAAAGCCGTCAACGACTTAGCGTCTCAAACGATCTCCGAAGAGGTTAAGGCTCCACTTTCCAAACCGGAAGGGCCGTCATCATGGTCATTTTCGTCGAGAAGCTCGGAATTGGCGCGCATGGCCTCTTCCTCCGCCTCGGCGTCCAAATCCTTGATCCGGATATTATTGACCTGGGCATTGCCGGTTCCCGAGGGAATGAGGCGTCCCATGATGACGTTTTCCTTGAGGCCTTCCAAGGTGTCGATTTTGCCGGCGATGGCGGCGGCGGTCAAGACCTTGGTGGTTTCCTGGAAAGAAGCGGCTGAAATGAAGGAATCGGTGGCCAAGGAGGCCTTGGTGATTCCCAATAAAAGCGGACGATAGGTGCCGGGACGGCCGTTTTGGGCGATGACCCGGTTATTCTCGTCGCGCAGACGGGCCTTGGAAATCTCTTCGCCTTCCAGCAAATCGGTGTCCCCGGTATCCTGCATGATGACCTTGCGCATCATTTGCCGGACAATGCATTCGATATGCTTGTCGGAAATGGTCACGCCCTGCAGGCGGTACACCGCCTGGATTTCCTCGACGAGGTATTTCTGCACCGCCTGGTCGCCCTGGATGGCGAGGATGTCATGCGGATCGATGGGACCGTCGCAAAGCTTGTCGCCGCTGCGGACCCGGTCGCCGGGATGCACGGTGACGTGCTTGCCGCGGGGCACGAGATAGGTCTCCTTCATCTCGCCGTCCTCGACGATGATGCGCTGCTGTCCGCGTTCCAATTCGCCGAAAGCCACGATGCCGTCGATGGCCGAAACCACGGCCGGGCTCTTGGGGCGGCGCGCTTCGAAAAGCTCGGCGACGCGGGGCAAACCGCCCGTGATGTCGCGGGTTTTGCCCGCGCTGCGGGCGATTTTGACGATGGCGTCGCCGGCATGCACCTGGTCGCCGTTCTTGAACTGGATATAGGCGTTCTCGGGAATGCTATAGCGTTCGAGCTTGCGGCCGGCGGCGTCGGCGATGATGATATGGGGATGGAGCTTGGCCTTCTTGTCGCGGATGACGCGAATGCGCTCCATGCCCGTGGTATCGTCGAATTCCGCAACGTAGGTCGTGCCTTCTTTCAAGGCGTCGAATTCGACCTTACCGGAATGCTTGGTGATGATAAGGGTATTGTAAGGATCCCATTCGAAGAGCGCCGATCCGGCCTTGATGTTCTGGTCATTGTCGACCTTGAGCAAGGAACCGTAAGGCACCACGTAGCGGACCTTGGTAATGCCGTGCTCGTCGACCAAGGTCATCTCGCCGCTGCGGCTCACGACGACCTTGTCCCCGGACTTGCTGACCACGGTTTCCACGTCGTTCATCTGGACCGTGCAATCCCACTTGGTCTTCTTCATCGACTCCGCGGTCATACGGGCGGCGGCGCCGCCGATATGGAAGGTGCGCAGGGTCAACTGGGTGCCGGGTTCGCCGATGGACTGGGCGGCCATGACGCCGACGGCTTCGCCGATGTCGATGACGCGGCCATTGGCCAGGTTGCGGCCATAGCACTTGACGCAGATGCCCTTGGCGGCTTCACAGGTCAAGACCGAACGGACCTTGACGCTTTCCAAGCCGGCCTGGCCCACGATTTCGGCCATTTTCTCGTCGAGCACCGTGCCCGCTTCGCAAAGCAATTCGTCGGTGACCGGATGGAAGACATCGTCGCAGGCCACGCGGCCCAGGATCTTGTCTTGCAAGGGGACCACGACGTCATCGCCTTCGGTGGTATCGGTCATTTCGAGGCCCAAAACCGTGCCGCAATCGAATTCATTGACGACCAAATCCTGGGCGACGTCGACCAGGCGGCGGGTCAAATAGCCGGCATCGGCCGTCTTCAAGGCCGTATCGGCCAAGCCCTTGCGGGCACCGTGGGTCGAGATGAAGTATTCGAGGACGTTCAAGCCTTCGCGGAAGCAGGACAGAATCGGGTTCTCGATGATTTCCTGACCGGTCAGCTTTTTCTGGGGCTTGGCCATGAGGCCGCGCATGCCGGAGAGCTGCTTGATCTGCTCGCGGCTACCGCGAGCGCCCGAAACGGCCATCATGTACACGGGATTGAATCCGTCGCGATCATGGGAGAGTTTCTCGTACACCAGGGAGGCCACGTCATTGGTGGTATGCGACCAAAGATCGATGACCTGGTTATAGCGCTCGCCGTCGGTGATGACGCCGTTTTCGTAGAGCTCCTGGACCTTGTCGACCTTCTTCTTGGTGCCCGAAATCATCTCGTATTTCTCGGGCGGGATGATCATGTCGGAAATGGCGATGGACATGCCGCCGCGCGTGGCGGAACGGAAACCGGCTTCCTTGATGGCGTCCAGGAAATGGCAGGTGCGCTCATTGCCCAAAACGCGGAAATGCCTGTCGATGGTTTGCGAAATGGTCTTCTTGTCGAAGGTCTTGTTCAAGAAGCCCAATTCCTTGGGGACCACCTGGTTGATGATGACGCGGCCGACCGAGGTCTCGACCATCTTGCCGTCCATGCGCACCTTGATGGGCACGTGCAATTCTAACGCCCCGTTGTCGTAAGCGCGGATGGCTTCCTCGGGATCGGCGAACATCTTACCGGCGCCTTTGCCGGTTTTCTTCATCAAGGTCAGGTAATAGCAGCCAAGGACGATATCCTGCGAAGGCACGGCGATGGGCTGGCCGGACGCGGGATGGAGGATGTTATTGGAGGCCACCATCAGGATGCGGGTTTCCAATTGCGCCTCGAAGGAGAGCGGCAAGTGGATGGCCATCTGATCGCCGTCGAAATCGGCGTTGAAGGCGGTGCAGACCAAGGGATGCAAACGAATGGCCTTGCCTTCGATGAGGCGGGGATAGAAACCCTGGATGCCCAGGCGATGCAAGGTCGGCGCACGGTTGAGCAGGACCGGGTGATCCTCGATGATTTCCTCGAGAATGTCCCAGACTTCGGGGCGTTCCTTCTCGACGAATTTCTTCGCCGACTTCACGGTATGCACATAGCCCTTCTCTTCCAGCTTCTGGATGATGAAGGGCTTGTACAATTCCAAGGCCATGGGCTTTGGCAAACCGCATTCGTGGATCTTCAGCTCGGGCCCGACCACGATGACCGAACGGCCGGAATAGTCGACGCGCTTGCCGAGCAGGTTCTGGCGGAAACGGCCCTGCTTGCCTTTCAGCAATTCGGAGAGCGATTTCAGCGGGCGGCGGTTCTCGCCCTTCACGGAGAAGGTGCGGCGGCCATTGTCGAAAAGGACGTCGACGGCCTCCTGGAGCATGCGCTTCTCATTGCGCAAAATCACCTCGGGAGCCTTGATGTCGATGAGCTTCTTCAACCGGTTATTGCGGTTGATGACGCGGCGGTAAAGATCATTCAAGTCGGAGGTGGCGAAACGTCCGCCTTCGAGAGGCACCAGGGGGCGCAAATCGGGGGGCAAAACGGGGACCACGTCCAGAACCATCCATTCGGGACGGTTGGGGGACTTGCGGAAGGCTTCGACGACCTTGAGGCGCTTGAGCAAATCCGTCTTGCGCTGCACCGAGGTCTCGTCCTTGATGCGCGAGCGCATGCTCACGCTGGAGGAGTCGAGATCGATTTCGGCCAAAAGCTGCTTGACGGCGGGAGCGCCCATCTTGGCGTCGAAATGACGGCCCTCTTCCTCCAAGTCGATGTATTCGTCTTCGGAGATGAGCTGGCCGGGCTTCAAATCGGTATCGCCGGGATCGAGCACCACGTAGGACTCGTAATAGATGATGCGTTCCAGGTTGGTCACCGACATGCCGATGAGGGCGCCGATCACCGAAGGCAGGCTCTTGAAGAACCAGATATGCACCACGGGCACGGCCAATTCGATGTGGCCCATGCGTTCGCGGCGCACCTTGCTGTGGGTGACTTCGACGCCGCAACGGTCGCAGACCACGCCGCGGTAGCGGATACGCTTGTACTTGCCGCAAGAGCATTCCCAGTTCTTCACCGGGCCGAAAATACGCTCGCAGAACAGACCGTCTTTTTCCGGCTTGAAGCTGCGGTAATTGATGGTCTCCGGCTTGGTCACCTCGCCATAAGACCATCCGCGGATGATGTCGGGCGAGGAAAGTTGGATGCTGATCGCTTCCTTGGGCTGCATGCCGGGAGCGTTCTCGAGCAGATCGTTCAGTTGGCCTTCCACGTTATCTCCTTCGAATTCACGTTCCCTGGTCTCATACCAGTTCCTCTTCCTGCTGCATGAAGCGCACGTCGAGGCATAATGCTTGCATTTCTTTGATGAGCACGTTGAAGGATTCAGGCACGCCGGGACGCGGCGCGTTCTCTCCCTTCACGATGGCTTCGTATATCTTGCTTCGGCCCATGACGTCGTCCGACTTCACCGTCAGCATTTCCTGCAGGGTGTAAGCCGCGCCATAAGCCTCGAGGGCCCAGACTTCCATTTCGCCGAAACGCTGGCCGCCGAATTGGCTCTTGCCGCCGAGAGGCTGCTGGGTGACCAAGGAATAGGGACCGATGGAACGGGCGTGAATCTTATCGTCGACCAAATGGCCCAACTTGAGCATGTACATGATGCCCACGCAGACGTCATTGGTCATTTTTTCGCCGGTGCGCCCGTCGAATAAGGTCGATTTGCCGGTGGTCGGCAATTTGGCCTCGTCCAGGGCCTTGATGATGTCCTCGTAGCTCGCGCCGTCGAAAACGGGGGTCGCAATCTTGATGCCCAGGGCCTTGGCGGCCCAGCCCAGATGCGTTTCCATCAATTGGCCCACGTTCATGCGGGAAGGCACGCCCAGGGGATTGAGGAGGATTTGCACGGGACGGCCGTCGAGCATGAAGGGCATGTCCTCGGCGGGAACGATTTTGGAAATGACGCCCTTATTGCCGTGGCGGCCGGCCATCTTATCGCCCACCGCGATGCGGCGCTTCTTGGCGATATAAACCTTGACCAGTTGCAGGACGCCGGGTTTGAGTTCGTCGCCGCGGATAATCTTGTCGATTTCCTTGTCGAGCTCCTCTTCGAGGCGCAGGATCATGTCATTGGCGGTGTGCAAGACGCGCTCGGCGGTGGAATTCACCGAAGTATCGGTGGTTAAGCCGGACGGCACGGAGACGTCGGAAAAGTTGATCTTCTGCAGGACTTTTTCGTTGTATTTCTTGCCCTTACCCAGGATCAACTCGCCCGTGGAGCCGTCGCGGATTTCCTCCGCTTCGTGCCCGTCGAGCAATTCCAGCAGTTTCTTGTCGCGGGCATGCGTGATTTCCTGGATGCGCGTGCTCATGGAGGCGCGCAACTCGTCGATACGCTCTTTGTCCGTCTTCTTGGTCTTCTTGTCGCGCTCTTTGCGGGAGAAGATGCGGGTTTCGACCACGATGCCCTTCATGCCGGGAGGGGCCTTCAGGGAAGAGTCGCGTACGTCGCCGGCCTTCTCGCCGAAGATGGCGCGCAAGAGGCGTTCTTCGGGGGAAAGCTCGGTCTCGCCCTTGGGAGTGACCTTGCCGACCAGGATGTCGCCGGCTTCGATCTCGGCGCCCACGCGGACGATGCCGCTCTCGTCGAGATTGACCAGGGACTCTTCGGAGACATTGGGGATTTCCCGCGTCAATTCTTCCGGACCGCGCTTGGTATCGCGGACTTCAAGCTCGTATTCCTCGATATGAATCGAGGTGAAGGTGTCCTCTTTGCAGAGTTCTTCGGAAATGATGATGGCGTCTTCGTAGTTATAGCCGTTCCAGGGAAGAAAACCGACGATGATGTTCTTGCCCAGGGCCAATTCGCCCTGTTCGGTGCTGGGGCCGTCGCCGAGGATGTCGCCTTTTTTCACCTGCTGGCCGACGCTCACCACCGGACGCTGGTTGATGCAGGAGTCCTGGTTGCTGCGCTCGAATTTGCGCAGGTTATAGGTGTCGTATTCGGGAACGTCAAGGAAGTCGGCTTCGCTCTTCTTGGACTCCTCGCGCTTGACGACCACGGTCTGGGCGTCGACGGCATGGACAACGCCATTGTGCAGGGCCACGATGCAGGCGCCCGAGTCATAAGCGGCGCGGCCTTCCAATCCGGTTCCCACCAGGGGAGCCTCGGGCTTGAGCAAGGGCACGGCCTGGCGCTGCATGTTCGAGCCCATCAAGGCGCGGTTGGCGTCATCGTGTTCGAGGAAAGGGATGAGACCGGCGGCGATGGACACCAATTGCTTGGGCGAAACGTCCATCAATTGCACCAAGTCCTTGGGAATCATGGGGAATTCGCCTTGCTTGCGGGCGATGACATACTCGCCCACGAAACGGCTTTTCTCATCGATTTGGGTGCTGGCAGGAGCGACGAAATAATCGTCTTCCTGATCGGCCGTCAGGTAGACGACTTCTTCGGTCACCACGCCATCGACCACCTTGCGGTAAGGCGTTTCGATGAAGCCATAGGGATTGACCCTGGCGAAGGCGGCCAAGGAGGAAATCAGCCCGATATTCGGGCCTTCCGGCGTCTCAATCGGGCAAAGGCGCCCGTAATGGCTATGATGCACGTCCCGGACTTCGAAGCCAGCGCGCTCCCGGGTCAAACCGCCCGGGCCTAAAGCCGACATGCGGCGCTTGTGGGTCAATTCCGCCAACGGATTCATTTGATCCATGAATTGGCTGAGCTGGCTGCTGCCGAAAAAGGTGCTGATCACGGTGGAAACCGTGCGGGCATTCACCAAGTCCTGCGGGGTCACTTCTTCGGTGTCTCGCAAGGAAAGGCGCTCGCGGATGGTGCGGGCCATGCGGGTCAGGCCGAGGCTGAATTGGTTGCCCAAAAGCTCGCCCACCGACCGGACGCGGCGGTTGCCGAGGTGATCGATGTCGTCCAGTCCGCCTTCATTGGCGTAAAGGCCGGTCATGTAACGCATGATGGCCAGGAAATCTTCCTTGGTCAAAGTCATGGTCTTCATGTCCACCTCGAGCTTGAGGCGGCTATTCATGCGGTAACGGCCGACTTCGCCGAGATCGTAGCGCTTATCGTCGAAGAATAAACGGTCGAGCAAGGTCTTGGCCGTGGCCACATTGGGGGGATCGCCGGGGCGGATGAGGCCGTAAATACGGAATAGGGCCTCTTCCTCGCTGCTCGTCGGATCGGCATTGAGGGTATTGTGCATCACCGGGTTTTCTTCGATGTCGGTGCAAACCTTGACGGTCTCGACGCCGGCTTCGAATATCCGCTTGATGATGACGGGCGTCAAAGTGGTGTTGGCTTCGGAAATCAATTCGCCGGTGCCGCGATCCACTACGTCCTCGAAAAGGACTTTCTCTTCCAGGCCTTCCAAGGCGCCTTCGTCGAGCTTGACGGTCTCACCCTTGTAGAAAAGCGGGATGATGTCGGCGTTTTTGGAAAAGCCGATGGCGCGCAAAAGGATGGTCGAAGGGATTTTGCGGCGGCGGTCGATATTGATGTACATCGCCTCGTTGACGTCGACGAGGAATTCCACCCACGAACCGCGGTAAGGGATGACGCGCGCCTTGAGCAGGCGCTTGCCGTTGGTATGGGTTTCCTCGTCGAAGGAAACGCCCGGGCTGCGATGCAATTGCGAAACGATGACGCGCTCGGCGCCATTGATGATGAAGGTGCCGTTCTTGGTGATGAGCGGCAAATCGCCGATATAGACGTCGTTCGTGATTTTCTCGACGAACTTTTTCTCTTCGCCTTCGCCCTCGAAAATATTGAGGGAAAGCGTCGCCTTGAGGGGGGCGGCATGTGTCATCCCCCGCTTCTGGCATTCGTCCAAGGAATACTTGGGCACGCCCAAGGTATAGCCCTCGTATTCGAGGGAATACATTTCCTTGACATCAAAAATGGGGAAGATTTCCGCAAAAATCTTCTGCAGGCCTTCGTGTTTGCGCTCCTTGGGGAGCACGCCGGCTTGGATAAACCGGTTGAACGAATTGACCTGGACGTCCAGGAGGTAAGGCAGTTCGTAATTGAACCGGCTCGAGGAGTATGTCCGACGCTGCACCATGTCTTCGTTCCCTTGACGGAAGTTCCCAATATCTCGAAGCGGATAACCCTACCCGGAGGTAGACGTCATCCTTTACGGTCTAAAAAACGGGAAACGCCCTGCCAAGGAATTGGCTTGGGCGTCCCCGTTATGACGCTGTTCAGAAGCAATCGCAATCACGCAATTACTTCAAAGAAACCTTGGCTCCGGCCTCTTCCAACTCTTTCTTCATCTTTTCGGCGTCCGCCTTGGAAGCGGCTTCCTTGACGGGCTTGGGAGCGCCGTCGACCAATCCCTTGGCTTCGGCGAGGCCGAGGCCGGTGATGGCGCGGACGACCTTGATGACGTTGATCTTGTTGGCGCCGGAATTCTCGAGAATCACGTCGAATTCGGTCTTTTCAGCGGCGGCTTCGGCACCGGCACCGGCGGCGGGAGCGGCCATGACGGCGGCGGCGGCCGCAGCTTCGAGTCCGTAGACGTTCTTCAGGTAGTCCGACAATTCTTTGGCCTGCAAGAGGCTAAGGCCGACGATCTTGTCGCCGATTTCTTTTATCGCTGGGGTGTATGTTGCTTCAGACATGGTTTCCTCCGTAGGGAATGTTGATTTTTAAGTATCCTGGCTTTCCGTTTAGCACGCGCGTCCCTCTCAGGCCGCCGTTACCGCCTCGCCTTTTTCCAGCTTTTCCACCAGCGCCTGGATTTGGCTGGCGACCTTGCTACCCGGGCCTTTGAACAAAGCCAGCAGGTTGGAACCGGGGCCCATGGCCAAGCTCACGACTTGGGACTGGAGCTCCCGCTTTCCTGGAGTCTTGGCAATAGCCGCTAATTGATCACCCTTATGCGTCTGCCCGTCTATTTGCAGGGCTTTGAGGGTCATGAGACCTTCATTCGCCTTCTGAAACGCGACGAGAAGCTTGGCAGGCGCTATGGGATCCTCATTATCGGCCATGATCACGGCGGTAGGCCCCACCAGATACGAGTCAAGTCCGGAAATTCCGCAGTCTTTCAAGGCACGCTTGATCAGGGTGTTTTTAGCCACCCGGACATGAATGCCTTTTTTGCGCAAGTCGCGGCGTAGGCCGGTGACGACTTGGACCGTGGTGCGCGTGAAGTCGGCGAGATAAACGCCGCTTGAATTCTTGATGTTTTGGGTCAATTCCTCGACCGTCTGGGTTTTATTCGTTGGCATGCTTGAAATCCTCCTGCGGCGACGGCCTTAGGCCACCTTGGTGGTGATGCTGCGATCGATGCGCACGCCGGGGCTCATGGTGCTGGCTATGGTGATGGAGCGAACATAGACGCCTTTGGCGGTGGGAGGCTTGGCCTTGACCACCGATTCGAGCACCGATTTCGCGTTTTCAGACAATTGCTCGGCGGTAAAACTCGCCTTGCCGAAAGGGGCGTGGACATTCCCGCCCTTGTCGACGCGGTAAGCGATTTTACCGGCTTTCAATTCCTTGATGACCTGGGCGACATTCATGGTCACCGTGCCGGCCTTCGGGCTGGGCATGAGACCGCGGGGACCCAGAATACGGGCGACCTTGCCGACCAGCGGCATCATGTCGGGGGTTGCGATGACGGCGTCGAAATCCGTCCACCCGCCCTGGATCTTGGTCACCAATTCTTCGGCGCCCGCGAAATCGGCGCCGGCGTCATTGGCCGCTTTTTCGAGCTCGCCCTTGGCGAAAACCAAAATGCGGACCTTTTTGCCCGTGCCGTGGGGCAGGGCGACATTACCGCGCACGACCTGGTCGCTGTATTTGGGGTCGACGCCCAAGCGCATATGGATTTCTAGGGATTGATCGAATTTGGACTTGGCGCCATCCTTCAGGATTTGGATGGCTTCGTCCAACGGATAATCCTTGGAGCGATCGATTTTCTCGGCCAGGCTCCGGTATTGTTTACTTCGCTTCATGCTTTCCGCCTTCTGCTCCCTCAACCCGGGTCGCATTCGCCCTTGGAGGTATTCGCTTGATACGTCCCTTTTAGGGACCCGTCCGATCAGACGAGGTCCAACCCCATGCTTTTAGCCGTTCCCGCCACCATGCTGCAAGCCGCTTCCAGGCTTTCGGTATTGAGATCAGGCATTTTCATTTTCGCGATTTCTTCGATTTGCTTGGCCGTGATCTGGCCGACCTTCTTGCGGTTAGGCTCGCCCGAACCTTTTTCCAGCTTGATCGCCTTCTTGATCAAATCCGGAACGGGAGGGGTCTTGCAAATGAAGGAGAAGGTGCGATCGGCATAAACCGTGATGACCACGGGAATGATATAGCCCTTCTTGTCCTGCGTCTGGGCATTGAAAGCCTTGCAGAACTCCATGATATTCAAACCTTTTTGGCCGAGCGCCGGGCCGATGGGAGGCGAAGGATTCGCCGAACCCGCGGACACTTGCAGCTTGATATAGCCTGTGATCTTCTTTGCCACGATTACTCCCTAATATCCTATTCGGTCCATGTCCTCAGACGTTGTCCACTTGCCCGAAGTCGAGCTCCACCGGGGTGGACCGCCCGAAGACGCTTACCATGACCTTAAGCTTGCCTTTCTCCGGGTTGATCTCCTCGACCACGCCGTCGAAATCCTTGAAGGGACCGTCCTTGATGCGGACTTTGTCCCCGTTATTGAACGGTATTTCCACGACTCCGCTTTCGGCGGTATCGGGAACCACGCTTTGCCCGAGGATACGTTCGACCTCGGCGCGGCGCAGGGGCTGGGGCTTGCCTTCCCCTCCCACGAAATGGGTCACGCCCGGGATGTCGGTCACCCAGTGCATGGTTTCCTTGTTCATATCCATTTCAACCAGGATATAAGAAGGGAAAAACTTGCGGTCCCGGGTGGTTTTCTTACCCTTTTGCACCGTGGTGACCTCGCGCATGGGCAAGAGCACCTGGCCGATTTGTTCCTTCAGGTTATTTCTTTCCACGAAGGCGTCCAGGTGAAGCTTCACCTTGCCTTCTTGGCCTGAATAGGTATGAACGACGTACCACTTCATCGTAACTCCGCGCCGGGTATTCCCAGGCTTTGCCTTAGAACAGCCTTGTGAACCCCGTAACCACCCAACCCAGTATCAAGTCGGCAAGGAAAACGAAGATGGTCGATAATATGCTGAAAACAACCACGGTCAAGGTGGATCCCTTCAGCTCGTCCCGGGTAGGCCACGTAACCTTACGCAGCTCCGCGATGACGTCCCGGATATAATGTTGAAACCGGCGCATTTTCTCTTCTTCGTCTTCAGTTGCTCGACTAGGTTTTTTTCAGGCCAGAAGGGAATCGAACCCCCAACCAACGGTTTTGGAGACCGCTACTCTACCAATTGAGCTACTGACCTAGAAAGCCTCCGACACCTTATAAGGTTGGTTTACTTGATAATCTCGGTAACAACGCCGGCGCCGACGGTCTTGCCGCCTTCGCGGATGGCGAAGCGCAAGTCCTTGGCCATGGCGATGGGAGCGATGAGTTCGACCGTAACCGAAACATTGTC
>Ga0164241_10003526_pt1 | contig 15689 bp, 15 predicted proteins | sample OricomyardsoilBY_FD_108780 | JGI IMG/M metagenome (GOLD analysis project Ga0164241, IMG submission 108780) | Backyard soil microbial communities from Emeryville, California, USA - Original compost - Back yard soil (BY) | ecosystem: Environmental > Terrestrial > Soil > Unclassified | place: USA... | reverse complement strand
CCTTGTCGTCTTTCGGCGGTGCCGCGGGGGCGCCGGCGACGGGCCGCGTGACGGCCGCGGCGACGTTGTAGACCTGCGTCTTCTCGGTGTCCTTGTCGAGCTTGAAGTTGCGGTTGGCGTCGTTGAACGTGCCGCTCGGCGTGCGGACGGTAAAATCCACCTTGCCAGCGAGGTTTTGCGGCTTGTCCAGGCTACCGGCGCCGAACATCACGATGGCGGCGCGCGGTGCGTTGCGGCTCAACGTCGACACCGAGGCGTGCGACGAGAAGCTGCTGATCTGCAGCCGCGTGCGGTCCGAGTCGTTCGCGCGCATCACGATGTGCTGCGTCTCGTTGGCGAGCACATCGGGTGAATACGTCAGCCCGGTGATGCCGACCAACGCCGCCAGGTGCGGCGGGGGCGGCGTTTTGGGCAAGGCGGGCGGCGGCGCTTTTGCGGCGGCCGAGCCCGACGGCGCCGGCTTGGTAGGCTTGGCCGAGGGTGCCGTCGCGGGCGTCGGCGCCGCCTCGACCGCGGCCTTGCTCTCTTCGGTGGTGACCAGGTTCATGCTCGAGGCGCTCTCGGGATCGAGCGCCATCAACAGGTGTCCGCCCGCATCGGCGAAGCGCTGCAACGACGCGAGCTCTTCCGGTGAGAAGGCGTCGCTCGGCCCCAGCACCACGACCGCGTCCGCATCGGACGGAACTTCACGACCCAGCCCCTGACCGAGCCCGAGCTCCTTGACGGTCACGTTCTGCTTTTGCAGCAGTAGCTTGGTGATGTTGGCGGTACGACCGTCCCTGTCGTTGCCGCCTTTGGGCGCGTCGTTCAGCTCGCCGTGACCGACGGTGAAATACACGGTTTTGTGCGAGCGCACGGCTTTCAGCAGCTGCTCCTGAAAATCGCGATCGAGCGTCTGCAGCTTGGTGCGCGCCGACGCCATGTCCGTGCCGACCGTCAACGTGTAGGTCGCGCTGCCCTTGGACAGAATGACCACGCCGTCTTGGGTGGCACGCAGCTCCTTGGCGAGCTTCGGGGCCAGCAAGCGGTCGCGTACTTCGACCTTCAGCTTGGGGCTGCTGGCGGCTAGCTCCTTGAGGTAGCTCTCCACCTCGGGCCGCACGTCGTTGACGTCCGGAAAGAAGGCCACGACCCGGATCGGCTCGGTGATGCTCTTGGCGATCTTGAGCGTTGACTCACCCGGCCGCGACGTCTTGAAATACGAGTAGTCCCACTTCTTTTGGATGCCGCCGGAGGCGTATACCAAGAGCGAGCCGTACACCACGACCATGGCCAGCGAACCGCCGGCCATCGCCGCCGCCTTCACGCGCCGGGCTTCGGGGCGCTCCGCGCGGCGCATCGGACGCAGCGCAAACTCGGCGAAGAGCTGCGGCACCACCGCCAGCGTCAGCAACGAGACCCACAGCACGCGCAACAGCTCGAGCGCGTGATCGCGCTTCTCGGCCGTCAGCTTGGTCAAGCCGAAACGCTCCGCGCCGGAGTCGGTCGTCACGTAATAGATGGCCAAGGCCACCAAGCCCGCGATCGACAACAACGAGAACAGGCGCTCGATGTTGGCGCGCTCGCCCTGCGTCTTGAACTTGGGCGAAAAGCGCAGCGCCGTCGCCAGCACCACCGACACCACGCCGAGCGCGGTGACGATGCCGGCGCCCTTCTCGAGGCCGGATAGTACCCGTTCGCCCATTAAAACGAGCGCGAGGCCGCCGACGTATAGCGGCAACAACCAGCCGGGCGCGCCCGTACCGGTCGAGATCGCGGACAAGCTCGAACCCTTGGGCTCCGCGGCGGGAGCATTTGCCTGGCTCATTGCCACCTCCGCGCTTCGAGCACTTTGACCGACCCGAACAAGAAGGCGTAGGTGAACACGAGATAGAAGATGACTCCCGACGGCTGCAAAATGCCTTGCATGAAAGGCCTGAAATTCTCGTGATGAACGGCGAGCGCGTTCAAATATTGGTTGAGCGGCGGCTCGGTCGCTTTGGCGACTAGCCACAACAGCACGAACACCACTGCGATCAGGGCGCTGACGATGACGGCGACGACCTGCGAGCTCGCCAACGCCGAGCCGAAGACGCCGATCGAAGTCAGCGCTGCGCCGAGCAGCATCAGCCCCAGGTAACCGACCACGATGTGGCCGATCGCGACCTTGCCATGCACGAACAGCCAGGCCGGCATGTACACGGACAGCAAGGTACCGAGCACCAACACCGCGTAGGCCGCCAAAAATTTACCGATCACGATGTCGCGATCTTTGACCGGCGACGTATTGAGCAGCACGAGCGAGCCGGTTTGCCGCTCCTCGGCCAAGAGCCGCATCGTCAGCAAGACCGACGCGATCATCGTCACGCCCGAGGTCGTGTAGAAAAACTGAGCCAGCACCTCGCCGCTCAGCAGCTTCTTATCGAGCCCATTGTAAAAATAGTACAAAAGCCCGTCGACCAGGAGCATGCCCGCCAACAGGCACGGGCCAATCCACGAGCGAAAGTACGAGCTGAGCTCGCGTCGCGCGATCAAAAGTGCCGTGCTCATGCTGCACCTCCGTCGGTCGGAGCGGGGGGCGCGGCTTCAACCGCGGCGTCGCCGTCTTTGCGGCGCTTCTTCTTCCTGCGCACCGGAGCGCCCTCGCCCGATTCACCCAGCAGCTCGAGAAACATGCTTTCCAGCTCCTGCTCGCGACCGAGCGCGATCACGCCCACGTCCGCTTGTACCAGCGCGCGGCACAGGGCATCACGCAGGTCGCCTTCGCCGCGCACGCTGATCGACGCAACGCCGGGCCCGGTTTCGTGACTGGCCGCGGCCTCCACCGCCGAGACGCCCGCTACCTTTCCCGCCACTTCGCTGGCGCGCGCCAACGCCGCTTCCGAGCTGGCACCCGCGACGCGCACCGTGATCGCCACGCGCGTGCCTTGGCGAAGCGCCGTCGACAGCTCGGTCTCCGTGCCGGACCACTCGATTTTACCCGAGTTGATCACGAGGATGCGATCGCAGGTCTCGCTTATCTCCGACAAAATGTGGCTCGACAGGACGACCGTGTGGTCACCCTTCAAGTTCTTGACCAGCTCGCGCATCTCGACGATCTGCACCGGGTCGAGACCGGAGATGGGCTCGTCCAGCACGACCAGCTCGGGCGCGTGCACGATGGCCTGCGCGATGCCGACACGCTGCTTGTAACCGTGTGACAAGGCGCCGATGATCTTCTTGGACACGTCGCCCAGCTCGGTCAGCTCCACCGCTTCGGCCACGAGCTTGGCCGTCTTGCTGCTGGGAACGCCGCGCAGCCGCGCCGCGAACGTGAGGTAGTCGCTCACGGTCTGCTCGTCGTACAGCGGGGGGCGGTCCGGCAGGTAGCCGACCTTGGCCTTCACGTCGTCGGGACGTTCGACCACGTCGACGCCCGCGACCTTGACCGAGCCGCTGGTCGGCAGCAGGTCGCACGCCAAGATGCGCAGCGTGGTGGTCTTGCCGGCGCCGTTGAGCCCCAACAGACCGATAATTTCCCCACGTTCGATGTTCGTGGTCAGCGGTCCGACGGCCCGCTGATCGCCGTAGTACTTATAGAGCTCCTGGATTTCGATCACGGAGAGCCTCGACGAAGGGTGAAGTGCCTACCCATGAGTGCCTGCCTGAGACGACCACCGCGCCGCTCAGCGGTTCGGCGGTTACCACAAAGTTTCGGCGCGGTGTTACCAAGAACCTCGCGCGCTTATTCCCGGAACCACCCGGCCCGGCGCGCAAAGCAGTAACATCGAACCTTTCCGAGATGACAGCGAGCACCGCGCTTCACCCTGAATCGCTCGAGAGTCGCGTCGTCGCCGCGGCTCTCGAGGTGGGCTTCGCGCGGGCCGGCATCGCGACGCCCGCCCGCTCCGAACAGGCGGCCGAGCGGCTCGCGAGCTGGCTCCAAGCCGAGCACCACGGCGAGATGCAGTACATGGACGGCGCGCTCGACCGCGCCGCGCCCGCCGCGCTGTTCGAGGACGTGCGCAGCGTGCTCGTGGTGGCCCTGCCCTACGGCGGTCATGCCCCGCTGCAGGTGCGCCGAAGCGAATCGGGGCCCGCGCTTCCGTCTCCGGGCCCGCTCACGGGCAAGGTCGCGCGCTACGCACGAGGTGAAGACTACCACCGCATCCTGAAGAACAAGCTCGAGCGACTCGGGCTCGCGCTCGACGCGCTGGTGGGGCGCCCGGTCCGACGGCGTGCGTGCGTCGACAGCGCACCGCTGCTCGAACGCGATTTTGCGGTGCGGGCCGGGCTCGGCTTCGCCGCCAAGTCGACCCTGACGATCGCTCCCGGCGTGGGCAGCTTTTTTTTGCTCGGAGAGCTGCTGCTCGACCTCGAGCTGGCACCGACCGCGACGACGACGACGAGCGGTTGCGGCTCCTGCACGCGCTGCCTCACCGCGTGTCCGACCGCCGCCTTCGTGGGGCCGCACGTCTTGGACGCGCGGCGCTGCATCTCGTACCTCACCATCGAGCTCAAGGGCTCGGTGCCGCGCGACCTGCGGCCACTGATCGGCCAGCACGTTTTCGGCTGCGACATCTGCCAAGACGTCTGTCCGTGGAATCATTCACGCCACGCCCCCCCCGCCGATCCGGAGCTCGGCCAACGCGAAGCGTTACGCGCGCCCGAGCTCGAATCGCTGCTGTTCCTAACGTCGTCCGGCTATCGCCGGCTGGTGGCCGGCAGCGCGCTTGCTCGCGTCAGTCGCGCCCGGCTGGCCCGCAACGCGGCCATCGCGCTCGGTAACTCGCGCTCGCCCGCCGCCGAAGCCCCGCTCGCCCGCGCGCTTTCGACCCACACCAGTGAGCTCGTGCGCGGCCACGCCGCCTGGGCCCTGGGCGCCCTGGGCGTGCCGTTGACCGAGGGCCTCGCCGCCCTGCGGCACGCCGCCGACCACGATGATGCGCCGGCCGTCCGCGCCGAGGCCAGCGCCGCTCTCGCGGCGGTCGCGGCGGTCGCGGCCCAGAATGGTGGTATGACAGCGCCCACCAACGTGAGCGCCGGATGACCGAGAGCACCCCTGAGCCCAAGCCCGAATCCGCCAGCCTGCCGTCGCTGTCGTTGCGGCAGCTCGGTGTGCTCGTGCTCTTTTGCTCGATGACGGTGCTGTTCATCGCCACCATCATCGGCTTCTGGTTCACGCGTCTGACTTCTCCGCACTACCGTGCCCCCGGCCTGCCCGATCTGCCTTCCGGCCTCTTACTGAGCACCCTGCTGATCGGCCTGACCTCGTTTTGCATTTGGCAAGCGCAGCTGGCGGTCAAGCGCAACCTGCTCGAGACGCTGCGGCGCTGGCTGCTGGCGGCAGGCGCGGTGGCCGCGCTGTTCCTGCTCACCCAAACCGCCAATTGGTTCGCGATGCGCCCGCCCAGCAGCGAGAACTCGCTGTACATCGCGACGTTCTTCTTGTTGACGGGAGTGCACGCGCTGCACGTCGTGGGTGGCTTCGTGCCGCTCGGCTTCGTCATTCACCACGCCTGGCGCCGCCACTACTCCAGCTCCAACCACGAGGGTTTGAGCTTGTGCGCGCAATACTGGCACTTCCTCGGCGGCGTCTGGCTGGTGCTGGTCACCATGCTGTACCTCGGCAATCGCTGAGCCCTGCCGCCTTCATCACGAGCCCATGAGCGAGCCTGAGCCACGCACCTACTTCTGGGACTTTTACGGCCCGCGCGCGCAACCCACGGCCGCGCATTTCAAGCGACACTTGCACGGCTTTCTCACCCAGCACGGCGTTGCCGACCTCACCGTGGTCGAAGCGTCCAGCGCGCCCGGCCACGCCGCCATCGGCGTCACCACGCCCTCCGCCCACTTCGAGCTGATCGAAAAAGCCCTGCGTCCCAAGCGCCACACCTAGCCACGCCTGCGAATGGCAGGCCCAGTCGCGCTCGGGCATGGCGCGGAATCGTCGAAAAAAAAATCGTTACGGCCGGAAGTCTCGTTTCGAGTTGAAAAGGGACTCGAGGCCTGCGCTCGCGAGAAGGCAGCTCAGGCCGCCCGCCTTCCGTTTGATTCGCGGTCCCTCGCCAAGAGCGACCCGCCGCCGCCACAAAAGCTTCTGCAATCAAGGCGCATTTGGGCAGCCAGCGCTGAGGGACATCAATGTTGAGGCGCCGTGCTCGTGCTCGAGAGCTCACGGCGCCAGGCGTGAGATGGTCCACGGGGCGGCGTCGGTTTCGCGCGTGTACAAGAAGCGATCGTGCAGACGATCTTTGCGGCCGAGCCAGAGCTCGACGGTCTCGGGGAAAACGAGGTAGCCGCCCCAGAAGTCGGGCCGCGCCACGTCTCCGCCCACGAAGCGCTGTTCGACCCCTTGCGCCCGCGCGTCCAGCTCGGCGCGCGAGGCGATGGGTCGGCTTTGCGGCGACGCCCACGCGCCCAATTGCGAGCCGCGCGGACGGCTGCGGAAATAGGCTTCGGACTCGGCGGCGGTCGCCTTCTCGACTCTGCCCTCCAGACGCACTTGTCGCTCCAGGAGCGGAAAGTGCATCACCAGCGCGGCGCGCGGGTTCTCGGTCAGCTCGCGCGCTTTGCGACTGGTATAGTTGGTCACGAACAGCACCGCCCCGCGCTGCAACCCCTTGTACAGCACGATCCGCGCGGAGGGCCGGCCGTCGGCGCTGGCCGTGGCCAGGGTCATGGCGTCCGGCATCGGATCGCCGCGTCGCACGGCTTCGTCGTACCATGCGTTCAGCACCGAGAGCGGCTCGGGGCCGGGCGCAGCCGTTGGCGCGTCACTCGCGAAGTCCTCGGAATCAGGCATTTTCTGGGCTGGTTGTAGCGCCCGGGCGCGCAGTGATCAAACGGGCGGACAAAGCCCAGGGAAGATTCCGACTACGCGAATCGTAGAGCAAAGGTATCATCCAAGGAGCCTTGACCATGACCACGCGTTCGCCCCGCTCCGCTCGCAAATCGCTCGCCATCGGCTCTGCGCTATCGGCGCTGTTGTTTGCGTCGTTCGCGCTCGCGGCCGACGCCACGCCCATCGATCGCGCCAGCGGGCAAGTGAGCGAGGCTCTCACCGTGCTCAAAGACGTCAAGGTGGGCAACCGCGGGGGTGACGAGCACCTCGAGAAAGCTCGCACCTACCTGGCCCGCGCCCGCGCCGAGCTCTTGAAGGCCCAGGGCCAAGACGCGAAGGAATAGGACCGCGCCCGGTTCCTTCGGGTATATAGGCGCCATGCGCGTATTAGTCACCGGCGGCGCCGGGTTCATCGGGAGTCACGTCGTCCACGGGGCGTTGGCCGAGGGTTTCGAGGTGGCGGTGCTCGACAACTTCTCCACCGGCAAGCACGAAAACCTTCCGCCCGGTGTGCGTGTGTTCCAGGTTGATCTCCGTGATCGCGACGGCACGTTCCGCGCCGTCGCCGATTTTCAGCCCGAGCTAGTCAGCCACCAAGCCGCCCAAGCCAGCGTGCCGGTCAGCATGAAAGACCCGGCCTTCGACGCCGAGGTGAACATCATCGGCGGGCTGAACCTGCTCGACGCGTGCACGGCGGCGCCGAGTAGCGTGCGTCACTTCGTGTTCGCCAGCACGGGCGGCGCGATTTACGGCGAGGTACCAGAAGGTGAACGAGCCTCCGAGAGTTATGGCCTCGAACCAAAGAGCCCCTACGGCATCAGCAAGCTCACGTTCGAGCGGTTGCTGCCCATCTATCGCGAGCAACGCGGCCTCGCGACCACCGTATTGCGCTATGCGAACGTGTACGGTCCCCGCCAAGATCCCCACGGGGAAGCGGGCGTGATCGCAATCTTCTTTGATTCGGCCATGGCCCACAAAAAGCTCACGGTGTTTGCCAAACGTACGCCGGGCGACGGCGGTTGCATCCGCGACTACGTCTTCGTCGGCGACGCGGCTCGCGCGAATCTACGCGCCCTGACCGGCCAGCTAGCGCACTCGATCATGAACGTGGGCTCCGGGCGCGCGACCACCACGCTCGATCTCGCGCAGAAGATCTTGCGCCTCACGGATTCGCGCGGAACCATCGAACAAGGCGGCGTACGCGCGGGCGATATCGAGCGCTCGCTGTTGGAGACCTCGCGCTTCGAGCAGACAATGGGCGCGCCCACGTCGCTCGAAGCGGGCCTGACGGAAACGGCACGATGGTACCGTGAGCGGTAGCCGACGCCTGGCGCTCGGCGGCTTGCTTTTTTTGGCCGTCGGCTGCGGCTCGTCGCTCTTCATGGCTCGCTCCCACAGCGACCAGCCTGACCCTGCTTCAGGCGGCGACGCCGACGTGCCCGAACCAGCGAACGACGCCGAGGCGCCGGCGCTCGCGGGCGTGGGCGGAGCCGCCAGCGAAGACAACACCCACCCGAGCGAGGCCCTCGACGACTCCGGCGAAGCCGCGGAGCCCACCGCCGCCGAAGCGCCCAGCGTGCGCCCGCACCCGCTCGACGGTTGGACGGAGGCCCAAGTCGCCGCGGCCGTTGCCCACGACTTGCATTCCCTCGGCTCCATGTCGCTCGGCTCGCCGAACGCGGGCGCGCTGATCAACGGCGTGCAGGCCAGTGAAAACGCTCACTACAAGCCGGTCAGCCCGAGCGGCGCTTGGGCCACCCAAGAAACCTTGGATTATCTGAGCAAAGCGCTGAGCCGAGTGCACGAGCAGTTTCCGGGTACGGCCCCGCTCGCGCTGGGCGACATCAGCAGTCGCAACGGTGGGCACTCGCCACCGCACGTGTCGCATCAGTCGGGCCGCGACGTCGACATCTCCTACTTTTACAACGACGGCGCGGGTTGGTACGCCCGGGGGACCGCCAAGAACCTCGATCTGGCGCGCAACTGGGCCTTCGTGCGCGCGCTCATCACCGAAACCGACGTCGACTTGATCTTGATCGATCGTTCGATTCAGCTGCTGCTCGAGGACTACGCCAAACATCACGGGGAGGATCCGAGCTGGCTTGCGGGCATCTTTCGCGGTGTCCCGGGCAAGCTGCGACCGTTGATTCGACACGCGCCCGGGCACGCGACCCACATTCACATTCGCTTCTTCAACCCGATCGCCCAAGAGACCGCGCGCCGTTGCCATGCCTCGTTGCTGCAGGCCAAGCTGACCCACGCTCCGCAGACCTACATCACCCACAAAGTGAAGAAAAACGAGACTTTGGGCATGATCGCACGCAAATACGGCGTAACGGTGCCGCGTCTGCGCGCCGCCAACGGCCTCAAATCGTCGCTGATCCGCGAAAAGAGCGCGCTGCGCGTGCCGGTAGCGAGCCGCGGGCCCGCCGGCCCGGGCGCGCGTTTGCGCGTGCCGGCTCGACGCCTGCCCCCCACGTCGACCGGACCGCTCAGCCCCGACGCCGAGGCTTCGCGCGCGCTGGCTCAGCCGCCGCCGACCAAATGAACGATTTCCACCACGTCGCGATCGGCGAGCACGGTTTCGGCGTGCAAGGCGCGTGGCACGACCTCGCGGTTCCTTTCGACCGCCACAGGGCCTTCGGTCAAGGCCAAGGCCTCGACCAAGCCACGCACCGTGAGGCCGTCGGGGAAGGTTTTCGACTCGCCATTGACGGTGAGCTCCATGGTGGGGGCGAGCTTTGACCAAGCAAACTGGCGGTGCAAGCCGCAGGTGGGTTAAAATCGCGGGGTGCGGGTTTCAGGCGTCGCTCTCGCTACCGTGCTCGCGTCGGCGCTAGCTGGCGCGGGTTTTGGGCTGTGGCCGGTGCTGGAGCGCCACCTACCCGAGCCCGCTCGCGTCACGCTCGGCGGCAAGGTGCCGGCGCCGGGGGTCACCCTCGCCACCTGGCTGCAGGGGCGCGCGACCGTCGAGGCCACGCGCGAAGTGCACCTACGCCACCCGGACGGAGCGCTGCTCGTGCCGCGCCAGGCCTTGGGCTTGGCGCTCGACACCGAGCAAGCGCGCGAGCAGCTGGAGCGACCGCGCCCGCCCAGCAGCCTCTTCACGCGCGTCCGGGTCGCGCTCGGGGGCACGCCGGCCGAGCCGCTCGACCTCGACCCCGCCTACCGCTTCGACGCCGCCAAAGCCGCGGCGTGGCTGGCCGAGATCGCGCCCGGCGTGCGCCAAGACCCGGTCGACGCGCGCCTGGACCTCAGCGGCCATGAACGCGTCGAAGCTCGCTCAGGGCGCGAGCTCGATCAAGGTGCCACCCTTTCGCGGCTGGCCGCGCTGGGAGGCTCCGACGAGCTCGAGTTGGCCTTCACCGAGCTTCGTCCCAAGATCCCGACGGCCACCCTCGCCAACGTCGACCCTTCGCTCGTGCTGAGCCAATACGAGACCGACTTTGCCAAACGCGGCGGCCCGCGCGTCAAGAACATCGCCCGCGCCGCCAGCTACCTCGACGGTACGCTCATGGCGCCGGGCGAAGTCTGGAGCTTCAACCGCACCGTCGGGGCTCGCACGACCGCGCGCGGCTTCGTGGACGCACCCGTCATCGTCGCCGACGAGGTCGAGCCCGGCGTCGGCGGCGGGGTCTGCCAGGTCGCGACCACGCTGTTCGCGGCCGGCGTGCTGGGTGGCCTCGACGTGGTCAAGCGCCGCAGCCACAGTCGCCCGAGCGGCTACGCCCCGCTCGGCCTCGACGCCACCGTCATCGACGGTGAGGTCGATTTGCAGCTGCGCAACCCCTACCCGGTGCCAATCATCGTGCACGCTTTTTTGCCGGTGCCGACGCGCATTCGCGTCGAAATGCTGGGCACGACCGCGCCCGGCAAGGTCGAGCACACCTACGCGGTGACCAAGAGCGAAGATTTTTTTCGGCGCATCGCCCGCCACGACGAGCTGCGCCCGGATCAGGTCAAGCGACAGCAAAAGGGCATTCCCGGCTACGACGTCGTCAGCACGGTGCGCACCCGTTACGTCGACGGTAGCGAGCGGGTACGCCACTACCGCAGCACGTACTATCCGGTACCGGAAATCTACTGGGTCGGTCGCGACGTCGACACCGAGACGCTGCCGGCCCTGCCCGAACGAGCCACGCACAGCGAAATGCAAGAAGCAAGCGACGACCGACCCGTGGCGCCTGCTTCGTTCGCGCCCTGAGTGAGCCTCGGCTCAAGGCGCTCCGCCCGCTCCGCCCGCGTCCCCTCCGCCGGCACCCGCTCCGCCCGCGCCGATACCCAGGCACGCCTCCTCGGCCGCCATGCAGTCGGAGTCGGCGGTCATGGTCTCGCTCACGTAGTCGGCGAAACACTGAACGATCGCGTGCCCGCCGTTGTTGTCTTGGAAGCAATTGATATAGATATTCAACAGCTCGTCGTCGCTCGTGAAGCCGCCGCAGAACGCATAGCCCTGCGCACCCGCAAAACACTTTTCATCGGCGACCGACTCGAGCGTGCACTTGTCGGCGGTGAGCGCGGTGCCCATGGTGCAGCCGCTCGACACGAAGCCGATCTCGGCGGCGTCGTCGATGCAGCTGAAGTCCTCTTCGACGCCGGTGTCCGGGTCGCAGAAGGTGGCCATCGTGTCGTCGATGCAGGTCACCGTATCGCCCGGGCACAAGCCGTTGCTGCCGCTGGTGTTCGCGGCGGTACCGCCATTGCCGCTGCCCGCGCCCGCCGTGCCGGCGCGCGTGCCGCCGCTGCCTCCACTGCCGCCGGTGCTCGATCCGCCAAGGACCGCGCCATTGCCGCCGGAGCCGTTCGTATCGGCCGGCTTACTCGAGCACGCGCTCATCACGCCGACCAGCACGAGGAACGAGACGCCAACAGTGGTTCGCAGCATGGGGCACCCTACTTTCTGAGAATAGGTTAATCGGCCCGCGCTCAGACGTCAGCTCGCCTTTTTGGCCCGTGTCCGAATAGCTATCGCTCGCGGCGCTATTTCGGGCTCAGCTTTGCATGCTCAGCGGCCAATTCCAGATAATGCAACGCCCCGCGACGGCCTTCGAGCCGTTCGTGGTCGCTCAGCTCGCGGATCACGCGGCCCGGCTGCCCGCGCACCATGCGGTAAGGGGGTACGACCATGCGCGGCGGCACGACCGTGCCCGCCGCGACGATCGACTCGGTGCCGATCACGGCGTTGTCGAGCAAGATCGAGCCCATGCCGACGAGCGCGCCGTCGTGCACGGTCGCGCCATGCACGATGGCGTTGTGGCCGATCGTGACCTCTTCGCCGATGATGGCATGCGACAAATCGTGGGTCATGTGCACGCAACTGCCGTCTTGCACGTTGCTGCGCGCGCCGACGCGGATCATGCCGACGTCGGCCCGCAGCACGCAGTTGTACCAAACGTTCGCTTGCTCGCCGATCTCCACGTCACCGATGATGACGACCCCGTCGGCAATGAACGCCGACGCGGCGATCTTGGGCACCTTGTCTTTGTAGGCGCGGACGATCATGGCACGACCGGCAGAGCGCGCGGCGCGCTGAGCGGGCGTGGCAGCGGCGGGCGCGGCAACGGGCCGTCGGCGGGCACGCCCGGGATTTCACCCAAGAGTGAGTTCTTGTAAGAGCCCGTGATCAGCACTTCGCGCAGCTGGCCTACGAGCTCGTCGGGTCCGGCGGCGTGCACGATCTCGCTCCGTTCGGTGCGGCCACGCAGCGCACCCGTCTTGCCGCGGCCCTCGAACAGCACGCTCTGCCTGCTGCCGACTTGCTCGCTCAACAACGCCGTACGCATACCGTCACCCAATCGAATCAACCGCGCCAACCGGTCGACCTTTTGCGCCTCCGTGATGTCGTCCCCCAGGTTGACGGCGGCCGTGTACGGGCGCTCCGAGTACTTGAAGCCGTAAATCAGCGAGAAGCCGACCCGGCGCACGAGCGCCAACGTTTGCTCGAAATCTTCCTCGGTTTCGCCGGGAAAGCCGACGATCATATCGGTCGCCAACGTCAGACCCGGGACCGCTTGGCGCAGGGCGGCGACCCGCTCTTCGTACTCCGCCGCCGAATAGCGCCGCAGCATCCGCCGCAGCACCCGGTCGCTGCCGGCCTGCACCGGCAGGTGCACGTGGCGAGCCAGCACCGGCAAGTCTTGGTGCGCGCGGATCAGCGATACGGTCAGGTGGCGCGGGTGCGGGCTGGTGTAGCGCAGCCTTTGCAGCTCCGGCACCTGCGCCGAGATGGCACGCAAAAGCGCCGCGAACTCACTCTCGTCTTCGCGAGCGCGCAGCCCCCGCGTATGCAGCCACGGCGCTTCACCCGCGCCGGGGGCGGGCCCGAGCTCGGCCAAAGGGTCACGATAGCTGTTGACGGTTTGCCCGAGCAGCGTGATCTCGCGCGAGCCGGCCGCCACCAGGCGCCGCACTTCGTCGATGATCTCACGCGCGGGCCGGTAGCGTTCAGGGCCGCGCGTGTGCGGCACGATGCAGTACGTGCACCGCTCGTTACAGCCCTTCATCACCGTCACGAAGGCGCTCACCGGCGTTCGACCGGGCTCGGCGGCGGCCGCCAAGAAGTGCGGCGCGGTCAGGTCGAACTCGGTGCGTACGACCGCCGTCGCGCTGCCCTCGGCCTCCAAAAGCAGGCGCGGCAGCTCGGGAATGTTGTCCGGCCCCAGCAGCAGGTCGATATCGGGCATCCGCTTCAGCAGGCCCTCCCCCTCCTGCTGGGCGACGCAGCCGGCCACGGCGATGGTCAGCCCCGGCCGCTCTTTCTTCAAAAGCGCGATCCGCCCGACCTCACTACGCAGCTTTTGTTCGGCTTTTTCGCGGATGCTGCACGTATTGAGCAGCACCATGTCGGCGTCGTCGAGCCCCGCCGCTTCGGTGTGCCCCGCGCGGCGCAAAACCTCGCTGATCCGCTCCGAATCGTGCGAGTTCATCTGACAACCGAAGGTAATGACCGTAAAGCGTGCCATGGCGGGGGCGAGCGACCGTAGCATTTCCAGGCGTTGACGGAGGCCCCGGACTCCGTTTTGATTCCAACCTCTATGCACGAGGATTTTTCGGACCTGGTCTCGATGTGGGAGCGGATCACCACCCGCTACGCCGAGCGCCCGCTGTTTGGTGAAAAGCGCGCTTCCGGCTGGGTTTGGAAGAGCTACGCGGAAGTGGCCGAGCACGTGAACGCCTTTCGAGCCGCGCTCGCCGGGCTGGGCGTCGGCCACGGCGACCGCGTGGCCTTGATCTCGGACAACCGCTTGGAGTGGGCGATCGTCGTGTACGCCACGCTCGGTTTGGGCGCGGCCTACGTGCCCATGTACGAGTCACAAACGAAAGAGGATTGGAGCTTCATCCTGCGTGACTCGGGGGCGAAGGTCGTGTTCGGCGCCACGCCGGACATCGTGCGCGCGTTGGACGAAGTCAAGGGCGGTATCGCGACTCTGCAGCACGTGGGCGGTTTCGATCTGGACGCGACCGACGCACGCAGCTTCCCCGCTCTGCTCGCCGGCGGCCGCGCCGGGTCGAAGGTGCCGACCGCCAAAGTCGCGCCCGACGATCCCGCCGGCTTCGTCTACACGTCCGGTACGACCGGGGAGCCGAAGGGCGTGGTGCTGACGCACAAGAATTTCTGCGCCAACATCAACGCGCTCACGCCCCTGTTCCCGCTGACGTCGGAGGACCGTTCCCTCGCGTTCCTGCCGTGGGCGCACGCGTTCGGGCAAACCGCGGAGTTTTACATGCTGGCCGCGCTCGGTTGCGCCGTGACCATCAACGACGAGGTACCCAAGCTGGTCAGCAATCTGCCGGAGGTGAAGCCCACCGTGTTGATCGCGGTACCGCGCATTTTCAACCGCATTTATGACGGCGTAAACCAGCAGATGCGCGATAAACCGAAGCCGATTCAGGCCCTGTTTCGCGCCGGCATCCGCGCCGCCACCCGCCGTTCGCGCGGTCACCAGCTCGGCCTGAGCGAGTCGCTGGCGCTCAAGTTGGCGGACAAGCTGATCTTCAAAAAGGTGCGCCAACGCTTCGGCGGCCGCCTCAAGTTGGTCGTCAGCGGCAGCGCCGCGCTCAGCAAAGAAGTCGCCGAGTTCATCGACGCGCTCGGCATCGATGTCTACGAAGGCTACGGCTTGACCGAGACCGCGCCCGTCGTCTCCGTGAACACGCCCGAGTTCCGCAAGATTGGCTCGGTTGGTAAGCCGTTGCCGAACGTCCGCGTCACCCTCGATCACCAGATAACCGGCGACGCCAAGAACGGCGAAATCATCGTGCACGGCGACAACGTCATGCGCGGCTACCACAACCATCCCGAAGAAGACGCCAAGATCTTCACCGCCGACCGCGGCCTGCGCACCGGCGACATGGGCTTCATCGACGAGGACGGCTACCTGTTCATCACCGGCCGGATCAAAGAGCAGTACAAGCTCGAGAACGGCAAGTACGTCGTGCCCTCCCCGCTCGAAGAAGATCTCAAGCTGTCGCCGTACATCGGCAACGTCATGCTGCACGGTGCCAACAAGCCGCACAACGTCGCGTTGGTGGTGCTCAACTCCGTGAACCTCGGCAAATGGGCCGAGCGCGAAGGCGTCACCCTCGGCGACCCCACGCAAAACCCGCGCGTCAGCGAGCTCATCCGCGCCGAGCTGGAAGCCCACAGCAAAGGCTTCCGCAGCTACGAGCGCCCCCGAGCCTTCGTCCTCGTCAGCGAAGACTTCACGGTCGAAAACGGCATGCTCACCCCCAAAATGAGCGTCCGCCGCAACCAGGTCCTCGAGCGTTATCAAGCCACCCTCGACAAGCTCTACACGTAACGACTGGGGCTGCCGCGCCGCAGCTCCTAAGGATCCTACACATTTCCATTGACGTTTCTGCGGCAAATTGATCTTTGCTGTGAATG
>Ga0164241_10003525_pt1 | contig 15691 bp, 12 predicted proteins | sample OricomyardsoilBY_FD_108780 | JGI IMG/M metagenome (GOLD analysis project Ga0164241, IMG submission 108780) | Backyard soil microbial communities from Emeryville, California, USA - Original compost - Back yard soil (BY) | ecosystem: Environmental > Terrestrial > Soil > Unclassified | place: USA... | reverse complement strand
TCGTCGCGCTCGCGGTGAGCGGCCTGGCCATGCTGCAAGTCGGTGAGTCGGCGGCATGGGGGTTGGTCACCTCGCTCATCGTGGCGACCGCGAGCTTGGGCTTCGCCGCCAAAGACGAGCGCGACGCGGCAACCCCTCCCCGCGAAAGGCAGGTGCGGCGAGCCAGCTAGCGGACTGGCGTGGACGCAACGACACGCTGCACCCAGGCGTGCAGCGTGTCGAACGGGGGCAGCACGAACTCGCCGATCTGCCTCTCATCGACCAAGTACCACTTGAACGAAGACGGCCGCGCCGAGGTCAACAAGTGGGCAACGCGGCCCTGTAGAACCCGCTGCGCGAGCGCACGGTCAGCGTCCGAAGCCAGGGGTCGCCAGCCGACGACGTGACCAATCGCGGTTTTTATTAGATGCCGTGGATGGTTATGAACCAGAAGGATTTCAGCGCCATCTCGTTGTAGCTCGTTCTCCAGCAAGGCCGACAACGCCGGCGTGACCGGCACGTTGTCGCGCTGGCCGACGACGCGGTGAACGCGCCGCAAGCAGGCACCGGCGGCGCGCCGTGAACCACGGCGAGAACCGATGGCGACGATCAGCTCCTCGTGTTCTAGCGGAGCGAGATAGTTCGCGGTCGCCCACAAAAAGTCGTCGCGACCCTTGGGCGACGAGAACTCACGGGTTTCGTCGTGCCCGATCGCTCGCAGCGTCCGGGTGATGGCCCCGACTTGGCCGGGTCGAATGCGGAAGCCGCGCTTTTCGGGCTCGAGCGCGGCCGCCGCCGCCCCCTTGAGGAGGTCGGTGGCGAGCTTCTTGAAGGCGGAAGGAAAGCCGTCCATCGCGACAACATAAGGGCTGAGCTCGACCGTTCAAGGACTGCGTGCGAGCAAACGGGAGACCGGACCCGGATTCTTCCGTGCCCCAAGCATCCCGGCGTGCTCGGACGCATCAAGGGTGCGCGTGCAGTAGCGCGCCGGCTGCGCCGCCCTTGACCCGTCACTGCGCTCGCCGATCGGATTTGGCAACTAACAGAAAATGCCGCGGTGAAGATCCCGAGCGAGAGCCAGGCCCGCGTGCTTTCGCACCTCACGGAGCGCGCACGCCGGCGCCGAGCCGATCGGCGGGCGACTGCCAGCCGAGGCGGCTTCTTCTCGAAAACATTCGAGTTTTTAGCTCCATGTAACACAACGTCATGGGTTGTGTTATTCGGGGCTCGTGCCGCTCACTTCCACGCCCCCGCACTCGGCCCTCACGCTCGGACCCTGGCCACTCGCGCCTATGGCCACCGTTGTCATGTCGTTCTGGTCGTTAGCAGCGTGCTCTTCAGCGGGCGGCACGACCGGCGTCTCGAGCGGCACGGAGGCGGGAGCGGGGAGCGCCGGCGCCGCAACGAGCGGCTGCATGGAGGTGGCGGTCACCCAGGCGAATAGCGAGCCGGTTGCCGCGGGGGGCGCGAGCGGCATGACCAAGATCGTACTGCCGGGTCTCAACGGCATTCCCTCCGACCTCGCGCTCGGGGCCGATGGCAACCTTTGGATGGCGCAGACGGGGCTCGCTCGTGTCCAAACCTCCAGTGGTGTGGGTGCGCAGGGCGAAGCGCAGCAAGACAACCTGACGCTCGACATCACGCGGTATCCCGGCACGAGAGCACTGTGCGTGGCTGCGGGGCCCGATGGGAACTTGTGGTTCACGCAATACTCGACCGCGGCGATCTTTCGTTTCGACCCGCGAGGATGTGGCGAGGTCACGAAGTTCATCGTGCCCACGCCCGACAGCCAGCCCTACGGCATTGCCGCGGGCACCGACGGCAATCTTTGGTTCACCGAGCGTGATGCCGGAAAAATCGGACGCATTACGCCCGAGGGCGAGATCACGGAGTTCGCCCTACCTTGCGATGTCTGCAGCCTAACGCCGGGGCTACATCAACAACCGACCAGCATTACCGCAGGGCCGGATGGCCGAATGTGGTTCATCGCGACTACCACTGTCGGCCACATCGATACGACGGGCAGCGTCACGCAATTCGGCAACGCCGGCGTGAGCGCGACGAGTCTATGCCGCGGGATCGCGACCGGTCCCGACGGCAACGTGTGGGTGGGATACACGCGTTTCAATCCGGCCAACGGCAAGTCGACTGCGTTTCCCGCCAACAACCCGGAGGTCGCGGACCTGCCGCGCAACATCACCGCGGGCCCCGACAGCGCGCTCTGGCTCGTCGGGCGGGACGAACACATTGCGCGCGTCACAACGGCCGGCGAGGTCAGCGAGCCGTATGGGGCGCCCGCGCAGGCCGAAGCGATCGCGCTCGGTCCGGACCGGCACCTATGGATCACGAGCCCCGATGCGCTTTGGCGTTTCGCACCCTGAATCTCTGAATCTCGCCCCCGCCGGCTTGCGAGGTGCCGCTCAAATCTAGGCCTTCGCGGTGATGTCGATGCTGTCCACCACGGCGTTGTGTCCGCTCTGAAGTGCGCCGTTGATAGCGCCCTTGATGCCGTCGGCGACCTTGCCCAAGTCCTGCACCTCGGCGCTAGTGTGAAGCGCGGCGTAGGCTTTCGCGTAGCCGGAAACACCCATCTTGAGATCATCGAGCGCACTGCTTGAAAGGTCCGTGGCTGACGCCGTCCCATCGGCGTTGGTCGCGTGATACGTCACGTGAACGGTCCACGTCGCTGTTGCTTGGTCCGAGGTCTGAACCTCGACCTGAACAGAAAATCTTCCCGGCGTGTCCTTGACGATGCCGGCGCCACCTTGCGGGGTGCCTCCGGTGTCCGATGGCGACGAGGTCCTGTCGCTCGATCCGCATGCGGCGAAGAGCGAGCAAAACACTGAGAGCGTGAGAGTGCGATGAGCGAGTCGGTGCATCACTTGACCTGATGGCTTGGCGGCGTTGTTGGTTGTCGCGTTCGGTCTGAGCCGCGGCTCCGAACATGGACACGTCGGGTTGCTCTCTGACGGCGGCGGTCAGGGGTGTGGCGGATCTCGGGACGCGCGGGCACGGTCGTCCTCGTAACACAACCTAGAACGTTGGGTTTTTATTTTCATAAAAGCTCAATGATTTCGCGATGCGAGGCGACGATGCGGCCACCGATCGAATCATCGAGAACGTGGGCCGGCGCATCGCTGAACTCCGTCAGAAGCAAGGCTGGACCCAGCGTGAGACGGCCGAGCGGCTGCGCATCGAGGAACAGAGCCTGCAGCGCTTCGAGCGCGGGGCGAACCTCACGCTGCGCACGCTGGTGAAGCTCGCCAAAATCTTCGGCGTGGAGCCACAGGCGTTGTTCGAGGCGGCGCGACCGCAGGAGCGGCGGCCGGGGCGGCCTCGCAAAGTCCCTGCGCCGCAAGTCACCGTCGAGCCCCGGCAGCCAGCTTCGCGCTCACGCGCCGGTAAGCGTTCCACGCGATAGGTTGACTGCCCGCGTCGCCGCTCGCGCGAACCGCTGGGAAACCCTTACTCTGTCGAGCGCGGTGCCGTGCGCCAAACGCGCAAAGAGCATCTCACAAGGCCACTAACGCAAAAGAATGGTCGCCGATACACGCTAGAATCGCCGCGCCGTACCGTAGCTTCCCGTACCGCCCTCGCGCCACCCGCCGAGAGCGGGCCCGTCAAACAGCAACTAGAAAGCGGCTGCGATGAAACGACACATCGTGCTTTTCTTGGGCGCGCTCGTCGTAATGGCGAACGCTGGTGCTCAGCAGATCAACTACAGTTCCTGCGTGCAAGGCGGGGGAACGCAATACGATTGCATCGCCCCCACGTTCACGCCGTGGAATTATTCGGTGGGCTGGTGCGCGGGCGGGTTCACGACGGAGCAAGCGGCGACCGATTGCGCGTCATCCATAATCACATCGAGCAACGTCGGTCCTGCGTACCCTTCGTGGTGTGGCGTCACGTTCGTTCCGAGCAACGCAGCGCCTCGGCCGACGGTAGTGGACGGCAACAACGTTCTCGTTCAACAACAGCGCATCAGCGAAACGTTCACTTATACCGGTCATCAATACGGGACGGCGGCGTGTTCGGCACCGAGTTCGGGATCGGTCACCGTCACGGCCACTCGCTCCTATGGGTGCTCGGCGGGCTATACCAATTGGACGTTTGACTTCAGCGGAAACTATCTATGCGCACGCTATCCGAACGGATGCGCGCCTTATCCAAACAACATCACATCTGGATGCGGCAAAGCCGTGGCAGATCTGGACAGCGCGGCACGGAACACACCGTCAAGTGATCCTACTTACGGGTTTGTCGTGGCACACTTTTGCATTGCGAAGGCCGGATGCAATCACCGCTGTACTCACGACAACTGCAGGTGGATGGACGAAGTTGTGCCCAGGTTCGTTCGGCCGTTCATCGAAAAACAGGGGAACTGGTCCCCAATTGAGAAATTTTGCCGAACAAAGAACACGATGCACAATCGTTTCCCGCTGTATTGCGAGCGCGAAATGGCAAAGTATCATATCAACGTTGACCTGTTGAATGCGCTTGTTGCGGGTGGCTGCGGCTCCGATGCAGATTGGCAGGACGTAGGCAATTCAATCGCGACCTGCACGCAAGAACGCCTCGGGGCGACGTTCTTCGCAAGATATGTCAGCGGTCAAGTGAAAGACATTCGAGACGAAGTGAGGGCCACGTGTCGGCAGCGCAGACAGAATGCTGGACAACCGCTCGACATGAACCCTGGAACAGGAGGCAAGGTATGCGTTCAATAATCGGCAGTGTTCTCGTGGCAGTACTGCTGGGGTGTGCGACAGGTAGAGCGCAACAAAACGTTGCGAATCGGGATCTCGAACTCCACGTAGGAGGCATCCCCATTCTTGGCGAGATGCGAATAGGAAAAATCTACAACGGGAGCAACGCGGACCCCAAGCAGGTATTAGCCGCAAACACAATAACGGTAAGACGCGGAGAAGCCATTGCATTTACCGCATACCTGGTTACGGGCTCATCGCTAAGCGATGTGACTCGCAATGAAAAGCTTCAGGTGACGCCGCTCGGATCGGACTGCATCACCGTTACTGCTGGCATGATTTCGGCAACGCCTCAAGCAAGTTGCGCAGAACGGATCGACGCCGCCGGCGTAGCAACGGATACATTCGGCGTCGCATATATCGACGACACAAACAGCGTCTATGGCTACGACGTATTCGCGATCAAAATTACGAAGTAAGCGCGCGGCACTGGCGAGTGACGCGCGACCCAAGCATGGGCTCAACAATTGTTAGGACAAGCGTAGCTGCCCTTGTTCTTTCAGTCACGCACGCAGCGTATGCGGAACGCGTCTCGAATCGCGAGCTTGAGGTGCGCATCGGTGAAAGAACTTTTTATGGCGAGCGGCGACTCGGAAACATGTACGAGCACGCGACCGGGGACCTGAGGGAACTTGTCGATCGCGTGATGACCGAGAACACCGTCGTTGTGAAGCGCGGAATCATTGTTTCCTTTAGGGTCCTGGTCGGTGCCGGCGCCACGTTCGTGGACGTGACTCAGGATGACAAGTTGCGAATTATGGTTTCACCAGCGCAGTCATGCTTCCAGGTGACCAGGGACGCGGTCGCGGCGTTTCCACAAGCCAATTGCGAAGAAATCATTGAAGCGGCGGGCGGAGCGCTGGGCTCCTTCGGCTTCGTATATGTTGACGACGCGAACAAAATCTTCGCCTACGATTTGTTCGATATCAGAGTGACGAAGTAGCACTAGCCGTCAAAGCTGTACCCGTTCGACTTCAGCCTGCGCCGTTTCGCGACTTTTTCGAACGTACAGCCGCGTGGTGCGCGCATCGGCATGGCCGGCGAGATCTTGCGCGTCTTCGAGCCGGCCCCCGTTCTCTTGATGCAACGTGATGCCAGTGGCGCGAAACGAGTGATTGCAAAACTTCGCCGGTAGCTCCGCGCGCTGGCACCAACGCTTGACCGCGGCCCAGGCTTGGCCGGTGGACAGTGCGCGCCCGGAGAGTTTCGCTGACCGGCGCGGCATGCTCTGAAACAGCGCCTCGTCCGCCCCCGGCACCAATTGCGCGGCGGTGATGTACGCGCGCAGGTACGCGCGCGTCTGATGATGGCAGGGCAAACGGCGCGTCTTACCGCCCTTCTCATGAACCACGAGCGCGGTGAGTTCGCCGTCGTCTTCGAAGTCGGCCACCTGCATGCGCGTGGCCGCCCCCACGCGCACGAAGCCGTAGAGCATCACGGCGAAGAGTGCGCGGTCGCGCAGCGCGAGGAGTTCGCCCGCGGCTGCGGCGTGGTCCAACGTGGCGAACAGCCGCCGCGCTTGCGCGCGCGACATCGCCGGCGTCTTACCTTCTGTGACTACCAGTCGAGCGGTGCGCACCGAGCGGGCCGGGTTGTGGCCGAGAACACGTTCTTCCGTCAGGTAATCGAGCCAGTGCCGAATGGCCGATGCGGCGAGCTTCACGCTGGCCAGCGACAGTGAGCTCTCTAGGCTACGCACGTACGCACCGGTGATGCCCGTGTCGAGCGCCGCCAGGCGCACGCCGTTTTCCTCGCACCACGCGCAGAAGCGTCCGACGGCGCGCCCGTAGGCGCGGCGCGTGTAGGGATTGGCGATGCGACTGATGAAAAACTCTAGCGTCGCGCGAGATGCGTGCGCGCCGGCGCTGCCGATAAACGCAGGCATCGCCATCGCAAAGCCGGGCGCGCGGACCACGACGGCGCCGGGGTCGTGAGCAGCGATGGGGACGAGCGCGGTGCTCATCGGCGGGTGACTGGGGAGCGAATGAGGGTTTGCACGAGCGGTCGGGTTTGGCGGAGATAACGTCTTTTATGTCCGGCAATCGTACCAAAGCTCCGCCGGAACTCAGACAAGTAGAAACCCTACTCACACGCGCAGGGCGCAATTACCAAGCGCGGTCATCGCAGAGCCGCGCGCAAGGCTTCGATCGATAGTGGCGGCCTATGACGATGAAGCATCGCGTGGCAGTTGGGGCACACCGGGCGCAGGTCCTCGATCGGGTTCAGCTGGTAGTCTGGCCCTAGCTCCGAAATCGGGACAACGTGGTGCACGTGGATGAATCCGGCGCCCAAGGTGCCGTATCGCTCCTCGAACCGTAGCCCACACGCCGCGCATGCAGGGCCGAAGTGATCGATACAGACCTGCCGGGCAGCATTGTCACGCTCATAGGCGTTCACCAAGACCTGCCGCACGGCACCCTCGCGATACTCGCCGCGCGGAACCTGCTCGGGGCTCTGGACGAGCGGAAGCTCGCGCGGAACGGTGCCGACATCGAAAGCCCAGAGGATTTCGACCGGGGTGGTATCGGCAATTTCGACAGCGACGGCAGCTCCGGCGTACTCGAATGGCGTCTCGTTCGAGGTGCGCCAGAAAACGTGCACGGCCCGCTCCGACTCCAGAAGCTTTTGCACGCTCTGCCACGCTAGATGGGATCCACCCTTGTGGTACCAGCGAAGGTGGCTTCCCTCCCAGCGGTTACCGTAGTTGTGGCCAGTGCGGCCCTCGGTGCCGACGTTGGCGAAGATCAGAAACTCGTTGTCGTGTTCGACGACACCCGTGTCCCAATTTCCGCCCTTGGCGCCGCGGGACAACCCGGCGCGCTCCTTCACGTCGGGGCGCGTGTACTTGGAACCGCGGTCGAACTTCAGCATCGAGCACGGCCGGGCTGGTCAGCCTGTTGTGGCATCGTCGTCCCGATCAGCGGTCGTCAAGGGCATTGCCAAGGCCGACTGCGATTCGAATCGATCGGCTAGAGCCGGCGTGACCCACCAGCCAAGCATGGCACGGGGAACTTCACCGAACGTGACGGCTTCGACCTCGTAGACCTGAACCTCTAAACGTAGGCGGTCAACGATTCGATCGAGCCACGCATCATCGATCTCGAGCGCAACATTTTCGCCTTTCCAGCGTTGAAGCAATGCACGTCCTGACGCAATTCGAAGTTCACGAAGCTGAATGCAGGCCGCTACGACGTCCTCTAGCGGGTGCTTTGCGTATGGTTCGACGAGGGGCCAAAGTGCGGCGAGTTCGCCGCGTAATCCCCTCGGGGCGATTGGTGTGGCTCTTTCGAGATCCAGCCAGCCTTCCAGCGTCTGCTGCTCGCGCGTAACACCCACTGCCGCCAGTCGAGTCTTGAGTTGCGACACGGACAACCGCTGTGCTTCGGTGAGGTGACCCAGGGCCCGACGCCACTCCTTCGCCATTTTGATGAGCTCGGGGTGAGAAGCCTCAACTGCGGCAATGACCGCTTCCGTGAATTCTTCAGCGGGAGACCACTGACTCCCAAGGCCGAGGATGACACGATCGTCGGGACGAAGTCGGGCAGCAATACGTTCCTGCACGAGTTCGCCCTCCTCGACCATGACCGAAGCATCGGGCTCGAGGACCTTGGCGTCGGATTCGCCGGTGAGCCAAAGGAATACACATGGAACGCGCCCATCGACGCTCCACTGTGAGTCGACGTCCTCGTTCGCAGGTCCATCGTGTTGGGGGGCAACGGGAAATAGACTGGCCGCACCGAGCGCAGAGCCGAAGCCTCCAACCGCGCCAAGAAGCGATTGCCCCGCAGGCTGGCGCTGGGCTTCGGCCGCACGTTCCCAACGCCGCCGATCATCCTCATCGAGGAGAGCAACGATCGCTTGTGGAGTGTGGGCCCAGAGCCGCCGTGCGAACGAGGAACTGACCCAACCGGTGACGACGCAAGCCTTACACACTGGAAGCTCACGAAGAACGACTGGCTCGACCGTGCCAAGTCCGAGCGCCCTAATCGCCGAGGCGGCGACTCTGGCCTGCTCCGCATGGTCGCACACGAGACTCCACTGGGTTTCAGCCTGCGCGGGGTCGGTCAGGAACGCCGCGAGCGCCTTCGCGCGGGAATTGAAGGCGTCGGGAATTTCTTCGAGCAGCTTTATCACACATCTCTCTGCATCCCGCAGCGGCTTGACTGCGCCGGTCGCCGACGAACGCAGAGAGGCCCATTTTTCGTCGACCGACGACGACCAAGTAGTGGCGTAGCGTCTGATATCCGACCACTGCGCCGGCGTTGCCGTCACAAGCATCCGAAGGGTTCGTGCCAGTCTCGCCAATTGGTACTGCCAATACTCGGGCAACGTTGTCGACGCAGTGACAGCACGGAGGTAGGCGTCGATTGCGTTCACTACGCCCACTTCTGCCGCCGAAACGGAGGCGGAGCGCACGCGCACGCCGATCCCCGTCGCCGCTTCCCAGAGTGAAGCATGCTCTAGATCCTGCCGCTGATCATCGAGGGCAAGGATGCCCGCCAAGTCATCGGGCGATACCTCGAGACGCTTGTGGGATGGCAGCCACGGGGGAGGAACGGCGGGGTAGTACCCGGTTGGCGACCAACTGATGACAGGCGGCGCGTTGCTGCGGTTGAGCAAGAAGGGAAGGTCGTGGCGTCCGCGATTGAGTCGTTCGTAGCCGTCGACTAAGACGGCTTGAACGCCGAGGCCTCGATCAAGTAAAAGTCGCACTGTGCTGAGCAATGGGACGACGAGAACGAGCGTTCCGTGGGTCTCTGGCAGAGCGTCAGGAACTGCTCCGACGAATCGCACGAGCCCGTGATCCAGCAGGCGCACGCCATTCGACTGCACGCCATCGAGCAGGTCGAGGGCGCGCTGGCGCGACGCCACCAGGACAAGGCGGTTTGAGATCAATCCTGGGCCGATCGCCGCGTCCCAGTCGAAGAAACGCTGCATGGGATCAGCGTTTGGGGTTCGGGGCCGGGAGGAAAAGTCTCGCGCGCGTGACAGCCGGCGTGCGGCGACCGGGACCATGCGGTCTGCGACGGTAGGCAGCTGATAGACGATGCCGTCACTTAGTTGGAGTCGCAACCAACCGGGCGTCGGTGCACCGGCCAGACCCTCAAATCGCACGACGAAGTTGTCCAGCTCGTAGGTCTGTCCCGCGCGCAAGGCGTGCGATTTACTCTGGAAAGAGGTGACCGCGTCGAGGGCTAGAAGGCCCATGAGTGAAATTATGGCGTGCAGCGGCGAACAGCTGATCGAGGGCTGAAGCAGCACGAGGGTCGATTTTTCTGCCCCGATGACGTGCGAGTACGAGACGTACGAATTCACCCGGTCGAGCCACGTGATGGGGAGCGGCCTGTCGCCGCGCTGTAGGTTCACGCCCTGGAGGAACGGCAAATCGTCCCAAAGGGAGGAGGTCCTCTCAGACCAGTGAAGGAATGCGCCTTTATGTTCGCCGGCTACGTCTTCGAGCACCACACGCAGCGCGTAGTCGTCGTCAACCATCCCGATCACGCCCAACGTGTCGGGAATAGCGTCTCGAACCTCATCAACGTAGAGGATGGCCGCCGCGGCCCGTGCTCGGTCAGTCTCGCTACGGCTGGGGTCCACAAGAATGCCGGCAATAAGTTCGAAACGATGCCGAATGCCAGGAAGCGAGGCAATGTAAACGGTCGCGTTCATGCGGTCTCGAACCGCTGAGAGCACATGCAAAGCACGCTCGATGCTTGCGACGCCTTCCGCGGCTAATGTGTCGAGCAGGCCCGCGACGGCATCGCGTTTCTCGCTAGAGATCGACGGCAGCACCGTGTGTGCGGCACCTTCGACGTGCCTAATTACGGCCCCCGCTGACTCGAGCGCGTTGTCGCACTCGGCGCCGGCGCCGTGAGCAGCAAAGACTTCGAGGGCAACGCTGCACGCCGCTTCGAGTTCCTGGGATGGTCCACCCAACAGGTACTGGCACATCGACAGGATGCGCCATTTCGTCAGCATTAGGTGGTCGGTTGCGGATCGCGTGTTCGACAGCTGCGCCGCAACTCGCATGAGCAGCTCTTGATGGGCCACCAGCCCTTCGCTCACGTCAGCACCCGATGATCGTCGTACGGCTCAATAACGCCGCTGGCCTCGAGTAGATCAAAGTGGCGCGTGATGTCGACGGCGGGACGACCTACAAGCCGCACTCTCATCTCCATATTGCGGTCCATCGCATAGGAGGTGAGGTTGGCCGAGGTGACGAGTGCATCGCGTCGGTCCGCGACGAGAACCTTGGCGTGCAGTTTCAAATGCTGATCGCCCGTCGGCAAACGCCACGTCAAAATCCTGGGTAGCGCGACATCGACGGGCCACGCCGAGACCAGGATGCGCCGATTGTCGCGGCCGTCTTGCCTGACTCGCTCGTCGACGACGATCCTTAAGCTCAGACCCCGGATCACCGCATCAGCTAGCAGGCCAATCACTTCTTCAATGATGCCTTCGCCGTCGTCACGCGCGGCGATCCAGTAGCCGACGACCAGCAATTCTGTCTGCGCCGCGCGAACAAGTTCTCGCACGACCTCTCGGGTTGCTCGCAGAAATGATCCCTCCACCTTGGGCCCGGTCCAGACGACCTGCGTGGCGGGCGCGTGCCGTCGGTGGGCATCAACCGCGGCGACGCTGGTTCGCAACACCAATGCGACCGTGGCGGCGGGAAGCTCGGGGCCAGCAGCATTCCATGCCTCTTGAAGCAATCTGACCTGGCTCTCAACGCTGGCACTGCCCGCGGCCACCGCTGCACGAGTGGCGGCGCTGGACTTCCGACCCAGGCGCCCGTCTTCGAGGGCACCGCAGACGCTTTCAAGGCCAAGGGCGTCCGCGAGTGCAAGCGCGATATTGGCTAGGCGAACGAAAGCGTCGGGGTTGGGAACCACGCCGGTTGCTCCCCTTTCACACGTCAACCAGCGGAAAGAACGCCAACGTTGCGTCGGCCATTGTGGGCACTAGAACGCCGCGGTCCAGGAAGCGATTGAAAGTCTCGCAAGAAGTCTCCGACGCGAGGATGCACGCATGGCACGCAGCCGCGTTGATGGTCGCGTGAACGTCGGGTTGATGATGAGCGCAAAGCGGATCGGACGAGCAGCGCGTCGCGGATCGCAACGCACTCTTGAACAACTCCGGGAAGCGTCGCGGGTTACCAAGATCAACTAGCCCGCCCAGACTGCCCTCTGAATCCGGACTTGCTGTGTAAAGAAGAACCCCAGCCATTTTTCGTTTTGGGTCTTGGCTGCTGTAGATGCGCTCCCGCACCGAACTCGCCGAATAACCACAATCCAACGAGAGCTGCCGGATGAGCACGTGCGCGAGGGTATGTAGAAGAACGTACCGCGCTCCAGGGAATGGCGACGGGGGCGTTCCCCGCTCTGTTTCCCATTGCCGGAATTTGTCGGCCATCGCTTTTGCACGCGCCCGCACCTCGAGCTTGTCCTCCCAATTCGCGACGGCATCCTCATTGAGTTCGATGAAGATGCCCTCGCCCCGAACCTCGACGGCGGGAAGCCAGTCAGGCCGGTTGCGATAGATAGGAGCCACCCCGGGTCGAGTTGAATCGTCCGTTCCGACACCCGCCGGGTCGATGCGCGTAAAGCCAACCAGCGCACGGACCTCGAGCAGCTTCCGAGCGAGGACAACGCGGGCAATGGGACCTTGGAATCCCTGCGGAACGTCGCCGCTCTCGAGGAACAGTTCTGCTTTGTCGCTCGCCGACGAAGCGGGATCGCGAAAAGCGAGCCATTCTGGCCAACGAAGGTCGATATCGTCGGTTTCGACCTCACCGCGCTGCTTCAGGATTGCGGTCCACACTTCTTCGACTGGAAATGGAGTGAGCGAGGGGAACATCTCCATGTCGACAAGAGACTTCAGCTTGTCGAGGGTGTCGAGCTTTTCGATCTGTTTTGGATTGCAGAGGTTGAGCGCGATCCCAATGGGTGTCGCCGCCTCCTTCACAGCGAGAGCGCTTCGCACCACCGGAAACCACGCATTAGTCGCGCCGCGCTGCATGGCCCGAACGTCTCCCGCATGAACGCAGGCAGCAGTGTCTTGGCTGTTTCCAAGCCAAGGGCGCCGACGCGTGCATGGGCCGAGTGCAACGCTGCGGTCTTCACCAAAGGCATCGCTCGCAGATCGACCCCTGCCGCATTCGCACTTGACGAAAATGTCCGCGACAGTGCCAGTCTCGGCCATCGAAAAAAGCGTCAGCTTCTTCTTGCAACTCGTATTGCCTTTGTGGACGTATTCTCGCCATGGGAAATCATCAATGTGACCCGATGGGCAAGCGACAATGAAAGGAGCAGGAAGAGTCGTCGCTCGACGCTTGCCACGGCCCTTGCATCCCGGAGCGGTGCAATTGATCTCCTGCCACTTGGATTCGTATTCGGTGAAACCTTCGCCGACGGCCGACAGAGTTTGGCACACCGGGCAAACTTGGTAGCGCGGAAACAAGTGTGCCGGAACCGTGCCGCGCCTGTTGTATGAGCTGCCTTCGCTCGGCTTCGCGGGGAAGAAGCGCTTGACGCCCAATGCGCGCTCGAGCCGCGGTTCGTGCACCACCAGGTCGTCATCGGTCGGCCAGCGGTCGATTCCGGCGACGATCACGGAGAGAGTTTCGAGGTCGACGATTGCCCCGGGGCCGAAGGTGGTGATCACCTGGCTCGGCCGAACGTCACCGATCGCGCGGGTCGTCATCAGACGTCTCCTTCTTCGAGGAAGAACGCGGCCGTGGGTTCAACTTCTCGGAGTGAGCCGGGCGTGGCCCACTCGCCCTCATTCTGCGTCCCAGCAGTTCGAAGCAGCACCCGACTGTTATTGGGGGGACGGGCAACGTCGTCGAGCCACGAGTAGCGGAGAAGCGACTCCGCATAGTGAGCCCAATCATCTCGATGCGACAGGAGACGCTCACGCACGAGCTCGGCATTGTGTTTGCCAACCAGAACAGCCGCTCGCAGGCAGATCTCATCAACAATGTCAGCGGTTTCTGAAGCGGTCGGGTCGAAGTTCTGGGCGTTCGGTTCCTCTGACATTTGCGCGCCAAACAGACGGTTCATCGCAGCAAACATTCCTCGCAAGCCGCGGTCGAGTGCGCGCGACGAGAACGGCGTCACGCTGATTGCCTCGACGTAGCGGTAGAGCGCAGCGTGATATGACTGGAAACGCTCATAGTGTGATCGGTCGCGTGCCCCCATCCAGTTGTACATCGTCACGACTAGGCCCGGATGTTTGCGTCCGACGCGGCTGGTGGCCTGGATGTACTCGGCGGTTGTCTTCGGCTGGCCGGTGACCGCCATGAGTCCAAGGCGGTCGATGTCGACACCAACGGAGATCATGTTGGTCGCCAACAGGACGTCGACCGGATGGGTGGTCTTGGGCTGCTTGGGGAACGGGATGTCCAGACGCTTGAGAAGTGTTGGAATCTTCCAGGATTCCATGCGGCTGGTGAGTTCCTGCGGTTCGGCGATCCAGCGCCGAGGCAGCCCTCGCTGCTGCTGTAAGTACTTCAGCCGGACAACGCTGACGTCGTCTTCCACCAGACGCTTGGCGCCACCAAGCGCGCGGAGACTGTTGAAGTAGCCGACGAGGGTTCCATATGGATCGGCGGCTGCGGAGTCGGTCTGAATCTCGGCCTCGGCAGTGGCGAGGAGAATCGAGTAGACGCGCACGAGCAAGGTCTTGGTGCTCGAGCCTGGGGCATTGATTCCAACATACAGCCGGCCTGCACTGCTGTCTTTCTCGGTATCGACCTCCATCTCTCGCGCAAAGAACGAGTCGCGCGCGGTCAATCCGGATGGCGGAAAGATCTCCAAGTTCCGACCACCATAGAGCTGGCGCGTCTGCTGGGCAGCGCGTCGTATCGTTGCCGTCGAGGCAATAACTTTCGCGGGTATTCGCGTGCCACCTGGTGGCCTCAGACTTGATGCATGCTCGACGATGGTCTCATACAGACCGACCATCGTTCCGAGCGGTCCGGAGATGAGATGCAGCTCGTCCTGAATGATCAGCTCAGGAGGAAGCAGCGGCACGGCAGGCGAGGCGTCCCGAACCTTACGCCCACTCGGGGTGCCGTCCACCGTTGCACCATGCGCTTCCGAGATGTGCCCGTAGGTCGGGCTGTGCCTGTTTCTTAACCCAAACAACGTGCGTGTGGGCCCCTTGAACGGGAGGCGCGCGAACTTGTCCACGGTGGCCACCAGTAACGAAGGACACACTCGATAGATCTCATCGTCGACGACAACGACAGGGATACCCCGGTTGTTCGAGGATGAAGCACTAAATTCACACTCCGGGTTGCAGCACCAAACGAGCGTGCGTTGGCTTGCCGTGTCGAGCTGGTACGTGTCTTTTTCAGGAATGCCTTTCTCATTCACGAGCGTGGTGCCGCACCGGGGACACGCGACGAGTTGGACGGGACTGCCGGCACGGGGCTTCCTGCCGGCACGGATGTCATCGATGGCTTTCTGCGAATCTTCGAATTTGTTCGGCGTGGTGCCGCGCCCGACCCACACACCAATGTGGAACGGCTCGCTGCCCCACTGCTCTGGCTGACTGCGGCGCAGGACCTCGCAGGCGCAGATCAGGGCCGCTGCGCGCTGAAACTGCTGCACCGTGAGAAGGCGCAGCGTGTAGCGCATGATGATGCTGACACCCGCACCGGCATGCATCCCATACCGATCACCGCGCAGACGACGGAGCGCGAGCGTGAACGCCGAAAGACCAAGGTACGCTTCCGTCTTTCCGCCGCCTGTGGGGAACCAAAGAAGATCAATGAGGCGTCGGTCGTCGCTTGACTCGTCGGCGATGCCGCGCAGGTTGAGCAAGATGAAACCCATCTGGAACGGTCGCCAGGTACGATTTTCTGCCTTGTCGTAGTCGGAGGGCAGTCCTTCGACGCTACCTCTCTTGCGATTGCCGGCGGCCCACAACGCGTGGACGCGCTG
>Ga0164241_10003524_pt1 | contig 15697 bp, 10 predicted proteins | sample OricomyardsoilBY_FD_108780 | JGI IMG/M metagenome (GOLD analysis project Ga0164241, IMG submission 108780) | Backyard soil microbial communities from Emeryville, California, USA - Original compost - Back yard soil (BY) | ecosystem: Environmental > Terrestrial > Soil > Unclassified | place: USA... | reverse complement strand
CGAGCGCGTCCTCGGCCGACCAGTTCCGGATGCCGCCCGACTCGGGCAGCGGGTCGGCCAGGTGGTGGTCGCTGACCCTGACCTCGGCCGGCAGCTCACGCGCCACGTAGCGATACAGCTTCGGCACCAGCGAGTCGCGCACGTCGTCGGTGTCGCGCTTGAACGACCAGCCGAGGATGGCCACGCGCCGATTGTGAATGACCGTTCGTTTATTCAGGTGCTGCACCAGGAAGGCCGGGATGTACTCGTTCATCTTCCAGGCCGACAGCAGCAGATCGGGGTAGGGGCTCCACTCGTTGATCATCCCGAAGTCCTTGCGCAGGCACGTGCCGGCGGTGAAGCCGGGCTGTGCCAGGTGGTTCCGGGGGTAGTTGTGGTTGGCCAGGCGCTGGATCTCATAGATGTTCGCGCCGAACGTGTCGGCCACCAGCGCGAGCTGGTTCGCGAGCGCGAAGTGCACGTAGCGCGCGATGTTGTTCGAGAGCTTCACGAGCTCGGCGGTGACGTACTTGTCGACCGCCAGGATCTCGGCGGCGAGCTTGGCGAAGAGCGCGCTCGCGGCGGCGCGGCTCGGGTCGTCCTCGGCGCCGACGATCTGCGGCAGCGTGCGCAGCTCGTGCTTGGCCTTGCCCTCGGCGATGCGCTCGGGACAGAACGCCAAGAGCAGGTCCTGGCCGACCACGAACGACGTGTGGCGCTCGAGCCACTTGCGCACGAACGCGGTCGTGCCCGGCCCGACCGTCGAGCGCAGGCAGATGAGCTGGCCCGGGCGCAGGTGCGGCGCGATGCCCTGCAGCACGCGCTCGATCTGCCCGAGATCGGTCTCGATGTGGTTGTGGAGCGGTGTGCCGACGGTGATGACCAGCGCGCGCGCCGTCGCGACCACGCTCGGCTCGCCGTGCACGACGAAGCGTCGACTGGCGACGAGGTCGTCGTAGCCCGGCTCGTGGAACGGCATCTGACCGGCGTTGACGGCCGCCCGCAGGCGCTCGTCGAGATCGACGCCGATGGCGTCGACGCCCACGTCGATGAACGACAGGCCGAGCGGCAGGCCGACGCGACCGGTGCCGACGACACACACTTCATGGGTGAACAACGCGGCCACCTCAGGCACCGAGCCAGGTGCGAATGGGCGCGAGCAGGCCGCGCGTGGGGATGGTGCGGATGGCCTGGCCGTCCTGGCCGCGCGCCGCCAAGAGCGCGTTGGCGGCCAGGATGCCCGACGTCGCGGCGCGCTCCATGAGCGCCGACGGGAACGGCAGCGCGATGAAGTCGCCGGCCAGCGCGAGGCCCGGCGTCTCGGTCGCGACCGTCGGCCGCAGCGCGCGCGAGCCGGGCAAGAACGCCGGGCAGTCGCGCCGGAAGAGGCTCACCTCGTGGATGACGCGCGCCGCCTTCGTCTCGGGATAGAGCGCGTGCAGGTGCCGGACGAGCTCGTCGCGGACGCCGCGCTCGTCGTTGGTGTCGAGGCCGTAGGCGTGCAGCTCGATGACCGCGCCGCGGTGCTCGGCGGCCCAGGCCATGCTCTCCTGCTCGAAGAGGTGCATGCACGAGATGTTGTCGAGCCGCCCGAGGCCGGCGGTGCCGACGAACGGCTCGCGCGTCGGCTCGGTCGGGCGGTCGAGCCACTGGCGCACGACCAGGAACGGCGCGGTCACGGCGAGGCTCGCGAGGCGCGTGCGATCGGCCGGTGTGAAGAGGTCGCTGTCCGCGGCGAGCGCGTGCAGGCCGCCGACGTCGGTCGCCAGCACCAGGCCGTCGTAGTGCTCGCCGGCGACCTCGAAGCCGCGCTCGGACTTCTGTGCCGCGACCGCCTGACCACTGACGAGGCGCACGCCGAGGTGCCGGAGGTGGGCCACCCACGGGTCGATGAAGGCGCGGTCGAAGGCGTCGTCGAGCACGTCGAACACCAGGCCCTCGGGGTTCCCGGTGAAGTAGAAGTGGAACATCATCAAGAGCTCGCCCGCGCTCATCTCCCGCTCGGGGTTGAAGAACGAGTGGGCGAACACATCGAAGAGCATCCGCCGCGCGTCCGGCGGGAAGCGCAGCCCGTCGAGGAACTCGGCGGCCGTGAGCTGGTCGAGGCGTGGCCAGGCGGCCTCGTCCCAGGCCAGCATGAGCAGCGCCTGGCGCACGTCGATGCCGGCCAGCCCACGCAGCCCGAGCCACTTGCTGCCGCGCAGCGCGACCGCCGCGACGTTCCACGGCGACCTCTTCGGCAGCCGGTCGAAGCGCATGCGCACGCCAGCCGGGCCGAGGATGGGATAGTCAAGCAGCGGTACCAATCGGGAGAGGTCGGGATCCCAACGACGCATCAGCGCGCGCAGGTTGTAGTACTGCCGGAAGAACGCGTGGAAGCCGCGCTCCATCGACACCACGCGGCCGTCGGGCAGCACCTCGGGCCAGGCGCGTAGCCGCCCGCCGAAGCTCTGCTCGCGCTCGTGGACGACCACCGGCACACCGCGCTCGCCGAGGATGGTCGCGGCCGACAGCCCCGCGATGCCGCCGCCGATGATGGCGACCGTCAAGCTCGCCGACCCACGAACGAGTGCACGATGCCCTTCTGCCAGCCGTTCATCGGCAGCGTCTGCACGTCGACGAAGCCCGCGCGCACGAGCCGCTGCTCGAGCGCCTTGACGCCGTCGAAGCGGTTCACCGACTCGCGCAGGTAGGTCCACATGCTGCTGTTGCCGGTCGCGAGCTTGCCCATCGGGCCGATGACGGTGCGCGCCACGGTGTTCCACACGGCGCGCGACCAGCGCGAGTCGGCCACCGAGTACTCGTGCAGGCAGAGCACGCCGCCGGGCCGCAAGAGCGCCTGGATGTTCGCGAGCGACACGTCGGCGTCGGGCACGTTGCGGATGCCGTAGGCCATGAGGATCCCGTCGAATTGGTCCGGTCCGAGTGCGGCCGCGGGGTCCATGGCGTCGCCCTGCACCCAGCGCACGGGCGGACCCTCGATGGTGCGCAGCGCGGCGTGCTTCAGCATGCCAGCGGAGGCGTCGAGGCCGACGAGCTCGCGCGCGTCGGGGTAGGTCTTGGCGAGCGCCACGGTGGAGCGCCCGGTGCCGCAGCACAGGTCGAGGATGCGCGCTCCGGGCCCGAGGTGGAGACGCGCGGCCGACCAGCGCAGGTGCGCGTCGTAGCCGGGGTTCAGGCCGGTCAGCAGATCGTAGCGGCGGGCGATACGATCGAAGTCGTCGATCACTTCTTGGCGCATGGGGTCAGCTCTTCAGGGTCGTGAGGGCGTCGAGGCCCTCGATGATGGCACGCGGGCTCGGCGTGCGGCGCTTCCGGTCCCAGCGCAGGCCCCCGCTCACGACCGCCGCGAGGCCGGGTGAGAGGCCATGGACGTCCACGAGCTGGGCCTGCACGCGCTGCTCGTAGGCGTCGTCGTCGTCGCTGTCGCGCTCCGGCGGCAGCTCGGCGGTGAGCATCTGATAGAACACGACCGTGATGGCCCAGACGTCGGAGCGGGCGTCGGCCAGCCGCGGGTCGAAGACCTGCTCGGGCGCCATGTAGGCCGGCGTGCCGAGCGTGCTGCGCGCCACGGTGAGGCGACTCTGCTCGCTACGCTTCGGCGCGATGAGGCCCGACACACCGAAGTCGAGCAGCTTGGCGATGCCGAAGCCGCGCGCGTCGAGCGAGGCGTCCTGCGCCAGGAAGATGTTCGACGGCTTGATGTCGCGGTGGATGACGCCGGCCGCGTGCACCGCCTCGGCGCCGAGGCACACCTGGCGGACGATGGCCACGCTCTCGTCCGGCGCGATCTTGCCATCATAGATGAGGCGGTCGGCGAGGTCCTCGCCGCTGAGCCACTCCATCACGATGAACGGCTTGCCGTTGGCGAAGTTGCCGACGTCGAGCACACGCGTGACGTGCGGGCTGTGCACCCGCATCAGCACCTCGGCCTCGCGCGCGAAGCGGTCGACCATCTGCGGATCGGTGGCCGCCGCGTCGCGCAGGAACTTCACCGCGACCCGCTCACCGTCCGGTCCGACCGCGCCGACCACCACGCCCATGCCGCCACCGCCGAGCGACTGCTCGATGCGGTAGCGGCCCGCCAACAGGCCGCGCGTCAGCTCGTCGCGTGGGCCGCTCGGCATGGCCACCGGGGTGGTGTCGCGCAGCGCCGCGGCGGGCCGCATGGTGTGGGTCGCGTGGCCTGCGGGCGTCGCGCCGCCGTCGGTGTCCGAGCCGCCACCGCTCGGCGGCTGGCGCGCCTCGAGCTCGCTCAGCGCCGCGCTCGACATGCGCCGTCGCAGCGACAGCTCGGTCGAGATCTGGCGCGCCAGCAGCGTGAGCGCGCCGATCTGGTGGGCCTCGGGCGCGCGTGGCACGTGGTCGAGCACGCACAAGGTGCCGATGGCGGAGCCGTCGTCGAGCACCAGCGGGATGCCCGCGTAGAAGCGGATGTTCGGGTCGCCGAGCACCAGCGGGTTGTCGGCGAAGCGCAGGTCGGCGAGCGCGTCGGCGATGACGAGCGGGCGATGATCGTTGATGGCGTGCGCGCAGAACGCCAGCTCGCGCGGCGTCTCGGGCACGGCGATGCCGACCTTGGCCTTGAACCACTGGCGGTGCGCGTCGACGAGCGAGACCAGGGCGATGGGCGTCTGCGTGACGTGGCGCGCCAGCTCGACGATGGCGTCGAAGGTGTCCTCGGGCGACGAGTCGAGCACGCCGGTCGCCCGCAAGCTCGCGAGCCGTCGCTCCTCGTCGGGTGGTATCGGCGGTCGTTCCATGCGCTCCCGCCGGGAAGCTAGGCCGATTTGCACGGGGATGTCGAGACGCTCGGCGGGCGCTGTCACCGCCGCGGGTGCAGGATGGGCCGAGTTGCGCTAGGACGCTGTGCGTGAGGCCCACCGCCGCCGCGTTCGTGACTCTGTGCCTGCTCGGATCGCTCGCGCGCGCCGCGGACCCGGTCGCGTCGCTGCCGCCGCCGCCCGCGCCGCCGTCGTCGCTCGAGACGCTGGCGAGCCAGGTCGTCAAGAACCTTTATGGTCCGACGGCCGCGCCGATGGCCGAGGGCACGTCGTTCCAGATCGTCGTGCGCTTCGACAAGCCGCCCGAGAACACCAAGACCGAGGCGCTCGTGGCGCACCTCGGCGACGCGCTCGAGGCGGCCTTGCGGAGCCAGCGTAAGCCCGGCCCGCGGGTCGTCGACAACCCGGTCGAGCGCCTCGAGGTCGACCTGCAGATCCAGTCCGGCCACCTCGTCGGGACCGCGCGTCGGCGCGCCCTGCCGCGCTCGATCTGGGAGGCGCTGCTGGCTCCCGACGGGGCGGTGCTCGGCACGGCGTTCTCGAACGTGCCCATCGATCTCGAGGTGCGCACGCTGCTCGGCGTCGGGCGTCGCGACGTGCGCCTCGGCGAGCTGCGTGTGGTGCCGGTCGGCAAGAAGAGCATCGCCGCGCTCGCCAGCGAGACCATCCTCGACCTGGCCATCGGCGACTTCGACGGCGACGGCGGGCCCGAGCTGGCGGTCCTGCAGCACGACGGCGTGCGCTTCGTGCGCTGGGCGCGCGGCGGCTTCTCGGAGGACGCGGGCGTCTTCTCGCTGCGCGCCGTGCCGGTCACCGCGGCGCGCACACGGATGCCGCTCGGGCGCCTGGTGCCGGTCGTCAGGGCCGACGGGCGCACCGTGCTGGTGGCGGCGTCGAGCGACCGCAGTGAAGCGGTCGCGATCGGCTGGGGCCAGGCCGGGCCCGAGCGCCTGAACGTGATGTTCCAGAAGGGCTGGCCGCTCTACACGACCGGCGTCGATCGTTTCGTCATCGCGCCCTGGCCGAGCGGCACCGATCTCGTCGACGGCGCGCTCACCGAGGCGCGCTTCGGCACGGCCGGCGCGAACTGGCTCGGCACGCTGGCGCCGACGCACGACGTGCGCGCGTACGCGCACCGCGAGCTGTCGGGCGCGTTCGCGCCCATCATCGCGGCCGCGCAGCAGAACGACGAGCTGGTGGTGGTGACGTCGCCGAAGAGCAGCCAGCGCCTCAGCGACATGGGCACCGTCTCGGTGTGGGCCGACGTCGACGCGGACGGCGTGCTCGAAGCGCTGACCACCTCGACGGTCATGGTCGGGCCCGACCGCCTGGTGTTCTCGTCGGGGCCGCTGCCGAGCGCCGGCGCGCCGCGCTGGGTCGGCATGGCGGCCGCGCCGGTCAGCGCCGGGGTGGCGGGCGACGTCGATCGCGACGGCTTCGTCGAGGTGGTGCTGGCGACCTGGAACGGCACAGCGGCGGATCTGCTGGTGGTCGTCCCGCCCAAGGTCATGCCGTGATCGCGGCGCTGGCGATCGTCGCCGAGCTGGTCCTGGGCGGTGGCCGCAAGCCCTACGGCGGGGACGTCGAGCTGCGCGTGAGCGACGCCTCGGCGATCGTGGATCCACACGCCGCGCTCGATCGTTCGGGCCGCATGCTCGCCGCGCTCACCCACTGCCACTTGTTCCGACCCGTGCAGGCCCTCGATGGCCACATCGACATCGTGCCCGAGCTGGCCGCGGGTCCGGGCGCGTTCTCGGGCGGCGCGCTGACCGTCACGCTGGTCGACGGCGCGCGCTTCCACGACGACGCGCCCGTGACCTCGGCCGACGTCATCGCGAGCATGAAGCGCCTCGCGACGGTCGGTCCGCTCAAGGCGCTGTTCGCCGAGGTGAAGGCCAGCGACGCGGCCGGCCGCGCGCTCGTCCTGCAGTTCCCCAAGGGCGCGCAGCTCGACGAGGTGATGGCGCTCTTGGCGCGCCCCGAGGCCGCCATCCTGCATGGCGGGCGCGCGGTCCAGGGCGCCGGCTGCGGGCCCTATCGCGCGAGCGGCACCGACCCGCGCGGCATCACCCTCGACGCGTTCGGAGGTCACCCCGAGGGCCGCCCGTTCCTCGACCGCGTGCACGTCGAGGTGCGGGCCGAGCGTGGCCCGCGTGAGCTGGCGACGGCCTTCCGTTATGGCGAGGTCGACGTCGCTTGGGAGCCGGTGCAGGGCGCGCCCGCGGGCGCGGTGAACCTCGGCGGCGGCTGGGCGAGCTGGCTCGCGATCGTGCGGCCGGGGCTTCGTCAGAATGATCGGCTCGGTCTCAGGCGCAAGATGTTCGCGGCCACCCGTGACGCGCGCCTGGCGCGTTATATCGAGGGCCGCGGCGCGGTCGCGGTGACGCCCTGGCCCGAGCCGCTGGCGCCGACCAGCACGGCCATCGGCGCGGGCGACGCCAGCACGCTCTTGGGCTTGGTCATCGCCTACCCCGATGGCGACGACGAGCTGGCCGAGCTGGCGCGTGCGCTGCGTGACGCGCTGCGTATGGTCGCGAGCGACAACGCGCGCGTCGTGCCGGTCGCGCGGCTGACGGCGCAGAGCGCGGCGCGCCAGAGCGACCCCATCTGGGACCTGGCCGTCGTGCGTCACGAGTGGGCCGCCTCGACGCGCGCCACGGCCGCGCTCGAGCTGGCCGATCTGCTCGGGCTGCCGGGCCTGGCGGCGAGCGATGTCCTGTCCGGCCAGACGCGCCGCTGGGCCGACGCGGTGCAGGCGCGCGTCGATGTCATCCCGCTGGCGCACGCGCCGCGCGGCGTGATGCTGTCGGCGGGCGTGCGCGGCGTGTCCGCGTCGTCGGGCGTGCCCGGGCTGGCCGACGGCTACCGGCCGTTCAAGGCGCGCCCATGAGTCTCGAGCCATGAAGCTCAAGACGAAGCTCGTCTTGTCGTTCCTGGCGGTCGCGCTGGTGCCGCTCGGCGTCGGCACCTACGTGCTCGTCGACCGGCTCAGCGACTCCTTCGAGGCCGACTTCGACCAGCGTATGGAGGGCATCACCGAGGGCGTACGCGCGCGCTTGAAGAGCATGAGCACGCAGCTCGTGGGCGCGCTCGAGCACGTGGCCAGTGACCCCATCTGCAAGGACGATCTGCTCGAGCCGCTGTCGCGCGGGCGCTTCTACGACGACAGCAGCCTGGCGGTCGAAGGCCTCATCGTGAGCGAGGCGCGGCGCCTGGTCGCGTCGGCCGCGTTCGACACGCTGCGTATCGTCGATCTCGTGCGCGACGGCGGCCACGTCATCGCGCTCGGCCACCGCACCGGCTACGAGCCGCCCGACCACGACGTCGCCGAGCTGGTCGAGAAGCAGCCGGGCTCGACCTTCTTCCGCTTCGAGCGCGTCGAGAACTACAAGACCGGCAAGGCCGACGAGGTCTGGACGCTGCAGGTCGCCATCACGCGCGAGCAGGGCAAGGCCAAGGTCGCGTTCGTCGGCGGCAAGATCATCGGCCAGACGCTGCTCGCCGACCTGCGGGTGGTCGGCCCGCACGGCACTCAGATCGTGCTCGAGGACAAGAGCGGCCGCCGCATCGCCGCCACGTTCGAGGGCGCCGAGCCGCCCGCGGTGGTCGGCGGCTACACGTCGGGCGAGCGCTGGATGGGCGACCCCGAGAAGAGCGAGCGGGTCGCGCTCTTGCGCGTGTTCGTGCCGCGCGGCGAGCTGGTCGAGAAGACCGAGGCGCTGGTCACCGAGGCGGCCATCCTCGCTGGCGCGGCGACCTTGTTCGCGCTGCTCGCCGGGCTGTGGCTGGCGCGGCGGCTGAGCAAGCCGCTCGAGGCGCTGGCGACGGCGGCCGCCGAGATCGCGGCGGGCGCGCGCACCACCGTGAAGGTCCCGCGCGGCAAGGACGAGGTGGCCAAGCTGACGACCGCCTTCAACCAGATGTCGCTCGACCTGGTGGCCTCCGAGGAGAAGCTGCGCCAGTCGGAGCGTGTGGCCGCGTGGCGCGAGATCGCGCGCCGCATCGCGCACGAGATCAAGAACCCGCTGTCTCCGATCCAGATGTCGATCGAGACCCTAAAGAAGGTGTGGGAGCGGCGCCACCCGGACTTCGAGACCATCTTCCAGGAGTCGACCGCGACCATCCTGGAGGAGGTCCAGCGCATGAAGCGCATCGTGACCGAGTTCAGCGACTTCGCGCGTATGCCGGCGCCGCGCCCACACCCGACCGAGCTGGTCGAGCTGGCGACGAGCGTGGTCGGCTTCGTGAAGGACACGGCGCCGCCCGACACGCGCCTGACGGTGGTCGGCGTCGCGCCGATCACCGCGCGCGTCGACCCCGACCAGCTCCGCCAGGCGGTCCTGAACCTCGCCAAGAACGCCCTCGAGGCGCTCGCCGCCAAGCCGCTCGCTGGCGGTGCCGATGTCCGCACGCTCGAGGTGCGCGTCGAGCCCGACGGGCCCGAGCGCGTGCGCCTGGTGGTGACCGACAACGGCCCCGGCATGTCGCCCGAGACACGCGCGCGCCTCTTCACGCCGTACTTCACGACCAAGTCGCAGGGCACCGGCCTCGGGCTGGCCATCGTGCAGCGCATCGTCGGCGAGCACGAGGGCACCATCCGCGTCGACAGCGAGCTCGGCGTCGGCACGCGCTTCGTCATCCGCCTGCCAGTCGCCGGCCCCCGCACCAACCCGCGCAGCACCAACCCGCCGGTCTGACCCGCGCGCCCAGCGGTTCGGCATCGCCGGCGTTGCCGCGCGCGCGCCCGAGCGCTATATCGCTCGGCCGTTCGAGGAGGCGTCCGTGGGGTTCAAGCAGCGTATCGTCGACATCCTGAAGACCGGTGAGGTCGGCCACAAGCTCACCGCCCGCGGCTGGGTGCGCAGCCGGCGCGACAGCAAGACGGTCTCGTTCGTGGTCCTGAACGACGGCTCCGGCATGGGCTCCCTGCAGGTCGTCATCGACGCCGGCACGCCCGGCTGGGACGCGGTCCAGGCCGACGTGCAGACGGGCGCCTCGGTCGCCATCGAGGGCGAGCTGGTCCAGTCGCTCGGCAAGGGCCAGAAGGTCGAGCTCAAGGCGAGCAACGTCACGCTGCTCGGCAAGGCCGATCCCGAGACCTACCCGCTCCAGAAGAAGGGCCACGGCCTCGACTTCCTGCGCAGCATTGCGCACCTCCGGAGCCGCTCGAACACGTTCGGCGCCGTCTTCCGCACGCGCGCCACGCTCGCCCAGGCGACCCACCGCTTCTTCTCCGAGCACGGCTTCGCCTACGTGCACACGCCCATCATCACCGCCAGCGACTGCGAGGGCGCCGGCGCGATGTTCGAGGTGCGCGCCAACAGCAAGGACGAGTTCTTCGGGCGCCCGGCCATGCTCACCGTGAGCGGCCAGCTCAACGCCGAGGCGCTCGCCTACGGCCTCGGCCAGGTCTACACCTTCGGCCCGACGTTCCGCGCCGAGAACAGCAACACCACGCGGCACCTGGCCGAGTTCTGGATGATCGAGCCGGACGCCGCCTTCTACGACATCCACGACGACATGGATCTCGCCGAGGCCTACCTCAAGGCGCTCATCGACGCGGTCTTCGCCGAGCGCGGCGACGACCTCGAGTTCCTGAACCAGTTCGTCGACAAGACGCTCATCCAGACGCTCGAGCTCACGCGCAAGGCGGCGTTCGTGCGCCTCACCTACACCGAGGCCGTCGACATCCTCATCGCCGCGCAGCGGGGCGGCCGCATGTTCGAGTTCCCGGTCGCGTGGGGCAGCGATCTACAGTCCGAGCACGAGCGCTTCCTCACCGAGGAGCACTTCAAGCAGCCCGTGATCCTCACGGCATACCCCAAGGAAATCAAGAGCTTCTACATGTTCCAGAACGACGACGAGAAGACCGTCGCCGCCATGGACGTGCTGGTGCCGCGGATCGGCGAGCTCATGGGCGGCTCGCAGCGCGAGCACCGCCTGAGCCGCCTCGAGGGCCGCATCGTCGAGCTCGGCATGAAGCTCGAGGACTACACCTGGTACCTCGATCTGCAGCGCTTCGGCGCCGTGCCGCACGCCGGCTTCGGCCTCGGCTTCGAGCGCGCCGTCATGTTCTGCACCGGCATGGTCAACATCCGCGACGTGGTGCCGTTCCCGCGCGCCGTCGGTCAGGCGGCGTTCTGAAGCCGTTCGCCAAGTGCCATATTCTCGGGTGGCAGACTCGCCCCGGCTCCCGCACCCGTATTTTGGCACTTCGGCGCGCACCGTGCGGCTCACCACCCGCGCGTTCGGCGACGTCGCCGTGCACGTGCGCGTCGCCGGTCGTGAGCCCGGCACCGCCCCGCCGCTGCTGTTGGTGCATGGCTTCATGACGAGCGGCTACTCGTGGCGCTACGTGCTCGACGCGCTCGGCCGGGACTTCACGCTGTATGTGCCGGATCTCATCGGCGCCGGTCGCTCCGACAAGCCCGACGGCGACTATCACCCGGATCATTTGGCAGACTCGCTAGGTCTGCTCATCGACGCGCTCGCTATCCGCGGCACGGCGGTCATCGGCAACTCGCTCGGCGGCTACCTGTGTATGCGCCTGGCGCTGCGCGACGCGGGCGCCATGAGCCGGCTCGTCAACCTGCACTCACCGGGGCTCGCGACGGCGAGGAACTGCGTGCTGTCCGTGGCGATGAAGGTCGTGCCGTTCACCGAGGCGGTCGTCCGCGAGCTCGTCTGGCGCGACCCCGAGCGCTGGGTGCACAAGAACGTGCACTACTTCGACGAGACGCTGAAGTCGCGCGAGGAGCACCGCGAGTATGCCCGGCCACTGCGCGAACCGGCGGGTGTGCGCGCGTTCCACCACATGCTGCGCGACACCCTGGCGGCGCGCGCCATGGACACGTTCGCGGCCACGCTCGAGGCGCTCGAGGCGCGCGGTGAGTCGTTCCCGATCCCGCTCCAGCTCGTCTACGCGAAGGCCGATCCGATGGTGCCGCCGAGCGTCGGGCGGCGCCTGCGTGACCTCATCCCCGACGCGCAGTGGGTCGAGCTCGAGCGCGGCTCGCACTTCGCGCACGTCGACGCGCCCGAGCTGTTCCTGGCCGCCGTCAGGCCGTTCCTCGGTGTCGTTGACCCGGCCGTTGGCCCGTCGTAGTTCTCGGGCGGCTCTCATCCCACCCCGTGAGGTTCGAATGCTGCTCAAGGCCCTTGGTTTCGCGTCCCTGCTCTCGTTCGTCTCGCTCACCGGCGTCGCCTGCGACGACAGCTCCTCGAGCGACGATCCCCAGAAGCTCTCCGCCACGCTCACCGAGTACAGCATCACGCTCGGCGCCAGCACCGTGCCCGCCGGCAAGGTGGAGTTCGACGTCAAGAACAGCGGGCAGATCACCCACGAGCTGGTCGTCCTGAAGACCGACTTCACCGCCGCCACGCTGCCACTCGACGCTGACGGCGCCGCCGACGAGGAGGCCGCGGGCGTGTCGTCGCCGGGTGAGGTCGAGGGCATCGCGCCCGGCGCCACCAAGACGCTGACCGTCACGCTCACGGCCGGCCACTACCTCATCATCTGCAACCTCGGCGACCACTTCTCCCAGGGCATGGTCACCGACCTCACGGTGCAGTGATCACGGAAGGAACCGTGCACGCTCGTCCGGCGACGGCAGCGTGCACGTGTTCTTCGGCGCGAACAGCCGATGGCGCAGCGCGGCCACCAGGCGATACGGTAGATCCGCGATGAACGACGGCATCCACCGGAGCCCGTAGAGCGCGCGCCACGGCCAGCGCAGGTGCCACGCGATGTGCATCATCGCTTTGCTGCGCAGCAGCACCCGACCGTCGCTGACGAGCACCACGCTCGACAGGTTCGTTGGGATCCCAACGATTGTCGCGCGCAGCCGCGCGACCGTCTCGCCCTGCAGCGGCGCGAACAGCAAGAGCCCGCGCGCGTCGTGCCGCAGGATGAAGCGCACGGCGCGGTCGCACAGGCCACACGCGCCGTCGTAGAGGACCAGCGGCTTCATGGCCGCCGTGAGCGGCGTCGCAGCGCCCAGCCGATCACCACGAGGCCGACCAGCTCGCCCGCGCCACCCGCGCCGCAGCCGCCGTCCGCGCTCTGGTGCGTGAGCTGCTCGCCGTCGTCGCTCGGGTCGCAGCGGTCGCCGAGGCCGTCGCCGTCGACGTCGGCCTGGTCGGGGTTGGCGAGGCCGGGGCAGTTGTCGCGCTCGTCGATGACGCCGTCGCCGTCGAAGTCCTCGCAGGCGTCGCCCAGCTCGTTGTCGTTGACGTCTTCCTGGCCCGCGTTGGCGATGGCCGCGCAGTTGTCGCAGGCGTCGCCGACGCCGTCGCCGTCGCTGTCGGACTGATCGTCGGCCACGCCGGGGCACACGTCGCGCGCGTCGGGCGCGCCGTCGCAGTCGCCGTCGACGTCGAGCGTGGTGCTGTCGGGGTCGGCATCGTCGCAGTCGGTGCCGGTCGAGCACGACGCCGTCTGGCCATCGGCGCCGTCGCCGTCGAGGTCCTCGCAGTCGATGGGACACGCCCCCACGACCGTCGGATCGGCGTCGTCGCAGTCGTCGATGGTCAAGGACCCGTCGCAGTCCGCGTCCTCGGTCACGAGCGTGCCGTCCTTGTCGTCGTCGTCGCAGTCGTCGCCGATGGGGCAGCCCTCGGTGATGGCGAAGTGCTCGTCGTGATCGGCGTCGACGCAGTCGCAGCGGCGCTGATCGGTCGCGTCGTGGGCGCTGCAGTCCTCGGCGTCGGGGCGTCCGTCGCAGTCGTCGTCGCCCGCGCGGCTGGTCGTCACCTGCGCGTCCTCGGGCGCGCAGTCGAGCGCGTTCGGCACGCCGTCGCAGTCGCTGTCGCCGACGTTGCTGCGGCTGTCGGTGGCGTCGCTCGGCGCGCAGTCGAGCGGGTCGGGCACGCCGTCGCAGTCGCCATCGTTGACCTTGGTGTGGCGCTCGCTCGCGTCATCGGGCGCGCAGTCGACCGCGTCGGGAATGCCGTCGCAGTCGCGATCACCGGCCGCGCCGGTCGTGATGGTCGGGTCGTCGGGGGCGCAGTCGAGGCCGTCGGGCACGCCGTCGCAGTCGCGGTCGCCGACCAGCGAGCGCGTGATGGCGGGGTCGGCCGGCGCGCAGTCGACCGCGTCACCGACGCCGTCGCAGTCCAGGTCGCCGACGTTCGTGGTCGTCACGAACGGGTTGTTCGGCGCGCAGTCGAGGCCGTCGGGCACGCCATCGCAGTCCATGTCGCCGACGTTGCTGCTGGTCACCGCGGGGTTCGTCGGCGCGCAGTCGATCGCGTTCGCGACGCCGTCGCAGTCGAGGTCGTCGACGTTGCTGCCGATGCTCGCGTTGCTCGGGTCGCAGTCGCTCGCGTTCGGCACGCCGTCGCAGTCGAGGTCGAGCGCGCGCGCGCCGATCTGCGCGTCGTGGTCGTTGCAGTCGAGCGCCGTCGCGACGCCGTCGCAGTCCTGGTCGCCGGCCGAGGCGCCGATGGCGGAGTTGTTGTCGTCGCAGTCGGCCGCGCTCGGCACGCCGTCGCAGTCGTTGTCGCCGACCGACGGCCCGATGGCGGGGTTGTGGTCGTCACAGTCGCTGCCGGTCGTGCAGTACTGCGTCGCGCCGAGGTAGCTGTCGTCGTCGAGGTCGGCGCAGGCCGGGTCGTCGCGGTCGGCGAACTCGGCGTCGTCGCGCTTGCCGTCCCCGTCGATGTCGCTGGTCGCACTCGCGACGCCGAGGCCATTGAAGTAGCGCGTCTCCCAGTTGTCGCCGAGGCCGTCGTGGTCGAGGTCGTCCCACTCGTCGTCGTCGTTCGGGAAGGCGTCGTCGCAGTCGAGCACGCTGTCGTAGTCGGTGTCGCGACACGGCCCGTAGTACTGCACGCGCACCGTGAAGAGCGGGCTCTCGGCGTCGGCCACCGCGACCTGATCGAGGCCGAGCGTGTCGCTCGCCGCGGGCTGCGAGAAGAAGAACTGCGGCTTGCTCTCCTGGCCGCCTTCCAGCGCGGGCCACACGGCCGGCAAGGCGAGCGTGCCGCTCGACGTGATGCCGCCGCCTTCGGTGGCCGCGAAGCTCAGGATGAGCTCTCGCAGCTCGGACTTCTTCGGCACCAGGAAGCTCACCTGCTCGGTGGCGTAGCTGTCCTCGCCGCGGTCGCCGTAAGTGCCAAATGTTGTCGTGATTGGCCGCGTGTCGACGAGCCTGAGCTGATATTGCCCGTCGGAGCCGGCGCGCGGGCGCACGCGGATGACACGCTCGCCGCTCTGCGGGTAGTCGCTGCTCAGGATGGGCACCTGCCAGTAGCGACCCCACTGCAGGTCCGCGCTGGCGGGAAAGGGCGAAAAGAGCGGCTGGCCGTCCATCGTGATGGTGATGTCGCCCGCCTGCTCGAGGTCGAAGGCGCGCAGCTCGATGAGCGCGTCGGGCAGCGGCGCCGGCCAGCGGATGTCGAAGCCGGCGGCGTGGTGGCTGTCGTAGGCCTGCGTGTCGTCTCTGCCGAACGTGTCGCCGTAGCTGAACAGGCCCATGTCCTTCACGCCCCAGGTGGTGTCGCCGCCGGCCGCGCGCAGCTCGACGCGGTTGACCTGCGGGGCGCTCACCAAGAGCGCGTCGTCGAGGAACCACAGAACGGGGATCGACTCCTGGTTGTTGCCGCCGACCGGCAGGTAGCCGAGTGAATGGCCGTTCACAAATACCTGCACCTCGGTCGCGCCCTCGATGTCCCAGCCGGTGATGTGCAGCCAGTGCTGCTTGACCGAGGCTCGATCGAAGATGGCCGCGAGGCGCGTGCGGTGCACGTTGGTGCCGTAGCCGTTGCCGTACTGGCCGCCCTCGTAGGCGTGCATCGTAAGGCGGATGACCGGGCCCGACTCGGTCGGATCGTCGGGCGCCGAGTCGCTGCCGTCGCACACCAGATCGTGGTCGGTATCGGAGACGAGCGGGTCGCCGCCCGCGAACAGCTCGGCGCTGTCGCCGAGGCCGTCG
>Ga0164241_10003523_pt1 | contig 15700 bp, 16 predicted proteins | sample OricomyardsoilBY_FD_108780 | JGI IMG/M metagenome (GOLD analysis project Ga0164241, IMG submission 108780) | Backyard soil microbial communities from Emeryville, California, USA - Original compost - Back yard soil (BY) | ecosystem: Environmental > Terrestrial > Soil > Unclassified | place: USA... | reverse complement strand
GAAGCGATTAAGAATTTTGCAGAGTACGGAAAAGGGAATGTGATATTCCTTGATGGTAGTGCGGAAGGTATGGAAGCAACAATGAAACAAATCCAGGCGCTGATGGTAAAGCAAGCAGGAGCAAAAGCATAAAGCTTTATAAGTGTAAAAGGTTTAAGAGGTTTAAAAAGTTAAGAGGTTTCAGAGGTTATGCCAACTTCTGAAACCTTTTCAGTTTTTTTAACTTCTTCAACTTCTGGAACCTCTTAAACCTCTTGAACCTTTTAGAAGACTTCATGTTAAAGAACTCCCAAACCTCTCCCTCACATACACGCCGGCATTATTTTTTTCGTTTACTGATTGCCTTATTCAGGCATGTTGATAACTAACAGGGAAATGATTCATTTATCTTGCCCTACTTTTACGGACTAAAAAGGACATAAACTATGTTTCATCTTTTACAGATCGGAGGAGACACACTTAACCAGGCCGCACAATCTATGGCGGGAGGCAAAGGCGAGACTATCCGTTTTATTGATTTGATTACAATGGGTGGCTGGATCATGGTGCCACTCGGTATTATGTTATTGCTCACAGTTTATTTCTTTGCAGAAAGACAGATTGCTGTAAAAAATGCAGCGAAGATTGACATGAACTTCATGCATATCATCCGCGATCATATCATCAGCGGGAATATTACTGCAGCAAGAAGCTTTGCGAAAAATACAAACAATCCCGTAGCGCGTATAATAGATAAAGGTATTCAGCGTATTGGCAAGCCCATCGATAGTATTGAAAAGAGTATGGATAGTGTTGGGCAATTGGAAATGTATAAGCTTGAAAAAAACTTAGCCGTTTTATCATTCATTTCTAAAGCAGCGCCAATTTTTGGTTTCGTGGGTACGCTTATCGGATTGATGCAATTATTTTCTAATATTCACCAGGCAAATGAAGTAGAAATTGGTGTAATATCCCAGGGTATATATACTAAACTTATTACCTCTATTTCGGGCCTTGTTATTGGGTTGATCGCTTATATCGCATGGAGCTACCTTAGCACACAGATCGATAAAGCGGCTAATAAAATGGAAGTAGCTGCGGCTGACTTTTTAGATGTATTACAGGAACCTACCCGTTAATCATTTAACACATTGGTGAATGAATTTCAGAAAAAAACATAAAGAACAATCAGAAGTATTTACAGATTCATTGAATGATATCCTGTTCATCCTGCTGATGTTTTTTTTGATCACCACTACAATGGCAAACCCGAATGTAGTGAAGGTGAACAATCCCCGTGGTACCAAAGACACAAAAGCAAAACAGAACATTGTAGTATCTATCAATAAAGACCAGCAATTTTTTATCGGCCAGAAACAAGTGGATGGCGCTATGCTTGATACATTGATCAAAGCGGAGGTAGAAAAATTGAAATCAGTAGTTGATACGCCTTCTGTAGTAATTAATGCAGATACTATTTCTTATTATGGAGAAGTATTCCGGGTAATGCAATCTGCTAAACGTGCTGGCGCTAAAGTGGTAGCGAATGTAAAATAACCTGCTTATTTTACGAAAGCTTTAATCATCCTGTCTTTTCCCTGCATATCTTTTTTAAGGATCGTAGTATATCCTTTTGCATGAAACAATGCGGTACTAGCAGCGCCAAGTCCTTCATGTATTTCTACATATATACTTCCTTGTTTGTTCAAATGTGTATGGCCAAAATCAGCAATCGCATTGTAAAAAACCAATGGGTTTTCATCCGTTACAAACAAAGCATTATGCGGCTCATACGCCAATACATTGCGATCCATTGCTTCTTTGTCTTTTGCAGGAATATAGGGTGGATTGCTTACGATAATATCAAATACCGGCAGCTTATCTGCTGAACCTTTCTGTAAAAAATCCAGTTCCAGAAATTGAATTTCTGTTTTTAAAGCAGTCGCATTTTTCTTTGCTACTTCTAATGCTGTTGTACTTATATCACAGGCCCATGTTTCTATCACAGGTATTTTTCTTTTTACAGAAACAGGAATACATCCGCTGCCTGTACCGATATCCAATAAACGAATAGCAGTAGTAATATTTTTATTGTCTTTGATAATCCAGTCAACCAATTCTTCTGTTTCAGGCCGCGGAATTAAAACATTTTTATCTACATAAAATTTAGCGCCATAAAACCAACTTTCATTTAATATATATTGAACAGGTTCCTGTTGTTGCAAGCGTTGTGTTATTTCCAGTAACCGGCTTTCTTCCTGTTGGGAGATGGTTTCATTTTTATAAAGCATACGTTCTACTTTATCAGAACCTGTCAGGTTTTCCATTACCCAATCCGTAATCTGGCTTGCTTCAGATTCGGGATAGATCTCACGCATTTTGCCCAATAAAAAAAAGCTGGCTTTTTGTATTGTCATCCGGCAAACTTAATTCTTTTACTTTTGCGGCAATGACGCATGATGATTATATGAAAAGATGCCTTGAACTGGCCCAAAAGGGAAGGGGCGATGTAGCGCCTAACCCGATGGTCGGTTCTGTATTGGTGTACCAGGGGCGCATCATTGGAGAAGGCTATCATCAGCGATATGGCGAAGCGCATGCAGAAGTGAATTGTATTAATTCTGTCAGGAATGAAGATCAGGGATTGATTTCTCAATCTGTTTTATATGTATCGCTCGAGCCTTGTGCGCATTTTGGTAAAACACCTCCTTGTGCCGATTTAATCATTCGCTATAAAATTCCACATGTAGTAATTGCCTGCCGCGATCCCTTTGAAGAAGTGGACGGGAAAGGTATCGAACGGTTAAAAGCAGCAGGGATTAAAGTAGAGTTGGGAATTTTAGAAAAGGAAGCTGTTGAATTGAACAAACGTTTTTTTACTTTCCATGCTTTATATCGTCCCTATATTATTTTAAAATGGGCAAAAACGGCTGATGGAAAAATTGCAGGGAAAGGAAGTGAGCGTTTATTAATAAGTAATGAATTGACCAACCGGCTTGTACATAAATGGCGTAGTGAAGAGAGCTCGGTTTTAGTGGGCACGAAGACGGCTCTTGCTGATAATCCTGCGTTGACAAACAGGTTGTGGACAGGTGCTTCACCGATAAGAATAGTAATAGACCGCCATCTGAAATTATCCGGCTCTTTGCAATTATTTGATAATAGTGTAAAGACAATAATTTTCAATACTATAAAGCATGAAGAAAAAGAGAATTATATTTTTTATAAGTTGAAAGATGAAACAAGTTTGTTGTCAGAGATAATGCATGCTCTTTACGGACTGAAAATTCAGTCTGTAATAGTTGAAGGGGGGCCAGCATTACAACAATCATTTATTAAAGAAGGGTTATGGGATGAAGCAAGGGTTATTACAAATACAGAAATGTTTATTGAAGAAGGATTATCCGCCCCATTACTCAGTAACGAAAGCCTTATTGATAGCTATTCTCTTCTAACGGATTCCATTCAAATTTTTAAGCGACAAGCATAATGCAGAGCGAGATAACTACAGATTATTATACTATAGAACAGCCAGGCGTTGCAGAATTTAAAGATAAAGGAAGCCGTTTTATTGCCTATGCATTTCCCATCAGTAACACCGATCATTTTAAAGAACAATTAGCGAATATAAAAAAGGAGCATCCCAAAGCTACGCATCACTGCTTTGCGTATCGGTTAGGTACAGACGGAACAGTTTTTCGTGTGAGCGATGATGGGGAACCTTCCGGTTCAGCAGGCAGGCCTATATTAGGACAGATCGATAGTAAATCACTTATTAATGTATTGATTATTGTAGTTCGCTATTTCGGTGGTACATTATTAGGCGTGCCCGGTTTAATTAATGCATACAAAACCTCTGCTGCTTTAGTGTTACAGGTAACACCTTTTGTAAAAAAACCAGTTATGGTTCATTACAGGTTACAATTTGATTATCCCTTGATGAATGATATAATGGTTACACTGAAACGTTTTGAATGCCTTGTATTAAAACAGGATAATCAATTATTTCCCATGTTGGAGATTGCCATTCCTAAAGCCAGCCTTACAGAAGTGATGGAGAAATTAGAATCATTACAGTTGCTCGAAATCCGTAAGCTATAAGAAAGGTGTACATTCATGTAAACATTGGTTATGATATCCAAAGCCACTACACCCGAACAATACATGAAGGAATTGCCTGCAGAGAGGAAAGAGGCAATGCAAAAACTCCGTGATGTAATTTTAAAAAACCTTCCTAAAGGATTTGAAGAAATTATGAACTATGGTATGCTGGCTTATGTTGTGCCGCATACTATTTATCCCGCAGGTTATCATTGTAAGCCAGAAGATCCGTTGCCTTTTGCGGCATTAGCCTCTCAGAAAAATTTTATTGCTTTTTATCACATGGGTCTTTATGGTGATCCCAAACTGAACAAATGGTTTGCAGAAGAATATGCGAAACAGGTTCCTTCGAAATTAGATATGGGAAAAAGTTGTGTGCGGTTTAAAAAACCTGAACATATACCTTATAAACTAGTTGGTGAACTAATGAAGAAGATAACTGTGAAGGAATATGTAGCCAGTGTGGAATCAATTCTTAGTAAGAATAAGGTTGAGACTAAGACAAAGACTAAGGTTGAGGTTAAGGTTAAGGCTAAGAAAAAAGCCTGACTTTTCTTTCTTACTCATTCTCATCTCTATCTTAATCTTAACCTTAGTCTCAACCTTAACCTCATTCCGTATCTTCGCACCTGCTGCAGGCTGGGTTATCGCTTTCATCAATGATGGAGGAGGAAAGTCCGGACAGCACATAGCAATGCACTGGTGAATAGCCAGGTCCTGCTTCGGTGGGAACAGACAGTGCCACAGAAAATTACCGTCGCGCCTAGGCGAGATAAGGGTGAAAACGTGAGGTAAGAGCTCACGGCTTTGAATGGCAACATTCATCGCGGGTAAACCTTGCATGCTGAAATGCCACATAGGTTAGCGATTGAGAACGGCTCGTTCGATGCTAATGGGTAGGCAGATGGATTCCGGTAAGTAATTGCCGGAACAGATAAATGATAGCCCCCGACAGAATCCGGCTTACAGGCCTGCAGTAATGAGATTACATGATGCCGCTCCCAGAGCGGCATCACCATTTAAGAAATGTATTACCGATATAACCGCCTGCTTCCATTAACCAGGCAATTCCTAAATGCACCATTAACCCGCCGTAAATAGAACGTGTATGAAATGATACAATACCCAATAGTAATCCGCCAAAATAGGAACTGATACATTCTCCTAATGGCTTACCAAAATGAATACTGCAATAAAAACAAGCATTCGGTAAAATAGCTTCTTTGCCAATCCATTTTGCAAAACCAGCAATTAAGAACCCGCGGAAGAATAGTTCGATAGAAATAAAATCACTGCCGTAAGCGGCTTCAAATAAAATTTTATACAACCACGAAGGTGTAGCTCCGTCAGGAAGAGGAAGTACACGCTTCATTTTTGGATATACTGCTAAGAAGTCCGCTTGTGTAGAAGCGATAGCAATCAATGGCAGCATAATAAGAAGCATAGTGATATAAGGTTTCCATTTTGTCGGCTGCGTTTTTAATCCATAAAAACTTTCATCCGGGTTTAGCCATCGTTGTACAATAAATAAGAGGATGAATACCAATAATAACCTGACAGGCCAATACAGTAAAGTGTTCCAGTAACTGTTCCAATCATCAATATCAGAAAAATGAAATGTAGTATCGATGCCCGCTTTTAAAGCAAAGAGCAATGGGCTGATTAGTAAACATACGATTGCTATGTTGCTGAATTGTAATGCTTTTTTTTTAGTAAAATAAATTAAAGTATAAGGCAATAAAAAAGCGGCACTATAAATTATCCAATGGCCGCTTACAGCTGCATAAGGAAGAGAGGAATGGGTAACAAGATAATTTTCAAGGCCTTTTGAATAATTCAATACAATTAAGATGGCGATAAATAAAGTACAGATAGTTAATACCCATTTGTTTGCCTCATGAAAATATTGCCTGATATAACCGAGGATACCCTTCATCCAAAACTTTTTTTAAAACTGCGTTAAACTTTTTACGACCCGCAAGTTCCAAAGTTGCGTTATTAACTCCTATCACCCTAATAAAAAGTATAGCCATGAATTTTCTTTCAATTAAAAAATTAAGTACGCTTACAGCTATAGTGCTTGCCTTCGTACTTGTATCCTGTAAAAAAGAATCAAGTAGTAACTCTGCTACAACTGCTGATCCTGTAACAGAAGAGCAAGCTGTTACCTACACGCAGGAAAGTACTGAAGCCGAATCAGGTTTTGATGATGTAGAAGACCTTGCGATGATAGCAGGCGGAGAAGAAGAAGTAACAAGTGAAGCGAAGGAAGGAGAAGGGGCGCGATTATTTCCTTTTGTCTCATTACGGTTACGCATCGGTACCTGCGCTACTATCACTGTTACTCCCAATGATAGTACATATCCTAAAACAGTTACCATTGATTTTGGTGCTGGCTGCCCCGGCCGTGATGGCAAAGTTCGTAAAGGCGCTATCATTTTACATTTTACCGGCCCTATTCGTAAAGCAGGTTCGGTACTTACAATCACATTACGTGATTACTATGTAGGGCGTGTACATATTGAAGGCACAAAAATTATCAGTAACCTGAGTGAAAATGGAAATATTAAATACACGGTACAGGTAGTAAACGGCAAACTCACCTTACCCAATGATAGAGGTTACACTTATAATTCTTTGCGCTATGTAGCACAAATAGAAGGCGGTGCTACCACAGATGTAATGGATGATATCTTCAGAATAGAAGGAAGGTCGGAAACCAAATTCAATAATGGTACAACTATTACATTCAATACAGATTCTGCATTGATTAAGAAAACAATCTGTCCCTGGATAAGTAAAGGGGTTTTAAAAGTAAAAATAAATACACATGTATTTTCGCTGGACTATGGTGCGCCTTCCAATGGCGACTGCGACAATAAAGCATTATTAACATGGGATAATGGATCGAAACAACGCTTAATTAATTTACCCTGATAGGGTTTCATACACAACCAAGCGCCTGCTTCAGTAATGGAGCAGGCTTTTTTTATTAATATTATTCAATTGATCAATGAGCCTTAGTTTTGTGTAAAAGAATAAGGGCATGAGATATAAGTTAAGATTAAGGTTAAGGTTGAGATTCAGATTGAGGTTGGGTGAAGTCGCGATAGTATGTGTATTGCTTTTATTACAGGCATGTTCTCCTTCAAAAAAAATAATAATAGGTTCAGGTATTAGTGCGTTGAAGTTTATTAATGTGTATGAATATCCCAAAGCCACCTCTTTGAAAGAAACGATTATCGGAGGTTTGTCAGGAATAGATTACGATAGCAAAAAGAATGTGTATTATATAATCTGTGATGACCCTTCATCAAAAGGGCCGGCACGTTTTTACACAGCATCTGTTTTGCTTACAGAAAAGGGGATTGATACCGTCGTGATACGTGACGTAACTTTTTTTCGAAATGAAAAAGGAGAAACCTTTCCGGATATTACAAAAGACCGTATTCATTCAGCAGATATTGAAGCGCTCCGCTACGATGCAACTCGGGGCGAGTTCATTATGAGCACAGAAGGGCAGCGGGTAATTAATGCAGATACTACGCTGATACAAAACCCGGCTGTAATGATTATGAGTAGTACCGGAAATTATATTGATAGCTTTTCACTGCCACCCGTGATGCATTTTCAAAAAACAGAAAATGGCCCGAGGCATAATGAAGTATTTGAAGGATTGGATTTTGATGAAAGCCATCGCTATTTATATGTATCAGTCGAGTCTCCCATTTATGAGGATGGTATAAAACCTGCGGGTGCTGATACAACTGGCTGGAGCCGCATTATAAAATTTGACAGGGAAACTAAAAAAGCAGTCGCGCAGTTTGCGTATCCGTTGGATGCAGTTCCTTATCCTGCTAATCCTCCCGGTGCTTTTAAGATAAACGGTATTTCAGATATTTTATACCTGGGAAAAAATAAACTTTTAGTTATAGAAAGGGGCTATTCAACCGGCCGCGTGCCTTCGGATGTAAGGATATATATGGCAGATATGAACGGTGCGGAAGATATTTCCGAAAAAGCATTAAAGGCATATAAAATAAAAAGGCCGGTTCAAAAAAAGTTATTGATAGATATGAGCAAAATTGGCGTTTACATTGATAATGTAGAAGGCGCCAGTTTCGGCCCGGTATTGCCAAATGGCCACCGTACATTATTGTTTGTAAGCGATGATAATTTTGACCGTAAGCAGCGTACACAGTTTTTTTTATTTGAAGTATTGCCCTGATACAGATTGAAATTACCGGACGTTATTATTTGTTTTACCTTTCCTCTTATTTTTGAACTAATATGAGAATAATACCTTTTGTCATATCAATTGTTATAACAATTGCACTTGTTTTTGTTTTAAATAAAAAATGGGGATCAGCCCCGGCGATGGGTGCATTTCTTAGCCCACAGCATGGCTTCTGGCAAAATGCCGAAAGCGTTGATGAAAATTTCAATGCTGATTTACAATTGAAGGGTTTAAAAGGGAATGCGCAAGTCTACTTTGATGATAGGCTGGTACCGCATGTGTTTACAGATAATGATGAAGATGCTTATTTTATTCAGGGATATCTGCATGCAAAATTTCGTTTGTTCCAGATGGATTTACAAACAAGAGCTGCTGCAGGAAGAGCGAGTGAAATAGCAGGGGCAGCGGCTATCAATTATGATAAAACAAAAAGAAGGTTAGGAATGGTGTATGCCGCAGAAGCAGCATTGAAAGAAGTAGAAAAAGATGAGCCAATAAAAAAAATGTTTGATGCGTATACAAATGGTGTGAATGCTTATATCGATAATCTTACTGAGGGCGCTTTGCCTATTGAATATAAATTATTAGGCTTTAAGCCAGATAAATGGTCGAATCTTCGCACAGCACTATTATTAAAAATGATGGCTGAGATGTTATCATCCGGTACGGAAGATGACCTTGAATATACACAGGCGCGTTCCGTTTTCTCCGATAAAGAAATGAAAATATTGTATCCGCAGGTATCTGATTCACTCTTGCCTATTGTACCAAAAGGAACTGTATTTGATCCGCCTGGTATTGTGCCTGTAAAACCAACCGCAGCTGATTCATTATATATTGGTAACGATAGTGCAATTGTAAAAAGCGAATGGGATAAGCAAGACCCTAACAATGGAAGTAATAACTGGGTAGTAGCAGGAAGCAAAACGCAAAGCGGCGCACCTATTTTGTGTAATGATCCGCATCTTGAATTGTCATTGCCTTCTATCTGGTATGAAATGCAGTTAACTACCCCCACCAGTAATGCCTATGGCGTTTCATTACCGGGCAGCCCTTTTGTTATTATTGGCTATAATGATAGTGTGGCATGGGGCGTAACGAATGCACAGCGTGATGTAAAAGATTATTATGCGATAAAGTTTAAAGACAATTCAAAAAAAGAATATTGGTTCGATGGCGAATGGAAACCTACGCAGCTACGCATTGAAGAAATAAAAGTAAAAGGTGGAACAACGGTGTATGATACGGTCGCTTATACCATCTTCGGCCCTGTAATGTATGATGCAAGTTTTCGTGATGATACAACGAAACAACGAAACCTTGCTGTACGTTGGGTAGCACACGATCCTGCCAATGAAGCCGCGACATTTTATAAATTAAACAGGGCGAAAAATTATACTGACTATGAAGATGCAATAAAAACATTTACATGTCCGGGCCAGAATTTTGTGTTCGCATCAAAAGCAGGAGATATTGCGATATGGCAGCAGGGAAAATTTCCTGCAAGATGGGACAGGCAGGGGATGTATATCATGCCGGGAGAAGATAGCAGTTATATGTGGCAGGGTTTTATTCCACAGAATGAAAACCCACATGCAAAAAATCCTGAACGTGGTTTTTTAGAAAGTGCCAATCAGCGTCCCGTTGATTCTACGTATCCTTATTTTATTCCGGGCAGCTATATTACAGCGAGAGGTATTGCTATAGAGCATAAGCTTTCGGTTATGAATGGCATTACGCCCAATGATATGATGCGTTTGCAAAATGATTATTATAATGTAACGGCTGAAAGTTTTAAACCATTATTGAATAAATACCTTGACCAAAGCCGACTGAATAATGAAGAGAAAAAATTTTACGATATATGGGTGAATTGGAATTTGTATGCCACTCCTGATAGTAAAGGGCAAACTGTTTACCAGGTATGGTCAGATAGTTTATTAGCGTCCATCTGGCATGATGAAATGTCGCTTACAAAACCTGAACTCACCTGGCCATCGAAACAAACGACACTGGAGTTGTTATTAAAAGATTCTGCTTCAAAGTATATAGATAATATTACTACACCACAGGTAGAAACAATATATGATGCAGTAACAGAGTCATTCAGGAATGCTGTTGTTGTATTGCAGGAAAAAGAAGCAAAGGGTTTATTAGAATGGGCAAAGTTTAAACCTGCAGGTATCTTTCATATTTCAGATAAAAGCAAATCATTATTACTGCCATTCGCCAGAACAAATTTAAATGTTGGAGGAGCAGGAAATATTATCAACGCTATCACAGATAGCCATGGGCCAAGTTGGAGAATGATTGTCCAGTTATCTGCCAATACAGAAGCATATGGCGTCTATCCCGCAGGGCAAAATGGAAACCCGGGCAGTAAGTATTACGATGACTTTGTAGATGCATGGGTGAAAGGGGAATATTATTCTTTGTGGATGATGAAAAAAGAAGAAGCAAATGATAAGCGCGTGAAAGCCGTGATGCAATTCCGTTCATTGTAATAACTATCCTGATCCTTTTAAATTATTTATAATGAAATTTTTATTAGCCGTTTTGTTGACGATTGTTCTTGCCTTTATCAGTGGTTTGTATTTACCATGGTGGGGCATAGCGATAGCTGCTTTTATTGCAGGCGCATTGATTCCGCAACGCGGCGGTGCTGCTTTCTTATCAGGTTTTACGGGATTGTTTCTTTTATGGGGTGCTATGGCATTGTGGATTGATCAAAAAAATCAAAGTATATTATCGCATAAAATAGCAGCGTTGCTGCCACTAAATGGAAATGTTGTTTTATTAATACTGGTTACTGCTTTTGTTGGCGCATTGGTTGCCGGCTTCGCTTCTATGAGTGGAAGCTTTTTAAGAGCCAGGTAATTACTTCACTATCAACCACCTGATTTTTATCATCTCATTTAAGCGGTTATTAATTATTTTTGCCATGCTTTGGAATTTTGCCCAACCTGCATTTGGGGTTCTGAGCTGAACTAAAATTCAAAAACATGGCCTTACACAATCGTATCTCCCGCAAGGAGTTGAAGGAGCGTATTTTAAGCGATCCTACACCACGTATTACCATTTCATTTTATTGTTATTTCAAAATCGATGAACCGAATGTTTTTCGCAATACACTATACCGTGATCTTGAAAAAATAGGTGTATTGGGAAGAATCTATATCGCAAACGAAGGAATCAATGCGCAGGTCAGTTTGCCAACTGCTAATCTTGAGGCATTCCGCTCTTATTTATATGCGATCAAACCATTAGAAAACCTTCGCCTGAATATTGCGGTGAATGACGATACCCGCCTGAATGACGCAGTCGCACAGGGTAAATCTTTTTTTGTATTGGATATAAAAGTGCGCAATAAGATTGTAGCAGATGGTATAGAAGACCCTTCTTTTGATATGGAAAGAAAAGGCCGTTATGTAGATGCAGAGCAGTTCAATAAATTATCAGACGATCCGGACACGATAATAATAGATATGCGGAACCACTATGAATATGAAGTGGGGCATTTTAAAAATGCAATAGAAATTCCAAGTGATACATTCCGTGAGCAATTGCCAATGGCTGTGGATATGATGGAAGAACATAAGGATAAAAATATCATTATGTATTGTACCGGTGGTATCCGCTGCGAAAAAGCATCAGCATATATGCTGCATAGTGGGTTTAAAAATGTCTTTCACCTGGAAGGAGGCATTATTCATTATTCTAACCAGGCAAAAGAAAAAGGATTACCTATTCATTTTATTGGAAAAAATTTTGTGTTTGATAACAGGCTGGGTGAGCGCATAACCCAGGACGTAATTGCGCAATGCCACCAGTGTGGCAAAGCGTGCGATACTCATACAAACTGTGTAAATGATGCGTGTCATTTATTATTTATTCAGTGTGATGAGTGTAAAGTGAAGTATGAAAATTGCTGCAGTAAAGAATGCCAGGATTTTATTCATTTGCCGGAAGAGCAGCAAAAAGAATTGAGAAAAGGTATTGATAAAGGGCGCAATGTTTTTAATAAATCCAAATCGTTGGTATTGCAAAAAACAGCATCGCCCTCTTCAAAATCCAGCTAAAGGCAATAGAAACTTAAGCCGTCATTTCTTTTACTCAGACCAGATAAGCTGGTATTGATAGCAATGATTTTTAGTCTCAATAAATTTCATTAAGATATAAGTCCTTCTCTGATATAGCTGTAGATAATGCATGGCTTTTTTTAGAAAGTGCGGATACGCTTAAAGATTGATGTGTTTTTTTCTGCATATTTCTTGCATTATCGCAATCTGTACCGTACTTTTATCATCCATCCAATCTCTGTTGAAAGAATGAACTTGCTAGAGCATAATACTACTGATACAAGAATACACGGCATTGTCCCACGTGACTTTAGTCCGGTTGCGCATAAAAAGATCCCCCATTTTATTACAGCCCTTCGTTCAAAAATCAATCGTATTCATGATCGTATTTGCTATCTGGGTGTTACAGAAAAGATGGATGAGTCCGCACGTCGCAGGGTGTTTTTATTGAACCAGATTAATATCCTTCATTTTATTACATGCCTTATCATTCCTTTTCTTACACTTACTAATAATAAAGATATCACGGCAGGATCATGGATTATATCACTGGCTCCTTGCTTTGTTAGTTTTATTGTAGTGTATATAAATTCTATCAAGCGTTATCATATTGCTTTGTTGGCTTATTTTATTTTGTACCCTTTTTGTACCTGTCTTATCTATATGAGTGGTATGAACCTGGGTATGGGTTTATATTTTATTATGTATGGAATTCTTGCAGTATTCTTTTTGCAGGAGATAAGCTATATGATTTTTTTTATAGCCTTTACAATGATCAGCTATTTTATGCTGGAAGTTGTATTGAAAGATTATACGTTCAAACTTTCAGAGGTTAATCCTGCATTTTTTTATTTTAACCAGGCTGTTGCTATTCTTTTTATTTTTTATGGTTTGTACCTTATTAAGAGAGAAAATGCGGGTTATCAATCCTATATTCTACATAAGAATGAAGAATTGAACGAGGCCAATAGAAGTGTACAAATTAAAAATCAGATTATCAGTCAGAAGGCTACTCAGTTGGAAAAACAAACTGCACGATTATCTGATATTAATGCCTTTCAAACTAAATTATTTTCTATCATCTCTCATGATCTTCGCGGGCCTGTATATGCGTTGCGGGATTTATTTAGGAATGCTGCGCAGGAGACCTTATCCGTAAAAGAGTTGGAGGAACTGATTCCTGATGTAGCAACCGATCTTAGCCAGACGACTGAGTTAATTGAAAACCTTTTGCAGTGGGCAAAAAGCCAGATGCATACGAATGCAGTACACGCGCAGGAATTAGATATGGGATTGCTGGTAAAAGAAGTAACGCAGTTACTTCGCTTGCAGGCGGAAACTAAAAAGATAACAGTGCATTTAGATATACAGGAAGACGCACTTAGTTTTTCTGATAAGGATATGTTACATCTGGTTATCCGTAATTTATTATCCAATGCTATAAAATTCACACCGCAGAAGGGTAGCATTTCAATTAAAGTAATTCGTGATGCTAAAAATATTAATGTGAGTATAAAAGATACAGGCATGGGAATGAGTACTGAAACGCTCAGAAAGATTAATGAGAATAAGTTTTTCAGTATGAAGGGCACTGCGAATGAATCCGGCACCGGGCTTGGGCTAATGCTTTGTAAAGAATTTCTTTCTAAAAATAAAGGCAGCCTGAATGTGAAGAGTACTGAAGGAGAGGGCAGCGTGTTTTCTTTTGTATTACCGGCTTACCACGTTTAATAGAGTTTGTGGGTTTGCATTTTTGAGTTTATAAAACAATTTTAGCGAATTACACGACTGTAGTTTTCACGTTACAATAAGTGTCAGGTTTTGATAAGTTAGCCTGTGCGCAGATGGCCTTCCCTTCGGGAAGGTCGGGATGGGCTTCATTTTAACATCTTATAATCAAACCTTCTTTACCAATCTTCATCTTAATAGTATAAAATGTTTTTATAACGTTAAATACTATTGTTATGAAGAAGATATTTACGCTGTCTGCATTATTCATCGTTTTTGCCACATTGCTGGCTGGCTGTACCAAGCGCAGTTATTCCGATTATAACGATATGAGTTATTGGTTGAGTAAAGAAAATGGAGTAGTAGTGTACAGTGATAATTACTGTCCTTACTATGTTGTAGAAACTTATAATGGATATGCTATAGTACGATCAGCTGAGGCCTATCGCCCTTACGAAGGCGATGAGATGTATGGCAACCTGAGTTCTTATGGCTACAAGGATATTTATAATTATACCGAGAACAGAATTATCAAGGGTGAAGTAATGTACTACTGGCTTACATATGCAGAAGCACAATACAGAATAGATAACCTTTGCTACACATACGGACGTGCTGCTGAAAATAAAACTATCAAACAAGGTTTATTAAAAGCAAAGCCAGCAGCCGGTGCAGAACAGTAATTAACTAAGTTTACCGAGGGCCGCTACAATACGATCGAATGTTTCGTTTTCTGAAAGTGGTTGGGGAATAAATTTTTCTCCAATCACTTTTTCATATAATTCGATATAGCGTTTAGAAATTGTATTAATCCATTCATCGCCCATTGCAGGAACAGTTTGCCCTTCTTTTCCCATAAAATTGTTAGCAATCAGCCATTCGCGTACAAACTCTTTGCTGAGTTGTTTTTGCCGTTCTCCTTTTTGTTGCCTTTCTTCAAATCCGTCTGCATAAAAATAACGGGAACTATCTGGCGTATGAATTTCATCCATCAGGTAAATCGTATCACCAATTTTACCAAATTCATATTTTGTATCTACAAGGATGAGGTTTTGTTTCGCAGCGATTTCTTTTCCGCGTTGAAAAAGTGCTAATGTATATTTTGTGAGTGTTTGCCAATCTTCAGCACTCGCCAATCCTTTTGCTATAATTTCTTCTGCAGATATATCTTCATCGTGGCCTTGCTCGGCTTTTGTGGAAGGAGTAATGATAGGAGTTGGGAAGAAGTCATTTTCTTTTAATCCTTCAGGCATCGTTATACCACATAAAGTTCTTTTGCCGGAAGAGTACGTTCTCCATGCATGGCCTGTCAGGTTTCCGCGGACTACCATTTCTATTTTAAAAGGGCTACATTTTTTACCAATAGAAACATTGGGTGCAGGGGTAGTAAGCAACCAGTTGGGTCATATGTCAGCAGTAGCTTTCAGCATATAAGCAGCTATCTGGTTTAGCACCTGTCCTTTGAAAGGAATAGGACGGGGAAGGATAACGTCGAATGCAGATATCCTATCTGATGCTACCATAACCAATACATCATTAATCGTGTAAACGTCGCGTACTTTTCCGCTGTAAAAAG
>Ga0164241_10003522_pt1 | contig 15702 bp, 14 predicted proteins | sample OricomyardsoilBY_FD_108780 | JGI IMG/M metagenome (GOLD analysis project Ga0164241, IMG submission 108780) | Backyard soil microbial communities from Emeryville, California, USA - Original compost - Back yard soil (BY) | ecosystem: Environmental > Terrestrial > Soil > Unclassified | place: USA... | reverse complement strand
ATGTTTCCAAGGTTAGCCACCTTGGTGAGCAGAATGACGTCCATGGTTTAACTCAGTGCTGGTCGGTGTACGGCAGCAGCGCGAGGTAACGCGCACGCTTGATCGCGGCCGCGAGCTGGCGCTGGTAGAACGCCTTGGTGCCCGTGATGCGGCTCGGCACGATCTTGCCGGTCTCGGTGATGTACTGCTTCAGGATCGCGAGATCCTTGTAGTCGATCTGCTTCACGCCTTCGGCGGTGAAGCGGCAGAACTTGCGACGGCGCGAGAACGAGCGGTTGCCACCGGCACCACCGCCACCCGGGCCACTGCGACGCGGTTTATCGTCTCTCATTAAGCGTTTACTCCCATGTCGTCGTCGTCACCACCGAAGGGCGAGTCGTCACGGCGCTCACGGCGCGGGCCGCCTTCCTTCTCTTCCTGCGCGGCCTTCGCCATCGGCGACGGCTCGGTCACGGCTTCGTCCATGTTGACGACGAGGTGACGCAGCACGGCGTCCGAGAAACGGAACGCACCGGTGAGCTCGGCCAGGGTCTTCTGGTCGGTCTCGACGTTCAGCAGCACGTAGTGAGCCTTGTGGACCTTGGAGATGGGGAAAGTCAGCTGGCGACGGCCCCAGTCTTCGAGACGATGCACAGTGCCACCACCGGCGGTAATCATTCCGCGGTAGCGCTCGATCATGGCGGGGACCTGTTCGCTCTGGTCCGGATGGACCAGGAACACGATTTCGTAATGCCTCATGTCTACTCCTTGTGGATATAGCCACCCGCCTGAGGTTGGCGGTGTGGCAAGGGGTCTAAAACGGGCGCGAAGAATACTCGAACGCCGGACGGCGAAGCAAGCCGAGAATCGATCCCGCCTGCCTATTAATCAATTACTTACGGGCCAACCGCTGCCGCAGGGCCTCGTACAGCAGCATTCCGCTGGCCACCGAGACGTTCAGGCTCTCCACCGAACCCTGCTGGGGCAGCCGGACCAGGAAATCGCAGGTATCACGCGTGAGCTGTCGAAGTCCGGAGCCTTCCGCGCCCATCACCAGCGCGATTGGGCCGCCAAGGTCCATTTCGTGCGCCAGCTTGGGCGCCTCGGCGTCGGCACCCACGATCCAGAGGCCGGCGTCCTTGAGCAGCCGCAAGGTGCGCGCCAGGTTCGTGACCACGGCCAGCGGTGTGGTCTCGGCCGCGCCGGCTGCCACTTTCCGCACCGTGGCGTTCATCTGCACGGCACGGTCCTTGGGGATCACCACGGCCAGCGCGCCGGTGGCATCGGCGGTACGCAGGCAGGCGCCCAGGTTGTGCGGATCCTGTACGCCATCCAGCACCAGCACGAAGGGTTTTTGATTGCCCGCCTCCTGCGCAGTGGCGATCGCACCCACCAGTTCCTCTTCGTGCCACGGCGGCAGCGGCTGCACCTCGACGTACACGCCCTGGTGCACGGCATCCCCGAACAACTGCTTGAAGGTCGCGGGCGGCGCGCGCTTCACGGTCTTGCCCGCCTTCTGCGCCAGCGACTGCAGTTCCGCCACGCGCGGCTCGGCGCGCCCTTCCGCGATGATGACGCCGTTGACGCGCTGCGCGTGCCGCGTCAACAGCGCGCGCACCGCGTGCAGCCCGTAGACCTTCTCCGTCAAACTACTTCTCCCGGCCGTTCTTCTTGCGCTGGGGCTTGCCGGAACGATACGGTGATTTTTGCGGCCGGCGCTCCGCGCCCTGCTCCACCTCGACCAGCGCCAGGTCCACCAGTCCCTCGATCGGATTCACGCTGGTGACGATGACGTGTACGCGCGTGCCCATGCCGAGCCGGCGCTTGCTGGCCTTGCCCACCCAGGCGCGACCGCCAGGCTCCATCTGGTAGTCGTCGTCGCGCAGGTTGTCGATGTGCAGCAACCCGTCCGTGCCCACGGCGGTGAGCTGCACGAAGGCGCCGAACTCCACCACCGTGGTGATCAGTCCCTCGAAGGTCTGGCCGATACGGTCGCGCAGGTACACGCACTTGAGCCAGGCCGACACATATCTATCGGACTCGTCGGCGCGTTTCTCGAGGCCCGTGAGCTCGGCGCCGGCCAGCGCCAGCTGCGCTCCGTCGTAACGGACGCCGTAGGCATCCGAACTCGACAACAACGCGCGCAGCGTGCGGTGCACGACCAGGTCGGGATAACGCCGGATCGGCGAAGTGAAGTGCGCGTAATGATTCAGCGCCAGGCCGAAGTGCCCGATGTTCTGCGGCTGGTAAACTGCCTGCTGCATGGAGCGAACCACCAGCGACTCCAGGAACGGCCGCTGCCCGTCGTCTGGGAAGCGATCAGTAATCGCGCGAAAGTCCTTCGGCGTCACGTCTTCCGGCATCTCGGCGGCGACGCCGAGCGCGTTCAGCGTCTCCAGCAGCACGTTGATCTTCTTCTCTTCGGGTTTGCCGTGCACGCGATACAAAGTGCCGACGCCGCGCTTCTCGAGCTCGTGCGCGACGGCGACGTTCGCCAGGATCATGCACTCCTCGATGAGCTTGTGAGCCTCGTTGCGTTCGTACATGTACACGCGCTGGATGCGCCCGGCTGCATCGATGTCGAACTCGGCCTCGGCGGCGTCGAACTCGAGCGCGCCGCGCTTGTGGCGCGCCTTCAGCAGCGCGCGGTACACGTCGACCAGCGGCAGTAGTTTGTCCACCAACGGGCCGAGCGCGGCGCACGCCTCGGGCCGGCCTTCGATCAGCGCCGCGAATGCCTGGTCGTAGGTGAGCCGCGCGGCCGAGCGCATGACCGCCGGGTAGAAATGCGCATCCACCAGCACGCCCTGCTTCGAGACGATCATGTCGGCCGCGAAACACAGGCGGTCGACCTTCGGCTGCAGCGAGCACAACACGTTCGACAACTCGAACGGCAGCATCGGGATCACGCGCGTCGGGAAGTACACCGAGGTGCCGCGCTCGCGCGCGCAGGCGTCGAGCGCCGTGCCGCGACGCACGTAGTAACTGACGTCGGCAATGGCCACGATGACCCGGAAGCCCTTGGGATGCGGCTCGGCGTACACCGCGTCGTCGAAGTCCTTGGCGTCCTCGCCGTCGATGGTGACCAGCGGGATGTCGCGCAGGTCGAGTCGCTGGGCGGCTTCGCCCGGATCGACCGCGCTGCCATAGGCCTGGGCTTCGTGTACGGCCTCGGGCGAAAATTCGCGCGGCAGGTCGAAGCGCGCGATGGCCGCCTCGCTGGCGAGTTCGACGGGTTGCTCGGGGTCGAGGCGGCGCGTGATCCGCGCCTGCGGGCTCGAGCCCTGCCCCGAGTATCGCGTGACGGCCGCGATGACCCAGTCGCCATGGCGTGCGCCGTTGAGGTCCGCGGGCAACACCAGGCAACGCAGGCCGATGCGCCGGTCCGCCGCGGTGACGAAACCATTGCGTCCATGGATCTCGACCGTGCCGACGAAGGCCTTGGTGGCGTGTTCGAGGACCTTCTCGAGCTTGCCCGAGTAACGGCCGTCCCGGCCGCGTTCCACCGCCACCCGCACGCGGTCGCCGTGCATCACGCCCATCATTTCGCGGGGCGGCAGGAACACCGAGTCTTCCTGTCCTTCCACGCGTACGAAGCCGAAACCTGCGCGGTTGGCGCTGACCACGCCTTCGGCGGTGCGTGGCATGGGCCGGCCGGATGTCTGCGGGGTGGGCCGCGCGGAGCGCGGCCGCTCGCGGCGTGCGACCGGATGCCGCGAGCCTTTCTTGTTTCTCAAGCGAGTTCTTCCATGGGAGTTGGCAGTGGATTCTACGCGCCGCCGCGCGTGGCTCGTGGATTGTTCCGATAGACAGCCGCCGGCCGATGCGCCCACGCTTGCCACGCACGGAGGTGTGACATGGCCAAGTTCTCCGGGATGGGATACCTGCTGGCGGGCGCCTTGTTTGCCACGAGCGCCATCGGCGCCGACCTCACTCTGTACACCGACGACGACTACCAGGGCCGGGCGCTGGGCGTGGTCATCGATGAACGCACCCTCGGCGTGCTGAACTTCGACAAGCGGGCCTCCTCCGTGGTGGTCGAGAACAGCGCCTGGATCCTGTGCACCGGCGAGGAATACACCGGCCAGTGCATCACGCTCGAGCCGGGACGTTATGCCTCGCTGCAGGCGCTGGGACTCGACAACGCCGTGACCTCGGTGCGGCGCCGCGATGCGGGAAGCATCGGTGTGTTCAAGGATGGCGGCTCGCCGAACAGCAACCCGGGCAAGGCCGCCGACATCGTGCTGTACGCCAGCAAGGACTATCTCGGCCCGTCGCACAGCGTGGACCGCCCGCGTGCCGACCTGCGCGTGGAGTCCCTGCAGGCCGAGGCGACCTCGGCCGTGATCGCCAGCGGGCGCTGGGAGCTGTGCGAAGACCCGCAATTCCGGGGTCCCTGCGTGACACTCGGACCCGGCAAGTACCCCTCGCTGGGCGACCTCGGACTCCAGTACGGCGCAGCGTCGGTGCGGCGTGCCACACAGTCCGCGGATGCCAGGTCTGGGGGAAATTGACAGTCCGGGGCGCGCTCCGTACATTGCGCCGCTCTTCGCACCCCTGCCCGGGTGGCGGAATTGGTAGACGCACTAGTTTCAGGTACTAGCGAGTAACATCGTGGAGGTTCGAGTCCTCTCCCGGGCACCAATAAAAACAACGCCTTAAGCCTGAAGGCCGAACATCGGCTGCTGGTCCGATGCCCGCCGCGAGATTCGCGTGTGAGTCTCGCCGCATGTCGCCCGCGCAACGCCTGGCCGCGCTGATCCTTTCCCTGGCGGCAATCTCATCCACGGCGTGGGCGCAGATACCGGGCCTGACGAAGTCTTCGGATGCGGCGGCACCCGAAGCACCCACCGATCCGCTCGGGCGGTCGACTCCGCGCGGCACCATCGTCGAGTTCACGCGCGCCGTGGATCGCGAGGACCTCGCCACCGCCGCGCTCTATCTACAACTCGACAAGACCCCGCAGGCGGACGCGACCGCCCTCGCCAGCTCGCTCAAGACACTCATCGACCGCGAACTGCGCGAAGGCTTGGGCAGGATCAGCGATGCCGCGACGGGTGACCTCGAAGACGGCCTGCCAGCACGCAGTCGCTGATGCTGCTGGCCGAACGCATGCTGAAGGCCCTGCTGGCGCCTCCGGAACGGTCGAGGGCGTCACGCTGCGCTCGGTGCGCATCCGCACGCTGCAGCAATCGCTGGTGTCGCTGCCAGCCGGTTCTCTGGCGCAAGCCGGAATCGAGAACTTCGCCACGCGCTACAAGACGCTTGCCCTAACTACATTGCGCCTGCGTTATGGCACCAGCGTCGAGCAGCTGCGGCGCATCCTGGAGAACATCCGCGGCCTGCTGGGCCGCCACGCGCGAATAGAAAAGGAGTCCGCTTATGTCCGCCTGGTCAACTTCGGCATGGATGCCATCGAGCCCGAACTGTCTGCCTACCTGCTGACGGCCGACAGCGAGGAATTCCGCGCCTGGCGCGAGGAGCTGCTGCTGGACATCGCGTCCATTGTTGAAGCCGCCGGCAGCGCGCTGGCGCCGACTCGATTCATGCAGCTCGAGCCTGCCGTGGAGGTCACGCGGACGCGCGCGCCGCCGCAGGCAAAACAATGAACTCGTTTGGTCACGCACGGGCTGTCGCGCGCGCGTATCCTCGATGGCATGTCTGGAATGGACGCCACCGTTTCCATCGCGCTTGGTATCGGGCTCGCCGCCGCGGTCGGCTTTCGCGTCTTCCTGCCCCTGCTAGTCGCGGCGGTCGCCGCATACACCGGACACCTGCATCTGGACGACAACTTCGCGTGGCTCGGCTCGCTGACCGCCATCACCATGCTGGGCGTGGCCGCGATCGTTGAAGTCGCGGCTTACTACATTCCCGCGGTCGACAACCTGCTCGATTCGGTCACCACGCCGCTGGCGCTGGTGGCGGGTACGGTGGTGGCCGCCGCGGTGATCACCGACATGCCGCCGCTGATCAAGTGGAGCACGGCCATCATTGCCGGTGGCGGAGTCGCCGCCGTCACGCAGGGCGTGACCACGCTGGTACGCGCCAAGTCCACCGCCTTCACCGCCGGCCTCGGCAACCCGGTGGTGTCCACGGTGGAGATGCTGGCGGCCGTGATCATCTCGCTGCTGGCATTGCTCGCACCGCTGGCGGCGCTGGCACTCGTGGTCGCCATCTGCTGGGTCACGGTGCGCACGGTGCGCAAGTTCCTGCGCGCCGATCGCGCCGCAAAGCAGCGTGCGAAGTCTCCTACGCCGTAAGGCCGATTAGCCGGGTTGGGCGCGCTCGCGTAGATTTCCCGGCCCCACACCGCGGAGAATCCTCATGCAGCGCCGCAAACTACTCCTGGCACTCTCGCTGATCCCGCTGTCCGTGCCGTTGCACGCCTGGGCCGGCGATCCCCTCAATACCGACGCGCTGATGTCCAGCGCCAAGAACGCCGCCTCAGGGTCGCTCAGCGGCATGCTGAGCAAGAACCTGGGCGTGACGCAGAACCAGGCCGAAGGCGGCGTCGGTTCGATCCTCAAGCTCGCGCAGGAAAAACTCTCGGCCGGCGACTTCGACACGGTGGCCAAGGCCGTGCCCGGCGCGCAGAAGTATCTCGACAAGGCCAAGAGCCTCGGCGCCTACAGCGGCGCGGTGGGCAACATGGCCGGCCTCAACGGCGCGTTGTCCAAGCTCGGCATTCCACCGGAAACTTCCGCGAAGTTCGTGCCGGCGGTGACCAACTACGTCGGCAAGATGGGCGGCGGCAAGGTCGGCAACCTGCTCAAGAGCGCGTTGTCTAGTTAGGCGCTTCGTCCTCGGGTGGCTCGGAGTTGATCACGTCGATCTGCGTACCGCTGCTGGCCGGCGTGATCAGCTCGTCGGTCACCAGCACCGTGGTACCCGGTACCACGAAGGGACTGATCACGGCCACGAACTCCGGCGGTACCTCGATGCGCGCCGCGATGGTGTGATCGGGCTCCTCGCCGCTGCGATGGCCGTAACCGGCGATGTTCACCTCCACCCAGCGCTGCGTATCGCGGCTCGGGTTGTAGCGCTGCGGGCGCTGCGCCGCGCCCTCGACCATCAGCAACACGTGGGTGCCGATCGGCTCGGCGCCGTGGAACACCACGCGTGCGCGGCCGATCTCCACGCCCGAGCGGTACACCACCAGACGACCGCTCTGCCGGCTCAGCACCGCGCTCAGCGCTCCTTCGGGCGCGGCCTCCGGCTGCCAGCGCAGCGATTCACTGGTCATGAGCGGCAGCGTGGTGGCGGGCTGGCCAGTGGGATTCACCGGCGCGAGGAAGCCGGGATACGCCGCCTGCGCGAGTTCGCTGCGTTCGCTGGCGACCACCACCGTCATGCCCGTCGACGTGACCTCGAAAAGCTGCCGCGCGAATTCACTCGGCAATCGAATGCAGCCATGTGACGCGGGGTATCCCGGAAGGCCGCCCGCATGCAGCGCGATGCCGCCCCACGTGAGGCGCTGCATGTACGGCATCGGCGCGTTGTTATAGAGGTTCGAGAAGTGATCCTTGTTCTTCTGCAGGATGGTGAACACCCCGGTGGGCGTCTCGTGTCCTTTCTTGCCGGTGCTCACCGTGGTCACCCCCGTGAGCACGCCGTTGCGATAGACGTAGGCGCGTTGTTCGTCGATCGACACCACCATCAACAAGGGACCGCTGCGCGCCACGTCGCCGAACCAGATGAACTCGCCCTGCTTGAGATCCGTGAACGGGGTATCGGCGGGACGCGATTCCTTCGCGCCCCAGAACGGCATCTTCGCCGCCCAGGCCACGCAGGCGATGCCGACCAGCAGGACGACACCGAGAGCCCGTGCCGCGCCCGTCATGCTCAAGGCCGGGTCTCCTGCTGCCGTTCGTAGCGTTCCTTGACCTTCTCGCGCGTCTCGTCGCGCAGCTCGCGCCAGCCGGCTTTCTGCGATGCGTCGAGCACGCTTTCCACCTGGCTGTTGAATGCCTGCGCATCGGCCTTGGCGGCGCGCATCACGTCGCGCTGCGCGGAGCTCGATGCCGATGCTTGGAGCTTCGAACGTGTTTCGTACAGCTGCTGCTCGCGCTGCTGGAACATCGGCCGGAGTTTCGCCTCCTGCTCCGGCGTCAGGTGCAGCCGGGTGCGCACCACGTCGATGGAAGGCACCGAGTCGCGCAGGGTCTGATTCTGGGCGAAGGCCGGCGCCGCCAGCAATACGCACAACATCAATCCGGTGAAATTGAATCGCATGGCATGGCTCTCACGACGGCATCTCGTTCCACGCAAGATGCGCACGACGCGCGGGACCCTCAATCGGACGTTGGCCGTACAGCCGCGCTGTAGGCAAATGCCGACGCCTCCGCGCCGGCGTACACGCGAACGGCGCGCGCACCGTACACTGACGCGCCCTAACAGCCTGCCGTGGAGCCCGCACATGTCCGCACGTCATTCGCGCCTGCCCAGCCTGCTGCTCGCGTTGTTCATGAGCGTCGCGGCGCTGGCGGACGTGTCGCCCGGCACCGATGCCCGTGACGCCGCGTTGCTGGCGCGCATGACCACCCAGGAGAAGATCAATCAGCTCATGCTGCTCAGCAAGGGCACGATGACCGGGCCGGACTCTGCGGGACGGCCCAATCTCTCGGCCGAAGAGCTGGCGCGCAGCGGCATTGGCTTCCAGATGTCGGCCTTCGAGTTTTCGGCGAAGGACATCAATCGCATCCAGCGCATCGCGTTGAAGGAATCGCGGCTCGGCATTCCGGTGGTGTTCGCCACCGACATCATCCACGGCTACTGGACCACCTTCCCCGTGCCGCTCGGACTCGCCGCCACGTTCGACGCCGAAGACGCGCGCACCACCGCGCGCATTGGTGGTCTCGAAGGGTATTCGCACGGCCAACGCTGGACCTTCGCGCCGATGGTGGATCATCCGGCGGATCCACGTTGGGGCCGCGTGGTCGAAACTTTCGGTGAGTCCCCGTTGGTGTCGAGCGACTACGCGGTCGCGACCATCGAAGGCTTCCACCGCTCGCTCGCCAACCTGCCCGGCTCGCCGGCACCGAAGGACTTCGGCGTGGCGAGCTGTCTCAAGCATTACATCGGCTACGGCGGCGTGCAGGCCGGCAAGGACTATGCGTACACCGACCTGACCGAGCGCACGCTGCGCCAGTACCACTTGCCGCCGTACATCGCCGGCATCCAGGCCGGCGCGCCCTCGGTGATGCCGGCGTTCAATACCGGCCCCGGCGGCGTGCCCATGTCGGCCAACAAGCACTGGCTCCAGGACGTGCTGCGCGGCGAGCTGGGCTTCGACGGCGTCCTGGTCTCCGACTACGCGGGCATCACCGAGATGCGCAACCACGGCACCGTGGCCGACGATCTGGACGCCGCGGTCAAGGCGCTGCGCGACGGCACCATGACCGTCGACATGGAAGACGGCGTTTACTACGCGCAGCTCCAGAAGGCCATCGACAGCGGACGCGTGCGCGTCGAACAGCTGGACCGCGAAGTGCTGCGCGCCCTCGCCTTCAAGCGCAAGCTCGGCTTGTTCGAGAAGCCCTACGTGCCCGAAGACCTGGAGAAGCGCGTGCGCGTTTCGAAGGAGCACCGCGCCGCCGCGCGCGAGGTGGCGCGCAAGTCCATCGTGTTGCTCAAGAACGATGCGCAACTTTTGCCGCTCGACAAGGCGCGCCGCATCCTCGTCACCGGCCCGCTGGCCGATTCGCCGGGTGACCTGCTCGGTCCCTGGCACGCGCGCGGCGAGGCGAAGGACGCGGTGTCGGTGCTGAACGCGCTGCGCGAACGTGCCGCGGTGGCAAACAACGGCACCACCATCGACCATGCCGCGGGCGTCGCGCTCGACGAGCGCGGCAATGCCACCGGCGATGACACGGCGCGGATTGCCGCCGCCGTCGCGCAGGCGCGCAACAGCGATCTCGTCATCGCGGTGCTGGGCGAACGCGAGCGCCAGAGCGGCGAGGCCAACAATCGCGCGCATCTCGACCTTCCGGGCGCGCAACAGGCACTGATCGACGCGCTCGCCGGCACCGGCAAACCGGTGGTCGTGGTGCTGCTCACGGGCCGCGCGCTCGCCGTGCCGGAACTGGTGAAGGAGTCCGGCGCGCTGGTGCATGCGTTCTTCCCCGGCATCGAGGGCGGCCATGCGATTGCCGACGTGCTGTTCGGTGACTACAACCCGGGCGGCAAGCAGCCGGTCACCTGGCCGCACAGCGTCGGGCAGATCCCGATCCATCACTATGACCCGCCGAACGGCCGGCCCAACATCCCGGAGCGCGGCGACTACAAGGCGCACTGGCTCGACGAGCCGGATGAACCGCTGTTCGACTTCGGCTTCGGGCTGTCGTACAGCAAGTTCACGCTCGAGGGACTCGACCTGCCACGGCGCGTGGGCCGTGACGGCAACTTCACGGTGCGCGCGCGGCTCACCAACACCTCGGAGCGCGCCGGCGACGAAGTACCGCAGCTGTACGCGCGTCCGCGCGTCGCGAGCGCGGTGGCGGGCAAGCAGCTGATCGCCTATCGGCGCGTGCATCTCGCGGCGCACGAATCCCGGATCGTCGAGTTCACGCTGCCGGTGCGCGCGCTCGCCACGCTCGACCCGCAGGATCACTGGGTGATCGAGCCGGGCACGATGGAGATCACGCTGGGCACCAGCTCGCGCGGCGGACTCGCCGGCACTTTCGAGATCGAAGCCGCGCCCCGCGCCGCAGCAAGCGGCGTCGCGAACCGCTGACTACCTAACAACTTTCGCGCGGCGTCCGACGACACCGCATGCAGGCCGGCGCGCAGTCCTACATTGCGAGAACGTAACGCACGAGATTCCGGCGCCGTACGGTGCAAGAATCGGTTCCCAAGGATCGCGCGTCGTCGCTTGCGCCCCGCATCCGCAGCGCAAGTCCGCATTGCGCCGTGATATGCGGCCGTGACGCGCTAACAACATGCGAGAGGGATTTCCGATGAACCATTTTCCGCGTTCGATTCTCGGCGCCGCGATTGCGGCAATGCTCGCAGTGCCCGCCATCGTGCAGGCGCAATCCGCCGACGCGACGCTGCGCGGCAAGGCCCCGGCCGATACCGACGTCACGGCGCGCAACGTGGCCACCGGCTTCACGCGCCGCGCGCACGCTGCCGCCGACGGCAGCTACACCATCGCCGGCCTGCCACCGGGCACCTATCGCGTCGAGGCCGGCGGCGCCGCGCAGGTAGTCACGCTGAGCGTGGCCACCACCGCCACGCTGAACCTCGGCGGCGAAGCGGTCGCCGAAGTCGCGCCCACCACCGAGGCGACCGAGGAAGTCGTGGTCACGGGCCGGCGGCTCAACGAAGTGAAAACCTCGGAAGTCGGCAACGTGGTGTCGCAGCACCAGATCGAAACCGTGCCGCAGATGACGCGCAATTTCCTCGAGTTTGCCGACACCGTGCCCGGCGTGGTGTTCCAGGTGGACTCCAAGGGCCGGACATTCATCAACGCCGGTGCGCAGAACCGCAACGGCGTCAACGTCTACATCGACGGCGTTGGCCAGAAGGGCTACGTGAAATCGGGACTCAGCGGCCAAACCGGTGACACGCAGGGCAATCCTTTCCCGCAACTCGCGATCGGTGAGTACAAGGTCATCACGTCCAACTACAAGGCCGAGTACGACCAGATCTCGAGCGCGGCCATCACGGCCATCACGCGCTCGGGCACCAACAGCTTCGAAGGCCAGGCCTTCGGCACGTACACGGCCGACAACTGGCGCGCGATGACGCCGGCCGAGCGCGATACGGGTATCAAGACGCCTTCCGAGTCCAAGGAATACGGCGCCTCCTTCGGCGGGCCCATCATCCAGGACAAGCTGCACTTCTTCGTTACCTACGAAGGCAAGCGTTACACCACGCCCGTCACCGTGACGGCCGATCACAGCCCGCCGCCGGAGGTGCTCGCGAACCTGCCGGCCGACGCCACCTCGCAGCTGGGTCCCGCCAGCATCGGCTTCGACGAAGACCTGTTCTTCGGCAAGCTGGATTTCGAGCCCACCGATTTCGATCGCTTCGACCTGACGATCAAGATCCGGGACGAAACCGGCAACGGCGACCAGGCCGGCACCGGCGTGGCGCAGTCGGCGGCCATCGACACCGACAACGATGAAAAACGTTACGAGCTGTCGTGGAAACACAATGGCGACGGCTGGCTCAACGAAGTGCAGGCCACCTACGAAGACGCCCTCTACTTTCCGCACCTGCGCAGCTCGGACCAGAACGGCGCGGTCTACACGTTCCTCGACAACAACGCCATCGACCAGAACATCATCGCCCTCAACGGCTCCGATCCGCGCGCCGCGCAGAAGAAGGGGCAGAAAGGCTGGGCGATCGCCGACATCCTCACGTTCTCCGACATCGGCTGGATCACCGGCGATCACACCATCAAGCTGGGAGTGAAGTACAAGGACATCGACCTGACCGCGACGGATTCGATTCCCGGCCGGCCGGTCTTCTACTACGACGTGTCCGCGGCCGGCGCGGCCACCATTCCCTGGAAGACGGCGTTCGCGCTGCCGCTGGCCGGTTTCAATACCAGCGTCACATCCACCGACAAGCAGTTAGGCGTGTTCGCGCAGGACGACTGGGAGGTCAACGATCACCTGACACTGAATCTCGGGCTGCGCTGGGACATCGAGTGGAACGAGTCGTATCTCGACATCCCCACGCCGCAGTTCCTGATCGATTCGCTGAACACCGAGATCGCGCCGGGGGTCACTTACGGCCAGTCGCTGGGCCTGTCCTCCGATCCAAACACGGCCGTCGACATCAACGATTACATCAGCACCGGCAACAATCGCGACCCCTACGACAAGGCCTTCCAGCCGCGCCTGGGGTTCTCGTACGACCTGAGCGCCGACCAGCAGCACGTGATCTTCGGCGGCGCCGGCCGGGCCTACGACCGCAACCTGTACGACTATCTACAGCTCGAACAGACCAAATTCGCGCTGGCCACCACGGAGATACGTTTCCTGACCGCCGATCACACCTGCACGCCCAGCGCTTCGTGCATTCCCTGGGATCCGGTGTACGCGCAGGATCCCGGCGCGCTGCAGGCGCTGCTGAATGGCATGGCCGGGGAGGTCAACCTGGTCAACAACGATATCAAGGTGCCCTACTCCGATCAGTTCAGCCTGGGGATGCGCAACCGGCTCGCCGACTGGAATACCACCGTCGCCGTGACGCGCGTGCTCAGCAAGGATGGCTTCGTGTTCACGCTGGGCAATCGACGCCCGGACGGCTCCTTCTGGCAGGACCGCCAGCAGCCCTTTGGCAATTCGCCCCCGAACATCGCGGGCGCATTGATCATCGGCGACAGCGGCATCGAGACACGCAGCACACAAATTCTGCTATCCGCGGAGAAGCCCTTCACCCAGGAATCCAAGTGGGGCGCGACGTTCGCGTACACCTATACCGACGCCAAGCAGAACCGCGACATCCTCGAGCACTACGCATTCGACGCGGTATCGATCAAGAACTATCCGTTCATCCTGTCGAACGCCGTCGCCAAGCATCGTTTCGTGGGGACGGGCACTTATGCCGCGCCCTGGGGCCTGACTCTCGCCGGCAAGCTCACCTGGTCCACGCCCATCCCGCACGACGCGCTCTCCTGTCTCACCGCGCCTGCGGTGTTCGACGACGGCGCACCGTGCACGCACTTCGGTTACGCCGCAGGCAGCAGCGACGGCTACCAGTCGCTGGACCTGCAGATCACCAAGGACTTCGCGGTGCGTGACGTGGCTTCGTTCTACCTGCGCTTCGACATACTCAATGTCACCAACGAGGACAACCTGGTGGACTACATCGATACCACAGGTCCGGATGGACTCGTCACCGGCGGCCGACTGAATCGAATCGGCAACATCACCGGCTATCCGCGCACCGTGCGCGGGTCGTTCGGCGTGAAGTTCTAGAATTGGGGCTTGTTAGCGCGGGCTTTTGTCGACGTTGAATGACACAATCGGTTTCGTGGGCAACGAAACGCGGCTGAAAAATATCCAGGCGCCGGGGGCGGCTTGAGCTTGCCGCCGCGGAAAATCACGCGTCGCACGACTCTGGCGGGGCTGTCCGCGTCGGCAGCCGTGCTGGTAACCGCCTGCAAGACGCCGCCGGGGGTGAAGATCGATCCGGTCACCGTGCGCGCGCGCCCGGTGGTGCCGGTGAAGACGCTCGATCCGCTGCTCGAGGACGTCCACAAGCGCACCTTCAATTTCTTCTGGGAGACCGCCGAGCCCGAGACCGGCCTCATACCGGATCGCTGGCCCAGGCCGCCGTTCTGCAGCATCGCGGCCGTGGGCTTCGCCTTGAATGCCTACGCCATCGGCGTCGAGCAGGGTTACGTCACGCGCGCGCAGGCGCGCACGCGCGTGTTGACCACGCTGCGCTTCCTGCGCAACGCGCAGCAGGACACCTCGCCCGACCAGGCTTCCGGCTACCAGGGCTTTTTCTATCACTTCGTCAACTTCACCACGGGCAAGCGATACGGCGACTCGGAACTATCTACCGTGGACACGGCGCTGCTGATCGCGGGCGTGTTGTTCATCGGCGGCTACTTCGACCAGGACCATCCGGAAGAAGCCGAGATCCGCAAGACCGCCGACGAGTTGTACCAGCGCGTGAACTGGCCCTGGGCAATCCAGATGGCGCCCGACATCCGCATGGCGTGGAGCCCGGAACTGGAATTCGGCGGACACGACTGGCGCGGCTACAACGAGGCCATGCTGGTGTTCATCCTGGCGCTCGGCAGCCCGACTTTCCCGGCCGCGCGCAGCACCTGGGTGGGATGGACGTCCGACTACTACCGCGCCTGGGGCACGCTCGAAGGCCAGACGCACCTCACCTTCGGGCCGATGTTCGGCCACCAGTACACGCACATCTGGGTCGACCTGCGCGGCATCAAGGATGAGTTCATGTGGCCGCTCAACATGGACTACTTCGAGAACAGCCGTCGCGCCGTGCTGGCGCAGCGCGCCTACGCCATCCGCAACCCGATGGACTGGCGCGGCTACGGTCCCAACATCTGGGGGCTCACCGCCTGCGACGGACCCGGCGACTACGAACTCACGTACCTGGGCCAGAAGCGCAAGTTCTATTCCTACGCGGCGCGCGGCGTGGACATCCGCGAGACGCGCGACGACGGCACCATCGCGCCCACCGCCGTGCTGGGCTCACTACCCTTCGCGCCCGAGGTGGTGCTGCCGGCCGCGCAGGAGATGCACAGCCGCTACGGGCGCTACATCTACGGCAAGTACGGCTTCGTCGACGCGTTCAACCCGAGCTTCGACTACGACGTGCCGCTGCGGCACGGCCGTCGGGTGCGCGGCCAGGGCTGGTTCGACACCGAGTATCTCGGCATCGACCAGGGCCCGATCATCTCGATGATCGAAAACTATCGCAGTGAGCTCATCTGGACCGTGATGAAGCGCAGCCAGTATGTGCGCACCGGGCTGCAGCGCGCGGGCTTCGAGGGCGGCTGGCTTAAATCGTAAATGGGGACATTCCTCGATTCCTAGCAAATGGGGTCAGAGTGGGCAGGCGGACGCGCCTTCCGAGGGTTGACCCGCTCTGCTCCCTCAAAGTCGCGCGCGCTTCAGGAAAGGAAATGCGGACATTTCATTTCCTGGCGATGGCTCGTCGGAAGCCTACGGGCCTTGACGTCAGTGGAAATGGCTGCGCTGCAAGTCAACGCGGCGGCCCGTAATGGCT
>Ga0164241_10003521_pt1 | contig 15705 bp, 9 predicted proteins | sample OricomyardsoilBY_FD_108780 | JGI IMG/M metagenome (GOLD analysis project Ga0164241, IMG submission 108780) | Backyard soil microbial communities from Emeryville, California, USA - Original compost - Back yard soil (BY) | ecosystem: Environmental > Terrestrial > Soil > Unclassified | place: USA... | reverse complement strand
TTCGGCGACAAGCCGACCGCGCTCGCGATCATGAAATCGCTCAAAGAACGCAGCGTGACCGACGACGAACTCGGCATGTTCTGGCGCGACACCGAACTCAGCTGGTGGTGGTACCACGCGCCCATCGAAACGCAGGCGCTCATGATTGAAGCGTTCTCCGAGGTCGCCGGCGACCAGCAAGCCGTCGAGGACTGCAAAGTCTGGCTCCTGAAACAAAAGCAGACGCAAAACTGGAAAACCACCAAGGCCACCGCCGATGCCATCTACGGCCTGCTCGTCCGCGGGCGCGGTCCGAACGGTCGGGTGAACCCTCCGGGTGAGCCGCTGCTCGGCCCGGACGCCTCGCCTGACCTCTCCAGCGACGCCCTCGTCGAAGTTTCCCTCGGCGGCGAAACCATCCAGCCCGAGAAAGCCGAAGCCGGCACCGGCTTCTACGAAAAGACTTTCTCTGCCGCCGAGATCAAACCCGCGATGGGCGAGATCACCGTCAAGAAGACCGACGACGGCGTGAGCTGGGGCAGCGTTCATTGGCAGTACCTCGAAGACATCGCCAAGATCACGCCGCATGCCGGCACGCCGCTCACGCTCAAGAAGACGCTCTGGATAAAAGAAAACACGTCCAAGGGCCCGGTGCTAAAACCCGTCACCGGCGCGCTCGCCGTCGGCGACGAACTCGTCGTCCGCATCGAACTCCGCACCGATCGCGACATGGAATTCGTCCACTTGAAAGACCAGCGCGGCAGCGGCACCGAGCCGGTGAATGTGCTCAGTGGATACCGCTTTCAGGACGGACTCGCCTACTACGAAAGCACGCGCGACACCGCCTCGCACTTCTTCATCGATTACCTCCCGAAGGGCGCCTACGTCTTCGAATACTCGCTACGCGTGCAACTGCGCGGGCATTACCAAAGCGGCCTCGCCGAAATCCAGTGCATGTACGCCCCCGAGTTCAACAGCCACTCCGAGAGCATCACACTCGAGATCAAATGAACGCGTGAACCCGCCTGGATCGGTGGTCCGGGGAGCGCACGCGGCTCGCGTGCTGTCTTGGGCGGCCCGCCCAAGACTCCGGTCTCCGACCCCGATCTGATCCCGGCGGGCCGCCGGAATCCACACGCGGGCCGCGTGTGCTCCCCGGACCAACTGCGTCTCTCAAACCCCCGCCACGGCCCTCCTCACCAGCGGCGCGACCTCCGTGCCGAGCAACTCGATCGCGCGCATCAGCTGCGCGTGCGTGAGCATGCGGTTATCCAGCAGGATCGTGATGCGCGAAATACCGCCCAAGGATTCGCTCTCGCGAATGATCTTTTCCGCAACAGCCTCCGCATCGCCCACCGCAAGCGCCCCGAGATGACTGCACTGCGCGTCAAATTGCGGACGCGTCGGCGCAGGCCACCCGCGCTCGCGACCGATTTTCCCAAACGCGTCGCGGTACGCGGGCCAGAACGTTTCCAGCGCCTGCTCCGTCGTATCCGCGAGGAATCCGATATTATGGATCCCCACAAAACACTTCTCCGCCGGATGCCCGGCTTTCTTCCACGTGTCGCGATACAGATCCACCAGCGGCCGAAAAGCCGACGGCTGTCCGCCGATGATCGCGACGATCAAGGGCAGCCCGAGCATCGCCGCGCGCACCACCGATTGCGGCGTGCCGCCCACCCCGATATAAACCGGCAACACCGCCTGCGCAGGCCGCGGATAAACGCCCTGCCCCGTCAACGGCGCCCGGTGTTTCCCCGACCACGTGACCTTCGTCTGCGTGCGAAGCGTGAGCAGCAGATCGAGTTTCTCCGCGGCGAGTTCGTCGTAGTCGTCAAGGTCGTAACCGAAAAGCGGGTACGACTCGATGAACGAACCGCGTCCCACGATGATCTCCGCGCGACCCTGCGAGATAAGATCGAGCGTGGCGAATTGTTGAAACACGCGCACCGGATCGTCGGAACTGAGCACCGTCACCGCGCTCGCGAGCTTGATCCGTTTGGTCCGGGCCGCCGCGGCGGCCAAGAGCACCGCGGGCGCCGACGCCACGTAATCGGAGCGGTGATGTTCGCCGATCCCGAACACATCGAGGCCGACCTGATCGGCCAGCGCGATCTGTTCGAGCAATTCCTGAACACGCGCCACATCGCCCACACTGCCGTCTTTCGACTGGTCGAGGGCTGTCGCGACAAAACTATCTACGCCGATTTCCATAAGCTGAAGCCGGGACAGAATCGGGTTTTCGCATTTAAGCCACCCGCCCGCGGAAAATTGCGGTGTCAGGCCGCCCGGTTAGCCAGCGCCGTCGAATAGGCGCGGAGCATCTGTTCGAGTTCCGCGAGCTTCACGGGCTTCGCGAGAAAATCATTCATCCCCGATTCGCGACAACGCGCTCGTTCTTCGGGATAAGCGGACGCGGTCAGCGCGATCACCGGCAGCGAGGAGGCGTTGCGCTCGGCGACAACGGCCGACGTCACCCAGGAACGGATACGCTGGGTCGTAGCCCAGCCATCGAGATTCGGCATGTGGCAATCCATCAAAACGACGTCGGGCGGCGCCTCGTTCCGCAGCGCCGCGATCGCAGCCTCGCCATCCTCCACCAACGTGAAAACACAGCCGAGCTGCGCGAGCTGACGGCTGAGGATCTTGCGATTGACCGCGTTGTCCTCGGCCACGAGCACGCGCAAACCAGCGCGCAAGTTCGGAGCCACGGGCGCGTTCGCCTTGATTGCCACCCCCGCTCCATGCCGGAGCGGCAGCGTGAAAAAGAAGACCGAGCCTTTGCCCGGCGTGCTCATCACTTCCAGCCGGCCGCCCATCAGCTCGACGAGACGGAAGCTGATGGCGAGACCCAGGCCGCTGCCTCCGAAGCGGCGCGTCGTGGACGAATCGGCCTGCGTGAAACGCTCAAAGATCCGCGCTGTCGCCGCTTTTTCCATACCGATGCCAGTGTCCCTCACTTCAAAGCGGACGCTGCTGCCGTCCGTCGTGGGGCCGGCCGGGACGACCGCGATTTCCACGCGACCTTTTGGAGGCGTGAATTTCACCGCGTTCGAGAGAAGATTGAGCAGCACCTGGCGGAGTCGATGGCTGTCGCCTTCAAAAGCCCGCGCGAGTTCGGGCGCGATCGTGGCAACGAGCTTCACGTCGCCGGTCAGCGCACGGTGCGACATCAAGGCAGCGGTATCGGCCACGGTGGCGGCGAGATCGAAAACATGTTTTTCCAGCGCGACCTGGCCCGCCTCGATCTTCGAGAAATCGAGAATGTCGCCGAGCAGGCGAAGCAAAAGATCCCCCGAGTCGGCGACGATCCGCACCTGTTCGCGCGTGTCCGGCGCAAGATCCGCGCGGCGCATGAGCAGATCCGAGGACGCGATGATGCCGTTGAGCGGCGTGCGGATTTCGTGGCTCATGTTCGCGAGAAATTCGCTCTTCGCGCGCGACGCATCGGTTGCCTGACGACTCGCGGCCGCCAACTCCTGCGTGCGTTCAGACACGAGCCGCTCCAGATTTTGATTCACCCGCTGCGATTCGCCGAGCGCGTCTTCGCTCCGCTGGTGCGCCATGGCGATGATGCGGGTCAGCGTGAGTCCTACGCAGAAAAGCAATCCCATCACCAGCAGGCCGTCGCGAAATAATGTATCGGCGGAAAACTGCACCACGGGATCGAGCGGCGTTCTGCGCAACACGAGCAGTTGGAAACCGACGTGCCCCGCGGCCATGATGAAAAACACGATCGTGGCGACCCGCCGCGACGCGAAAACGATCGCGAAAAGCAGGAAGACGAGATCGAACGCAAAGATCTGGATACCGACGCTGAGCGGCTCGACCGCCCGCACCGAAGCACCGATCACCAGCGCTATCGAGTGAATGGTCAGCACCATGATGAGCGCGAAACCGTTGCCCGCCGTTTCCAATTTGCCGCCAAAAACCTGCCGCAAACAGAGCAGCCCCGCGAAACCCACGATGACATTGGCCGCGATCCGGGGCGCGATCACCGGAGGCTCCAGGTAGAGGACCTTCGCGATGTTGAATACAATAAATACCAGGAGCAGCGACGTGATGGAGACGAGCAGCCGCGCCTTCTGGCCGACAAAAATCGGTCGATCCCGATAGGAATCATCCAGTCGGGTGAGAGCGGGAGCGAAGGGTCGTAACATCATGAGGCGCCGGCAGGACGCGGCGAAATCGAGTGTGATCGAAAGGACGTATCGGCACATATTCCCGCGACTCTCGTTCCTATCGTGAAAACGATGAAAAATTTTCTGGATGTCGCGACTCCCGTATCAGCCCGTTGACCTTTGGGCGGGCCGTCGTGTGCTGAAACGCCTGCCACCATGCCCGACTCCCATCATGCGCTGCTCACGCTGGCCCGGGCGCTTTCCTTCGGCCTGATTTTCATCGTTCTTTCGCGCAAGCTGCGGATGCCGACGCTGGTTTTTCTTCTGGGCGGCGGCATCCTCTGCGGGCCGCAGTTCCTCGGTATCCTCGATCCGGATTCGCTCGGCGACTTCCTCCCCGTGATCGTGTCGCTCGCCGTCGGCGTGATCCTGTTCGAGGGCGGGCTCACACTGGATATCAAGGGCTATTTCGGCGGCTCGCGCGTCATCAAGCGGATGCTCACGTTTGGCGTGCTGATCACGTGGCTCGGCTCGGCGTCCGCGGTGAAATTTTTCTTCGGTCTGGATTGGGGCATGGCGCTTTTATCCGCCAGTCTCGTGATCGTCACCGGACCGACGGTGATCGCGCCCTTGTTGAAACGCATCCGCATCCAGCCGCGCCTGCACCATATTTTGCAATGGGAAGGCGTGCTGATCGACGTCATCGGCGTATTCATCGCGCTGTTATGCTTCGAGTGGGTGACGGCGCAATCGGGTGCCGGCGGCCAGGCATTTTTGAATTTCGGAATGCGCGCGATCACCGGCCTCATCACGGGCGTCGCCGGCGGCTGGGCCATTTATCTCGCGCTTAAATGGCGCCTCGTGCCGGACAATCTGGTCAACGCATTCGCCCTCGCGATGGCCATTCTGCTGTTTGGCATCGCCGAAACGCTCCGCTCCGAAGCCGGCCTGCTCACCGTGACAATCGCGGGCCTAGTCGTCGGCTGGAAACGACCGGTCGATCTTCAACGAATCCGCGAATTCAAGGGCGAGATCACCGAACTGCTCATCGGGATGCTGTTCATGTTGCTGTCCGCGCGGCTCGATCTCGCGCGCTTCGGCGCCTTCGGTCTGGCCGGGGTGTTCGCGCTGGCGGTGGTTTTGCTGATCGTGCGCCCTCTCAGCATCATCGTCTGCACGTGGGGTTCATCGCTCAACTGGCGGGAACGCGTTTTCCTGAGCTGGGTCGCGCCGCGCGGCATCGTGGCCGGATCGATGGCCTCGCTTTTCTCTCTCGCGCTCGCGCGGCACGCGGGCGCCACGGAAGGCTTCGATGCCCGCTTCATCGAAACCTTCGCTTACAGTGTCATCGTCTCCACGGTGATACTACAGGGATTTTCGGCCGGCTGGCTCGCGTGGGCGCTTCGCCTTCTTCAGCCCGCGCCCACCGGCTGGCTCGTGCTCGGCTCGCACCGTTTCGCGCGGGCGCTCGCCGGCTTCGTCGGCCGGCACACGGGCACGCCCGCCATTTTGCTCGATCGTAATCAACGCGAAGCCGCGCAGGCCGCGCGCGACGGCCTCAGCGTACTCGTCGGCGACGCGCTCGATCCCGAACGCCTCCTCGCTCAACACGATCTCGTCCACGCCGGCCATTTGCTCGCGCTCACGGATAACTCCGACCTCAACGAACTCGCCTGTCACCGCTGGAGCGAACTCATCGCCCGCGATCATCTTTATCGTTGGAGCACCGATCACGCGAGCGCGCGGGAACGTCGCGCCGGCCAAGGCGATCCGATCTGGACCGAGTTGCCGCGCCCCAGCCTTGTTTCAGAAGAACTCGTTTCCAGCGAAAGCGCGACCGAGGAAATTACCGTGGAAACGCCCGCGCCGCTCCCGTTGCACAGCCTGCCGCTGCTGCTCGCGCGCGATGGCCGCGTGACGCCGGTGACCGCGGCCGGCTACGAGCCGCGCAAGGGCGATCACGTGCTCGTCATCCGGCGCACCGGCAGCTACCTCGCCGCCGCGTTATCGGCGGGCGCATTGATCGACGTCCCGGGCGACACGATGCAGGCGCCCTACACCGCGTTGTTGGAAGCGCTTCAAAAAAAACATCCCGCGCTCAACATTCCCGATCTTCAGGCCGAACTGAAAGCGCGCGCGGATTCCTTCCCTTTCGACATCGGCCACGGTGTATCCGTGCCGCACGCCTACGCTCCACAACTCACCGGCCGCGTCTGCCTCCTCGCGCGTGACCGCGAAACAAACTCGCTGACGTTTCTCGTGCTCAGCCCGCATTCCGACGCCGACGGCCACCTCGCGACGCTCGGGGAAATCGCCCGCGCCTGCTCCCAGGCCGAGCGCCGCCACCACTTGCTTCTAGCACGCAATCTCGCGGCGGTCATCGCCCACGCGAGCGAGTACGCGCACGCCTGAACGACATCCTTGCGTGAAGTCGATTCAGGCAGGGCGAGGCGCGCCCGCCGAGCCGCCCGCGTCGCCCGGTCGCTGTCAGAGCGTCACGCGCAGTCCGTCGTACGCGAATCTCACGTGCGGCGGCAGTGACGCTTCGCCCGTGGCGTGGTCGGTGAGATGCGTCAGATGCGTGAGGTAAGTTCGAGGCGCGCCGATCTCCTGCGCCACCGTCACCGCTTCTTCGATACTCATGTGCGACGGATGCGGCTCCGTCCGCAATCCGTCGAGCACCACGAGTGCCGAGCCTCGCGCCAGTTCCACGGCCTCGCGCGGCACGCGTTTGCAATCGGTGTAGTAAGTGAATTTTTTCCCGCTGCTTTTCTCCGTGAAGACGAGCCCGAGCGTATTCACGCCGCCATGCGGCAGCAGCGTCGATTCGATCGTGCCCTGCGGCAGCTCAACGCGCTCCGGCATTTGCTGAAGTTTAAACGCCGGATATCCCCGCACCACCGGCCGCTCCATGATCGTGTACGGATAAACCGCGAGCACCCGGCTCATCCCTTCATCGGTCGAATAAACAGTGAGCGCATTCCCGCCGAGCAGATCGCAGAACCGCCTCAAATCATCCATTCCCGTGATGTGGTCCGCGTGGCCGTGCGTGAGGATGAACAGATCGATCCAGTTGATCTTGTCGCGCAGACATTGGAGGCGGAATTCCGGCGACGCATCGACCTGGATATGCAGACCGTCCATCACGACGTGGATCGACGCGCGGTAGCGTTTGTTGCGCGGATCGTCCGAGGTGCACACCGCGCAATCGCAGGCGATCATGGGAACGCCTTGGGAAGTGCCGGTGCCTAGAAAAACGATTTCCATGAATGGGTTCGTGCGCAGTCGCCGGGCCTCGTCTCGCTCAGCCTTGGCGCTCTTTGAAAACAATATCGATGGCGAGGGCCGCCGCGAGCAACAGCGCATTACTCGCGCTGCTTTCCTTCACCTCGATGATGTACTGGTCGGAATTGGTGAACAGCTCCCGGCCGAGACCCGCCCACTTCTTCGTGACGATCCCCATCTCGCGCCCCGTGACGTCGAGCAGCCGGAAATTCCAGCCCTTCCAATCGCCCTTCACCTCCGCGAATTTCTGGTGGTCGTTGCTGAAAACATGAAACCCACCGCCGAACGAAAATAATTTCGAGCGCATGTAACCGATCGGCGTGCCCGCGCCGTCGAAGACCGAAACCTTCGACCGCAAAAACGTGAACCCGCGCGTCAGCACAAGCAGCGCCGGCTGACCTTCCGCCGACGCGATCTCGACCCGTGTTGGCAGCATCGCTTTCTTCACGAGCAACCGCAGGAACTTTTGAAACCCGCTGAGTTTCTCCTGCGCGATGCCGATTTTCTCCTTCGTCTCGGGATCGATCAGATCATAGACGCCGCTCAACTTGAGCAGACCGACATGTTCACGGACAAAAATCGTGCGACGATCGAGGAGGTGCATGGTTTGGAGCCGTGTTATGCACCGCCGCGCGGAAACGGGTCGAGCGGTTTGTGCGACCACGCGCCTGCGCCGAATCGCCGCGCCCTCCTCCGGTCGCGCCTCCAGTTTCTGTTTGCCCGTCCCTCCCCCGCGAGGCTTTGCTGGCCGCTCACTCCCTCTGAACATTCCCATGAAGAGCAGCCATCACTGTGCCCAACTCACGCCCTCCAACCTCGGCGAAATCGTCTCGCTCGTCGGCTGGGTGGACTCCATCCGCGACCACGGCGGCATCCTCTTCATCGATCTGCGCGATCGCAAAGGTCTCACGCAGGTTAAATTCGATCCGCAAATAAACCCCGCCCTCGCCGCGCAAGCCGCGCTCGTTAAGTCCGAGTCCGTCATCGGCGTGACCGGCAAAGTCGTCCTCCGCCCCGAAGGCACGGTGAACGAAAATCTTCCCACCGGCGGCATCGAGGTCGATGCGAGCGCGCTGACTGTATTCAACATTTCAGATACACCACCCTTCCCGCTCGACGATGTGGGCGGCGACAAGGTCAACGAAGACCTCCGCCTCACTTACCGTTACCTCGATCTGCGCCGCCCGAAGATGCGCAAAAATCTCCAAATCCGGCACAAGGCCACCAAGGCGATCCGCGACTATTTCGACTCGCAGGAATTCATCGAGGTCGAGACGCCCGCGCTCTTCAAATCCACGCCCGAAGGGGCCCGCGAGTACCTCGTGCCGTCCCGCATTCATCCCGGCCAGTTCTACGCGCTCTCGCAATCGCCCCAGCAGTTTAAGCAGATCCTCATGGTCGCCGGCGTGGAACGTTATTTCCAAATCGCCCGCTGCTTCCGCGACGAAGATCTCCGCGCGGACCGCCAGATGGAGTTCACCCAAGTGGACGTCGAGGCGTCGTTCATCGATCGCGAAGACGTGTATCGGATTTTTGAGGGAATGTTGACACGCGTGTGGAAGGAGGTCCTCGATGTGGACATCCCCACGCCGTTCCTCCGCCTGCCTTTCATCGATGCGATGAACCGCTTCGGCGTGGACAAGCCCGACATGCGCTTCGGCATGGAGCTCACCGATGTCTCGGAGATTTTCGCCGTCTCATCCTTTAAAGTTTTCCAATCCACCGTCGCGGGCGGCGGCGTCATCAAGGCGATCAACGCCAAAGGTCTCGCCGACATGACGCAGGGCGAAATCAAAGCGCTCGAAGACATCGCGAAATCCCTCGGCGCGAAAGGCCTCGCCTTCATCAAATCTGAAGGCGGCGAATGGAAATCGCCCATCGTGAAATTTTTCTCGGATGCCGAGAAAGCCGCGCTCACCGCGCAACTCGATATCAAGGACGGCGACATGGTTTTCTTCGCCGCCGCCGGCTGGGAAAAAGCCTGCGCCATCCTCGGCCGGGTCCGCCTCGAAGCCGCTCAGCTCCTCGTGAAACGCGGCAAGATGACCATCCGCCACGACGACTGGAAATTCCTGTGGGTCGTCGAATTCCCGCTGATGAGCTTCGACGAAGAAAACAACCGCTACGTCGCCACGCACCATCCGTTCACCTCGCCGGTTCCCGAAGACGAGCAGTACCTCGACAGCGATCCGAAGCGCGTCCGCGGCCAGCACTACGACGCCGTCCTCAACGGCATGGAACTCGGCGGCGGATCGATCCGTATCCATCAACCGGCTATCCAGAAAAAGATTTTCGAAGACGTCCTCAAGATTCCCGCCGACGTCGTTGAGAACCGTTTCGGGTACATGCTCAAAGCCTTCACGTACGGCGCGCCACCGCACGGCGGCATCGCGTTCGGCCTCGATCGCGTCGTCGCGCTGCTCTGCGGCACGACGAGCATCCGCGACGTCATCGCCTTCCCGAAGACACAAAAAGGCCAGGACCTCATGGCCCAAAGCCCGACGCCCGTCACCGCGAAGCAGCTCAAGGAACTGCACATCCAGACGGTGATCCCGCAAGAGCAGTGAAGCTGCTGCGTCCGACATGGAGTGCGGCGCCTCGGCGCCGCCTTTCAAGGCGAGCCTCGGCTCGCCTTTTTTGTCGGCCAGGACCGGCCCATGTTTTCAGCTGCAAATCAGTCCTTGGCTGCGCCCGCTCCATCTCTTCGCACATTCGCGGCGCATAAAGTCATCGGCTAAGATTCCGCGCCAGAGTTCCTACGCGCCTCAGTCCGTCAAATGCGGCCGGTACTCAGTGAACAGATGCTGCTTCAGCAGCACGGGATCGAGCCGCTCCGGCCGGGTAGTCGCGACAATCACAGTGCCAGGATAACCCTCTATCTGCTGGCGAAAATAGGCCGTATCCAAATTCGCATAACGATCGTGCGCGTCTTGCACGCCGGAACGTTTGCCGAAGAGCGCATCCGCCTCGTCGAAAAACAAAATCGCGCCAGTCTGCTGGGCAGTATCCAGCAGCGCCTGGAGCTTCTTCTCGGTTTCCCGAATGTACTTCGACACCACCTGACGAAAATCGACCGGTTGAAGTTCCCGCGACGATGCAGCGGCGATCTGACGGGCTTGCGCGAGCGCGTCTTCGCGAGAGGTCGCGTTCACCGCAATACGGCGCGGATGCGCTGCGCCGGCGGTAACCAACGGCTGATTCGCGTCGGACGTGGCGACAGGCCGGAGGGACGATGCCGCCGCGTTTCCAGACGTTTGTCCGGCTGAACGCACGGTCTCGATATGAACGTGAGAGGAGGAGCGAAGAGGTTTTTTCATGGCTAAGAACTCCGCGGTCAGACCTCGACTCGCTGGCTTGGTGCTCTCGGAAAAACGGTCCGCGCGCGGGAGAGTTCGCCGATAAAATTCCAACGCAGACGAAGCGCCGTCGCCGCGACGCGCGCTGCATGTCCGCTATTTCCCCAGTCCACGAAGGCGTTACCTTTCCGGGCCTCGCTTGCCGAACCGCGCATACCACGCACGTTGCGCCGCTATGAATCTCTTGCGCGCTCCTTTTCTCACGGTGCCTCTCGCTGCGGCGCTGCTTTTTGGCGGTTGCTCCAGCGCCTACTATGGCGCGATGGAAAAATTTGGCGTGGCCAAACGCGACATCCTCGTCGATCGCGTCGGCGAGGCGCGTAAATCGCAGCAGGAAGCGAAGGAGCAATTCGCCAGCGCGTTGGAAAAATTCATCTCCGTCACGAAGATCGACGGCGGAGATCTCAAAACCAAATACGACCAGCTTAACGCCGACTTTAAACGCAGTGAAACCCGCGCCACCGAAGTGCGCGATCGCATCGCATCCATCGCCGACGTCTCCGACGCATTGTTTTCAGAATGGAAGAAGGAGCTCAACGAATACTCCGACCGCAGCCTCCGCGACCAAAGCCAGCATCAACTCGATGAAACCAAACGCCGGTACAATGATTTGATGCGCACCATGCGTGCCGCCGCTGACAGCATGGATCCGATCCTCGGCAAATTTCGCGACCAAGTCCTCTTCCTTAAACACAACTTGAACGCCCACGCCATCGCCGGCCTCACATCTACCGCGACCAACCTTCAGGACGATGTCTCCCGTCTGATCGCCGATATGGAAAAATCCATTCGCGAAGCCGACGAGTTCATCCGGTCGATGAAGACGAGCTGAGATCGGGAGTGCGCGAAGACACAGCGGCCCCGATTCCCGTGGGCATCGCTTCGACGTTCATTCGCGTTTCATTGCGTCCATTCGCGGTTCACCGATTTTCCGCGTCCAAACCGCCCCTTGACTCGCGCCGCCCGCGTGTCGTTACCTGACGTCGTTACATGCGACACTTCGCCCAGGCGCTTCGACTTACCTAGACGCACGATCCGAGAGGGCCGTGATGGCTGATCCGTGCGTCCGTTAGATTACCCTGAGCTCGCCTGCCGCCACGATTGCGGCCTGAGGCGTTTTTATCGTTGGTCCGTTCACGCATCGTTAATTTTATCTCCGTTTCGTCATGCAACCCTCTCCCGTAACCAAGTACCGGCCTTTCCCGCCGGTGGACTTGCCCAACCGCCAGTGGCCCAGCCGCACGCTCACGCGCGCCCCGATCTGGTGCAGCGTCGATCTCCGCGATGGCAACCAGGCCCTCGCCCAACCCATGAGCGTCGAGGAGAAACTCGAGTACTTCGACCTCTTGGTGAAAATCGGCTTCAAGGAAATCGAAGTCGGTTTCCCCTCCGCCTCACAGATCGAATTCGATTTCTGCCGCCGCCTGATCGACGAAAACCGCATCCCGGCCGACGTCTCCATCCAGATCCTCTGCCAGTGTCGCGAAGATTTGATTACACGTTCGCTCGAGGCTTTGCGCGGCGCGAAGAGCATCGTCTTCCACCTCTACAACTCCACGTCGCCGAAGCAGCGCGAGTATGTGTTCAACGCTTCGCGCGACGACATCGTCCGCATCGCGACGCACGCCGTCGGCTTCTTGAAAGAAAAGATGCAGCCGCTCGTCGCCGACGGCACGCGCGTGCGCCTCGAGTATTCGCCCGAAAGTTTCACGAGCACCGAACTGGATTTCGCCTTGGAGATTTGCGAGCGCGTCAGCGACGTCTGGCAGCCTACGCCGGAAAACAAAATCATCCTCAATCTCCCCGCCACCGTTGAGTACGGCACGCCCAATGTTCACGCCGACCAGATCGAGTGGATGTGCGCGCACCTCACGCGTCGCGGCAGCACGATCGTTTCCCTCCACACACACAACGACCGCGGCACCGGCGTCGCCGCGACCGAGCTCGCCATGCTGGCCGGAGCCGAGCGCGTCGAAGGCACGCTCTTCGGCGTCGGCGAACGTACTGGAAATCTGGATATCGTCACCACCGCGCTGAATCTCTACACCTATGGGATCGAGACCGGGCTGGACTTCGGCGACTTGAACCACGTGCGCGACGTCTACGAACGTTGCACGCGCATGGAAGTCCCCGCGCGCCAGCCCTACGCCGGCGAGCTGGCCTTCACCGCCTTCAGCGGCTCGCACCAGGACGCCATTAAAAAATCCTGGGCGCACCAAAAGCCCGATCGCCCGTGGGACGTGCTCTACATTCCCATCGATCCAGCCGACGTCGGCCGCAGCTACAAGGCGATCATCCGCATCAACTCGCAGTCCGGCAAAGGCGGCGTCGCATACATCCTGGAAAACGACTACGGCTTCCAGTTGCCCAAGCTCATGCACAAGGAGATGGGCCGCGTCGTGAACGACCTCGCCGATGCCAAAGGCACCGAGCTCACCACCGAAGACATCCACGCGTCGTTTCTCCGTGAATACATCGACCGTCGCGAACCCGTCACCCTCGAGCACTTCAAAACCACCGAGCGCGACAGCTCCGTGACGTGCGAAGCTTCGATAACCCTCAACGGAAAACGCCATGCGCTCACTGCGACCGGCAACGGCCCGATCGACGCCTTCGTGCGCGCCATCGGCACGACGACGCTCCCGAAGTTCGAGGTGTTGAGCTACTCCGAACACTCACTCGGCAAAGGCGCGGAGGCGCGCGCGGTCTCGTATATCCAGATCAAGACCGACCGCGGCCAGACGCTCTTCGGCGCCGGCATCGATACCAACATCGAACTCGCCTCGATCAAAGCCATCGTCAGCGCTCTCAACCGCGCGATGGCGAAGTAAACGCATAATTCCGACATGGACTGCGGTGCCTCGGCACCGCCTTTCAGGGCGAGCCTCGGCTCGCCCTTTTTATTTTCACAGAAGGAAACAAAGATAACGAAGATACTCTCGAACTCCTGCCGCTCTTCGTTCCCTTCGTTATCTTCTGTAGAAGTCCGAATCTCCGATCATCACTCCTGCCGCCATCGCCGCTTTTCTTTTGTACTGTCCGCCAATCCCACTTTTGCCCCGCAACGACTGGCCTCCTCCGCTTCTGTTAACCATGCGACTCCCCTTCGCCCCGCTGCTCATCACACTTTTCACCTGCTTGCTGCCTGCTGCCCGCGCCGCAGAGAAAATCGACCGCCACGCGCTCGTCACGCGCCACAACCCCGTACTCACCGCCTTCAACCCCGACGCGCCGCTCACCGTCGGCAACGGCGGCTTCGCCTTCGGCTGCGACATCACCGGCCTGCAAACCTTCGCCGACGAATGCCAGCGCAACGGCATCCCCATCGAGACCCAATCCCGCTGGTGCTGGGTGACCGACGAAAATCCACACCACTACACGCTCGCCGACGCCTCCAAAGAATTCACCAAAGCCGACGGCACCGTCATCTCGCTTCCCACGAAACAAAGTTCTCCCGCCGGCGACTGGCTCCGCAAAAATCCCCGCAGCCAGCCCCTCGGCCAGATCTCCCTCGAATGGGACAAACCCGACGGCTCCGCCTTCGTCCCCGCAGACATCCAGGAGCCGCACCAAACGCTCGATCTCTGGACCGGCATCATCACGAGCCGCTTCAAACTCAATGGCACGCCCGTCGAAGTCATCACCGCCTGTGCCCCCGATTCGGATACACTCGCGATCCGCGTGACCTCCGACCTCGTCAACCAAGGCAAACTCCGCGTCCGCCTCGCCTTCCCCCGCGGTCACAACCTAGACGTGAAAAACACGCCGAACTTAGACTGGAGCCATCCGGAATCGCACTCATCGAAACTCATCAGCAACGAGGTCATCCAGCGGCACGTCCTAGACGAGCGGTACTTCGTCTCATCCGATCATGCGTTCGTTAAAAAGGCCGCGCACACCTTCGTCATTGAGCCCAAGAGCAATGAAACCTCGCTCGCATTCGTCATCGATTTCAATTCCTCCAACCCCGCCCTGACCGCTTCTTCGCGACTCTTATTCGACGCCACTCATCTCCTCGAAACGTCCACCGCTCGCTGGAAAAACTTCTGGACCGAAACCGCCGCCGTCGACTTCTCCGGCAGCACCAATCCGCTCGCTCAGAAAATCGAAGAACGCATCATCCTCTCGCGTTACCTGATGGCCGTGCAGATGGCCGGCGACGTTCCGCCACAAGAATCCGGCCTCACCTGCAACACGTGGTACGGCAAGCACCACTCCGAGATGATCTACTGGCACGCCGCGCACTTCGCGCTCTGGGGCAGCGACGCGCTCCTGGCCAAAAATCTCGCCTGGTTCCAATCCCAGCTCCCCGCCGCCCGTGAACTCGCCAAAGAGCGCGGCCTTCGCGGCGCCCGCTGGGCCAAGATGACCGGCCCCGTCATGCGCGAAAGCCCCGGCGGCAACCCGCTCATCATCTGGAACCAGCCGCACATGATTTATCTCAGCGAACTGCTGTATCGAAATTCCCCCGACGCCGCCACGCTTGCCCGGTACCGCGACCTTGTCCTCGAAACCGCCGAATGCGTCGCCTCGATGGTCCACTGGAACGCCGCCAAAAAACAATACGATCTCGGGCCACCTCTCTGGATCGCGCAGGAAATCTACGATCAAGCAACCAGCCAGAATCCTTCCTACGAACTCGCCTATTGGCGCTGGTCCCTCGAAACCGCGCAGCAATGGCGCGTCCGCCTCGGCCTGCCTCGCGACGAAAAATGGGATCACATCATCGCCCACCTCGCGCCCATCCCGCAGAAGGACGGCAAATACGTCGCCCTCGGTTCCGATCCCGATACGTGGGACAACATCGACAGCCGCCACGATCACCCGACGATGCTCGCGCCCCTCGGCATTCTCCCCGGCGGCCCGGACGTTGATCGCGCCACGATGCAACGCACCTTGGACGCGGTTCTAAAAGACTGGGATTGGGAAACAAAAATCTGGGGCTGGGATTACCCGATGATCGC
>Ga0164241_10003520_pt1 | contig 15705 bp, 10 predicted proteins | sample OricomyardsoilBY_FD_108780 | JGI IMG/M metagenome (GOLD analysis project Ga0164241, IMG submission 108780) | Backyard soil microbial communities from Emeryville, California, USA - Original compost - Back yard soil (BY) | ecosystem: Environmental > Terrestrial > Soil > Unclassified | place: USA... | reverse complement strand
CTCCGTGACGCAGTCCGGGCCGCGGTTCGACACATACAGCCGGTCGCCGGCCAGTTCCAGGTGGGCCACGTAGTTCGGACCCTCCTCGTACGGGGTCAGGGTGGCCGAGGTGACGTCGACCGGCGTGAACGTGCCGGCTGGGCCCTCGCGGACGGTGACCAGGGTGGCGTTCAGCTCGCCCGCGACGTACGCCAGGTCGGTGCCGGGGCGGCGGAGCAGCTGGCGCGGGCCCGTGCCGGGCGGCATCGTCGACACCGATAGGGGCGAGAGCGTGCCGGACGGGGACAGAAGGTACGTGCGGATCTCGTCGGTGCCCAGGTCCACGGCCGACATCAGGGTCCCTTGTGGACTCTCCAGCGGCACGGCCATGTGCACGTGCGCGCCCTCCTGACGGTCCGGGTCCGGGCCCGAACCCTCGTGCACGACGAGGTCCGTCCGGCCTGTGATGCGGCCCTCGGGGGACAGCGCGAACACCGCCAGGCTGCCGCTGATGTAGTTGGCGCACAGCAGGAAGTCACCCGTCAGTGCGAGATGGCACGGGGAGTGACCGCCGCTGGGCACCGTGTCGACCACCACGAAGCTCGCCAGGTCGATGGTGGCGACGGCGCCGGACTCCGACTCCACGGCCGCGTACAGGACCGGGAGCGCCGGGTGCCGGGTCAGCCAGGAGGGTGAGGTTAACGGCAGCTCGGCCACCCGGGTCAGCGTCCCGGACTCCTCGCGCACCGCCGTCACGCCGGTGCCCTTGCCGCCCGACTCGGCCGTGTAGCACCCGATGTACAGCATGCGACAACTGTACTGAGCAGGGGTTGACGTGGCCTGAAGCGGCTTCGAGACTGTTGCGTATTGCTCTGCCAGTTGTGCAGGAGGAAACGCATGTCGCCGAAGGTCGTCATCATCGGGGCCGGAATCGTCGGATGCGCGGTCGCCGACGAGCTGACGGAGCGCGGGTGGGCCGATGTCACCGTGCTCGAGCAGGGGGCCCTGTTCGCCACCGGTGGGTCCAGCTCGCACGCGCCGGGGCTCGTCTTCCAGACCAACCCCTCCAAGACCATGACCGAGTTCGCCCGCTACACCGTCGACAAGTACGTCGCGCTCGGCGTGTTCGACCAGGTCGGCGGGCTCGAGGTGGCGACCACCCCAGCCCGCTGGGCCGACCTGCACCGCAAGCACGGCTGGGCCGCCTCCTGGGGCATCGAGGCCCACCTGCGCACCCCCGAGGAGTGCGCCGCGCTGCACCCGCTGCTCGACTCCGACAAGATCCTCGGCGGCTACCACACCCCGACCGACGGGCTGGCACGCGCGGTCGCCGCGGGCGAGGCACAGGCCCGCCGCGCCATCGAGCGCGGCGCGCGGTTCCTCGAACACCAGGAGGTCGTCGACATCCGCACCGATGGCGGGCGAGTCAGCGGCGTCGTCACCACGAGCGACACCTTCGACGCGGACGTCGTCGTCTGCTGCGCCGGGTTCTGGGGGCCCAAGGTGGGCAGGCTGGCCGGGCAGACGATCCCGCTGCAGCCGCTCGCCCACCAGTACGCCACCACCACGCCGCTGCCCGCGCTCGCCGGCGCCACCGCGGACGCGACCGCGCCGATCCTGCGCCACCAGGACGCCGACCTGTACTTCCGCGAGATCGGCGACCGGGTCGGCATCGGCTCCTACGCGCACCGGCCGATGCCGGTCGACGAGTTCGTCAGCCACGCCGACGCGGCGGTGATGCCGTCGATGCTGGCGTTCACCGAGGAGGACTTCGCGCCGTCGTGGCGGGACGCGGTCGACCTGCTGCCCGCGCTCGGCGAGTCCAAAGTGGAGGAGGCGTTCAACGGCATCTTCTCCTTCACCACGGACGGCTTCCCGCTGATCGGCGAGTCCCGGGAGACGCCGGGTTTCTGGGTCTGCGAGGCCGTGTGGGTCACCCACTCCGCCGGCGTCGCCCGCGCGTTCGCGGAGTCCCTTGTGGACGGACGGGCGAGCATCGACGTGCACGAGTGCGACCTGCACCGGTTCGAGGAGATCCAGCTCTCGCCCGCGTTCGTCGCGCGGCGGGGCGCGCAGAACTTCATCGAGGTCTACGACGTCGTGCACCCGCTGCAGCCGATGGAGGACCCGCGGCCGCTGCGCGTCAGCCCCTTCCACGCCCGGCAGCGGGAGCTGGGCGCGTTCTTCCTCGAGGCCGCGGGGTGGGAGCGTCCGCACTGGTTCGAGACCAACCCTGCGGGCGAGGCCCCCGAGCGCGACGAGTGGGCCGGCCGGTACTGGTCGCCGATCGCCGCCGCCGAGTCGCGCGCCACCCGCGAGCGGGTCGCGCTCTACGACATGACCCCGCTCAAGCGGCTCGAGGTCGAAGGCCCCGGCGCGCTGGAGTTCCTGCAGCGGATGACCACGAACAACCTCGCCAAGAAGGTCGGCGCGGTGACCTACACGCTGCTGCTCGACCACGCGGGCGGCATCCGCAGCGACCTGACCGTCGCGCGCCTGGGCGACCAGCGGTTCCAGATCGGCGCGAACGGCAACCTCGACCTCGACTGGCTGCTGCGCCACGCCCCGGACGGCGTGTCGGTGCGCGACATCACCGGCGGCACGTGCTGTGTCGGCGTGTGGGGGCCGCTGGCCCGTGACCTCGTGCAACCGTTGTCCCGCCAGGACTTCGGGCACAAGGCGCTCGGCTACTTCCGCGCGATGCCGGCCTACATCGGGCACGTGCCGGTCACCGCGATGCGGGTGTCCTATGTGGGCGAACTCGGCTGGGAGCTCTACGCGAGCGCCGAGCACGGGCTCAAGCTGTGGGACACGCTGTGGGAGGCCGGCCAGGAGCACGGCGTCGTGGCCGGCGGCCGCGCGGCGTTCAACAGCCTGCGGCTGGAGAAGGGCTACCGGCTGTGGGGCGTGGACATGACCACCGAGCACGACCCGTTCGAGGCGGGCGTCGGGTTCGCCGTGCGGATGGACAAGGGCGACTTCGTCGGCCGGGACGCGCTGGCCGCGCGCGGGGAGCCCACGCGGAAGCTGACCTGCCTGACGATGGACCGCGTGGTGTTGGGCAAGGAACCGGTGTTCGTCGACGGCCGGTGGGCCGGGTATGTGACGAGTGCGGCGTACGGCCACACGATCGGGAAGGCGATCGCGTACGCGTGGCTCCCGGCCGAGCTGGCGCCGGGCACGGCGGTGGAGGTCGAGTACTTCGGCGAGCGCGTACCCGCGGCGGTGGCCGAGGAGCCGTTGGTCGACCCGGAGATGACGCGGATCCGGTGCTAGTCGGACCAGTTGCCGGAGCCGCCGATCCGCTCGACCGCGACGCGCATGACGAAGCCGGGCGGCGGGTCGGGCATCGGCGGGAACGACGTGCCCGGCCCGACGTAGGTCTGCGCGAGCTCGTGCAGCAGCTCGGGCGCGCCGCCCTCGGTGACCCGGGCGGTGCCGTGCACCACCAGGTAGTCGCGCATGCCGATCGGGTTCGCCGTGCCCGCCTCGAAGGAGATCACCACGCGCGGGTCGCGGCGGACGTTGCGCAGCTTCTGCTGGGTCGCCATGAGGTGCCCGGAGACGAGCTCGTCGCCGTCGAGGCCCATCCAGACGATCGCGACCTGCGGCGTGCCGTCCGCGTTGAGCGTGACGAGGTGGGCCAGCGCGCCGGAACCCACGAGGTCCCGGGCCGCCTTGTTCAGCCGTGGCATGCGGAAAACCCTAGCCGGAAAACGCCGGATTGCTGCCATGCTGAGGCCATGGACTACCGCCCGGCCATGCCCGACGACGAGGAGCGACGGATCCGCGAGTGGCACGACGCCGCCTACGAGTCCATTCGGGACGGTGAGGGCGCCGGCGTCATGGAGGTCCTCGGCCTCACGCTCGAGATACCGCCGCAGGTCATCCCGCCCCCGCGGATGTCGCTGGGCCCCGCGGTGGTCGACGAGGTGCGGGATGGTGACCGCGTGCTCGACATGGGCACCGGGTCCGGCATCAATGCGATCCTCGCCGCGGCGAGGTCGACGGACGTCCTGGCCGTGGACATCAACCCGCACGCCGTCGCCGCGGCGGCCGCCAACGCGGCCCGCAACGGGGTGGCGGACCGGATCACCGTCCGCGAGTCCGACGTGTTCTCCGCGGTCGACGGGACATTCGACCTGATCATCTTCGACCCGCCGTTCCGCTGGTTCGCCCCGCGCGACCATCTCGAGATGAGCATGGCCGACGAGAACTACCAGGCGCTGACGAGGTTCCTGGAGCAGGCGGCCGGATACCTCGCGCCGGGCGGCCGGATCCTGATGCTCTTCGGCACGTCCGGCGACCTCGACTACCTGTACCGCACCGCGTCGGCGAACGGATTCGCCCGCGAGACCGTGTCGAGCCGCGACCTGACCCGCGACGACCAGACGGTCACCTATGTCTCGTTCCGGCTGACCCGCGCCTAGGCCGTTCGCTCCGGGAGGGGGAGCGGGATCGCGGGCAGGCCGTCGATGCTGGTGGCGTTGTGGGGCTTGCGTCCGCAGTACGCGGCGAACTCCGGGTCGGACTTGCGGCCGAAGTGCTCGGCGTGCTGCGTGCGCTCCTCGCGGTAGTCCATGAACGGCACGGCGAACCCGCAGCTGTCGCTCACCATGACCGCGTGGACGAGGACGATCGCACGGGCGCCCGGGCCGTCGGCGGCGGCGAAGTGGTCGATCAGCTCGGGCCAGCGGGTGTCGTCGCGGAAGATCGGTTCGCCGTGGCCGTGGATGCGCAGCACCTTCGGTGGCCCGGTGAACGCGCACCACATCAGGGTGATCCGGCCGTTCTCCCGCAGGTGCGCGACGGTCTCGGCGTGGCTGCCGCCGAAGTCCAGGTACGCGAGCGTCAGGTCGTCGAGGACGGCGAGCGTGCCGTCGCGCCCCTTCGGTGAGAGGTTGACGTGCCCGTCGCCGGCCAGCGGCGCGGACGCCACGAAGAACACCTTCTGCTCCTCGATGAACGCCCGCAGCCGCGGCTCGATCCGCTCATACACCTTGCCCATGGTTCGCTCCGCTCACGCCCCCACAAGACCGAACCTACGCCGTGAGCTGGGCCGACAGCCCCCACAGGCGCTCTGCCGAGACGAGGTTCACGGCGTAGTCACGCACGCCCCAGCCCTTCTCGGCGGTGTTGTTCGGCCGGGCGACGTCGCAGTCCTCCAGGTACAGACCGCCGAGGCCGGCCAGCTTCGGCGAGGTCGCCGCCCAGACCTGGGTCGCGGCGCCCTGCTGCGGGGTCTTGAACGTCGGGTCGATTCCGTTGCCCTCCTCGTCGACCCACCCGGCGGCCACCATGTCCCGGCGCTCCATGTGGCGCTGCAGCGGCGTGAGGATCTTCCCCGGGTGCACGGCGAACGCGGCCACGCCCTGCGCGTGCAGTTGCACCGCGAATAGGACGTTGGCGGTCTTGGACTGGCCGTACGCGAGCGACCGGTCGTACCCGCGTTCGAAGTGCAGGTCGTCCCAGCGGATGTCGCTGTGCTGGTGACCGGCCGAGGACACCGCCACCACCCGCACGTCGTCCGCGAACGCCGGGCGCAGCGCCTCGACGAACGCGAAGTGGCCGAGGTGGTTCGCGGCGAACTGCAGCTCCCAGCCCGGGCCGACGCGGGTCTCCGGGCAGGCCATCACACCCGCCGAGTTGATCATGATGTCGATCCGGCGGCCGGTCGCCAGGAAACGGCCGGCGAACGCGCGGACGCTCGCCAGGTCGGCCAGGTCCAGCTCCTCCACCTCCGCGACGTCCGCGATCGTTGCGCGGGCGACCTCGACCCGCCGGGCCGGGACCACGACGTGCGCCCCGGCCATGGCGAGCGCGCGGGTGGTCTCGGCGCCGATGCCCGAGTAGCCGCCGGTGACGACGGCGAGCCTGCCGGTCAGGTCGACGCCGGCCAGCACCTCATCGGCGGTGCTCGCCCAGCCGAAGCCGGAGCCGATCGGGGCGGTCACGGCAGGTCCAGCCCCGTCAGCTCGGCCGACAGGGTCCAGAGGCGCTCGGCCTGCGCCGGGTCGATGGCGTGCTCGCGCACACCGGGGCGCATGCCCTCGCCCGTGGCGATCTCGGCCACGTCGCAGTCCTCCAGGTACACGCCGCCCAGGTCGTCCAGCTGCGGGGACGTCGCCGCCCAGGTCTGGGTCGCGGCGCCCTGCTGCGGGGTCTTGAACATCGACGGATCGACCATCGTGCCGTCTTCGTGGATCCAGCCGCGCTCGACCATCTCCGCGGTGGTCAGGTGCCGCTGCAGCGGGGTCATGATGCCACCCGGGTGCAGCGCGAACACCCGCACGCCGTGGTCGCGGCCGACCTTGTCGAGGTGCACGGCGAACAGCACGTTGGCCGACTTCGCCTGGCCGTAGGCCGCCCACTTGTCATAGCCGCCGCGCGCGAACATCACGTCGTCCCAGCGGATGCCCGAGCGCTGGTGCCCGGCCGAGGACACCGACACCACACGGGCGCCGCCGCCGGTCACCAGCCGCGGCCACAGGCGGGTCACCAGGGCGAAGTGGCCGAGGTGGTTGGTCGCGAACTGTGCCTCCCAGCCCGGGCCGACCCGGGTCTCCGGGCACGCCATGATGCCCGCGCTGTCGATCATGATGTCGATGTCGCGGCCGGTCGCCAGGAACCGCTCGGCGAAGGCCCGCACGCTGTCCAGGTTGCCGAGGTCGAGCTCGTCGACCTCGGCGATGTCCCCGATCTCGGCGCGGGCCTGCTCGACCCGCCGGGCCGGGACCACCACGTGCGCACCCGCGCCGACGAGCGCGCGAGTGGTCTCGGCGCCGATGCCCGAGTAGCCCCCGGTGACGATCGCGAGCTTCCCCGTCAGGTCGACGCCCGCCAGGACCTCGTCGGCTGTGCTCGTCGCACCGAATCCGGAACCGATCTTGTGCTGTGGAGTCATGCACCCGACGTTATGAGCTGGTGTGCGCTCCAGGTCAAATTCTCACTTCGGGCGGTACCCCGCCTTCCGCAGCGCGTCGGCCATCGCGCCGCCGCCACCCGAGTCCTGCCGCTGCCCGCGCCGCTGCTGCCCGCCACCACGCTGCTGGCCACCACGCGGCTGCTGACCACGCTGGCCGCGCTGGTCGCCGCCGCGCTGACCGCCGCCGCGGGGCGGGGAGGTCTCCTCCTCCAGCCGCAGCGTCAGCGAGATCCGCTTGCGCGGGATGTCCACCTCGAGAACCTTCGCGCGCACGATGTCGCCGGACTTCACGACCTCACGCGGGTCCTTCACGAAGTTGCGGGACAGCTGCGAGACGTGGGCGAGCCCGTCGCAGTGCACGCCGATGTCGATGAACGCGCCGAAGGCGGCCACGTTGGTGACCACTCCTTCGAGGACCATGCCCACCTTCAGGTCATTCAGCGTGTGCACGGCGTCGTTGAACGTGGCGGTCTTGAACGCCGGACGCGGGTCACGGCCCGGCTTGTCCAGCTCTGCGAGGATGTCGGTGACGGTCGGCAGGCCGAACGTCTCGTCCACGAAGTCCTTCGGGGACAACGACTTCAGCACCTTCGTGTTGCCGATCAGCTCGCCGAGCCCACCGCCGGTCGCCGTGACGATCCGGCGCACCACCGGGTAGGCCTCCGGGTGCACCGACGACGCGTCGAGCGGGTCGTCGCCGGCCGGGATGCGCAGGAAGCCCGCGCACTGCTCGAAGGCCTTGGGGCCGAGCTTCGACACGCTCTTCAGCGCGGTCCGCGAGCGGAACGGGCCGTTGGCGTCGCGGTGCGCCACGATGTTCGCGGCGAGCGCCGAGCCGATGCCCGACACGCGGGTCAGCAGCGGCACCGACGCCGTGTTGAGGTCGACGCCCACGCCGTTCACGCAGTCCTCGACGACCGCGTCGAGCGAGCGGGACAGCTTCACCTCGGAGATGTCGTGCTGGTACTGCCCGACGCCGATGGACTTGGGGTCGATCTTCACCAGCTCGGCGAGCGGGTCCTGCAGCCGCCGCGCGATCGACACCGCGCCACGCAGCGACACGTCGAGCTCGGGCAGCTCCTGCGACGCGTACGCCGACGCCGAGTACACCGACGCGCCCGCCTCGGACACCATCACCTTGGTCAGCTTCAGATCCGGCGCCTTGCCCAGCAGCTCGGCGGCGAGTTTGTCGGTCTCCCGCGACGCGGTGCCGTTGCCGATCGCGATCAGGTCCACGTTGTAGACCTTGGCGAGCTGGTGCAGCTTCACCAGCGACTCGTCCCAGCGCTTCGCGGGCGCGTGCGGGTAGATCGTGTCGGTGGCGACGACCTTGCCGGTGTCGTCCACGATCGCCACCTTGACACCGGTGCGCAGGCCCGGGTCCAGGCCCATCGTGGCGCGGGTGCCGGCCGGGGCGGCGAGCAGCAGGTCACGCAGGTTGGCCGCGAACACGCGGACCGCCTCGTCCTCGGCGGCGGCCCGCAGCCGGGTGCGCAGGTCGATGCCGAGGTGCACGAGGATGCGGGTGCGCCAGGCCCAGCGAACCGTGTCGGCGAGCCACTTGTCGGCCGCGCGGCCCTGGTCGTCGATGCCGAAGCGCGACGCGATCGACGCCTCGTAGTCCGACGGGCCGGGCGGCTGCTCGTCGGAGTCGTGCGCATCGAGGGTCAGCTCGAGCATCTCCTCCTTCTCGCCGCGGAACATGGCGAGGATGCGGTGGCTGGGGAGCTTCGCGAACGGCTCGGAGAAGTCGAAGTAGTCGGCGAACTTCGCGCCCGCCTCCTGCTTGCCGTCGCGGACCTTCGCGACGAGCCTGCCGCGGCCCCACATCCGCTCGCGCAGGGTGCCGATGAGGTCGGCGTCCTCACCGAAGCGCTCGACCAGGATGGACCGGGCGCCGTCGAGCGCGGCCTGTGCGTCGGCCACGCCCTTCTCGGCATCGACGAACACCGCGGCCGCGGCCTGCGGGTCGGTGTTCGGGTCGCCGAGCAGGCCGTCGGCGAGCGGCTCGAGGCCGGCCTCGCGGGCGATCTGGGCCTTGGTGCGCCGCTTCGGCTTGTACGGCAGGTAGATGTCCTCGAGGCGGGCCTTCGAGTCGGCCGCGACGATCTGCTTGGTCAGCTCGTCGGTGAGCTTGCCCTGCGACTTGATCGAGTCGAGCACCGCCGCGCGGCGCTCCTCCAGCTCGCGCAGGTACCGCAGGCGCTCCTCGAGCGTGCGCAGCTGTGCGTCGTCTAGCGCGCCGGTGACCTCCTTGCGGTACCGGGCGATGAACGGGACGGTCGACCCGCCGTCGAGCAGGTCCACCGCGGAGCGCACCTGACGTTCGGCGACGCCGATCTCCTCGGCGATGCGGACGAACACGGACGGAGGGGTGGCGATCGCTGTCACGGCAAGCATTCTGCCGCGAGCCACCGACAGTGCCGCGCGCCGGTGAGGGTTTCATCGGGGTTACCGGCGGGTAGCCGAGCTGCCGGGAGGCGAAACGCCATGACCGAGCAGCCGAAGGTGACCGAAGAACAGGCACGAGCGGTCGCGGAGGAGGCGCGCGAGAGCGGCTGGGACAAGCCGTCGTTCGGCAAGGAGCTGTTCCTCGGCCGCTTCCGGCTCGACCTCATCCACCCGCACCCGACCCCGGACGCCGAGACCGACGCACGGGCGCAGGAGTTCCTCACCGAGCTGCGCAAGTACTGCGCGGGCCTTGACGGCGCGCTCATCGAGCGCGATGCCCGCATCCCCGACGAGTGGGTCGAGGGCCTGGCCGAGCTGGGCTGCTTCGGCGTCAAGATCCCCCGTGAGTACGGCGGGCTCGGGCTGTCCCAGGTCGCCTACAACCGCGCGCTCATGCTGGCCGGCAGCGTGCACCCGAGCGTGAGCGCGCTGCTCTCGGCGCACCAGTCGATCGGCGTGCCGGAGCCGCTCAAGCTCGCCGGCACCGAGGAGCAGAAGCGCGAGTTCCTGCCCCGCTGCGCGAAGGGCGCGGTGTCGGCGTTCCTGCTGACCGAGCCCGATGTCGGGTCCGACCCGGCCCGGCTGGCCACGACCGCCACCCCCGTCGACGACGGTTACGTACTCGACGGGCTGAAGCTGTGGACCACGAACGGGGTCGTGGCCGAGCTGCTCGTCGTGATGGCCAGGGTGCCCAAGTCGGAGGGACACCGTGGCGGCATCTCCGCGTTCGTCGTGGAGGCGGACTCGCCGGGCATCACGGTGGAGCGGCGCAACGCCTTCATGGGCCTGCGCGGCATCGAGAACGGCGTGACCCGGTTGCACCACGTGCACGTGCCGGCGCGGAACCTGATCGGCCGCGAGGGCGACGGCCTGAAGATCGCGCTGACCACGCTGAACGCCGGTCGGCTCGCGATCCCCGCGACCTGCGCCGCGGCAGGCAAGTGGGCGGTCAAGATCGCCCGCGAGTGGTCGGCGGAGCGGGTGCAGTGGGGCCGGCCGGTGGGTGAGCACGAGGCCGTCGCGAGCAAGCTGTCCTTCATGGCGGCGACGACGTTCGCGCTGGAGTCCGTGCTCGAGCTGTCCGGCCAGCTCGCTGACCAGGGCCGCCACGACATCCGCATCGAGGCCGCGCTCGCCAAGCTGTGGGCGAGCGAGATGGCCTGCGTCATCGCCGACGAGCTCGTGCAGGTCCGCGGCGGCCGCGGCTACGAGACCGCCGAGTCGCTCGCCGCTCGCGGCGAACGCGCGGTGCCGGCCGAGCAACTCGTGCGCGACCTGCGGATCAACCGGATCTTCGAGGGTTCGAGCGAGATCATGCGGCTGCTGGTCGCGCGCGAGGCCGTGGACGCGCACCTCGCGGCCGTGGGCGACCTCGCCGACCCCAAGGCGGCCGCGGCCGCCAAGGCGAAGGCGGCGGCCAAGGCGAGCGGGTTCTACGCGAAATGGCTGCCCCAGCTCGTCGCGGGCAAGGGCCAGGTTCCGACCGCGTACCGCGAGTTCGGTCCACTCGCGACTCATCTGCGTTACGTCGAGCGTGCGTCGCGCAAGCTCGCCCGGTCCACTTTCTACGGCATGGCCCGCTGGCAGGCGGGACTGGAGAAGCGGCAAGGCTTTCTTGGCCGGATCGTGGACATCGGCGCGGAGCTGTTCGCCATGGCCGCGTGCTGCGTGCGGGCCGAGCTGCTCGGCGAGTCCGCGTGCGAGCTGGCGGACGCGTTCTGCCGCCAGGCCCGGTTGCGCGTGGCGCGGCTGTTCGACTCGCTGTGGGCGAACACCGACCAAGAGGATTCTCAGGTAGCCGCGGCTACGCTCGACGGCAGGTACTCGTGGCTGGAGGCCGGGGTGCTGGACCAGAGTGAGGGGACCGGTCCATGGATCGCGGACTGGCGGGCGAGCGCGTCCGGTGACGACAACGTCGCTCGTCGCTATCTGTCATCAACCCGGGCGGACAGTCCGGCGTGATTCCGCCATTCGTGGATTGAGACCCAGACCACAGTTACTTGCAGTTAGTTTCACAAGTGACATGATTGCGCCCGTGAAACCATTCGTGTCGTGCTCGGTCGAGTCGGTGACCGATGACGTCATGGGTTTCCTGATGCGTCTCAAGAGGAGCGGCGACGCGAACATATTGGGTGTCGCGGCCGGTCTCGATCTGTCATTCTCCCAACTGCGTGCCATGTTCGTGCTCTCCGACTGCCCGGACGAGCTGGCGGTCCACGAGCTCGCGGCACGGCTCGGGGCCTCGATGGTCACTGCGGGGCGGGCCGTCCAGGCACTCGCCAGGGCCGGGATGGTCACGCGCAGGGAGGACGAGCAGGACCGCAGGGTCAAGCGGGTCAGCCTGACCGAGCACGGCCGCGCGTTGGTGGCCGGGTTCGTGCAGACTCACCGCGAGGCAGTACGCGAGTGTGTCGGGTCGCTCAGCGACCGCGAGCGGAAGCACCTTTCCGAGGCCCTGGCGCCGATTCTCGCTCGGGGGGACCACCAGATTTCATCAACTGGCAGCTAGGCAAGAGGGGTAAAGGCTTTGACCGAACACATGACGCCGACGCCGGCCGCGGGGGCGGCGAACGCGTCGGAGAAGCTCGACCGCAGAGTGCTCGCGATCGGCGGCGTGGTCGTGCTCGGCGCGATCATGGCGATGTTGGATATCACCGTGGTCAACGTCGCGCTCGACCGGCTGATCATCGAGTTCGACTCCACACTCGACAAGATGCAGTGGGTGGCCACCGGCTACACGCTGGCCCTCGCGACGGTGATCCCGCTGTCCGGCTGGGCCGCGGACCGGTTCGGCACCAAGCGGATCTACCTGACCGCCGTCTTCCTGTTCATGGCCGGCTCCGCGCTGGCCGGCACGGCGTGGTCGGCGGAGTCGCTGATCGGCTTCCGGGTCATCCAGGGCCTGGGCGGCGGCATGCTGATGCCGCTCGGCATGACGATCCTGACCAAGGCGGCCGGGCCCGAGCGGGTCGGCCGGGTGATGGCCGTGCTCGGCGTGCCGATGCTGCTCGGCCCGATCATCGGCCCCATCCTCGGCGGCTGGCTGGTCGACGACGTGAACTGGCGCTGGATCTTCTACATCAACATCCCGATCGGCATCCTGTCGCTGATCCTCGGCTGGCGGATCCTGGACAAGGACCAGCCGCGGCCTACCGAGCGGCTCGACGTGCTCGGCCTGCTGATGCTCTCGCCGGGCCTGGCGGCGCTGATCTACGGCCTGGCCCAGGTGCCCTCGCACGAGGGCGTCGACGACCCACAGGTCTACGTCCCGGGCATCGCGGGCGCGATCCTGGTGGTCGGGTTCGTGTGGCACGCGCTGCGCACCGAGCACCCGCTGATCGACCTGAAGCTGTTCCGCGACCGCTCCTTCTCGGTCGCCTCGATCACGATGGTGCTGTTCGTCATCGCGTTCTTCGGCGCCATGCTGCTGTTCCCGCTGTACTTCCAGCAGGTGCGCGGCGAGGGAGCGCTGAACGCGGGCCTGCTGCTGGCGCCGCAGGGCATCGGCGCGATGATCATGATGCCGATCGCGGGGACGCTCGTGGACCGCGGCTACGCGGCGCGCATCGCCCAGCTCGGCATCCTGATCATCGTCGGCTCGATGGTGGTGTTCACCCAGCTCACCGATACCACGTCGTACTGGACGATCGGCTTGGCGCTGTTCGTGCTGGGCATCGGCATGGGCATGTCGATGATGCCGATCATGTCGGTCGCGCTGAAGACGCTGAAGCAGGAGAACGTCGCCCGGGCGTCGACGGCGCTGAACATCATCCAGCAGGTGGCCGCGTCGATCGGCACGGCGCTGCTGTCGGTGGTGTTGTTCGACAACATCAAGGACAACCTCACGCCGGTCGTGACCCAGCTGCAGGCCCAGGCTCCGCCCGGGACCCAGCCGCCGGACACGACCTCGCTGCAGGACCTGCCCGAGCAGGTGCGCCAGCTCCTGACCCCGCCGCTGGCCGACGCGTACGCGACGACGATGGTGGTGGCCGCGGTCCTGCTGGCCGTCGCGATCATCCCGGCGCTGTTCCTGCCGCGCGGCAGGACGACGCCCGCGCCGATTGTCGAAGCGGCGACGAACGAGCCGCCGGCGGTTCGCGATGTGGCCGAGCCGGTCGTCGAGGGCGAACGCCGCTAGCCCATTCATGACCGGGGCGCCGGGAGTCCACTTCGGACTCCCGGCGCTCTTGTGTCGCGAGCCGGTTGTCCACAGCCGGGAAGGTTGTCCACAGGACCCGATCGTGTGCTCGACATGCCGGCGGGCGCCGGTAGCGTCGATTTCGGTAGCCGGAGGGCCGCCGTCGTTGCTTGATTTCTGAATAGTCGATTTCGTTGGGACCCATGGCTATTCGCGGGTCGTGTAGACGTCCAGCGCGGTCAGGCGCACCTCGTCGTCGGGGTGCTCGCGCAGGCCGGTGACGAACGTGCGCCAGTGGTCCGGCCAGCCCGCCTCGGGGCCGGCCTGTCCCGCGATCGCCAGTCCCAGCAGCGGCGGCGCGGAAGTGGCCAGCTCGTACAGGTGTGCCTGCGGCAGCCGCGCCACTCGTCCGGTAAGCCGCCGGACCACGCCGTGGTAGGCGTGCCACGCCCAGCGCGGCGTGTCGGCCAGGTCGGCGACCCGGCGCAGCGCGGCCGCCCCGTCACCGTCCGGTTCGAACGCGACCGCGGTGGCCACCAGGTCGATCATCGGGCCGCGCAGTGTCGGCGCGTCCGCGAGCGCGTCCGCCAGCGACCCGGCCGCTGCGCGCAGGGCCGGCACCTCGTAGGCCTCCCGCTGGACCAGGTCGGCGACCGCGCGGATGCGCTGGCGGGCCGGCAGGTCGCGGTCGGCCGTGGCGGGCACCTCCGGCGCGGCCAGCAGTCGGGCGACCGTGTCGACCAGCGGCGCCGGGTCCTCGGTCGCGGTGCAGCCGGCGGTCAGCGCGGTCAGCGCCTCCCGCCAGCTCGCCGTGTTCGCCAGGTCGGCCACCCGGTCGACGAGCATCCGCGTGCCGTCGGAGTCCCAGCGCGCCCACCCCGCGAGCGTCGCCAGGCCGCGCCGCGCGAGGTCTGGATCCGCCGAGTCCGCGACGGCTCGCACGAGGCCCGCGTAGCGCTGCCGGTCCGCGGGCGCGAGCGTGAACGGGTCCAGCTCGAGCACCGCGGTCGCCACCGCGAACCCGGCGGTGGACGCCTCGTCGAGCAGCGGCCACGCGTCCGGCAGGCACCACCGCGCGGCCGACACGACGGCGCGCCGCACGTCGCGGTGCTGGTCCTGCTCGTGCCACACGGAAGCGAGCGTGCCCGCCGCGTCCGGGGCGTGGTGCGCGGCCAGCAACCGCACGGCCTCCTTGCGCGAGGTCACCTTCCGGCTGGTGCGCAGCCGGTCCAGCGCTGCGCCGAGCCGGGCGGGCGGCACGAACCTGGCGCACCGGGTGACCGCGTAGACCGCCACCCGCGCCTTGTCGTCGTCCGCGTGCGCCAGCAGGTCGTCGAGCACGTCGGCCGGCTCGTCGGTCCACGCCAGCGCCGCGAGGGCCGCCTCCGCCACCGGCAGCTCCGGATCGTCCACATAGGAGCGCAGCCGATCGAGTGAGCCCGGTACGGCGGCGAAGCGCCGCACCGCGGCCGCCCGCTCGTGGGTCGACCGCTTCCGGTGCGGCACCGCCGCCCGCGCCAGCTCCTGGAGGTAGGCCGCGCACTGGCGGGGGAGCCAGCGGGCGAAGCAGCCGGCGAACCACGGCACGTGGCGCACCCCGCGCTTGAGGAACCGGCCGTGCAGCGGCTTGGTGAACACGTCGTCGAGCAAATCGGTGCGCCGGAACGCGATGCCGTTGCACACGATCGGGAACGTGATCGTCGACCGGTCCGCCGCGAACACCTCGCCGAGCCGCTCGTCGCGGGTCAGCGGCGGCTCGAGCCACAGCTGGATGGCCGCGCGCACCACGTGGTCGTCCTTCGCCCCGCGCGCCTGGTCCAGCAGCGCCTGCAGGTCCGGCATGTCCCACGCGCGCCGGCGCAGCCCGCGGGCGAGCGCGAGCGCGACGTCGAACCGGCCGAGCCGCGCGTCGGCAGCCAGCCGGGGCGCCAGCGCCTCGAACACCCGGTGCTCGCCGCCCCGCGGCAGCTCCCGGTCCAGGGCGTACAGGTTCAGCGCCGGCCGCTTGTCGCCCAGGCGCGACAGCGCCTCCAGCGCGGTGTCGACCAGCTCCGGCTGCCGGCTCAGCGCGCCCTGCCGGATCAGCCGCGCGATCAGCGCCCGCACGTGCGACTGCGTCGTCCACGAGCAGTCCCGCGCCTGCACCGCGTCGGTCATCAGCGCCAGCAGGTCCGGCGCCTCGGCCGGGCGGTACAGCCACGGCGGCACCTGG
>Ga0164241_10003519_pt1 | contig 15708 bp, 12 predicted proteins | sample OricomyardsoilBY_FD_108780 | JGI IMG/M metagenome (GOLD analysis project Ga0164241, IMG submission 108780) | Backyard soil microbial communities from Emeryville, California, USA - Original compost - Back yard soil (BY) | ecosystem: Environmental > Terrestrial > Soil > Unclassified | place: USA... | reverse complement strand
GCGACGTTCGCGTCGGCGAACACGATGTTGGCGCTCTTGCCGCCGAGCTCGAGCGTCACGTGCTTCACCTGCTCGGCGCAGCCGGCCATGATCTGCTTGCCGACCTCGGTCGAGCCGGTGAAGACCACCTTGTGCACGGACGGATGCGTGACGAACCGGTTGCCGACGACCGAGCCCTTGCCGGGCACGACGGTGAACACACCGGGCGGGATCCCGGCCTCGAGCGCGAGCTCCCCGATCCGGATCGCGGTCAACGGCGTGATCTCGGCCGGTTTGAGCACGACCGTGTTGCCGGCGGCGAGTGCCGGTGCGAAGCCCCAGCCGGCGATCGGCATCGGGAAGTTCCACGGCACGATCACGCCCACGACCCCGAGCGGCTCGTGGAAGGTGATGTCCACGCCACCGGGCACCGGGATCTGCTTGCCGACCAGACGCTCGGGCGCGGCCGAGTAGTAGTTCAGGACGTCGCGGACGTTGCCGGCCTCCCATCGCGCGTTGGCGATGGTGTGGCCGGAGTTCTCGACCTCGAGCCGGGCCAGCTCCTCGTTGTGCCCGTCGACGATCGCGGCGAACGCCCGGAGCAGCCGGGCCCGCTCCCCGGGAGCCAGGTCGCGCCAGGCCGGGAACGCGTCGTGGGCCCGCGCGACGGCGGCGTCGGTCTCGGCCTCCGAGGCCGACGGCACCTCACGGAGCTCGCGGCCGGTCGTGGGATTGATGAGGGTGGTGGACAAGCGCTACATCCTCTCGAAGGAGCGCTCGAGCTCCCAGTCGGTCACGACGGCGTCGAACGCCTTGAGCTCGACGTCGGCCATGTTCGTGTAGTGGTCGACGACCTCGTCGCCGAACGACACGCGGGCGATCTCGGACGACGCCCAGGCGTCGCGAGCCGCGCGCAGCGTGTGCGGCACGTGCGGCTTGTCGGAGTGGTAGGCGTTGCCCTTGAGCTCCGGCTCGAGGACCAGGCCCTGGTCGATGCCGTGCCGACCGCCGGCCAGCATCGCGGCGAGGGCGAGGTAGGGATTCACGTCCCCACCGGGCACGCGGTTCTCCATCCGGGCGCTGGGTCCGTGGCCGACCAGGCGGACCGCGCAGGTGCGGTTGTCCTCGCCCCACGCGATCGCGGTCGGGGCGAACGAGCCGTCGGCGAAGCGCTTGTAGGAGTTGACGTTCGGCGCGTAGAGCAGCGTGAAGTCGCGCATCGTCGCCAGCACGCCGGCCACGAAGCTGTCGTACATGGGTGATCGGTGTCCGTGTCCGGACCCGCCGGCGTCCCAGAACACGACGTCGCCGTCCTTGCCGCGCAACGAGAGGTGGATGTGGCAGGAGCTGCCCTCGCGCTCGTTGAACTTCGCCATGAAGGTGATCGACTGGCCACGCTGGGCGGCGATCTCCTTGGCGACGGTCTTGTAGACGCTGTGGTTGTCCGCGGTCACGAGCGCATCGGCGTACAGGAAGCCGATCTCGTGCTGCCCGAGGTTGCACTCGCCCTTGGCACCCTCGACGTCGAGACCGGCGGCGTACATCGTGTTCCGGATGTCGCGCAGCAGTGGCTCGGTGCGAGACGTGCCGAGGATGGAGTAGTCGACGTTGTACTGGTTGACCGGCTCGAGGCCGCGGTGCCCGAGTCGGTGGGCCTCCTCGTACGACGTGTTGAACGCGATGAACTCCAGCTCGGTGCCCGCGAGGGCAACCAGGTTGCGCTCCTCGAAGGCGTCGAGCTGGCGCTTCAGGATCGCCCGTGGTGACTGGACGACGGGCCTGTGGTCGAGCCAGACCAGGTCGCACTGGACCAGCGCGGTGGCCGGATGGTGGGGGAGAAGTCGGATCGTGTCCCAGTCGGGCACGAACTCCATGTCGCCGTACCCGGTCTCCCAGGAGCTGATCGCGTAGCCGTCCACGGTGTTCATGTCGATGTCCACCGCGAGCAGGTAGTTGCACCCCTCGGTGCCGTGCTCGATCACGACGTCCAGGAAGTACTGGCCGTGCAGGCGCTTGCCCTGGAGCCGACCCTGCATGTCGGTGAAGGCGAACACCACCGTGTCGATGTCACCCAGCTCGATCCGCTTGCGCAGGTCGGCGAGGGTGAGGTAACGGTCGTTGGGCGGCATGATTCCCTCCTCCTGCCCGGGCTAGCCGAGCAGGCCGCGCAGCAGCGCGGCCGTGTCGTCGCAGTGTTCTTCCATGGTCTGGCGAGCCTTCTCGGCCTTCCCCTCGAGAACCGCCCGGACGAGCGTCGCGTGCTGGGCGTCGGAGTGGGCGATGTTGGTCTTCAGCACGGGGATGGCACTGAGCATCTCGTGAAGGCTGGCCTGTACCGACGTGACCGCCTCCACCATCCGGGGCGAGCCGGTGACCGCCGCGAGGGTCAGGTGGAAGCGGGAGTCGGCCTGCCGGTGCCGAGCGCGGCTGCTCGCCTTCGCGACCGCCTCGTGCGCGGCCTCCAGCCGGCTTCGCATCTGCGGCCCGAGCTCGATCGATCCCGCCTGGTACGCCGCCCCCGGCTCGACGACGCGGCGGAACTCCAGGGCGTCCAGCCAGGCGGCTCGTTGCTCGGGCGTCGTGCGGGCGGCTCTGCGCGCAGACGGCGTCTGGGGCTTCATCGTCACGACGGTCCCGCCCCCACGCCCGCGCCGGGTCTCGATGAGGTCGGCGGCCCGGAGCGCCGCCATCGCCTCGCGCAGGGTCGCTCGGGAGACGTGCATCCGCTCCGCCAGCTCGCGCTCGGAGGGCAACGTGCTGCCCAGCGGGTAGACCCCGAGCCGGATGGCGGTGGCGAGCTGCTCGACGCAGGACTCGAAGGCGTGACCGCGCACCGGCCGCAGGAGGACCCGCGCCAGGTCGGGCAGCGGGTCTGCGTGGTACGACGACGCGGTCACGCGGGCAAGTTTGGCAGGCGCGTGGCTGCTGTCAATGGTCTGGCTTCATACCGAAATTCGCGTGTCACCCTTTACGACTGAAACCGCGCGGGTCTAGCCTCCCCCGCAACCGGTTCCGCTTCCGAAAGGCACATGTCATGGCCGAAGCGTTCGAGGCGACCCCCGAGGGTGGCGCCACCGAACTCAGCGACGACGAGAAGCACCTGGCCAAGCTCGGGTACCGGCAGGACCTGCACCGTTCCTGGTCGGGGTTCTCGAACTTCGCGATCTCGTTCTCGATCATCTCGATCCTGGCCGGCTGCTTCACGAACTTCGGGGCCGGCTTCAACAACGGCGGCCCGATCTCCATCTCGTGGTCGTGGCCGATCCTGAGCGTCTTCATCCTGCTCATCGGTTTCACGATGAGTGAGCTGGTGTCGGCGTATCCCACGTCCGGCGGCATCTACTGGTGGGCCGCCAAGCTCGGTGGCCCGGCGGCCGGGTTCTTCACCGGGTGGCTGAACCTGATCGGGCTCGTCGCGGTGACGGCCGGTGTGTCCTACGGCTGTGCGACGTTCATCGACCTGACGATCAGCACCTACTCCGACTCCTACGCCGGCGACTACTCGCTGACGCGGGTGTTCATCATCTTCGTGATCGTGCTGTTCCTGGCCGCGCTTCTCAACATCTTCAGCAGCCACCTGATGGCCGTCATGAACAACGTCTCGGTGTGGTGGCACGTGGTCGGCGCCAGCATCATCGTGCTGATCCTGGTGCTCGTCCCCGACCAGCACCAGAGCTTCAGCTACGTGTTCACCGAGCGCTTCAACAACTCCGGGTACGGCGACGGCAGCACCGCCAACCTCGGCTTCTGGTTCGCGATCGTGCCGTTCGGCTTCCTGCTCACCCAGTACACGATCACCGGGTTCGACGCGTCGGCTCACCTCTCCGAGGAAACCGGGTCCGCGGCGAAGGCGGCGGCGAAGGGCATCTGGCGCTCGATCTTCTACTCCGCGCTCGGCGGCTACATCCTGCTGCTCTGCGTGGTGTTCGCCATCCCGAACAACGCGCAAGGCCAACCCGACAATGCGCTCGCCGGTGCCGGTGTGCAGCCGATCTTCCTTGGTGCGCTCGGTCAGAACTGGGCAGTGTTCGTGCTCTTCATCTCCGCCTCGGCCCAGTTCTTCTGCGCCACGTCGTGCATGACCTCCGCATCCCGGATGACGTTCGCCTTCAGCCGCGACGGCGCCATCCCGGGTTCTAAGCGGTGGTCGGCACTCACGGCCTCTCGGGTCCCGTCGAACGCCGTCATGTTCGTGGGCGTGTGCTCGGCGGTGCTGACCCTGCCTGCGCTGATCAAGGTCGACGTGAACGGCACCGCGGTGCCGCTGGCCTTCTACGCGGTCACGTCGATCGCGGTGATCGGGCTCTACCTGGCCTTCGCGATCCCGATCTACCTGCGGTGGCGGCACGGACAGAACTTCGACGTCGGCTCCTGGAACAACGGCAGCAAGTACAAGTGGATGAACCCGATCGCGGTCGCCGAGATCGTGATCGTCTCCCTCTACCTGATGCTGCCGACGACTCCGGCCGCCAACCCGTTCCGGGACGAGTTCGAGTGGAAGTTCGTCAACTACGCACCGATCGTCACGCTGGGCGCCCTGGTGATCTTGGCAATCTGGTGGAACGTGTCGGCGAAGAACTGGTTCACCGGCCCGAAGCACACCATCGACCAGGCGGTACTCGATGCGTTCGGTGACGAAGCGCTGACGGCCGACTGAGGCGACGGCTGACGACACGGAGTGAGCGAGGAGCAAACCGCGCTGGACCGCCCCGCACTGGACAGGCTGGCCTGTCTGGCGGGGCGGTCGTGGCGGGCCAGTGAGCTCCCGGGAGGCCTGACCAACATCAACCTCCGGGTGCAGGACGACCAGGGGCTCGACGTCGTCGTGCGCTGGACCCGCGGCGATGCCGCGCTCCTCGGGATCGACCGTGAGGCCGAGCACGACAACGCGGTGGCGGCGTACCAGGCGGGGGTGGGCGCGGAGGTCCTGGAGTACCGCCCCGAGCTCTCGATCATGGTGATCGCGTTCCTGGCCGGGAAGTCCCTGACCGATGCGGACTTCGCCGACCCGGAAGTGCTGCGACGGTCCGCCCACGCCGTACGTCGCCTTCACGCCGGCCCGCGGTTCACCGGCCAGTTCGACATGTTCGCGCGGCAGGCCGGGTACCTCGAGGTGGTGCGTGAGCACGGGATGACCCTCCCGGCCGGATACGCCGACCACGCCGCCGCGTGGGCCGACGTACGCCGGGCACTCGCGGCCGCTCCACGGCCGACGGTGCCGTGCAACAACGACTTGCTCGCGGCCAACTACATCGACGACCCCACCTGGGACAACGGGACGGGTCAGGTCTGGCTGATCGACTACGAGTACTCCGGGAACAACGACGCCTGCTTCGAGCTCGGCAACACCACCACCGAGTGCAACTTCAGCGAGGACCAGGTCGACGCGTGGTGCGAGGCCTACTTCGGCGACCCCACACCCGCAGACCGCGCCCGGGTGCGGGTCCAGGCCCTCTGCAGCCAGTACGGCTGGGCGCTGTGGGGCTACATCCAGGAGGCCGCGAGCCCGATCGACTTCGACTTCCAGTCCTGGGGGATGGCGCGCTACGAGAAGGCGGCCGCCACGTTCCGGGGCGGGACTCTGCCGCGGCTGCTGGAGCAGGTCGCGGAGGGCTGACGCCGTGGTCTCGACAAGCTCGACCGACGGGCGCCTGCCGTCGCGAGCGCAGGCGGTGGTCGTCGGCGGGGGAGTGATCGGCTGTTCGGTCGCCTATCACCTCACCAAGCTCGGCCTGACCGACGTACTCCTGGTGGAGCAGGGTCGGCTCTCGGGAGGCACGACGTGGCACGCGGCCGGGCTGGTCGGCCCGCTCCGCGCGACGGAGGCCGGCACCCGGCTCGTGCAGTACTCCGCTGAGCTGTACGCCGCGCTCGAGGCCGAGACCGGCTTTGCCACCGGCTATCGCAACGTCGGCGGCGTGATCGTGGCGCGGACCGAGGACCGGATGACCCAGCTGCGGCGTACCGCCGCCAACGCGGTCGCCTACGACCTGGAGTGCGAGGTGATCACGCCCGAGCGAGCCCAAGAACTGTGGCCGCCTATGCGCGTGGACGACCTGCTCGGCGCGCTGTGGCTGCCCGGCGACGGGAAGGTCAACCCGGCCGACCTCACCCAGTCGCTCGCACGCGGGGCGCGGCAGGGTGGTACGCGCGTCCTCGAGCGGATACGGGTCACGGGGTTAGACATCGGGGCCGGGCCCGCCGGGCCGCGGGTCACCGGCGTCCGGACCGACCAGGGTTCGGTGGAGTGCGAGGTGGTCGTCAACTGCGCCGGGCAGTGGGCCAAGGCTCTGGGCGACCTGGCTGGGGTCACCGTCCCGCTGCACTCGGCGGAGCACTTCTACGTCGTCACCGAGGAGGTCGCCGGCACGCAACCGGACCTGCCGATCATGCGCGACCCGGACGGCTGGACGTACTTCAAGGAAGAGGTCGGCGGGCTCGTCGTTGGCGGCTTCGAGCCGGACGCCAAGCCGTGGCGGTCCCCGTCTGACCTGCCCCATCCGTTCGAGTTCCAGCTGCTCGAGGAGGACTGGGAGCACTTCGCGCCGCTGATGGAGCAGGCGATCACCCGCATCCCGGTGCTGGCGGAGACCGGGATCCGCAAGTTCTACAACGGACCCGAGGCATTCACGCCGGACAACCAGTTCCTGCTCGGTCAGGCGCCCGGCCTCTCCGGCTACTTCGTGGGTGCCGGCTTCAACTCCGTCGGCATCGCGTCCGCGGGTGGCGCCGGTCGTGCGCTCGCCGAGTGGATCGTCGGGGGTGAGCCGACCAGCGACCTGGTGGCGGTCGACGTACGCCGGTTTGCGCCGTTCCACGGCGAGGAGGTCTGGCTCAGGTCGCGCGTGGCTGAGACCCTCGGCCTCCACTACCAGGTGCCGTGGCCACTCCGCGAGCCGGAGACCGGCCGGCCGCAGCGGGTGTCCCCCCTGCACGACCGCCTCGCCTCGCGAGGCGCCGTCTTCGGGAGCCGGATGGGGTGGGAGCGGCCCCTGGTCTTCGCGCCCCGCGATGCCCCGCCGGCGCCGTACACCTGGGGGAAGCCGGCCTGGCTGCCCTGGTGCCTGGAGGAGCAGCGGGCGACGCGCGAGCGGGTTTCGGTCTTCGACCAGACGTCGTTCTCGCTGTACGACGTGTCCGGGCCGGACGCCCTGTCCTCCCTGCAGTGGATCAGCGCGGCCGACGTCGATGTGCCCGTGGGTGGCTGCGTCTACACGCCGTTCCTCAGCGAGCGTGGCACCTATGAGGCCGACCTCACCGTCACCCGGACGGGCACCGACTCGTTCCTCCTCGTCTCGAGCTCGGCCACCACGATCCGGGACCTGGACTGGATCCGCCGGCACCTGCCGGCCGGCGGCGAGGTGGCGGTGCGCGACCGCACGGACGAGCTGTCCGTGATCGGCGTGATGGGCCCGAGCTCTCGCGAGCTATTGGGACGGGTCTGTGACACCGACTGGTCCGACGACACCTTCCCGTTCGCCACCAGCCAGGTCGCCCGGGTCGGGGATGTTGCCGTCCGTGCCACCCGGATGACCTATGTCGGCGAGGTCGGCTGGGAGCTGGTCGTCCCGGTCGGGGAGGCGTTGGCGGTCTACGACGCGCTCCGCTCGGCCGGCGACGAGCTCGGTCTTGCCGACGCGGGCTACCACGCGATCGAGTCGCTGCGCCTCGAGAAGGGCTACCGCGCGTTCGGTCGCGACCTCACCCCGGACGTCACGCCGGTCGAGGCGGGGCTCCTGTTCGCGACCGCCCTCGGGGCGCGATCCGGGAGCGACAAGGACTTCCTGGGCCGGGCGGCGCTGGTGGCGCACCGGGACCGACTGCGTCAGGGCGGGCCGCGGCGCCGGCTGGTCTCGTTCGTGGTCCTCGACCCCCCGCCCGGAGTCACCGAGCCGATGGTGTGGGGAGGAGAGCTCCTGCTTCGCGACGATGTCCCGGCCGGTCAGGTGACCAGCGCGGCGTACGGCGCCACGGTCGGCGCCGGCGTCGGGCTGGCCCTCCTCCGGGCCGATCGACCGGTCCGTCAGGAGGACCTCGACGCCTCCTCGTTCGAGATCGACGTCGCGGGGAAGCGGTACGGCGCGCGAGTGACGCTGCGGGCACCGCTCGGTCACACCCCGGCGTAGAGCTCGCGGATCACGTCCTCGATGTCCGGCTCCTGGATGGAGAGGTCGGCCACGTCGTACGACGCGGCCACGGCGGCGACGATCGGTGCTGCACTCTCGCCCGCGGGGAAGCTGAGCCACTGCCGCGGCCCCTCGACCCGGTGGGTCCGGGCACCGGTGACCGCGATCGGTGGTGCCTCGTCCACCAGGTCGACCACGAGCGTGCGTCGCGACTCCCCGCGTCGCTGCAGCTCGTCGAGCGCACCGTCGAACACCGCGGTCCCGTGGTCGATCACGATCACCCGGTCGCAGAGTGCCTCGATGTCTTGCAGGTCGTGGGTGGTCAGCATCAAGGTGGTGCCGCGCTCGGCGTTCAGCATGCGCAGGAACTCGCGCAGCCGACCCTTGCTGATCACATCCAGGCCGATCGTGGGCTCGTCGAGGTAGAGGATCTCGGGCTCGTGCAGCAGCGCCGCGGTGATGTCGCCGCGCATCCGCTGGCCCAGGCTCAGCTGGCGCACCGGGGTGTCGAGGAGGTCGCCGAGGTCGAGGAGATCGACGTACTCCTGGAGGGTCCGCCGGTGCCGCGCCGGGTCGACCCGGTAGATCTTCTGGAGCAGCTCGAAGCTGTCGCGCAGCGGAAGGTCCCACCAGAGTGTGGTGCGCTGACCGAACACCACCCCGATCCGGCGTGCGAGGTGCGTCCGCTCGCGACTCGGTTCGAGCCCGGCGACCCGCAGGTGCCCGGACGTCGGCACCAGGATGCCGGTCAGCATCTTGATGGTGGTGGACTTCCCCGCGCCGTTCGGGCCGATGTACCCGATCATCTCGCCGGCCCCGATCTGGAACGACAGGTCGTGAACGGCGCGCACCTCGGTCCGGGTGCGCGCCAACGACCCCGATCGTTTCCGCACGACGAAGGTACGGGCCAGGTCGCGGACGTCGATCAAGTTCATGCGTTTCCTTTCACTGCCGAGGTGGGAGTTCTCCGGGGCCGAAGTGGGAGTTCTCCGGGGTCGAGGTGGGAGTTCTCCGTGGCGGTGTGCGGACTTCTCCCACTTGGGGCCGGGAGAAGTCCCACTTGGGCGGCGGACTTGTCCCACTTCGGCGGCATCTCAGCTCCCGGTGGAGGTGTAGTGACGGATCCCCGCGCGCCAGGCCAGTCCTGCCACGAGCACGGTCAGCGCGGCGACGACGGGGGAGAGGAAGGCGAACCACGACGGCATCCCGAAGGGGTCGGGGCGTTCAAGGAGATAGAGGCACGGATACCAGTTCACGAACGCGATCGGGAACACGAACGTCAGGGCCTTGAGGACCTCGCGGGGGAAGATCGTCATCGGGTACTGAGTCATCGTGTTACCGCCGTAGGTGAAGGCGTTGGCGAACTGGCTGGAGTCGCCGACCCAGAACTGGACGCACGAGAAGGTCACGAAGAACGCGAAGAAGATGACGCACGACGAGACCAGCATCACGAGGGCGACGGCGACCCGTGATGGGGTCCAGCCGACGGCGTACGCGCCGTACGCGAACACCGCGACGGCCTGGGTGATCCGCCCGAGGCGACGCAGCTGGAACTGGTCGGCACAGATCTGGACCAGCAGCGGCACCGGCCGGGTCATCATCGCGTCGAGCGTTCCGGTCCGGACGTGCACGCCGACCTGTTCGACGCTGCCGATCACGAGGTCGCCGATGCCGATGCCGATCCCGCTCACGCCGTACAGCAGAGCGACCTCGCGCAGGCTGAAGCCACCCAACGTGGGGATGGAGTGGAACATCAGGGCGAGCCCGACGAAGTCCAGCAGCGTGACCAGGCAGCCCCCGACGGTGAGCATCCAGAACGAGAACGGGTAGGCGAGCGAGGATCGCACCCACATCCGGGCGATCCACAGGTACTCCTGCGGCGCCCGGCGGATCCGCGCACCGGTCGAGCGGGTCGAGACCTCAGCCACCCTGCACCACCACCTTCCGGGTCGCGGCGCCGAGCACGGCCTGGCACAGCGCCAGCAGGATGGCGGCCCAGACGGCCTGCACCAACAGCCCTTCGAGGATCTCGATGCCGGTCCGTTGGCCGAGCCAGATGTCCGCCGGCGTCTGGAGGTACGACGCCCACGGCAGCGCGAGCGCGATGCTCCGCAGCGGCTCGGGGAAGATCACCAGCGGCAGCGTCATCCCACTGAGGAAGATGGCCAGGACCCCGGACAGGGTGCGCAGTCCGGTCTGGTCGAGCAGCCAGAAGGCCGAGCAGGCGACCATGAACCGGATCCCGAAGCTGGTGACGACCGCCAGAGTCAGACTGACCGCGAACCCCAGGGCGGCCTGCGGCGTCGCCGGCAGCGCGATCTGGAAGAGCAGGAGCCCGAACACCGTGGGCAGGACCCCGCGCGCGATGACGTGGTACGCCGCCCGACCGAGGTCGCCGGCGAGGTACCAGCCGACCAGACCCACCGGCCGGTACAGGTCGATGGCGACATCGCCGGACCGGATGCGATCCGCGAGGTCGTCGGTGGTGCCACCGCCCCACAGTGCCGTGGTCATCAACAGCGCCTGACCGATCCAGACGTAGGTGACCGCGTCCGTCGCGGAGTACCCACCGGCGTCGGGACGCTGGTTCCACAGCGCGAGGTAGGCATAGCTGTAGATGACGCCGAACACGGAGTTGGTGAAGACGCCGGCCAAGGTGGCGGCGCGGTAGGTGCTGTAGCGGCGGAACGACCGTACTGCGACAGCGGCGTAAAGCACCCGGAGACCCTCCTGACGGCGTACGCGCACACGCCAAGTGACCCCGTCTCACGAAGAGACGGGGGTGTCGGGTCGGTGCCCGTTGACGTGGGCGTTGTGTGGTTGTGGGCCGCCCAGTCTCACCTACTGGAGGCCGGGCGGCAAGCGGGATTGGTGGTCGGCGCGACGAGCCCGGCCGATCAGTGCCGGTAGGTGCCCTGGACGATCGCGCGGCCGGCTGTCTTGAACGCGAGGTTGAAGCTCATCACCGCGTTCGAGGCGCTCTCGTCGATGCCGAGGCTGTCCTCGGTGACGGCGTGCACGACGAAGAAGTACCGGTGGACCTGGTCGTTCGGCGGCGGGGCCGCGCCCATGAAGCCTCGCGTGCCGCCGTCGTTGACGAGCATGAACGCGTCGCCCGGGAGGCTCGCGCCCTCGGCCCCTGCGCCGGCGTCCAGCGAGGTGACGTCAGCGGGCAGGTCGACGACCGACCAGTGCCAGAAGCCGTTCGGCGTCGGGGCATCCGGGTCGTAGCAGGTGACCGTGTAGCTCTTGGTGCCTTCGGGGGCTCCGCTCCACGACAGCTGTGGCGAACGGTTGCCGAACTCCGCCACCTGGTCGTCCTTGAGCGGCTGTCCGCCGGTCACGTCGTCGCTGGTGACGGTGAACGAGGAAACCTTCGGCAGAAGCTCGTAGGGATCGGGCTTCACGGGACGGTCGAGACTCATCGGCGCTCCTTCGCGCTGTCGTCGGTCGAGCTTGTCGAGACCACGTCTTCGCAACCTACTCTCGGGCCGATCTCGCCCGTCGGTCGAGCCCGTCCAGACCACGGTGCCCGCCGGATGATGGAACCCATGGACGACCACCCCCCGTATCCCTCTGGCCTTCGCCTGGCCGGACGTCGAGTGGTGGTCGTGGGCGGCGGCCAGGTCGCGCAGCGACGAATCCCGGGGCTGCTCGCCGCGGGAGCGGACGTCGTGGTCGTCGCTCCCCGGGTCACGCCCGCGATCGAGGGTCAGGTCCTGTCCGGTGAGGTGTCGTGGGTCGATCGGGGATTCTTCGACGAAGACCTGAGCGACACCTGGTATGTGATCGCCGCGACCGACGACCCGGGCGTCAACGAGCAGGTGAGCAAGGCGGCCGAGGCCGGTCGGGTCTTCTGCGTCCGCTCCGACGACGGCACGAGTGCGACCGCCTGGACGCCCGCGGTCGGTCGGTACGACGGACTGACGCTGGCCGTGCTGGGGCGACGAGAGCCACGGCGTACGGCAGCCGTCCGTGACGCGATCGTGACGGCCCTGCACGAGGGGACGGTCGCCGCCGGCGAGCGCCGGCCATCCGTGCCGGGCGTGACCCTGGTCGGCGGTGGTCCCGGGCATCCCGACCTGATCTCGGTGGCCGGCCGCAAGGCGCTGATGGAGGCCGACGTCGTCGTGGCCGACCGGTTGGCGCCGCGGGACCTCCTCGGGGATCTACCCGCGACAACCGAGGTCGTCGACGTCGCCAAGCTGCCGCGCGGGCGCGCTGCGCGGCAGGACGAGATCAACCGGTTGATCGTGGAGCGGGCGTTGGCCGGCCAACGCGTGGCGCGCTTCAAGGGCGGCGACAGCTTCGTGTTCGGGCGGGGGTTCGAGGAGATCAAGGCATGCCGCGAAGCGGGCGTCGCTGTGCACGTGATCCCAGGGCTCTCGAGCCCGCTCGCGGTTCCGGCCGTGGCCGGGATCCCCGTGACGCATCGGGCCGTGGCGCACGACTTCACGGTGGTGTCCGGCCATCTGCCGCCCGGACACCCCGAGTCGCTGGTCGACTGGGACGCCGTCGGTCGGTTGCGCGGCACGCTGCTGTTGATGATGGCCGTCGAGAATGCAGCCCCGATCTGCGACGCACTCGTCGCAGCCGGTCGAGCCGCAGCAACCCCGGTCGCGATCGTGTGCGACGGGTCGATGCCGGGGGAGCGCACGGTCCTGACCACGCTGCGCGAGATCGCCGACGACCTGGACCGGCACGGCGTACGTCCCCCCGCGATCATCGTGGTCGGAGACGTCGTCGCGGTCGCGCATCCGCAACACTTCTCAACCTGAGGAGGTTGGCCGTGACGAGGCGAGCCGGGTCGACGAGGTGGGTGTCGTGGCCGAGCTGATCGAGGTCACCGATGCCGACGATCCACGGCTGACGGACTATCGCGACCTGCGCGACGTCCAGCTCCGCACCCACCTCGAGGCCGAGCACGGCCTGTTTCTCGCCGAGGGCGAGAAGGTCGTACGCCGAGCGGTCGAGGCCGGCTTCGCCCCGCGGTCGTTCCTGATGGCGCCCCGGTGGCTGGATGGACTGGCCGACGTTCTCGGCCCGAGCGATGCGCCGTGCTACGTCGTCACCGAGGCGCTGGCCGAGCAGGTCACCGGGTTCCACGTCCACCGCGGGGCACTCGCCTCGCTCGCCAGGACCGCGCTGCCCGACCTTGACGACGTGCTGGAGGGGACCCGCCATGTCCTCGTGCTGGAGGACGTGGTCGACCACACGAACGTGGGCGCGATCTTCCGCAGCGGCGCGGCGTTCGGATTCGACGCCGTGCTCCTCGCGCCCCGGTGCGCGGACCCGCTCTACCGGCGTTCGATCAAGGTCGCCATGGGCGCTGTCTTCTCCATGCCCTGGACCCGTCTGCCCGACTGGTACGACGCGCTACCGGGCCTCTCCGCACGCGGTTTCACGACGGTGGCGCTCACCCTGGCGCACGACGCGGACCCGGTGGAGCAGGCCGTGGCCGGCCTGGATCGGGTGGCCCTGGTCCTGGGCTCCGAAGGTCACGGGCTCTCACCGCGCTGGGAGGCGTCGGCCGACCGAAGGGCAGTGATCCCGATGCGCAAGGGGATCGACTCCCTGAACGTCGCGGCCGCTACGGCGGTGGCGTGCTACGTGGTCGCGAGCCGGCCGCGTGATTCCTGATTAATACCCGTACCCGACGGGTACGTGTGCGGGTGGCGTCTGCCCAGACCAGTCGGGGACAGGCGCAACATCCCGACTCGGAAGGGAGAATTCGTGTCAGACACCTCTGTCGCTGATCGATCATCGGACCGTCGCCACAACCTGAGGCGAGACGTCGGACTGATCGGTCTGCTCTTCGCCAGCGTCGGATCGATCATCGGCTCAGGCTGGCTCTTCGGCGCCATGAACGCCGCCACGACCGCGGGACCGGCGGCCATGCTGTCCTGGGCGATCGGGATGGTGATGATCTTGCTGATCGCGCTCACCTACGCCGAGCTCGGCACCATCTTCCCGGTCTCGGGTGGTGTGGTCCGCTTCCCCCATGTGGCGTTCGGTTCCTTCGCGAGCTTCCTCTCCGGGTGGATCCTCTGGATCGCGTGTGCCACGGTCGCGCCCATCGAGGTCGAGGGAGCACTCCAGTACGCCACCAAGTACGCCGACTTCACCAAGGAGCACTGTGTCTCGGCGTGCTCGAGCAGCGCACCCGAGACCGTGCACACGCTCACGGCGCTCGGCTACGTCGCAGCGGTGATCCTGATGGCAGCATTCGTGGCGATCAACTACGTCGGCGTCGCCTGGTTCGCCCGGGTGAACACTGTGATCGTCTGGTGGAAGCTCGCCATCATCGTGCTCGTCGTGATCGTCTTCCTGGTCACTCAGTTCCACACCTCCAACTTCACGTCCAAGGACTACATGCCGTTCGGGTGGCGGGGCGTGGCCACGGCCATCGCGACCTCCGGGATCGTCTTCTCCTTCCTCGGCTTCCGCCAGGGCATCGAGCTGGCCGGGGAGACGTCGAACCCGCGCAAGTACGTCCCGATCGCGGTGATCGGATCGGTTGTGATCACCGGGATCATCTACATCGCTCTCCAGGTGGCGTTCATCGGTGCCCTGGACCCGGCGGACTTCTCGGGCGGCTGGGGAAAGCTCAGTTTCGAGAACGACTTCGGGCCCCTGGCGGCGATCTCGAGCGCGCTCGGGCTCGCCTGGCTGGCCGGCCTGCTGTATGCCGACGCCATCATCAGTCCGGCCGACACCGGCCTGATCTACACGACGGTCACGGCTCGGGTCTCGTATGCCACCGCCCGCAACGGGAACTCACCGCGGGCCCTGGCGAGCACGAACCGGAACGGCGTCCCGATGGTCAGCCTGTTCCTGGCTTTCATCGTCGGCCTGATCGTGTTCCTGCCGTTCCCGAGCTGGCAGCAGCTGGTGGGCTTCATCACCTCGGCGACCGTGCTGTCGTTCGCCCCCGGAGCAGCGGTCGTTCCGGCCCTGCGCAGGACCAAGCCGGACCTGGTGCGGCCGTTCCGGTGCCCGGGCGGTGACATCATCCCGCTGCTGGCGTTCATCGCCTCGGACCTGATCGTGATCTGGTCCACGTGGACGGTGAACTGGAAGTTGTTCGTCACCGTGCTGCTCGGACTCGTGCTGATGGGCGTCCACCACCTCGTGCACCGCGAGACACCGCCCCTCGACTTCAAGTCCGGCTCCTGGGTGATCACGTGGCTGGCGGGACTGGCGATCTTGTCCTACCTGTCCGGGAATCTCGATGACGCGGCCAAGGTCGGCTTCTGGACCTCGGCGGCCATCACCACGGCGTTCAGCATCGTGATCTTCTACATCGCCATCGGTCTCCGGCTCGGTCCGAGGGAGACCGACGAGCACATGCAGGTGATCAGCGCCGAGGCGGCAGCGGAGGACGAGACCCTCGGCATCGCCCACTGACTCGCAGCCGGTAAGCCTCATCCGACCAGCCGGTCCGGGTTGGTCAGTCCGACGAGGACGGGACCGCCGGCCACTCCTCCGGGAAGTGGTCGGCGACCTTCTCGTGGTTCTTCTGCAACCGCTTCCGCCAGCGCGTCGAGAGCCGGTCGCCGAAGACCGTGCCCAGGGTGTGGTCGGTCTCGTGCTGGAGGCAGCG
>Ga0164241_10003518_pt1 | contig 15709 bp, 11 predicted proteins | sample OricomyardsoilBY_FD_108780 | JGI IMG/M metagenome (GOLD analysis project Ga0164241, IMG submission 108780) | Backyard soil microbial communities from Emeryville, California, USA - Original compost - Back yard soil (BY) | ecosystem: Environmental > Terrestrial > Soil > Unclassified | place: USA... | reverse complement strand
GTCGCTCATCGCCTCGGCCCGCCGCACCGTCGTTCTCGCCGACCACAGCAAGGTCGGCCGGGACGAGTTCGCCCACGTTGCCGACCTGTCCGAGGTCGACACCCTGATCACCGACAGCGAGGTGGATGCCGACATGGCCCAGGAGATCCATGAAGCGGGTCTGGAGGTCGTGCGCGCATGACCGACACGACCCGTCCCGGATCCGTGGTCACCCTGACCCCCAACCCGAGCCTGGACCACACGGTCGAGGTTCCCGTCCTGCAGGTCGGCGAGGTGCAGCGCACCTCCGCCGCGCTCGTCGAGGCCGGCGGCAAGGGGGTCAACGTCGCCCGGGTGCTGGCCAAGCACGGCCACCGGACGACCGCGATCCTGCCGGCCGGCGCCGACGCGCAGCGGATGATCGGCCTGCTGGAGCCGCAGAAGGTGAAGACCTTCCCGGTGCCGATCGCCGGCAGCATCCGTACCAACATCGCCGTGGTCGAGGAGGACGGCACCACCACCAAGCTCAACGAGCCCGGCGCCACCCTGTCCGAGCAGGAACTCCGGGCCCTGCTGACCGCGGTCGGCGACCACCTGGAACCGCGGCCGGCGTGGCTGGTGGCGGCCGGCAGCCTGCCGGCGGGCGTGCCGGACGATCTCTACGCCCGGGTCGCCGCCCTTGCCGTCCAGGCCAATGTGCCGGTCGCGCTGGACACCTCGGGCCCGGCCCTGGCCGCGGCCATCGGTGCCGGCGCCACGGTCATCAAGCCCAACCTGGAGGAGCTCGAGGAGATCCTCGGGCGCGACCTGGTCACCGTCGGCGACGTGATCGACGCCGGTCGCGACCTGCGCGCCAAGGGCACCAAGGAACTCCTGGTCAGCATGGGCGGGCATGGCGCCCTGCTGATCACGCAGGAGGGGGCATGGTGGGCCGGCGGCCCGCCGCTGGTGCCCCGCAGCACTGTGGGTGCCGGCGACTGCACCTTGTCCGGTTACCTGCACGCGACCGGAAGTCCCGATCAACGGCTGGCCACCGCGGTGGCCTGGGGGCGGGCCGCCTGCCTGCTTCCTGGTACTACAGTGCCAAGCCCCGACCAAACCCGAGCCTGCGCCGACGCAGTCCGCGTCGTCGCCGATCCCGATCCCCTCCAAGCAGTGAAGGACGTCGCATCATGACCGACCTGATCACACCCGAACTGGTAGCGCTCGACCTGGTGGCAACCGACAAGGCCGACGCCACCCGGCAGCTCGCCAAGAAGCTGCAGGCCGCCGGGCGGGTCACCGATCTGGAGGGCTTCCTGGCCGACGTGGCCGCCCGTGAGGCACAGATGGCCACCGGCATGCCGGGGGGAATCGGACTCCCGCACGCCCGTTCGGAGCACGTCACCGTGCCCACGCTCGGCCTGGCCAGGGTCCCCGGCGGCGTCGACTTCGGCGCCCCGGACGGCCCGGCAACGCTGGTGTTCCTGATCGCCGCCCCGGCCGGCGGCGGATCGGAGCACCTGACCATCCTGGCGGCACTGGCCCGCCGGCTGGTTCGTCCCGCATTCCGCCAGACCATCATCGACGCCGCCGACGAGGCTGCGGTGGCGTCCTACGTCCAATCCGAGGTGGGTAGCTGATGAAGTTCGTAGCTGTCACGTCGTGCCCGACGGGCATCGCACACACGTACATGGCCGCCGAGAACCTGGAGCAGTTCGGTAAGGCCGCTGGGCACGATGTCCAGGTGGAGACCCAGGGGTCGGCCGGCTCAGTGCCGTTGTCGGACGATGTCATCGCCGCGGCCGACGGTGTCATCTTCGCCGCCGACCTGCCGGTCAAGGGCAAGGAGCGCTTCGCCGGCAAGCCATTCGTCGACGTCGGTGTCAAGAAGGCCGTACATGACGGACCCGGGGTGATCGCCGCGGCCGTCGAGGCCGTCGAGTCCGGCGGCGGCGCGTCGCTGGAGCACATCGACGCCGCGGGCGCGGAGGTCAAGGCGGCCGGAGCCAGCTCGACGGCCGCACCGGGGACGAAGGCCACGGGCGGCCAGAGCGTCGCCTCGCGGATCAAGCAGTACCTGATGACCGGCGTGTCGTACATGATCCCGTTCGTCGCGGCCGGTGGCATCATGATCGCGATTTCGTTCATGCTCGGCGGGTACAAGATCAGCACGACGACGGCCGCCGACGTCATCAACACGTTCAGCCCGTTCTCCGTGCAGTCCTGGGCGGGCCTGTTCTTCGTCACCGGTGGCGCGGCCTTCGGCTTCCTGGTACCGGTGCTGTCGGGGTTCATCGCCTTCGCCATTGCCGATCGTCCCGGCATCGCCCCCGGATTCGTCGGCGGCACCCTGGCGGTGGCCACCGGTGCCGGTTTCCTGGGCGGTCTGGCGACCGGTTTCATCGGTGGCTTCATTGCGCTCTACTTCAGCCGGCTGAACGTCCCGAAGTCGATCCGCGGCGTCATGCCGGTCGTGGTGATTCCGCTGATCGCGACCTTCCTGACCGGCCTGATCATGCTGATCATCCTGGGCAAGCCGATCAAGTGGCTGATGGACTCCTTGTCCAGCGCTCTGTTGGGCATGACCGGGACCGCCGCCATCGCGCTCGGTGCAATCCTCGGCCTGATGATGGGATTCGACCTGGGCGGCCCGATCAACAAGGTCGCATACACTTTCGCCATCACCGGGCTCTCGGCGGTCGCGCTGGACGAGTCGGGGGCCAACGACCCGCGGCTGCAGATCATGGCCGCGGTGATGGCCGCCGGCATGACCCCGCCGTTGGGCCTGGCCCTGGCCACTGTGCTGCGCAAGCGGTTGTTCACCGAGCCGGAGATCGAGAACGGCAAGGCCGCCTGGATCCTGGGTGCCTCGTTCATCACCGAGGGTGCCATCCCGTTCGCTGCGGCCGCTCCGCTGCGGGTCATCCCGGCCACCATGGTCGGCTCCGCCGTCACCGGCGCCCTGGTCATGGCCTTCGGCAACACCCTGCGCGCACCGCACGGCGGCATCTGGGTCGTCGCGCTGATCTCCAACCCGTTCCTGTACCTGCTCGCGGTCGCGATCGGCATGGTGATCACCGCATTCGGCGTCGTCTTCCTCAAGGGCCTGGGCAGCAAGGCCAGCGCCAAGGCTCCGTCCGGAGTCCCGGTCAACGCCTGATCGAACCCTCCCCGCACTGCACACCCTGGCCGGGGCTGCGACGATGTCTGTCGCGGTCCCGGCCTCGTGGCACCACCTCGATAGAGTGACCGGTGCCACACCACCCGTTCGGCTTCGTCCGAGAACTAAGGAGTCACTCAATGCCCACCCGCAAGGTCAAGGTCGCTTCCCGCGTCGGGCTGCACGCCCGTCCGGCCTCGCTGTTCGTCCAGGCCGTCACCGCGACCGGGTTGCCGGTCACCATCGCCAAGGGTGACGGGGACCCGGTAGACGCCCGCAGCATCCTGATGGTCATGGGCCTGGCCGTCGGCAACAACGACGAGGTCACCCTGTCGACCGACGGCGACGGGGCCGAGGCCGCCCTCGATCAGCTCGTCGAACTGCTGGAAGTCGACCACGACGCCCCCTGACCGGTGACACGGTGGGGGGTGGCTCGGCAGCCACCCCCCACCGTGCGTCGCACAACCCCGCCCCACACCCGCCAACCAGGAGTTGAATCGATCCCATGACGACCACGACCTCCACGCCGACGAGCCAAGCAGGAAAGCAGCTGACCGGGATCGGAGTGGGCCGCGGCTCCGCGGTCGGCCGGGTCGTCAAGCTGGCCCCGCCGGTGCGTCCGCCGGCCGCGGAGGCCGCCGCGGCCAACCTGGACCAGGCCAACGATCTGGTCAAGAATTCGTTCGACTTCGTGGCCACCAACCTGCGGACGCGGGCCGCGCAGGCCGAGTCGACGGTGGCCGCGGTGCTGGAGGCCACCTCGCTGATGGCCCAGGATCCGGGGCTGCTCGCCGACGTCCTGCGGCGGATGGGCACCGGCGTCGGCCCGGCCACCGCGGTCGACCAGGCGGTCGAGGGCTTCTGCTCCATCCTGGAGATGAGCGGCGGCTACATGGCCGAGCGGGTCACCGACCTGCGTGACGTGCGCGATCGCATCGTGGCCCAGGTGCTCGGCCAGAAGCCGCCGGGGCTGCCGGCGATGAGCGAGCCGTCGGTGGTGGTGGCCGCCGACCTGGCCCCGGCCGACACCGCGACGCTGGACCTGGACCATGTGGTCGCGATCGTCACCGAACTGGGCGGTCCGACCAGCCACACCGCGATCATCGCCGCACAGCTCGACCTGCCTTGCATCGTTCGGACGGCCGGCGCGCTCGAGTTGTCCGACGGTGACGTGATCGCCGTCGACGCCGCGCACGGCACCGTCACCACCGACCCCGACGACGCCCTGCGCGAGGCGATCACCGCCCGGGCCAAGGCCCGCGCCGCCCTGAAGGAATCCGGCGGCGGCCCCGGCCGGACCAAGGACGGCCAGGCCGTCCAGCTGCTGGCCAACATCGGCAAGGTCGAGGACGCGGAGAAGGCGGCCAAGGAAGATCTCGAGGGCGTCGGGCTGTTCCGCACCGAGGTGCTGTTCCTGGACGCCAAGACCGCCCCGACCGTGGAAACCCAGGTCAAGGCATACACCAAGGTGTTCGAAGCGTTCGGCGAGCGCAAGGTGGTCGTCCGCACGTTGGACGCGGGAGCGGACAAGCCGCTGGCCTTCGCGCCCAGCGATGAGGAGGAGAACCCCGCGCTGGGCGTGCGTGGCCTGCGGATGGACAAGCGGTACCCGCAACTGCTGGACGACCAGCTGACCGCGATCGCCCAGGCGGCGAAGGCAACGGGGGCCAAGCCCTGGGTCATGGCGCCGATGGTGGCGACCGTGCACGAGGCGGAGGCGTTCGAGAAGCGGGTCAAGTCGCACGGACTGCCGGTCGGCGGCATCATGATCGAGGTGCCGGCTGCCGCGCTGCGGGCGCCGCACCTCATCGAGAAGGTCGACTTCTTCTCCATCGGCACCAACGATCTGACCCAGTACGCGATGGCCACGGACCGGATGGCCGGCGAGCTGGCAGAGCTGCTGGACCCGTGGCAGCCCGCGGTCCTGGACCTCATCGCGGCGGCCGGCGCGGCGGGCAAGGCCGCCGGCAAGCCGGTCGGCGTGTGTGGGGAGGCCGCCCGGGACCCGCTGCTGGCGCTGGTACTGGTCGGGCTGGGCATCACCAGCCTGTCCATGGCCCCGAACGGCGTGCCCGCCGTGCGCTATGCGCTCGCCCGGACCACGACCGCGCAGTGTGAGCAGATCGCGGCCGCGGCCCGCGCCGCCGTGGACGCGGTCTCGGCGCGGTCCGCCGTGGAAGGCCTCGTCGACCCCGAGGTGCTGCTGGCGCTGTAGCGATCGCCCGGTCCTGCCCACCGCCCGCTCCGCTCATCAATCCCACGCCCAACCGGGAGATCGTGGCCGGCCTCGCGGATTTGATCAGCGAACTGCCCAGCGGGCGTGGGTCAGGCAGGCACCAGACCGACGGCGGTGACGACGTCGCCGACAGCGATGGCACCCAGTTCGTCCGGGTCCACACGGTAGTCGCTGGCGTAACCGTCTTCGCTGGCGATGGTGATCAGGGTCGGGTCCGCGGCGTCGATCGCCACCACCTCACCCCACTGCCACCGCTGGGTCTGCACGGTGCCGTCGATGGCCACGACCGGGAACTCCCCGTGCACGGGGCCGTCCGCCGGCTCGGCGGCGATGACGTCGATCTCGGCCGGGGTGGGCTTGCGCGGGGTGGCGCCGGCAGCCGTCGCCGAGGAGCCCAGCACCATCACCGCCACCGCCACCGCAACGCCGGCCGACCGTCGCCACCACCGCCGCCGAGGGCGCCGAGGGCGCCGGCGGGGCGACTCCTGATCGCGTTCAGACTGTTTCGTATCGGCCACGTCCACGCCCGCAATCCTCGCGGCGGATCCTGTGCGGCCACTGTGACCTCCGAGCCGGACGCCTGGGAATGGCGTCGGAACGGTCCGGCGGACGATGTCGGGTTACCGTGCACCAATGGGCGAGGCGCACCGCACCGAGGGCGGCACACACCCGCCCGAGCCGACCGGGTGGCAGCACGAGCCGCGCGTCGTCGCCACCCAACGCCGGACGCTGACCCTGCTGGCCGGGGCGCAGGTGCTGGGCGGGATCGGGTTCGGTGCCGGCTTGTCGGTCGGGATCCTGCTGGCCACCCAGGTGACCCGGTCCGAGGGGTGGGCCGGCGTGGCCCGCACGTCCACCACCGTGTGCGCCGCGCTGGTGGCCATCCCGTTGGCCGTGCTGGCCGCCCGGTTCGGCCGGCGGATCTCGCTCGGCCTGGCCTGGGCGCTGGCGACCACCGGCTCGGCGGCCCTGATCCTGGCCGCCCAGACCGCCGACGCGCAGCGGCCGCTGGCCACGGTGCTGCTCATCTACGGCCTGGGCATTTCCGGTGCCGGCAGCGCCGCTTCACTGCAGAGCCGTTATGCGGCAACTGATCTCGCCGCTCCCGAGCACCGCTCCCGGCAGCTGTCACTGGTCGTGTGGGCGACCACCGTCGGCACGGTGCTCGGACCGAATCTGGGCGCGCCGGGCGAGGCATTGGCCGACACGCTCGGCCTGGCCCCGATGGCGGGCCCGTTCGTCATCGCCACGTTGATGCAGGCCATGGCCACCGCGGCGATCCTGCTCCTGCGACCGGATCCCCTGCTGCTGGCCGGCGAGTTCACCCACGTCGATCCGCGCACGCCAAAGTCGGCGACGGGACCGGCGATGGCCCGCGCCTGGCGAATCGGCGGCGCCCGGACAGCGCTGGTCGCGATGTGCGCCGCACACACGGTGATGGTCGGGGTGATGACCATGACGCCGGTCCACATGGACCATTACGGTGCCTCGATCACCGTCGTCGGCCTGACCTTCAGCGTCCATGTACTGGGCATGTTCGCGTTCTCACCACTGGTCGGCTGGGCCGCGGACCGGTGGGGCCGCTACCCCATGATCGTCGCCGGTGGCGGCACCCTGCTGCTGGCGACCCTGATCGCCGGCACCGCCGCATCGTCGATGGCGATGGTGACCGCCGGCCTGTTCCTGCTCGGGGTGGGCTGGTCGCTGGTCCTGGTGCCGGCGTCGACGCTGCTGACCGAATCGGTGCCGGCAGCCGACCGCACCCGGGTGCAGGGCGGGTCGGACGCGGCGATGAACGTGTCCGCGGCCATCGGCGCGGCCGGTTCCGGGCCGCTGCTGGGTCTGATCGGTTTCGGCGGGCTCAATGCCCTGTCCGCGGCAATCGTGCTCGCGGCGGTGCCGCTGGTGCTGCACGCCCGCCGGCTCCCGGCCCACGCCTGACTCCCGGCAGGTTGTTCCGCCGGCACCCCGAGAGGCGGAAGTCGGCAACGCTGGTTTCTCATTCCCAGGACGCGCAAAATGGGCGAATGCGACGTATCGCCATGCTCGGATTCGGCGGTCTGATCCTGACTGCCGCCTGCTCGTCCGAGATCGGGCTCGGCGTCTCGGAGGTGGCCGCGCCACGCCCGACCTGCGTAGCCGCCTCCGCAGCCGCCGTGGCGGCGGTGGAAGGGACCCTGGCACGGCATGACGGCGTCCTCACGTCGGCGATGATCGCCAGCGTCCCTTCCGCGGACCGTGGGTTCGACGGCTACCCGGAGTACATCCTTGCCGCCAAGCACGTCTCCCTGTTCGACCCGAGCGACCTGGCAACCTGGGCGCTCAGTGGGCGCAACGACTTCCGACCGATCTACCCGCTCAACGACGCGGCACGTCTGCTCACCGATCCGACCAGCGCGGGAGTCGAGTCCGACGTCACCGAGCACTTTCACAAATGGGACCGGCTGGCTCAGGCGAACCTCGTTCGGGAATGCGCCTCGACCGCCGGTTGATCGCCGATCGGGTTGACGCGAGGCCCGGCTCGGGGCAATGCCGAGCCGGGCCACGCGGACCACCGTCGATCAGTCGACCGCCGGTCCTCCGGTCCGGGCCATGCCCCGAGCCACCGCATCGATCAGGTACGGCCGCATCTGCACGGCCGGGATGATCGTGTGCACCGAGCCGACCTCACGAGCGCGCTCGATGTTGTGGATCTGTTCGAACTCGACGGCCACCTCGCCGAGCTTCTCCGACCGGACCGCACCGCGCACCTCGGCCAGTTCGACCCGTAACCGGCCGCGCTCGGTGTCGTCGGCGGCGCCGGCGATCCGCGCCTCCAGTTCCGTGACCCGGCTGTCGTTGGCGGTGCGGTTGTTCACGTCTCGGGTGAACACCACCGCCGCGGCCGGAGCGCCACCGATGACCGAGGCGAACGAGCCCTCGATCGCGATGACCTCCATGTTGTCGTTCAACGCCCCGGAGAACACCACGAACGCGCCACCGTGGTAGCGGGAGACCACGCAGAAGATGATCGGGCCGTCGAAGTTGACGATGGCCCGGCCGATCTCGGCGCCGTACTCCAGCTGGATGTTGCGCAGCGACTCCGGCGACCCGTCGAACCCGGACAGGTTGGCCAGCACCACCAGCGGCCGCGACCCGGACGCCGAATTGATGGCCCGAGCTGCCTTCTTGCTCGACTTCGGGAAGAGCGTGCCGCCGGAGAACGAATCCGGACCGTCCGTGGGCAGGAACCCGCGTCGCGCGACCGGTCGGGACTCGATGCCCAGGATGGCCACCGGGTAGCCGCCCAGGTGCGCGTCCACCACGACCGCGGTGTCCGCCTCGGCCATGCCCGCCCAGCGCTCCAGCGTGGCGTGGTCCTGGTCGGCGATCGCGTTGATCACCGCGCGGATGTCGAACGGCTTCTTGCGGTCCTTGTTGGTCTCCGCCGCGAAGATCTCCCCCACCGTGGTGAACGGGCTGTCCGGATGGACGTGCGGCGCCGTCCGGACATCGCGGTCCAACGGGTCCGAGGTTGCCGCCCGCCGCGGGTACTTCTCCCCCGGCGCATGGTAGGCATGCTCGTAGTGTTGGAACAGGACGTCGACGGCGCCGGACAGGTTCGGCGCCCAGTACTGCGCCTCGCCGTTGGGTCCCATCACCCGGTCGTAGCCGCCGATGCCGAAGTTGTCCTCGGCCGACACGCCGCCGGAGTAGTCCAGCGAGAGCTTGCCGGTCAGCACCATCGCCGAGTCCGGGGTCATGATCAGGATGCCCTTGGTGTGCATCAGCATGGTCGCCTCTGCGTTCCAGTACGGCTGCGCACCGACGTTGATCCCGGACACGATGACGTTGATCTCGCCGCCGTTCTGGGTGAACAGCACGATCTCCCGCAGCGCCCGGGCGACCCCGTCCATGTTCTCCGTGCCGGAATCCATGGAGATCTTCGCGCCCGATGAGAGGGTGAACCACTCGACCGGCAGGTCCTTCTCCCCGGCCAGCTTGACCGCCTCGGCGATGATCGCGCATTCGGGCACTGCGACCGTACCCAGGGCCTTGGTCGGATCGCCCATCAGCAGCACCCGGGTCACGCCCTCCGGGTACCGGTCGGTCGGCGTGGTCACCAGACCGGCGATCACACCGGCCTTGTTCTGGCCGGCCGGCCGGTCGACCGGTCCGAACGTGTTGTCGTCGCCGAAGTCGTACTCGGTGAACTGGCCGTTCGGACCGGTGAGCAACCGGATGATCTCATACGGATAGGCGGCGCCGCGGGCCGCGGATCGCTGCACCTTCAGCGCGTAGTCGTCCAGCACCGGCAGTGGCTCGGTCGGCGGATCGGTGACCGTCACCGACACTCCGGCACCGGCCTGCAGGGCGAACCGGAGCGCGACGTCCTTGAGCGATCCGTCGTCCTGGCGCAGCCGGGCCAGCACGGTGATCTGGGACAGTCCGGTGCCCAGGGTCAACGGCGCAGCGTCATGCGCGAACTTGGCGAGGTCGGACACCGGCACCTCCACCGGCGGCCACACGTGCAGCAGGATCGCGTTGTTGGCCAGCCGGTTGCGGCCGCTGTGCCCGGCCTGCGCCCGGCGGATCGACTCGAGGCAGGCGGCCAGCACCCGCTCGGCCGCCGGGAACGACACGACGGCGCCATCGGCATCACGAACCGGGGTGACGTCGCGCACCTCGGCCAGCGCGACCAACCGCTCGTCGGCCGGATTGTTCGGCGCGACCAGGTGGAACACGTAGGTGCCCTCGGCGGCCGGCACCCGGGTGCCGTTGAAGTTCTTCAACCGCCACAGGTCAAGCCGCTGACCGGTCAACGGGTGCATGCCGCGGATGACCCGCTCCTCGGCCAGGCCGTGCGACCCGGGCCGGAAGGTGAACTGCAGGACGTCGGGGGCCTCGGTGTTGAACGCCACGGTCACCGTGATCCGGCGTCCGCCGGCCAGGGTGCCGTAGTCCTGCAGGGTCCGGGCCAGCTCCGCGGAGATGGCGTCCGGGTCCTCTGGCGCGTCGGCCCAGGCCACGTAGACGTCGGTGACCAGGTCCGCCGGTACGGGTACCTCGTTGGCCTGCGCATCGACGGCAGCCAGGGCAGCGGCCAACTCGGTGTGGCTCGCCGTGGTGGAGATCAGGTACAGCCGGTTCCCGCCGAGCAGATAGTTGCCGGTCAGCGTCGGCCGGCCGGCGATCTCGCCGACCTGCAGGTCCTCCAGGTCACGGATCTTGTAGTACCGCCGGTTCATCACTTCCAGCATCGCCGGCACGCCGGCCGGCCGGTTCAGCAGCTCCTCGGCCATCAATCGAACAACCGGCTCCGAGCTGCGCACGAGCGTGTCGATGCGATCGGCCCGGTCCGCGGTCTTCGGGTTCTCGGCCAGCACCCCGACATCCGCCCGGACCTGCTCGTACAGCTTGTTCCGGGCCGACTCGATGACCGGCCGCTCGTACACCTCGTACCGGATCGACCGAGCCAGATCGCCGATCAACGGGTACCGCAGCCGGGTCGCCACCACCATCCGCTCGACCACGCGGCCGACGCGTTCCCGCAGGGCCTCGCCGACGGCGTCGGTCCGGGTCCGCCACCGCTCGAGCAGCCCGGCGACCATCGGGATCTGATCGCCGGCCCGTTCCTGGGCGAGGAAGACGCGGTAGACGGCCTCCTCCAGCTGCGGCGTCGGCTCCAGGTCGGTCACCCCGTAATGCGCAAGGGCTCGGGCCAACCGGCTCCGGAAGCCCTCGGGCAGGCCGGCCCGGTCCAGGTCCAGCGACTGCAGGTAGGTGTGGAAGTACTCGCGTGGGCTGTGCACCTGTTCGTCGCCGGACTCCTCCTCGCCGGCCGGCCGGTTACGCGACAGCTCGGCCAGGTCGGCGAAGGTTTCCAGCACGTCCAGCGCCGCGCCCAGCAACTCGTCGTCGGCCAGCGGAACCTGCTCGCGGACCGCGTCGTACTCGCTCCACAGGGCGCGGGCGCGCTGGGCGGAGACGTCGTAACCCATCACCAGGGCACGCAGGGCGGCCAGGTCCTCGAACGCCGTGGCCCGCAGATCGGCCGGATCAACGTCGTGGTCGCCGACGAACTCGACGACCGGTGCGGTGGAGACCGCACCCTCCTCCTCGATCTTGTCCAACCGCAGCAACGCGCCCCCGGCATCGACCTGCGAGTTCACCGACGCCAGGATCTCCCGGACCCGGCCCGCGTACGGTGCCTTGACCGGGGTCTCCATCTTCATCGCCTCGAGGATCATGATGGTGTCGCCGGCCTGGACCTCATCACCGGCCGCCGCCCGCAGCGCCACCACGACCGCCGGCGCGGGCGAGCGGACCATGCCGCCCTCGTCCCGGCTGACCCGGTGACTGACGCTGTCCACCTCGACCAGGTGACCGGCCGCGCTGGTGGACGCGACGATGTGGTGCCGCCGGACACTGCTCGCCGCAGGGGCCTGACCCGGCTCCGCCGGGGCCGCCCGGTCGCCGATCGTCAGCCGACTCTCGAACCGGGACTGACGCTCCAGTTCGACCTCGACCACGCCGCCACCGGGGACCTCGATCCGGTACCGGCGGGGGCTGATCTGGGCCACGTTCAGGCTGTAGGTCTGGCCGCGGTAGCCCAGTTCGACCTCGCGGCCCACCGTGTGGCTGGCCTTGGGCCGACCGCCGCGGGCGGCGCGCAGGAAGGCGTCACGCTCCAGCTGTTCCTCCGACTCGTACACATCGGCGGCCACGTACAGCAGTGCGGCGTCCGCGCCGGCGGCGAGTTCCGGGTCCTCGTGCAGGTTCGCCCGGTCCAGCCAGCCGGTGTCGGCGACGCCGTCGATCACCTCGGGCCGGTCCAGCAGCTTGAGCAGGAACGACTTGGTGGTCGTGCCGCCCTTGACCACCACGGTGGTCTCCCGCAAAGCAACCCGCAGCCGGGCCAGCGCCTCGTCCCGGTCCCGACCCCAGGAGATGATCTTGGCGACCATCGAGTCGTAGTCCGGGGAGATCGCGTCGCCGGTGGCGATGCCGGTGTCCACCCGGATGCCCGGGCCCACCGGCAGGTTGAGCAGCTCCACCTTGCCGGGCGAGGGCGCGAAGCCGTTGTCGGCGTCCTCCGCGTTGAGCCGGGCCTCGATCGAGTGGCCGTAGACGGGCGGAACGTCGCCCTCGAGCTTGTAGCCGTCGGCCACCAGGATCTGCAGTTTGACCAGGTCAAGTCCGGTGGACACCTCGGTGATCGGGTGCTCCACCTGCAGCCGCGTGTTGACCTCGAGGAAGGCGAACGTCTTGCGCTCCGGTTGGTACAGGAACTCGACCGTGCCGGCGCCCCGGTAACCCACCGCCTTCACCAGATCGACCGCCCGGGCGGCCAGGTCGTCTGCCTGCTCCTTGGTCAACGCCGGGGAGAACGACTCCTCGATCAGCTTCTGGTTGCGCCGCTGGATGGAACAGTCCCGCACACCGGGCGCCCAGGCGTTGCCGTAGTTGTCGGCGATGACCTGCACCTCGATGTGCCGTCCGCCCTGGACCAGGTGCTCCATGAAGATCACGTGGTCGTTGAACGCCTTCTGCGCCTCCGACTGGGTGCGCTCGATGGCCTCTTCCAGTTCGGCCGGGTCGAACACCATCCGGATGCCGCGACCGCCGCCGCCGCTGCGGGCCTTGAGAATCATCGGGTAGCCGATGGACTTGGCGTGCTCGAGCGCCTCCTCCATCGTCTCCACCGGGCCGCCCGACCAGGGCGCGACCGGCACGTTGGTCGCTTCGGCCATGTACTTGGCCTCGACCTTGTCGCCCAGTCGGCGCATCGCGTCCGGCGGCGGGCCGATGAACGTCACGCCCAGCTCCGCGCACAGTTCCGCGAAGGTCGGGTCCTCGGCCACGAAGCCCCAACCCACCCAGGCCGCGTCGGCCTTGGACTCGATCAGCGCCTTCCGCAGGACCGCGTGGTCCAGGTAGGGGCTGCTCAGATCGCCCTTCTCCCGGATCCGCACGCCCTCGTCGGCCAGCCGCACGAACAACGCACCGCGCTCGGACTCGGTGTGCAGGGCAATGACCTTGATCCCGTAGTCGAACTCCGCGTTCAGCTCCCGGACGGCGCGGATCAACCTCACCGCCGGCTCACCCCTGTTGATCACCGCAATGCGCGAAAACATGCCTGGCGCTCCTCCATCCACTTCGACAAAAGTGCGTGCCGCTCCGTGCCGGTGAGGCCCGTCGCGCCCGGTGGTTCAGGTGGGCGCGCGATCGGGTTCCGGTCGCCGGAAAGCGGTCGACGCATGCACTGCAACGTGCCCGCTTCATCCTGGCCCGTCCGCGCCGCTCGCGCTCATCAAACACAGGTGTTCCGGAGTCAATCACACGGTCGGACACCCCCGGCCGCTGCTATGTGTACCGCGCGGCCACCTCGGCCGCCTGACTGCCGTAGCCGTGACCGTGCGTGACGGCGTGCACCAGCAACGGATGCAACTGGTGCAGGCCGATCAGATCCGGCCAATCGGGGCGAACGGCGGCCGATTCGGTGTACGCCGCGAACACCCGGGCCACGTGCTCGGTGCCGAACAACGCGAGCATCGCCAGGTCGGTGAGCCGGTGGCCGCCGTGCGCGGCCGGATCGATGAGCACGGCCTCAATCCCGCCGCCGGCCGCCGCGTACAGCACGTTGCCGCCCCACAGGTCGCCGTGGATCCGGGCCGGCGGCTCGTCGTCGTCGAACTCACCGGCGGTGAGCCGCTCGCAGACCAGGTCGACCCGCCGCACGGCCGCGTCGGACAGGTTGCCGATCCGATGCGCGGCACGCGCGAAGGGCGCCAGCCGGGTGCTGGCGTAGAACTCGCCCCAACGCGCGAACGGCGAGATGGGCAGCTCCTGCCGGCCGATCCAGCCGTCCCCGGCCCAGCCGGGCGGCGCCGCGCCGAACGCGACCGCGCCCGCCCCATGAGTGATCGCCAGCGATCGTCCGAAGGCCTCGGCGGCGTCCCGGCTCGCCGGGACCGTCGGGATCCGATCGAGCACGATGCGCGTGTCGCCGACCTCGCGGACGCCGACCACCGCGGTCCCGCCCGCGGCCTCCCCCAGCCAGCCGAGCCCGGCCGCCTCCCACGCGAAGAAGCCGGGCGGTGCGTCGGCCCGGCGCTTGACGAAGGTGGAATAGGAATCGGCAGCGGTCACGAACCCCCCCTGATGGTGCTGGCCGCTGGTCGCCGAGGACTGATGGACGACCCCGGTCAGGCCAGCCCGAGCGACTTCATCCGCTCGGTGTGCCCCTGCTGCAGCCGGCGGAACAGGGCGGCGATGCCGGCCAGGTCGCCGGAGCCGGTGACGATCAGCTCCGCCAGGGTGTCCCGATCGGCCACCACATATTGGGCCTGGGTGATCGCCTCACCGAGCAGCCGGCGTCCCCAGAGGGCTAGCGGTCCGGCCACCCGGGGGTCGGCCTGGCAGGCCTTGCGGACCTCGCGCACCGCGAATGCCGAATGCCCTGAATCGGCCAGCACCTCGAACACCAGGTCCCGGGTGACCGGATCCAGCCACTCGGCGATCTCCCGGTAGAAGTCGGCGGCCAGCCCGTCCCCGACATGCGCCTTGACCAGGGACTCCAGCCAGGAGTGCGGGGCCGTTGAGTCGTGGAAGGCGTCGAACGGCGCCGCAAACGGCTTCATCGCTTCCTCGACGGCGACACCCCGAGCGGCCAGGTGTGAGGCCAACGCGGTGAAGTGACCCATCTCGGCGGTGGCCATGGCGGACAGCTGGACCCGACCGGACATGGTCGGCGCCCATCGCGCGTCGGCGGCCATCCGGTCGAACGCGGACAGTTCCCCGTAGGCGAGGACGCCGAGCAGATCGACGACCGCTGGATCCGGCCGCGGCAACGTCCCGGCCGACGCCGGCTCGGCCGGTTGCGCTCTGCTCATCCCTCACTCCAACGTCCAGAACCTTCGTCGAGAACCGCTGAGGGTCGAGCCTAACGGGCGGCCCACGGCACCGTCCGGCGATGCGCCGATCGGGGCCCCTGAGCAGGTACGCTGAGGGTGACGGTGCGACAGCCGCACCGCGGTATTGTGCGCGCGTCACCCGCGCGGACGGACGAATCGGACCGACTGCCCGTCGGAACGACCGGGGTTGCGCGGATACGCGCCCGGTCGACCAGGCATTGCGACGCGCAAGGCGCGCCGGGGAAACCGCAGTTCGGTGGACCCGATCGAACGACATGGGCGGCTCGAGGATGACGATTCGCCGCCTGTACGGGGCGGACAGCGGGGCGTCCCACCGGGAGTGATCCTCCGGGGGAGTGCCTTTCCTTGTCGCGTGAACGCGCGCGGACGACTCGGAAGGCACCGTGCATGACCCAGAACAGCCTGATCAGCCCGACCATTGATGACCCGGACGGC
>Ga0164241_10003517_pt1 | contig 15710 bp, 8 predicted proteins | sample OricomyardsoilBY_FD_108780 | JGI IMG/M metagenome (GOLD analysis project Ga0164241, IMG submission 108780) | Backyard soil microbial communities from Emeryville, California, USA - Original compost - Back yard soil (BY) | ecosystem: Environmental > Terrestrial > Soil > Unclassified | place: USA... | reverse complement strand
TCGTATTCGCTTAACGGAAATTCCAGCCGTTCGCACCACGTATCGGCACCATAACTACCTGGTAGATTGAACCGCTGGACGATGCCTAGCAAATCGCTGCTCAACAGCACCGCGAGCTGGCACGAGGCGCGAAACAGCGTGGCGACGAGCGCTCCCAATAACTCATCGTTGAGCGTTTCCGGCGCTTCGCCTCGCCAACCCACGAGAGTCAGCAGGTTTTTGAGATCGATCGCCGCGTTTCCCGCCGGATCTTTTTTGGCGCGCGCCACCAACGCGTGGTACTGCGAAGCCAGCGGCGCTTGATCGTGATTCGCGTACGCCACGAGACTAAGTTTGCGCAGCGATTCCACCGGCGGCAGCGACCGGTCTGGACGACGGTCAAAGTGAGGAAACGTTAAATTCGCGAGCGAAAGATCCTCGAGCGTCCGCCGCATATAATCCGCCGGCTCCCCGAGAATCTCGGCCACCAGATGCATCTCACCGGCCTCGTGCTGAATCACCGAGATGATTTCCCTACCCTGCAATTCATTCATCTTCGCACTGGCTGCGTCGCTGTCCGGCCCCGGCACATAGCGCGGCATCCGCCCGCCCGTACGAACTTTGACCTCGTCCTCCGTGAACTTCGCGAACTCCGCATGCCGCGCGCCGCCCGGCCACGGGAACATGTAGGCGCGGAAGTATCCACGAAGATGATCCACGCGGCAGACATGGAAAAATTGTTTCTCGCTCGCGATGCGCCCCCGCAACCACGCAAACCCGGTCGAGCGATGATTCTCCCACCGATAGGCGGGAAGGCCCCAATTTTGTCCCCAGCGCTCGGAATCTTTATTGGCGTCCTGAGTGCCAAGCGGAGCCGAACCCACGTTCCAATCCAGATCGAAAAGTTCCGGATGAGCCCACACATCCACGCTGCAGCGTCCGACGCCAAACGACATCTCTCCCATTAAAAAAACACCGCGTTCATCCGCGTACGCACGCACCGCCCGCCACTGCCGCCACGCCACCCATTGGATAAACATGAACGCTTCCATCGCCTGCTCGAACCGCGTCCGATCCGGGTGCCGCGCCAGCCAGGCCTTCGCGCCCGCGACGGACTGATGTTCCGGCCGCCACTCGGTCCAATTGGGATTTCCCTCATATTCGCGGATGAGGATCCGAAACAGCGCGTAGTTGGAAAGCCATGACTCGTTGTCCTTTTGAAATCGCTCGAACTCCGCGAGCTCCTCCGGGGACGCTTCCCCAGCGCGAAAAGCATGATGCGCCGCGAGCAGAATATGGATCTTGAGCGGAAACACAGAATTATGCCGCACGGTTCCCTCGCGTAGTTTTTCCAGCCACGACTGAGGCGCCGCCGTCTTGATCATCTCCGTCGTCAACCCAGGCACATCCTCTTCCGTGAGTGCCAGAAATGCGGGCGATAAGGCCCGCGAGCTGATGGCGTTATATGGGCTGTGATCGCCGACCGTTTCGTGGATCGGCAAAAATTGGAGAAGTGAAAACCCCTTGGTCACACAAAAATCGATCGCCTCCTTCATCGCGATGGTATCGCCAACGCCAAAATCGCGAGCGTGCCGCAGCGCAAAGACCGGCACGAGCAAACCGGCGATTCTTTTGTGAGGGTTGATTCGTCGAGTCATGGATTTCACGCGTCGCATCGGGAGTGCCAGCTCACGGATCGGTCGCGCGCGGCGGCGCACCTCAGCCGGTATCGGCAAATGAAGTACAGGGTCCCAACGCATTTTGCCCATCGTCCTCGCATCCCGGGCTGCGTTTTGCCTCTCTAAAATTTTCCTGATGTGCAGCGATGCTCGGCGCCTACGACCCAAACGCGCCCGGCCGGGAAAATTGGCCCGCGGCAAGCGAGAGGCGCCGCATGGCTGACTCTTCGTTAACCCCCGGGAAAAGCACGGACATCCACGCGGGTGTTAACGTGAAAAAGAAAACCACCCGTGTGAACCTCATGGTCGTTGTCGCCGTCGTGGTCTTCCTCGCCTTGGGCGTTCTGATGGTTGTGAAGGTCGCGCGTCATCCGCCGCAAGCTCCGGCCGACGCGAATCCGCTCACTCCGTGACGCCTCTGCCCATGCACAATTACAAGGATACGCTTGGCGGGAAGGTCGCGTTCGTCACAGGCGCTGGATCCGGCATCGGGCGCGCCACCGCCAAACTGCTCGCGTTCGCCGGCGCCCGCGTCGCGCCCCTCACACGTACCTTTGAGGAGAGCGAGTCCGTGTGTGAAGAAATCCGCCGGGCCGGTGGTGATGCGTTTCCGATCGCCGGAGACATCAGCATCGCAACGGACATGGAAGCCGCGGTCGCCGCGATTCATGGACAATGGCAAAAACTCGACATCGTCGTCGCCAACGCGGGCATCAATGGGCTCTGGGCGCCGCTCGACGAAATTTCCCCCGAGGAATGGTCCAAGACCATCGGCGTGAATTTAACGGGGACGTTTCTCACCCTAAAACCGTCACTGCCCCTCCTTAAGGTCGCGGGAGGCGCCGTGGTGATTATCTCTTCGGTCAATGGGACACGGGTCTTCAGCAATCCCGGCACCGGTGCGTACGCCGCTTCGAAGGCCGGTCAGGTCGCGCTGGCCAAGAAGGCGGCGATCGAACTCGCTCACCACCGGATACGAGTGAACGTGATCTGTCCGGGTACGATCGCCACGCGTATCGACGACAGTGTTACACACAAGGATCTCGACCAAATTCACATCGAGGCCGAATACCCCAAAGGCACCGTCCCATTGACGGAGGGTCAGCCGGGCACAGCGGGTCAGGTCGCACAGCTCGTCTGGTTCCTGGCCTCGGACGCATCCAGCCATATCACCGGCACGGAAATCTTCATCGACGGCGGCGAATCTCTTTTGATGGGCTGATCATGCTCTCGAGCGCCCAATCTACCACCCGCTTCAACCATGCCCGAAATGCGGCGCTCATCGCGCTGATGATGGAGATCGCCGAGATCGAGCAATGCACGAGCGAAGCGCTGACGCGCTCAACGATGTCGCGCGACGATGGCTCCCATCCCGCAACGGTGCGACTGATCGAGCAACTGGAGTTTCTCCACGCCCACCACGCCCGCATACTTCGCCATCACGCCGGTGAACTGGAAAAAAGCGCCGCGTTGAATCCGCGTAACCAGGCCGCCAATACGGAAGCGCCCGCCCTTGGCACCAAGCGAGAGCCGATCGGAGAAATCGTGTTCGCTTACGTGCGGTTGAACCTTCTGGCCGCGCGCTACACGCAACTCCACGCGCTCGGGATCGCTTTTGAGCAGGCCGCTGTCGCCGGATTGTCGCTGCGACACCTGAGGGCGCTGACACCCAAGATTATGGAGTGCAGCCAGGCGATTCCGCTGCTCGCCACCACCTTGCCTGCGGACCAATTCGGACCGATCTCCGCCGACTGCGGGCAACTCGCGCTTCAAGCCACGCAAGCTGCGTGGCGAAACGAAACCGATTTCCCGGGTTCTTCGTAAGCGCTGCCAGCCTCCCGCGACGTGCCGGCGATCGAGAATAGAATGCGCCACCCGATCGCCGGAAAAACGTGCCTGTCCCTATTTTTTGTTTTTGGGACCGGCTCTCTTTTCGCTTTCAGATCGAGACGGAATTTCCCGTGCCTCGGCGTCGGATCCCGACGCCTGCTCGAACAGGCAGAACGAGCGCGATGTCATCACAAAATCTTGCCCGCCTTTCAACTCAGCGACGTCCCGAACAAATCCGTCTTCATCCGCCGTGTTTATTAACAGCCGCCATTGAACCTCCGACTTTCCGGGAAGACAGACCGTGAAGTCTTCGTGATGCGCGTTGAAAAACAGGAGGAACGTATCGTCCCGGATGTCATTGCCGAAGTAGTCCTTCACGATCAGCGAATCGCCGTTGAGCATCACGCCGATGACCTTCGCGAATTCCGCCGCCCACGCACCGTCATCCATCTCGATTCCCGCCGCGTTGATCCACGTGATGTCCTTCACGCCTTCACCGCGCAGATCGCGGCCTTGGAAAAAACGCGGCTGCCGGAAGATCGAATGCTGCCCGCGCAGGTGGATCAACTTGCTCGTGAAATCGAAAAGTTGCCGCGCGTATTTATCCCGCTGCCAGTGCAGCCAGCTCGTGTCGTTGTCCTGACAATACGCGTTGTTGTTCCCCTTCTGCGTGGCGCCGTATTCGTCGCCGCCGCGAAGCATGGGAACGCCCTGTGACAGGAAAAGCGTCGCGAGGAAGTTGCGCTGCATCCGCCGGCGCAACGTCAGCACGTCCTCGGGTGCGTCCAACCCTTCATGGCCCCAGTTCCAGGAGCAATTATGGTTGTCTCCGTCTTGGTTGTCCTCGCCGTTCGCCTCATTGTGCTTGTCGCTGAATGACACCAGATCCTTCAGCGTGAAACCATCGTGTGACGTGATAAAGTTGATACTTCCCGAGGGCGTCTTGCCGCTGCTCTGATACAGGTCCGAACTTCCGCATAACCGATAAGCCAGATCGCGCGTGAGGCCACTGTCGCCTTTCCAATACCCGCGCACAGTATCGCGGTAACGACCGTTCCACTCGGCCCACAACGTCGGGAAATTTCCGACTTGGTACCCGCCCTCGCCGACGTCCCAAGGCTCCGCGATCAACTTAACGCGGGAGATGACGGGGTCCTGGTGAATCACGTCGAAGAAGGACGACAGCTTGCTGACCTCGTGCAGTTCGCGCGCGAGCGTCGCTGCGAGATCGAAACGAAAACCGTCCACGTGCATCTCCGTCACCCAGTAGCGCAGGCTGTCCATCAGAAGCTGCAGCATGCGCGGGTGAGGAACGTTCAAGGTATTACCCGTGCCCGTGTAATCCATGTAATGCCGCTTGTCGTCGCTCACCAGACGGTAGTACGCGGCGTTGTCGATCCCGCGGAAACACAGCGTGGGGCCGAGATGATTACCCTCGACGGTGTGGTTATACACCACGTCGAGGATGACCTCGAGGCCCGCCCGGTGAAGACTCTTCACCATGCTTTTGAACTCCTGCACCTGTCCGCCTCGATCGCCGCTCCCGCTGTATCGAGATTCTGGAGCGAAAAAGCCGATGGTGTTGTAGCCCCAGTAGTCGCTCAGATTTTTATCCAGCAGATGTTTGCTGGTGATATGGTGATGCACCGGGAGCATCTCGATCGCGGTTACGCCGAGCGCCTTGAAATACTCGATCGCATGAGGACTTCCCAGTCCGGCATACGTCCCGCGCAGCGGCTCCGGCACTTCCTCCCAAAGTTTCGAGAATCCTTTCACGTGCGTCTCGTAAATGACGGTCTCGTGAAGGGGCCGCGTCGGCCGCAGATCATTGTCCCACGTGAATGCCGGATCGACGACGACCGACTTGGGCATGAACGCGCCGTTGTCCCGATCGTCTTTCGACAGGTCTTCCTGTTCATCGCCGATGCGGTATCCAAAAATCTCATCCCGCCAGTCCACCCTTCCCGCAATCGCCTTCGCGTAAGGATCGAGAAGGAGCTTGGCCGGGTTGAAACGGTGGCCGTTGTTCGGATCGTAAGGGCCTTCGACCCGGAAGCCATAAAGCTGGCCAGGGCGTATTTCCGGGAGAAATACATGCCACACGCGATCGGAGTTCTCGGTGATTCGGATGCGCTCCGTCTCTTTCGAGGGGTCATCCGAGTCGTAAAGACACAGCTCGACGCCAGTGGCGTTTTCAGAGAACAGCGCGAAATTGACGCCGTCGCCGAGCCAGGTGGAACCGAGCGGATATGAGTGACCTTTCCAAACTTTCGAGAGTGCCATGATTGGTCACGAGGCTACAGCGAATCGCGCGTGACCGCCACCCGGCGGATCTGCGGAGCAAATATCCGGCCGTCACCCGATGTCCCGTCCCACGCTCTATTGAATCAGTTTTCCGAATACAAAGTAATCGGACAACGACGCACGTCCCCGCGCCTCCGTCGTTCGCACCCACCAAACGAATTGTGCAACCACTCAAAAGCGGCGGTTTTCAAAAGGTCCGCGCGTCATTCTTTCCATCGGCCTCCATCCGGTGCCCGCCCTAGGAACAACCGGGAGAACGCACCCCGTAACATCTAGTGCATAAAGCCGTAATCGCATGCAGAAGACGACGCATTTTGCGCTGCGTTCCGACCGCTTTTTGAGCAGGAAAAAATCTAAGCGATTAAAAAACAGGCGGTTAGTTTCGCGCTCGCAAAATGGGCATCTCTCTTGCGGAAGGCATCACGTTTTTCGCCTTCAAATAAAATTCAAAAGACCTGACCCAAATGAAGTCCTTGGAAACCGCCGCCCCCTTTACGCCTTCCTCCGCTCACGCGCGCGCCACGTCGGTCGGCTCGAATACGCGTCGTATTTTTGTGGTCGATGACCATCCCGTCACTCGGGCGGGAATAACCATGCTCATCAATCAGCAGCCTTCGTTTCAAGTGTGCGGCGAAGCGGACAGCGCGCCCAAAGCGATCGAGATGATCCCGAAATTGATGCCCGACCTGGCCATTGTGGACATCTCGCTGAAGACCACGAGCGGCATCGAGCTTATCAAGAATCTCAACTCCCTCGCGCCCGGCTTGAAGGTATTGGTTATGTCGATGCACGAGGAAAACCTCTACGCCGAACGCGCGCTGCGGGCCGGCGCAAAAGGATCTCTCATGAAGGACCAGGCGGCCGACACATTGATCAGCGCCATCCGTCGCATTTTAACCGATGAACTTTATCTCAGCGAAAAGATGAAAGAGCGCATGCTGCATCGGTTCGTGAGCAACAAGCGCGACGAGATGACCTTTTCCATGGACAGCCTCAGCGACCGGGAAATGGAAGTGCTGGTTCACATCGGCAACGGTTTCAGCACCCGTCAGATTGCGGCGAAACTTAATCTCAGCGTGAAAACCATCGATTCCTATCGTGAGCACCTGAAAATCAAACTCCGTCTCGCGAAAGGCGCGGACCTCGTCCGCCACGCGATTCAATGGGTAAAGAGCGAAGAGCTCGTTTAGTTCAGTTCGACCACGGCGAACGCAACTGCTCAACGCTACGGGCAACGCGCCCTCAAACGTCCATCCGCATGCTCACTTTTGGCGGAAGCGTATCCGCGCGACACCCTATCAGCTAGCGCGTAGATGTCGCGCGCGCTTCGGGCGTCGCCCGGGGATTAACCGGGCTGGCGTTGGAGAATGAAAGCGACATGGCGCGAGACGGGCGGAATTGAAATGCGCAGGTCGCCTCCGGGATGGCTCAGCACGCGAGTCTCCCCGGGAACACCCTTCAGCGAATCCCACGGGGTAAGCTTCCAGTCGCCCGCTGCGACATCGTCGAGCACGACCACGGCGTCGTCCAAAGGTGCGGGTATCTTTTCTGCAAATACACCGTCGCGGCGCCAGATCCAGACCGCGACAAAATCGGCAGAGCGTTTGCCCACGGCGGCAACCACCGGACGCTCGAGTCCGGTGGTGAATGAATCGAACTGCACCCAGTCCAGTCCGGCGGTGTTCTCCAAAACGATCTCGTGTGCGCCCGCCCGCACGGGAAAGGAGATTTCCCGCGGTCTTCTTTCCACGGACTTTCGAGGCGGCGGCGGAAGCGCGGGCCACACCGTTTCCGCGGCGAGTTCACCGTCGATCACGACGCGCACTGCTGCACCTTTAGGCCCGGCATCGGCGAACTTCACCACCGCGGTCACCGCTTTTGGGTACACGATTGCAAACGAGGCTTTCGGCGTGAATCCGTCCGCGATGCTGTCCTCCCCGCCCACTAAAAATTCGGGGACGTCAGCCACCGCCGGCGTTTGCCGGCCATCGGTGGGGACGACGATTCGCGGCGCGGGTCCGCGTCGCCAGTGTTGGCCCGCGAATAAAACGAGCGGCTCGGCGCGCCCGCTTTCAACCCGCGGTGAAAATGAGTCCAGCGGCCCGTGTCGCACCGCACTCATGGCCGCCACGAAGCGCGCGACGGCGCCGAGCTCGCCGGTCCGCCTGGTTTCCAACAATTGGGCGCCCATCCACGGCTGGGCCGCGTACGTTCCCTCGCCCATCACGCTCGCCCACACCGGTGGCACGATCAGTTGCCCGGATTTTTTCAAGCGCTCCGAATGCGGCATGTTGTCCTCGCCCACTTCGCCATAAAATATCGGCCGGTCCAGCGTGGCGGGTGATACCGCAAAGCGCTGCGGCGCCGCGAGCATGTTGGGCGCATATAAATGCGGCTGGAGGAAATCCATCTTGGCGTAGATCGGACTGCTCACGTCATCGGTGCTCGTCGTGACGAGATGGTGATAAACGTCGATGGAGCGGATGTAGTCCGCCATCTCCGCATGCCACGTCGCCACCGCAGCGACATCGTGATCTTTCGAAAGCGCATCGACCCAGTGCACTTCGTTAAACAATTCCCACGCCAGGATCGCCGGGCTCCATCCATAGCGGGCCACGATGTAGCGGTATTTTCGTTTCGTAATTTCCATCGCACGCGGCGATGTGAAAAATTCCGCCGGCGTATTCAAGAATCCCCCATTAGCCACGTTCCACGGATTCTCCGTCCAGTTCGGATTCGCCCCGGTCGTGTACTGCCCGTGATGCTGAAGGACGAGCTGGAGATAAACCCCGTTCTTTTTCGCATCTGCCAGGAGCCGGTCCCATCGTTCCGCTACGCGCAAATCGAGCATTCCCGGTGACGGTGAATGATCCTTTTTATCCGGAAGCCAGTCCAAGTTAAGCCCGCCCCAATGACACATCCAGACGCGCGCCCAGTTCAGTGTTTCCTCGTGAAAAGCGGAAAACGCCTTTGAGTAAAATGAGAGACGACCCTTCGGTGCCCACGCGAGATTGGTACCGACAGGCTGATACTCAGCCCCGTCCGATTGGAGAAATCGCGAACGGTCGCGCGAGTCGAGGGCTATGGATGGCATGGTTTCCACATCCCTCACGAGAACGTGATCGTCGCCGGAAATCTCCGCCGGGATTCTCACCAAACCCTTATCGCCGTTTTCCCAAACGCCGCCGAGGCGGTATTCACCTTTCTGATTCGCGCGCACGCGAACCGCGAACCTCCCCCGGCCGGCGAAATACGCCGGGAGTCGCAGCTCCCGCCCCGACGGAAGCGAGACCTCGGCTGAAATATCCCGGCTGAATGGGTTTCGCGCGCCCGCCGCAGGGGTGAAAAAAAAGGTGACCGGCCCCTGTGCCGCGAAGCCGCAGAATGCCAAGCGGAGAAAAAGCCAAATACCGAATGAGAGCCGAACGAATAGCCGCATGGGACGATGACGTTAAGAAATCAGCCTGAGTAATCTCCAGCCTGAGTTGATCGAGATGAGTGGGCAAAAAAAGAGGCAAGGCGGCCCCTCAGCCGCCTTGCCCTGCGCGAAAGTCCGTACCCGCGGACAATCGCAATACTACCGATAACACCCCCGCGGGACGCCGTATGAAGAGGGCGACGTCCCGCGCAGGTAATCTTTAGGCGCTTAGAACGAGAACGTGTTCGTCAGCTGCCACGTCATGCCTTCTTGGATGCGTTGGGCGGCGGGCGAACCATCTGGTTCGACGCTGATCGGAGTGAGCCCGACCTTTTCGCCGACATTGCGAACGTTAGCTTGGATGCGCCATTTGATCTTACGCGTCACTTGGCGCTCGTAGCCGACCCAGAGGTCGAGATGCGCTTCGGAGTCGCCATAGATCGGCTGGTTAACGTCCAGTTTCACGTTATTCGGATCGGTCGGCGTCGGCGCTTTCGTCAGACGATAACCGAGGATGGAGGCATCCTGCCAGCGATACGCGCCACCTGCGTTCACTCCCTTCAACACGGACTTGTTGAAGTTGTAATTCGTGATGAGGTTGAATGCCCATGGGCGAATTTCAGCAGCGGACTGGCCGTCCTGTTCGCGTTGGAACAAGTAGGCGGCGTATACGTTGTTGTCGTAGTTGGCGCGGAATGTACCGGTGGTGTCACCGGCCCACCAAGTACGGAGATCGCCCGCCGGACCCGCCATGCGTTGATGGGTGGCTTCGATGAACGTGGCCAACGCCTGGCTCAGGTTGGTGCGGCTCGCGGTCGTCTTCGAGGCGTTGAAGGTGAAGTTCCAGTTGTCCGTGGGACGGGCCGTGAGTTCGAACTCATAACCCTCGGAGACGTTGTCGATGGTGCCGACCGGGAACATGCCGCGGATCTTGCCCGCACCCGCGGCTTGCACGCCACCGGGGCCCGCACTTGGGCTCCAACCACCGCCGATGTAGTCGGCGTATGGCTTGCTCCAGTCGCCCGACGCGGCAGAGGCCTTGATGTTGGCGACATTCACGGGGATACCGTACGCGTCATAGAACGACTGCGGCTGCATGGTGGCGATCCAACCAAGCGCCGCGTTCATTTCAGCCGTGTCGATCGCCGCGCCCGCCGGATCGCGAGGCTTCGCATCATAGGGGGTGCCGGCTCCGCCATTGGTGGTCGGCTGATTGGCCCAATCCCAGTACCAAGCGCCACCCGAGGTGTCGTTGCCGGAAAGGCCGATGGTATCAGCCACGGCGGATGCCGCGCCCCACGCTTCGGCCAGATAGAGCCAATAGGTATTGGCGCCGAGCGTCGATGCCTGGGGATCGCCCGAGAGATTGGCGTCCGTAACCTTGGTCTTATACTTAACCACCTTGAAGGCGATGCGGTCGTCAAGAGTGCTAAGGACCACACCGTACTCCTCAGTTTTGCCGCGAGCGTTGTTGATGCGGTTACCTTGGAAATCAACGCGGTTCTCCGCGCGGAAGTTTTCAGCGTTATTGTACGTCAGGCTGATGTCGGTACCCCAAGGCAGGTTCTTTTTAATGAACTTGGGCGTATGAAGGACAACACCCCAAGTCCGGCTGTTGCCTTTGCTTTCATCCGACGGCCCACCGAGGATATCATATTCCATCGAGGCGACACCGTTAGAATCGGCTGACGCGTTGGCTGCGTAGCTCTTTACCTTGTCTTCACGGTAGCCATAGGTCGGCACCAGCGTGCCGTCCCACAGGTAACCTTGCCAGGTGATGCCCGTGGAATCGATGACAGTCTTGGTCTTGCTGGCGTCGGTGTAGAGCTGACTAATGTCACCCTTGTCCGCGTTGAGGATATTCACGTTGGTCGTGGTCCAGCCGACATAGTTGGCAGGATTTTCAGACTGAAACGATTCAGCAGGAGCTGACAGCGTCGTGTAGAACGGATTCCGCCACGGATCGCCGGGGTTCACATAGGTCGGATCCGCCGGATTCGTGGAAGGCTTCCAGTGGGAATCATAGTACTTCACGGCCACCGTACCGCTGGGCGACTGACGTCCCGTGATGTTCGAGATGTCTGCACCACTGGCCGAAGTGCGGCCGCTGAGGTCGTTGCTCAAGTAAGTGATCCAGTCCACCTGGCGGAAGCCCTGGCTGATGTTGGTAGTTTCGTTGTTGATCGTCGCCCAGTTGGCGTCCGTCGCGTAGCGAACGAAATTACGGGTCTCCGTTTTCTTGGTATCGCGGGAAGCAACCACGTTGAACACATGACGGCCGAGAAGATCGCTCAACCACGACTTATCCATGAAGTCGGTGGCGCGGATATCCACGACGCCGGCAAACCGGAAATCCTCGCGGTCGATGAAGTTCTCATTGTTGCCGTAGTGAGAGGAGCTGCCGATGTAGGCGCGGCCGAAGTTTGGATTCGAGAGCGCGCCGCCATAAACTTCCGGACCGTCGATCAGGTTCTGATTAACGTCGATCGAGATGAACGGCGTGTCCGACATGTTCAGTGCCTGCTTGTTTTTGTACGACTGTTTGTCCCAGACGAACTCAAAGGTCAGGCGGTTACTGAAGAACGACTGCGTGAGATTGAGGTTATGCGCGTGCCAGTTTTCGGTTTCGTATTTGTTCGGACCGTCGATCAGCTTGTTGTAGAAGTCGAAGATGGAAGTATCCGTCAGGCTCTTGTCCTTATAATAATTCTTCTGAGCGCCGGGGAATGGATTGGGGAGGCCAAGCGCCGCAGCCCGGATTTCAGCATTCTTCGCGTAGGCGTTGTAGCCGAGGATGCTCACTTGGTGGGCGAAGGGGAAACCGTCGATGCCGCCATCGATACTGCCCGTTTTCGAAAGCGCCCACTTCGTGTTCATGTTGGACTGCTGAATCAGGAACGGTGAACCGGCGCCGTCGTTGTACCACATGACGGGATCGGCGCTACCCAAGCGGGCCATCGATGCAGCGAGCCACGGATTCCAAACGCTGGAGCCGCCGACCCAACCCATGTTGGGGTTGCCGTTGGCACCATTGGTAAGCGCGGTCATCTGGAACTTCCACGGCTCATACGACTGGCGGTTGATCACCGGCTCAGTCGGATCGGCAGGGTTCAACGACGAGGACGCGAAGAACGGCGTGATCTGGTCGATCGGCGCCATGGTGCGTGGACGGTTGGCGCGAATGCGCCCTTTCTCAAAATTCAGTTTGATAGAGGTGTGCGCGGACTCGCCGAAGAGTTTCGGGTCAAAACGAATCACGCCGAAGACGCGCTTGTCGTGATTATACGCGGGCTCCTGGCGGTACTGCGTGTTGTCGTCCATCGCAGCGATGCGAAGGGCGAGGACGTCTTTAATAAGCATCTGCGAGTAATCGCCGGAGAAACGAACGCTTCCAAAGCTGCCGATGCGATTCTCCACCTTGCCTTCGCTCTTACGCATGTTCGGGGTGATCGTCTGGGTGTTGACGATACCAGCCGGGCTGCCGACGCCGAAGAGAATGGAGTTCGGTCCGCGCTGCATATCGACGCGATCAATCGCGTACGAATCCCACGGAATGTCGGACTGGAAAAAATCACGCGTGTTGTCCGCCGAATCGAGACCGCGGACGCGGGTGTTTTGATTGGGGCGGAGCAAGGAAGAGTTTTCCTTGATGCCGTTGCCGCCGCCGAGACCGCCGAAGTTACCCTGCGGGCCGCCGACTTCGGTATTGGTCGTGTACGTCAGCAAGCTTTGCTGGTTCGTCGCGCCGGTATCCTGCAAGAACTGAGCGGTGATGACGCTGATGGACGAAGGGATATCGCGCAGATCAGTGCGCACGCGCGCACCGGCCAGAGAACTCTTGGCTTTGTACGAGTCCTTGTCCTCGGAGGCTTCGATCGTGAATGCGGGAAGGACAATGGTGTCCTCCTCGGACATCGCTGTATCGTTGGTCGAGGCGGCTGGAGCCGCCGGTGCAGTTTGCGCCGTAAGCAATGGCGAGAATGCGAGGCATAACGCTGAGGTGACGCTCAAAGCGCCAGCCCGCGCGACGGGGCGTTTCATAGGCTTGTTTGGGTTAGGGGGTGTTAGTCCGATCCGGGGAAGGATCCTGCCTCCTCGGATTTAAATGAGGATCCGGCAGTGTCGCAAATGTAGCGGCACAAACTGTATTTGGGAATGAGTTAACTTACTCCGGAATTAAGATTGGTTGCCAGGATTCAATCGAGGCATTTCCGCCCGCGCTTTTCGCGCATTCACGAGGGAAAATCGGGCGAAACGATCTCGCGCGCCCGGTCGCACACGGCGCTAGTCAACTGCCTTCGTCTGAACTTTCTTACGGTAGCTGCCCGGGGCTTCTCCAGTGATTCGCTTGAAGACGACACACATGTACTCGACGTGTTCAAAGCCGGTGAGCTCGGCTATCTTTTTCAAAGGAAAATCGGTCTCGAAAAGCAGCTGCCGGATTTTCGCCACCTGCACGCGGCGGATCTCCGCCTGCGGAGAACGGCCGAGGTGACGGCGAAACTTTTTCTCCAGCTGGCTGCGTGACGCGAAGGCATGCTTGAGCACCTCGTCCACGTTGATCCCCTGGCACGCGTGTTCGCGGATGTAGCTGAGCGCCGCCGCGACATTTTTGTCTTCGATCGCCAGAATGTCGGTCGATTGCCGCGTCACCACGCCGACCGGATCGATACGGCGATCTGTATCGGAAATCTTCTTACCAGCCATCAGTAGCGCGAGCGTTTCCGCAGCGTGATAGCCGGATTGAAACGCGTTTGGCGCCACACTCGACAAGGGCGGATACGCGAGTTCGCAGCGGATCGTGTCGTTGTTGGCGCCCAGCACGGAAACCTCCTCCGGCACCAGCAGACCGGCGTTCTGCGCGGCGGCGATCACCTGCAAAGCGCGCATGTCCACGCAAGCCATCACGCCGACCGGTTTGGGCAGGCGCTTGAGCCACGCGGCGAGCGCCGTGATTTGTTTCGCGTCCCAGAACGGCGTGAGATCGCCCGGGTATTCAACATCGAATACTTCGCAGCCATGCCCGCCGAGCTTGAGCGCCTCCACAAAACCATCGCGCCTTTCGCACGCCCAGGGATCGGTGGAAAACCCGCAAAAGCCAAAGCTGCGGAATCCCCTTTCCATAAAATGCTCCGCTCCGAGATGGCCGAGGCCCGCGTTATCAGGCCGGATCTTCGGTACGCCGGGAAACAGTGAGATATCGTTGAGATCCACGAGCGGGATTTTCATGTCCGCGCATCCCTGAACCAACGCCGGCGTCGTGTGCCGGCTGATCACGCCGTGCCATTTTTTACTGCGGAGCCATTGTGGATCACTCTCCGCCCGCGCCTCGTCGTCGAGAAATGCGGCCCACGGACGATGCGAACGCTCGTATCGCGCGATGCCCTTGAGCATGGCCATGCTCTCTTCAAATCGGGTGAGAAAAACGAGCAGGACTTGGGGTTTCATACTGGGCAAAGGCGGGCGTGCGAACGCTACCGAGGCTGGCAATCCATGCGAGGCTCATCCGTGACCCTGAAAAGCCGGCCGGTCAGCGTCGCGGCCCGATCAAACTTTGCCGCGCCGTGCCTCAAGTTGCGCGCGGATTTCCATCGTGTCTTTTTGGGATAGGGAAAAACGCGACAACATGATCAATGCCACCACGAGACCGACCACGGGGATGACCGCGAGATAGAATCGAATGTTGAAAATGGCATCAGCTGTTTGGTTGGCGCCCAGCTCAGAATCGAAACCCGTCGCAGAAAGAATGTACCCGGATGCTCCGATGCCGACCGCCTGACCCACCTTCATAATCCAGCTGCCACAAGCCGTGAATGCGCCTTCCCGGCGCTTCCCAAATTCAAGTTCATCGTAATCGATGATATCCGCGCCGATGGAGCCATAAAGCATCCAAAACCCAGCCCCTGAAAATGCTATGAGTCCCGACGCGCAAATCTGGAGCCAGACAATCTCGGGCGTATAAAGCCACCACGTCGAAACGAACACACAGATGGCGATCAATTGAACGATTCCCATCGTTCCTCTTTTACCAAACCAGCGGGACAGTTTTGCGAAGAAAAGCACGCCGATCAACCCGACTATTGAGTTCGATGCTCCCATCCAAAAATTCCAAACAGATCCGACCGTGATGTTACCGCCGCACACGTAGTATACCGTAGCATAGTACCCGAGCGTGCCCACCATCGCCGTTCCCATGGCGTAAGCGAACGCCATCGCCAGATTAGCTCGAAAGGGCCGGCACTTCAGTACTTCCCACAGCGTTTCCCTTAACTTTACCTGCTCCTTCTTTTTTTCGACCAATCGGTGATAGTACCGCTCCTTGACGAAAAGAAAAACGATCACTCCCACGATTATCATGATCGAACCAAGAATTACCGTGTACACCTGAGCACCCAAAAGACTGTTCACCTTTTCGCCGGAAGCGACCGGCGTAGCCCATCCGAACGGATTCGTTAACAGCGCCCCAAGAGCCTTCCAGTCGAGCGCGAAAACGCTTCGGA
>Ga0164241_10003516_pt1 | contig 15711 bp, 11 predicted proteins | sample OricomyardsoilBY_FD_108780 | JGI IMG/M metagenome (GOLD analysis project Ga0164241, IMG submission 108780) | Backyard soil microbial communities from Emeryville, California, USA - Original compost - Back yard soil (BY) | ecosystem: Environmental > Terrestrial > Soil > Unclassified | place: USA... | reverse complement strand
TGGTGCGAGCGGCGGGAATCGAACCCACATCTACGGCTTCGGAGACCGCTACACTATCCATTGTGCTACGCCCGCAGGGCAGAAAACTGTCCCGGAAATTGCGTAGTCGGTTCGGAGCTGTCCAGCGCAAAGCCGGAAGTAAAAGCGGGAGGCCGCGGCTTGTCGTCGGGGCGTGTTTTCAGGGCGAAAGGGCGTCGGCGCGTTCGAGTTCGTTGAGCTCTTTCCAGCAGCCGGGGCGGAGGGCGAGATTGGCGTGGGTGAGGGCGCCGATGCGAACGCGGATGAGTCGCAGGGTGGGATGGCCGATCGCGGCGGTCATGCGGCGAACCTGGCGATTTTTCCCCTCGGTTAATTCGATCGAGAGCCAGGTGTCGGGGACGTTTTTTCGAAAACGAACGGGCGGCTCGCGCGGGGGAAAATCCGGCGGTGTATCGAGACGGTGGGCACGACATGGTGCGGTGCGATGATCGCCGATGACGAGGCCGCCTTTGGTGAGGCGGGCGAGCGCGGCGTCGTCGGGAACGCGTTCCACCTGAACGTAGTACTCCCGCGGATGCGCGTGGGTGGGATTCAGCAGGCGGTCAACCAGTGCGCGTTCGTCGGACAGGAGGAGAAGGCCCTCGCTATCGGCGTCGAGCCGGCCGATCGGATACGCGCGTTTGGGCAGGCCGAAATCCGCGAGCGAACGCCAGTCCGAGCCTGGCTCACGCGTGAATTGCGAGAGCACGCCGTAGGGTTTGTGAAAGGCGAGGAGCACGGGTTGACGGCGGAGTTAACGTCGCTCAGAGCGTGCAGAGTTTCGTGTAGTCGAGACGGGTGTGGCTGATGTGTCCGGCGTTGAGCGCGGCGCGATCGGTGAGCGGACTATCGGGCGGTGTGATTTCCTCCCCGAGTTTGAACACGAAACTGTGTGTGCCGTCGTCGGCCTGCGGACTGAAGAGTCCGGGGACGATTACCTGCGCGGGCACGGTGCGGCGGACTTGCGTCGCGGCGGTGCACGGGAAGGGAAAGTTCAGATTATGGAGAATGAAACTGCGCGGTGCGGTGTCGGCAATGAGTTCGGGAATGAGGCGCGCGGAATGATCGGCGCTCGCGCGCAAGGCCGGCGTGACTTCGTCGTCGGGCTGGCCGCCGGAGCGCTTGAAGTTGTCGAACGCGGCGAAGGTGAGGTGCTGGGAAAGCGCGATCGCGGGAAGGCCGTGGACGACGCCTTCCCATGCGCCGGCGATGGTGCCGCTCGCGGGGATGAAGCTGAGCGAGGCATTGAGACCGACGTTGATGCCGCTGACGACGGCGTCGGGTTTGGCGGTCAAAAGATGGGCCAGAGCGATGTTCACGCAGTCGCTGGGCGTGCCGTCCACGACCCACGTCGGACAACCGAGACCGCGATCGACCGCCTTCGAGTGGACGCGGCGATGGCGGGATTTGGCGGCGCCGATCCAGCTCTGCTCGGTCTTGGGCGCGACGACGGAGAGTTCGTGACCGGCCTCGCGTAGTGCCCGCACCAGGACGTGGAGGAAAACGCATTCGATGCTGTCGTCGTTGGTCAGGAGAAGTCGCATGTCGGCAGGTATGCCGGAAAAAGAAACCGGCGGTGCAAAGGAAAAAATCCCGGGGCGGACGCATCGCCGCGCCCGTGGCTGACGGATGCGGCGCGATCAGGCGTCGGTCACGGGCGGCAGTGTGAAGTAAAACGTCGCGCCCTCATTGGGCGCGGCCTGCGCCCAGATGCGGCCGCCGTGCTTGTGGATCACGCGTTGCACCGTGGCCAAACCCACACCTGTGCCTGGAAAATCGCGATCGGCGTGAAGGCGCTGGAACGTGCCGAAGAGTTTCCCCGCATACTTCATGTCGAAGCCGGCGCCATTGTCCCGGATGAAGAAAGCGGAGGCTCCATCGGTCTGGAGTTCGGAGCCGAACTCGATGCGCGCGCTCGGAACTTTAGCGGTGTATTTCCAGGCATTGGACAAAAGATTTTCCAATGCCACGTGGAGAAGACCGGGATCGGCCACTGCGGTGAGGCCCGGAGCCACGAGCCATTCGGCCTGGCGCTGCTCGTCGCCGGCCTGAAGCCGGCCGGCGATTTCGCTCACGATGGAGGAAATGTCCACCGGAGCACGATGGACTTCCGACCGGGTGGTGCGGGCGAGCCGGAGCAGGTCGTCGATCAGCGCATTCATGCGCAGGATACATGAATGGATGTATTCGGTGTAGGTGCGCTGTTGAGGGCCGAGCTTGTCGCCGAGATCCTCCACGAGCGCGTGAGCGAAACCGTCGATGCTGCGGAGCGGCGCGCGCAAATCGTGCGAGACGGAATAGGAGAATGATTCGAGCTCCTTGTTGGCCGCTTCGAGCTCACGCGTGCGGGACTCGAGGCGGTGTTGCAGCACCTCGTTTTCCAGCCGCAGCCGCCGCACGATCAGCGCACGCGCGAGCACCGGCAGGATGGCGCTCAATTTGAACGGCTTCAGGATATAATCCAATGCGCCCAGCTTCATCGCCGCGACCGCCGTATCGATGGTGCCATGACCGGTCATCACGACGCCGACGAGGCAGGGATTGATTTCCATGGCGGTGCGCAAAAAGGCGATGCCGTCCATTCCGGGCATCATCAGATCGGTGAGCACGAGATCGAAAGGACGACTGCGAATGGCCGCGAGGGCCTCTTGCGGAGACGTGAATCCGGTCGTGACATAACCATGCGCCGAGAGCGTTTCGCAGAGCGCCTTTAGGTGGGGCGCTTCGTCATCAACGATCAACAAGTGCTCGGGTGAAGCGGGCATGGGGGGAAAATTATGCGGACGGCCGAAGTATGCGACTACGCGTCGCCGGTGGTTGCCGGAGGGCGTTCTTGCTTTGAAGCAAGGCCGGCAAAGGCCGCGCGCAAATCCCGCAACTTCGGGGGCTTGCTCAGAACGCGATCCACGTGGGCGGGAATGTCGCCATCGGCAGCCATCCGCTGACCCCAACCCGTGAGCATGATGACCGAGGTCGCGGGCGAAGTCGTTTTCACGACGCCTGCCACTTTGCGGCCATCCACGTAGGGCATGCCGAGATCGGTGAGGACGACATCGAAAGGCTTTCCGGACCGATGCCACTGATGGAACGTATCCACACCAGCCTGACCGCCGCCGGCGGTGATGACCTCGTGGCCGTCGGCTTCCAGGATGTCCCGGAGCGATTTGATGATTAACGGATCGTCATCGACCACGAGGAGGCGGAGCCGGGAGGGAACGGCTGCGGGGGCGATCGTCAGATGGTCGGGCTGGCCGATCCCGGTGGGCGCGGGGAATAGCAGGCGCATGCATGTCCCGGCGCCGGGAGTGCTATCGATCTCGATTTCGGCGCCGTGGCGCTGGACGATGCCGTAAACCATCGCGAGGCCCAGGCCGGTGCCACGTTCGCCTTTGGTCGTGAAAAACGGCTCGAGGCAACGCCGCCGGGTGTCTTCGTCCATGCCGATGCCTGTATCCGCAATCTCGATAGCGACGAGCCGCGCGGGAGTTTCCAGGTTTATGGCGATGCTGCGATCGGCCGGTTCGACCAGACGGGTGCGGAGTGTGAGGACTCCGCCGCCAGGCATGGCATCGACGGCGTTGAAAACGAGATTGGTCAACGCCTCGCGGATCTCGCTTTCGACGCCAACCACCGCGGGCAAGGCGGAGGCGAAGTCGGTCTTGAGATCGATGGAGACTCCGTGTTCCTGCGCCATATCGCTCCAGCGAACGCGGGTGAGATCGATCACTTGTTGCGCGAGTTTGGAAAGATCGACCGGCAGGAGGGCGAGCTGGGGCTCGCGTTGCCGATAAAACTCGCGCATGCGGCTGACGGTCTGGGTGACGTCGTCCATCGAGCGCTGGATCGTGGTGAGGTATTCGCGGGCGCGCGTGCTCAATCCCGGTTCGGTTTCGAGCAGCGATTCCGTATAAAGAGTGACCGGTGAAATGGCGTTGTTGATGTCGTGAGCGATACCACTGGCCATCTGGCCCAGCGCGCGCAGGCGCTCCTGTTGCATGACGGCTTGCTGCGTCTGGCGGAGATCGTCGTACGCCTGCTGGAGGGCCGCGTAGAGTTGGGCCTGATGAGCGGCGAGCGCGATGTGCTCGCTGAGCTGGCGGAGAAATTCGCACTCTCCGCTGCTAAATGCGGCGACGGGGCGTCGTGCAGAAACCAATACACCGAATACCTGGCTTTCCACCTGAAGCGGTGCGATCACGAGCGAGTGAAGGCCCGCACCGGCCAGGCGGCGGAGAAAGGGGAGTTCTGCGACGCTGAGATCGGATTCATGGACGAGTTCGCCGCGGACGCAGCGGCCCAGTCCGTCGCGATCGATCGGGATGACGGTGTCCTCGCCCATGGCCATCTCGGCGGCGAGCGATTCGCTCGCCGCGCCGACGCTGGCGACCGTCAGCGTGGCGGTCGCTGTGTCATAAAGACAAATACACGCGAATTCGACCGGCAGGTGATCTTCGAGGCTGTGCACGACCACTTGGAAGATGCTCTTCAAGTCCTGCCGTTCTCCGGCGGCGCGGGTGATCTGGTGAAGTTGGGCGAGGCGGGAAAGCTGCGAATGCACACGCTTCTCGGCCTGGCTGCGCTCGTTGATCTCGAGCCGGAGGGCCTCATTGGCTGCATGGAGCGCGCTCTCGCGCTGCTGGATGCCGGCGACCATTTCATTAAACGCGGCGGTGAGTACGCCGATTTCATTCCGGCCCGCGCGGGGAGCTCGCATCGAATAATCTTTTTTCTTCGCGATGGCTTGCGCCGTTTCCGCGAGGGCGAGCAACGGTTCGGAGATCGGACGCTGCAGCCGCGACGACAACAGGAACGCGATGAGCAAGGAGCCGGCGAGCACGAGCGCCGCGATCCCGGCAAACAGGCCGAGCCGCTCATAAATACCCTGAAGATCGACCTGGAGATAGAGCGTGCCGATCCGACGGGCGTTCAACCAAACGGGATGGAAGAGCGCGATGTGTCCGTTTTCGAAGTGATAGCCGTCGTTCGACAAGACGGGATCGAAAGAGGGGGCGATGTCCTCGCGGAGGTAGTCGGCGAAACGCGCGCCATCGGCGGCGTAGAGCACGGCGGCCATCACATGCGGTTCCGACTGAAGCGCGCCCAGGGTTTCCCGGGCCGCGACTTCGTCTTGAAAGGCGAGGGCGGCGCGGGTGTTTTTGCCGAGGATATCGGCCAGCACCGTCGTGTCGCGCGCCATGTTTCGCCGGTAGTCAAAAAACTCATACGTCGCGAGGCCGGCGCAGGCCAGGAGCAGCACGGCGGTGCAGGTCACCAGAATGATCAGCGTGAGCTTTCGGCGGATGGGAAGATCGTTCAGCCAGCGCATGTCAGTCATCTCCTTTCGCGCGATCGTCGGGCGTGAGTTTTCCCAGGCCGAGAAGTTCGGAGCTGATTTTCAATCCGGCGCGCCGGGCAGCGGCGGGGTTGATTTCGAAACGCACTTTTTTTCCTTCCGTATAGAAGGAGATGACACCGCCCTGGCGGGTGAAACCGTCCCGCTCGCCCACGGTGAGCACGGGATGCGATTCCAATTGCTGGAGAAGTGCGCGGCGCCGGTTTTCGGATTTCCCGAAAAACACCAGCTGGCAGTCCGCGAGCGCGGTGATTTCTTGCGCGCGTACGATGACAAGTGGGCGGCCTTTAATTTCCTCCCCATGAGTGATGTCTTCGAGCGCGCCGCCGAAGGGATCGTCGCCGAGGACGCCGATGCGGAAGGGTGCTTTGGGATCGGGGAAGGCGGAATCGGGCCAGTCCACGAATTGGATGAAGTTGAACAGAAAGGCGGCCTTAAGCGCGTATTCTTTCGAGGGCGCCGTGGCGGCGTAAGTGAAGGACTGAAGGCAGAAAAGGGCGAGCGCCCACCAGAGGCGCGGTCGGTGGCAGCCTCGCGATCTGTGATGGGAGGCGGCTACCATCTAAAGCCTGCTTTCACGTAGTAACCGCGCTCCACTTCGCGCGGTTCGGGCGAGGCCGGGGCAAATTCAGGATGCCGGGCGTCGAGAAGGTTTTGGCCGGTGACGGAAATTTCCCACTGATCAACCGGCCGCCACGCGATGTTCAAATCGGCCTCGATGTAGGACGGCACGTGAGGCGCGGGGAGGCGGTCCATATAGCGAAAAACGGTATCCACGCTGATGTGACAGGGGAGGTCCAGCGACGACTGAAGCACGATTTGATTTTCAGGATCGTCGCTTTCGACCGTCCCGTTGTTCAGATCCTGGCTGCCGGGTTTGATGGAAAGATCCTTTTTCAAACGGGTGTAACCTCCGCGGATTTTCCACCACGGCTGGCATTGCCACGTGAGCGCCAGTTCGGCCCCGGCGGTCCAGCCCTCGACGCCGTTTCCGAAGGTGATGGGTAGATTGAAGGGCGGCGGGCCCGGCTCGGCGGTGCGCAGATCGTAATAGCGATTATAGAAAACGGAGAGCGACGCCGAGAGCGTATCCGACGGTTGGACGCGCCAGCCGAGTTCTTCCGCGAGGAGTTTCTCCGATTGGAAATCGTGGGAGCCGGAAATCAGCCCGATTTCAGGCGTGATTTTCAAAACGAAATCCTGGTCGATGCGCGCGGGCGTGCGCACGGCGCGGGAGACTGCGGCCCAGACCGTTTGGCGGTCGGTCGGCGTCCAGGCGATCCGCGCGCTCGGCTGCACCTCGTAACCGGTGAAATCGTTATGTTCGACTTTCGATCCGACGATCACGTGCAGCCGATCCTCGATCAGCGTGACCTCATCCTGGATGAAGGCGCTGTATAGCGAGAGGTCGCGCCGCGCGGGCTCGAATCTGAAGAGCTCAAGGTTCGTGACCTTGTGCTGCATGAGACGGGCGCCGAGTCCCCAGATGATTTCGTGTCGGTCGCCGAGTGGAAAGCGATGCTGGCCGTCGAAGTCCCACGTGGTCAGCGCCTCGGTGAAGCCGTTGCGAAAATCGCGCCACGTGTGGTCGTAATAACCCTGCAACTGCAGGTCGGATTTTTCGCTGGAGCGGTGCGTCCATCGTCCGAGCAAATTTTGGCCGCGCGCGTGGACGGCGGTGGCTCCATCGGGGTTGGGCCGGGCTTGGTAGAGATCGCCTTGAAGTGTGAGGAGGTCGGCTTCCGTTGTATCCCAATCCATCCGGAAACCGCCCTGATTCATGGTCCAGTCGTCGCCGGCATCCGAACCGTCGAGGCTCAGCGTGCTGTCGCGCTCCGTGGATTTGGCGTAAACGCGGTAGTGGAGATTCGAGGCGATTTCTCCGCCATACCGGATGGCGCCGGTGCGCTCGAGTTCACTTCCAAACGCGGCCTCGGCGAACAGACCTTGGGTATCCGCCGAAGACTTGGAGATGAGGTTGATCACACCGTTGACGGCGTTCGCGCCCCAGAGCGTTCCGCCGGGGCCGCTGATGACCTCGATGCGATCGATGTCTTCCATCAAGGAGTCCTGGACGTCCCAATAGACGCCCGCGTAGAGCGGCGTGTAAACTGTACGGCCGTCCACCAGGACCAGTAGTTTATTGGCCAATACGTTGTTGAACCCGCGCGCGCTGATGGCCCACTGGCTCGCGTTGACCTGCGCGACTTGAAGATTCGGCGCGAGGCGGAGCGCTTCCGCGAAGCTGGTGGCGCCTGAGCGCCGGATGTCGTTGCCGCTGACAACCTGAACGGCGGAGGCCGCTTCGTTCAGTTTTTCGACCTGACGGGAAACGGAGGTGATCTCGACATCCATCAGCTCTTGAATGCTGAGTTTTTTGAAACTCGACGCGTTGCTTTGCGCGCCGGCCGCCGCCACTCCGACGAAGCAAAATCCAGCGACAAGACGACAGGGAAATGCGAGAGTCGCGGAGTGCTTCGCCAGGCAGCGGACACCTCGATCAAGGGAGGGAATTTTCATGAAGCTCCTGAAGTTTGCGGGGAGAAGTGACGGCGATGACGCGAGGATCGGCGCAGTGCGCCGCGTGCGAGGGGGGCCAGCGATGAACTGTAGAAACTCTGGCTCGGGGCGGCCCGGGACCAGCCTTTCGAAAACATGGGATGCGGGGTCATGTTTCTGCTCCGTTTGTCTGGAGCAGTGGACACATTCAGAGCCGCGTCAAGAGGCGCAACCGCCCGTAATACGGACGGTGTGGGGCGAGATCGCGGTTCGCCGACGATCGTCGCCGCGGGCGGGGTGGAGATTTTGAGACGCTGGCCGGCGCGGACGGGCTTCGCGTGGTGGCGACGGGCGGTTTATTCGACGCCAATGAATTTGAGGAAGGGCTTGGTGGATTGCTTCCGGCCCAGGAATTTCTCGACGGAGATGCTCACATCCCGTGACGCGCCGGCGGCGTACACTTCATCGCGGAGGCGGCGGCCGATCTTTTCGTCGAGAAACTTATCCGGCGACGCCTCGAAGACGCTGGCCATGTCTTGAGCGATGGAGAGTGACCAGAGGTAGCCATAGTAGGCGGCGTCGTAACCCATGAGATGTCCGAAATAGGCGGCGAAGGCGGTGTCGGGTGGTGGTGCGACGGATACGCGGGCGAGGACGTCGTTGGTCGCGGCGGCGACGTCGAGCGCCGCCTTCGGATCGGTCTGCGTGTGCAGCATCAAGTCGAGCAATCCGAAGGAGAGCTGGCGGCGGTAGAAGACCGCGGCGGTCGCCTTGCGCGCGGCTTTGAGCGAGTCGATGACCTCGGCGGGGACTTTTTTCGAGGGGTCGCGATAGTCCGCGGCGAAGGTGTCGAGGACGGCTTTATCCCACACCCAGTTCTCCAGCATTTGTGAAGGTGCCTCGACGAAATCCTGCGGGACACCGAAGGCGAAGTGGCGGCTGTATTTTGCGCGACTGAGCATGAGGTGCATGACATGCCCGAACTCGTGGAAGAGCGTCTCGACGTCTTCGTGTTGAAGTAGCGACGGCTTGTCGGCGGAGGGCGGAGGAAAATTGCAGACGAGGGAGGCGACGGGGACTTCTTCGATGCCGTCGGGACGGCGCGCGCCTTCGGAAACGGTGAAGCAGGCGAAGTGATTATATTTTCCGTCGCGCGGAAACATATCGAGGTAGAAGAGGCCGAGCGGCTCGCCGGTGGCGCGATCGGTGACGGCGAAGAGACGCACGCCGTCGGCCCAGACTTGCGGCGGCGCAACCTCGGTGAAGGTGAGGCCGAAGATTTTTTCGTAGATATGAAACATGCCCGTGAGCACGTGTTGGTAGGGGAAATACACGCGGAGCTGTTCCGCATCCACGGAGTAACGCTCCTTCTTGAGCATCTCGGTGTAGTAATTGATGTCCCACGGTTCGAGTTTCGCGTCGGGCTTGCCGGTGTCCTTGGCCTTGAGTTCGCGAAGCGTGGCGAGTTCGGCGTCGAATTTTTTCTGAAGTCCGGTGACGAGTTCCTCTTCAAACTTCAACGCGGTCGCCGCGTTTTTGGTCATGCGGGTCTCGGTCTGATAATCGGCCCAAGTGGGGTAACCGAGTTTGAGGGCGAGGTCGGTGCGGAGAGCGACGATGCGACCGAGCAGGGGAATGTTCTGCTCCTTCGCGAGGTTGTAGCGTGTGCGGCAGGCGAGTTGGCGGACGTTTTCGTTTTTCGCGTTTTCGATCACGGCCTGCCAGTGCCAGGTGATGTTCATCATCACGCGGTAGCGGCCATCGGGTTGTTTCACGCCCGGGCTTTCGAGGAAGCTGGCGGGGACGCCGGCGAGTTCTTCAGCGGTGAAGTCGAGCGGGCCGCGCGCTTGATTGATGTTGTTGGAAAAGTCGGTGGTGAGCTGTGTCAGTTCTTTACGGATACGCTCGACCTCGGTGCGCTGGGCGGCGGGGAGGTCGAGGCCGGCGCGGCGGTAGTCGCGAAGGGTTTCGTCGAAGAGGAGTTTCTCCTCGCCCGTGAGTGTGGGCTTGGTGCCGGCGAAGGCCTTGATGATGCGGTAAACGTCGTCGCGGTAATCGAGGGCGATGGCCCACGAGGAAAGTTTCACCGAGGTTTCGCTCGCTGCGTCGCGGACAGTTTTCTCGGGATTGGTTTCCTGGATCAGGCCAATGCGATCGACGACGTTGCGGACGGGCGCCACGATGCGATCGAGCTCGGCGATGGTGCTGTCGAAGGTGACTTTCGCCGGATCCTGTTTAGCGAGGACGTCGAGGGCGGCCTCGGCGGCGCGGATGGTCTTGTCGGCGGTCTCGCGGAGCTGCCCGGGCGTGTTTTCGTACGTGGGCGTGGCGAGCGCGACGTGGAATTTTTCCGCCTGTGGCGTGAGCGAAGACAGAGGCGCGAGTCCGGCGGCCGGGGCGAAGGAAGAGGCGACGGCGAAAGCGGCCGCGGTGAACAAGAAACGGGACAGTCGGGACGGCATGCGGCGAAGCAGAGGCGAGAGTTTACGCGCCGACAAGGGCGATTCCGCCGGCGGAATATCGCGAGCGGCAACGATGGGGGTTTCGGAAATGTCACGTAATACGTGACATTTCCGGCCACGCGTGTTGGGCGGCCGGAACTTTGGGTTGCGGAATGCGGCGAAATGCAAACGGTCGCGCCTCCGCTTTGGTCGTGTGATGTGTGACCGCTGGAATTTCCCGCGCTCCGCATCGCCGGCCTGAACCCGCCGCCACCACCAACCGGGCAATTGCTACGCCGTTCCGGGTGGAATTTCTCCGCGTGCCTTTCGAGGCGCGTTTTTTCCCGACGGCGAAACCGGCGGTCTTTTCTTCGATGATCCAACAGACTTATCTTCAACAATGGTTCGCCAATCCGCGGCGCGACATCGTCGCGGGCACGGTGGTCGCGCTCGCGCTGATTCCGGAGGCGATCGCGTTTTCGATCATCGCGGGCGTCGATCCGCAGGTGGGTTTGTTCGCGGCGTTCTGCATAGCGGTGACGATCGCGTTTGTCGGAGGCCGCCCCGGCATGATCTCGGCGGCGACCGGCGCGATGTCGCTGCTGATGGTCAATTTGGTGAAAGACCACGGGCTTCAATATCTACTGGCGGCGTCGCTGCTCACGGGCGTGCTCCAAATCGTGGCAGGCGCGCTGAAGCTGGGGGAATTGATGAAGTTCGTTTCGCGATCGGTGGTGATCGGTTTCGTCAACGCGCTGGCGATCCTGATTTTCATGGCGCAGCTGCCGGAGTTTAGGAACCAAGGACCGTTGATGTACGGCATGGTCGCGGCGGGATTGGGGATTATTTATCTGCTGCCGTTGGTGACGAAAGCGGTGCCGTCTCCGCTCGTGTGTATTCTGGTGCTGACGGCGGTGTCGATGTGGCTGGGGCTGGATTTGCGCACGGTGGGCGACATGGGCGTGCTGCCGTCGTCGCTGCCGCGATTCCTATTTCCCGCGGTGCCGCTGACGATGGAAACCTTGTGGATAATCCTGCCGTATTCGCTGCCGATGGCGGTGGTGGGTTTGCTGGAATCGCTGATGACCGCGACGATCGTGGACGACTTCACCGACACCGGCAGCAACAAGAACCGCGAGTGTTCCGGACAAGGCGTCGCTAATATCGTGGCGGGATTTTTCGGCGGCATGGCGGGCTGCGCGATGATCGGGCAATCGGTGATCAACATGCGCTCGGGTGGGCGCGGACGGCTGTCGACGTTTTGCGCGGGATTATTTTTGCTCATCCTGATCGTGGCGCTCGGCCACTGGGTGAAACAGATACCGATGGCGGCGCTGGTGGCGGTGATGATCATGGTTTCGATCGGCACCTTCAACTGGGCGTCGTTCAAAAACCTTCGCGTGTATCCAAAATCCTCATCTATCGTGATGATTGCCACGGTGGCGGTCGTCGTGGGCACGCACAATCTCGCGCTCGGCGTCGGGACCGGTGTGATTTTAAGCGCGCTCTTCTTTGCGCGCAAAGTTTCCCAGTTGCTCGATATCACCTCGGAGCTGGCGACGGCCGGCGAGGAGCGGACGTATCGAGTGCGCGGGCAGTTATTTTTCGTGTCGGCCGCGGCCTTCGCCAGGGCGTTCGATTTTCGCGAGGGTTTGATGAAGGTGCGCATTGACGTAACGCACGCGCACTTTTGGGATCTCACCGCGATCAACGCGCTCGACCAGGTGGTTCTCCGGTACCGCCGCGAAGGTGCCGCCGTCGAAATCGTTGGCCTCAATGAGGCGAGCAAAACCATCGTGGATCGCCTGGCGGCTCACGATAAACCCGGTGCGATGGACCAAGTCGCCAGCCACTAACTCAACCCCGCAAACACACACCTGCTTATGTCCACGATTCTTGCCTGCACCGACGGTTCTCCTCTCTACGCGGCCAGTGTTTACGATCACGCGGCCTGGGCTGCGCAGCGACTCGCGATGCCGGTCCACGTTCTTCACATGCTCGAGCCCGTCGATCCGCCGATGGTCGCCGACATGTCCGGTACCATCGGAATCAATACGTCAGCGGACTTGCTGGCTGAGCTGGTCACGTTTGCGGAGACGCAGGGCCGCGTGGCGCTTTCGCGCGGACGGGAAATCCTCGCGGCCGCGCTGCGGCGCTTGAAGGACGACGGGATCGAATCGGCGGCGATCGAACAGCGGCACGGATCGCTGGTGGATTCGGTCGAACACTTCGAGCGCGACGCGGAACTGCTCGTGATCGGGAAACGCGGCGAGCACGCGGATTTCGCGAAAGGACATTTGGGGAGCAATCTCGAGCGCGTGATCCGGAGCTGCCACCGCCCGGTGTTGGTGGCGTCGCGCGGTTTCGTGCCCATCGAGCGATTCCTGGTCGCCTTCGACGGCGGAAACAGTGCGAAGAAAGCGATCAATTACATCGCGGAGAATCCGCTGCTCAAAGGAATCCCGGCGCACCTGATCGCCGTTTCCTTGGATCGCAAGGAGCTCGGCGCGGAGGTCGAGGCGGCGCGGGCGAAAGTCGCGGGCGCCGGTTTCGACGTCACGGCGGAGCTGCTCGACGGCGAACCAGAAACCGTGATCGCGGACGCGGTGAAGCGGTTGAACATCAATCTCCTCGTGATGGGCGCTTATGGGCACTCGCGCATCCGCCAGTTCATCTTGGGAAGCACCACGACGACGCTGGTGCGCACGGTGACGATCCCTGTATTGATGTTTCGCTGACAAGCCTCACCGCTTGACCGCCCCTGAGATCGAACCGCGCGGCGGACATTTCGCGCGTCGTGAAAAGTTGTTTGTGCGCGTGAGCGGGCGCGCGTGCAGCTTGCGTTTGCACCGTGGGCGGTGACGTGGCTCTGTGCGGACAACGCCATGGTTCTCCTCAACATCGCCGGCGGCATCGCCCTGATTTTGTTCGGCATCCGGTTTCTCCGCAAAGGACTGGAACGGCTGCTGGGCTTCGGGCTTCACGCGTGGTTGAAGCGCATGTCGCAAAAGCCGTGGCGCGCAGGAATCGCGGGCGCGGGGTTTGGGACGATCGCGCCGTCCTCGACCGCGCAGACCTTGCTCGCGTTGCAACTGGTGAAATCGGGCGAACTCACGAGGGAAGGCGCGCTGGCATTTTTATTGGGAGCGAATGCGGGCATCACTGTCACGGTGCAGCTGATCGCGCTGCGGGTTTTCGACTATTACTCGGTGTTCCTGGTCGCGGGTTTCATTGGTTTTCAGTTCTTCCGCTCGGAGACGATCCGCGGCATCGGCCAGTCGTTGCTGGGCTTAGGGCTGCTTTTTCTGGCGATGACCATCATCAGCGCGGCGGCGGCGCATCTGGCGGCCGATCCCGAATTCGGGACGGCGCTGGATCTTTTGCAAAACCACCGCGTGCTGCTGGTGCTGTTCGCGGCTGTATTCACATTGCTGGCACAAAGCTCGACGGCGGTGATCGGTCTCGGTCTCGCATTTGCGGCCACCGGGAAATCGTCGCTGGAGTTGCTCGTGCCGGTTGTGCTCGGCGCAAATCTGGGGGTCGGCCTGACCAGTCTCGCGGCCGGTTACGCGACGGCGGCGGGGCGGGCGCTCGCGGTGGCGAATCTGGCGATTAAGGGCGGATTGATTACGGCGGCGCTGATCTTTTTTCCTCAGCTCGTCGCGGCGTTGGCGGCGAGCCCGGGCGACATGGCGCGGCAGACGGCGAATTTGCACACGGCGTTCAGTCTCGCGGCGGTATTCGCGGGCGTAGGGCTGGGCGGCCTGCTCGGCCGGATGCTCGAAAAACTCGTGAAGCCGACGGAGGCCGAGGAGATCGCGGTGCGCCCAATCGCGACGCATCTCGACCCGTCGGCGCTGGCGGTCCCGGTCTTCGCGCTGGCAAACGCGACGCGGGAAACGCTTCTGCTCGCGGATGAAGTGAAGTCGATGCTCGAGGGAGCGTGGCGCGCGTTTAACAAGCCGAGTCTGGAGCTGGCGCGGAGTGTTCAAAAACACGACGACCGCGTGGATGAATTGCACACCGCGATCAAACAATACCTCAGCCAGATCGCGACAGACGCGCTCACGCCGCAGGAAAGCCGGCTGCAATTTGGCCTGCTTAATTTCGCGAGCCAGCTCGAAGGCATCGGCGACATTGTGGACAAAATGCTCTGCGGTGCCGCGGTGAAGCAAGTTCAGCAACCGCTCGCGTTGAGCGCCGCGGACCACGCTGACCTCACGGAATTTCAAGATCGCGTGATGCGGCGGTTCGACGCGGCGACCACCGTCCTCGCGACGCGCGATCTCGAGCTTTCGCGGGAATTTTTGAGTCAGGGCGACGAGTTGAAAGAGTGGTGTATCAGCGCGCAAAAACGCCATTACCAGCGTCTGCAAAACGTGAAGGACGCGGCGCAACTGGAGGAGAGCGCGCGGTTCATCGACATGATCACGGCGTTCCGTCGGATTAGTGGATTATTGAATACGATCGGACATACGTTTCAGCCGACGTGAGGTGACGGGCAGCTTGCCGGGAAAAGCGCCGGCACGACCCGCCGGCCGGTTTTACGCGAGTGAAGATCTCGGCGGAGACGTGATCGCGGCCGCTTGCCACAATCGCGCCGCCCGGGAAATTTTGAGCGATGAAGAATGATTTCCCGCGCTCTGGAAAAAACATAGGCGGCTACTTTGGCGAGCGGATCGATATGGCGGGGTTATTGAACGCGATGGTGAGACAGGCCGGGGAGCGCGGCTGGATCGTGGACGAGTTGCCGACGACGGATGGCCTGACGCTGACCGCACTGCGCCGCCCCGGCAAAATGGGCGGGAAAAATATTTATATCTCCGCCGGCATTCATGGTGATGAGCCAGCCGGTCCGCTCGCCGCGATGGACTTGCTGCGGCAAGAGCGCTGGTCGGACGCGTCCGTGTGGCTTTGCCCGTGCCTGAATCCAGCGGGCTTTTTGAGAGGCACGCGGGAGAACGCCGGCGGCATCGATCTCAATCGGGATTACCGCGATACGATCAGCGCAGAAATCCGCGCGCACAAAGAGTGGCTGGCGCGGCAGCCGTCTTTCGATTTCGCGCTTTGCCTGCACGAGGATTGGGAGTCGCACGGGTTTTATCTATACGAACGCAATCGTCGCGGCCGTGAATCCGCGCTGGCGCCGCGAATCGTTGAGGCGGTGGCGAAGGTTTGTCCGGTCGATGAGTCGCCGGAGATTGAAGGATGGAAAGCGGAGCGCGGAGTCATCGCCATCGACGACGATCTGGAGTCGAGGCCGCTTTGGCCGGAGTCGTTATTTTTAACGGCCACTAAAACCGCGCAAAGTTGCACGCTGGAGGCGCCGTCCGATTACGCCTTGTCGGTGCGCGTGGCCGCGTTGGTCGCAGCGGTCCACGCCGCCGTGGAGTGAGTTGA
>Ga0164241_10003515_pt1 | contig 15712 bp, 11 predicted proteins | sample OricomyardsoilBY_FD_108780 | JGI IMG/M metagenome (GOLD analysis project Ga0164241, IMG submission 108780) | Backyard soil microbial communities from Emeryville, California, USA - Original compost - Back yard soil (BY) | ecosystem: Environmental > Terrestrial > Soil > Unclassified | place: USA... | reverse complement strand
GGTGACCGCCTCGGCGACGGCGACCATAACCCGCTCGCGCTGGTTGTGCGCGACGAACTTCGGTGAGAGCCCGTGCCGGCCAGCTGGCAGCTGATGCGGGCCCCGGGAGCGGCGTCCGTGCGACCCGGCCATGTCTGGAAACGTACTTGTCTCAGACCATTCCCCGCAACCCCCCGATCGGGGCATGCGTGAAGCTGGCGTAACAGTGTTCGGTCTCGAGTCAGGAAGCGCGCGGCCGGCGACGGCTCCGGGCGACCTTGCGCGCCTCGGTGGCCTGCTCCGGACCCACGTACGGCAGCGCCGTCGAGTACAGCAGGTCCGGGACCAGCCCGGGCAGCTCCGCGATCTCGCCGCGCAGCGCGCGGGAGTAGAGGATCTCGTAGATCCCGCCGACGAGCGACTCGGCCACGACCGCCGGTGGTCGCTTGCTCTTCGCGACGTCGGTGGCGGCGCGGTCGAGCAGGTCGGCGAACCAGCGCATCGTCTGCGTGCGGCGCTCGAGCGCCGCCGGCCCGGCGGCGAGCACCTCGACGACGCAGAGCGTCAGCTCGTCCGGGTTCTCGACGAAGAAGTCCACGAGGCCCGAGATCACCGCGTCGGCGCGGTCGACGAGGCCAGTGCCCGCCGCGAAGGCCTCCTCGGCGCGCGCGGTCAGCTCCGCGATCACCGCGTCGTACGCCGCGAGGAAGACGCGGTCCTTGCTCTTGAAGTGGTCGTAGAACGTGCGCCGCGACACACCCGCGGCGCTGATGACGTCCTCGACGGTCATCGACGCGTAGCCCGTCGCGGCGACGACCTCGGCCACCGCGGCGAGCAGGCGCTCGCGCTGGTTGCGGGTGACGAACGTCTTGGAGAGACCGTGGCGCCCGGCCGGCAGCTGGTGCGGCGCGCGCTGGCGTGGTGTGCTGGGGGCCATACGCGGAGGAAACATACACGTTTCGGTTCAGTCGCTAAACACACTTCCGTCCCCGCCCCTCAACGGGTTTCCGTCCACTGTTCTCAAATACGCTCTTGTTTCCCGGTCGCGCGTCCTCTAGAGTCGCGCCACGGAGGAGAGGCGCTGAGGAAAGGGGCCACCAATGCAGTACTCAGTGTGCGCGAGCGGAGGCGCTCCGGCGTGTCCGGTTTGCGTTCGTGTCGGTTATGCCTTGACGTCGCTGCTTGCGTTCCGGCGTCTGTCACAGATCAACCTCGATGACGTCGCCACGGAGGCCGGGCTCACGCCCGACGAGCTCTCCGTCCACGTCACGACCCGCGACGACGCGCTCCTGCAGGCGTACATCGCCGGTGCCGAGCGCTTCCTGGCGATCGCCGACCAGGCGTACGCCATGGCGGACACCTGGCACCAGGGTGTCCACCTCGTCGTGGAGAACTCGCTGATCGAGATCCGGCGGCGTCCGGGCCTGGATCGCGTGTACTACGAGGAGGCCCCGGCGAGCCGCGACCAGCGCATGTGGTCGGCACGCGACGACGTCCGCCGGCGCGGCGTCGAGCTGATGGTCTCCCACCACGGCCCCGACGAGCTCCCGCAGCTGCGCTTCGAGATGCTCGCCGGCGTGCTGTTCAACACCGCGCGCGAGCGCGTTCTCTCCGGTGGGCACCTCGAGGAGCCCGCCAGCCTGGCCGCCAAGATCTGCGAGATCGTGCCGGTCTTCGAGCCCGAGCCCGTCGCCGCCTAGGCGACGGGGCACCATCTGGGCCGTGGTGCATCATGATGCACCACGGCTTGATGTTATGATGCAGCAATGCGTACGACGATCACGCTCGAGCCTGATGTCGCGCAGCTGATCACCCGCACCATGAGCGAGCGCGGCCTGTCGTTCAAAGAGGCCGTCAACGAGGCTATCCGTGCGGGGGCGAGCCCCAAGGGCGCCTTGCCGCCGCCGGCTTTCGAGAGCTACGACATGGGTCCGCCCCTGGTCGACATCACCAAGGCGCTGCAGGTCGCAAGCGGACTCGAAGACCAGGAGCTGATCAGCAAGCTCACCCAGGGCCGTTGACCTCGTGCTCCTCGTCGACGCCAACGTGCTGCTACACGCGGCCAACAACGACGCCCCCCAACACGACCTGGCGAAGCGTTGGCTCCTCAACGCCCTTGCCGGCCCTGAGACGCTCGGACTCGCATGGGTGGTCGTCCTGGCCTTCCTGCGCCTATCCACTCATCCCTCCGTGTTTCGCCGGCCGCTGACCGCCGAGCAATCCGCATCGCTCGTCGAGTCCTGGACCAGCGCGACGTACACCACGTCAGTGGAACCGACCCATCGCCACCTTGCGCTGCTCCGAGGGTTGCTGGCGGGAGCCGGCACCGCGGGCAACCTGGTGACCGACGCGCATCTCGCTGCCCTCGCGCTCGAGTACGACGCGACCATCGTCTCCTTCGATCGCGACTTCGGCCGGTTCGAAGGCGTGCGCTGGCGCCTGCCGGCTTGACCGGCTGAGCGTAGATCAGGCGGCGGGGCTGGTCTCGCGGCGCTGGCGTCGCAGCTCGACGTGGTGAGCTGCGGCGCGGTACTCCGCATCCGCGACGGGCCGGCCCACGAACGGCAGCAGCAGGCTCCGGATGAGCGCCGGCAGCAGCTCGGGCAGCTCCTCGGTCTGGTGCGTGAGGACCCGGCCGTAGACGATCTCGTAGAGGCCGCCGATCGCCGCCTCGGCTGCGAGCGGCGCGTCGGGCCCGGCCTCGGAGGCATGCTCCTCGTCGGGCAGGAAGAAGCTGTGGAAGCGCCGCATCGCGCTGGTGCGGCGCTCAAGCGCGCGCGGTCCCGCGGCGAGGATCTCGACGACGCAGAGGTGCGCCAGGTCCGGCTCCGCCGCGAGGTGCTCGAGGAACGCCCCGACGCCGCGGCGGATGCGCTCTGGCCAGGTCGCGCCCGAGGTGAAGGCCGCCGTGACGACCTCCGCGACCTGTTCGACGACGAGGTCGTACGCGGCGAGGAACCCCTCCTCCTTGTTGGAGAAGTGGTCGTAGTAGGTGCGGCGTGAGACGCCCGCGACGGCGACGACCTCCTCGATCGTCATCGCTCCGTAGCCCTGGCGCGCGGCCACGATGACCACGGCGTGCAGGATCCGCTCGCGCTGGTTGTGGATGATGTAGCTCCGGGGCAGGCCATGGCGGCCTGACGGAAGCTGCTGCGCGGTGCGTTGACGAGGGGACGTTGACACGGTGCTGCTGCAAACATATCCGTTTCTTGATCGTTCGGCTAGGGGCCGACGATCGAACGGCGAGCCCGTCCCGAGCTCAGGCCGCGAGGCGCCCGACGAGCCGCGCGAGGTCCGGCGCGAGGGCGGGCAGATCGCTCGCCTCGCCGTCCCACAGGTGGCGCTGGATCACGTGGTAGACCGCGCCCACCGCGGCCGTCGACGCCATCCGGTCCGAGCCCCCGCCCGCCACCAGCACGGGCTGCAGGCGGTCGCGGAACGCCCCGAGCGTGGCGGCGTGGCGCTCGACGCTCTGGCCTCCCGCGGACACCGGCTCCGTGACCAGCACGTGCGCGTGCGCCGGCCGCGAGGCCAGGTACTCGAGGACCGCGCGCAGCGGCTCCTCGATCCCCTCGCACTCCCCGCTGCCCGGGCCGCTGGAGCGCGTGATGTGCGCCAGCGCCTCGTCGCTCACGACGGCGTACGTGTCGAGGAAGCACTCCTCCCGGTTCTGGTAGATCCGGTAGAAGGTCCGCCGCGACATCCCGGCCAAGCGCAGCACGTCGGCCACCGTCGTCCGTGCGTACCCACGCTCGGCGACTGAGGCGGCCATCGCCTCGATTGCGCGCCGTCGCAGCGGGTCCAGCGCGGAGGCGGCCGGGTCACTCGGGCCCTTCCTCGCGGGTGCGTCCTGCACAGTCATGAGTGTACCTAATCCAGAAACAGTTGTGGTTCTGGAGTGGCACAACCCCGCCTGTCGTCCTGCCCACGCGGGCCTCGATCGAGCGGCGCCGAGACAGAGCTGGTGTTATGGATGACTAATACTCTCTACTTAAAGTAACGACCAGGGCACGGCCCTTCTCTTGGAGGGAAGAACCGCCGCATTCCACACACTCCGCCCTTCGAGCGGTGTAGATTCGCGCTTGCGTGAGCCCACAACCGAAGCGACGCCTGCGGGCCCCCAACCAACTTCCTCCCGGACGGCATGGCCTCCCGCGCAGCTTCGTCGTCAGCAACCAGCGCGAGCGGATTCTCGCGGCCGTCGCCGAGGTCGCCAGCAGCGTCGGATACGCCGAGATGCGCGTCGAGGACGTGGTCATCGCCGCCGGTGTGTCGCGGCGGACGTTCTACGACCACTTCCCCGACAAGCAGGCCGCGTTCCTCGCCGCCTACGACGCCGTCGTCGAGCAGCTCCTCACGCGCGTGCTCGAGGCGTTCGAGGCCGCGGACGGGTTCGTGGGGCAGACGAGCGCCTGCCTCGGCGCGCTGATCGACTTCATCTCCAGCGAGCCGGCCTTCGCCCACATGTGCATCGTCGAGGTCCTCGCCGCGGGCCCCGAGGCGGTCACCCGCCGCAACGGAGCGATGGCCGGACTGGCCGCGCTGGTCGAGCGCGGCGCCGACGAGCTCCCCAAGAAGTCCCGACCACCGATGCTCACCGCGGAGACCCTCGTCGGCGGCATCTACGAGGTCCTCTACTCCCGGATCCTGCAGGGCCAGATCGACGACATCCCGGGCCTGCTGCCCGACCTCGTCTACAGCGCGCTCCTCCCCTACGTCGGTCCCGGCCCCGCCGGCGTCGAGGCGACGCGCCTCCGCCGGAAGCGCAAGAAGGTCTAGCGCGGGGCGCCGCGGCGGCGCCCGGCGAACGACCGGGGATCGGTGGGCCGCCAGAGGAGCAGGCGGCCCACCGGGTTCCCTGTCAGAGCGGATCGGACTGTCCCACCACCCCGATCCAGCGCAGGCCACCCGCAGGCGGGACGACCCAATTCGCACCCGGCGGACGGCATGACTGTCCCCATGCCGCAAAGCCGCCCGGCGCAGATTTGGAAACTATCACGTTTGTCAGTACGGTTGCACCCGAAAGGCAAATTTGACCGGCCCGGAACCCTCCGATTGGCCGCCTCCCCATCCGACAGCCCTAGCCCGAACCCCGACCGCCTGCCGGCCGGTCGCCACGGTCTCTCCCCAGAGTTCGTGGCCGATCACCAGCGCGCTCGCATCGTCGACGCGGTCGCCGGCGTCATCGCGGAGGGCGGCTACAAGGCCGCCACCGTCGAGCACGTCATCACGCGCGCGGGTGTCTCTCGCCGGACGTTCTACGACCACTTCTCCGACCGCGACGTCGCTTTCGTCGCGGCCTACGAGGCCGCCTCGGCGCGGCTGCTCGAGGCCGTGCGGTCGGCTCCCCCACCCGCAAGCGACGACTTCATCGCCGGCGTCCGCTGCGTCCTCGAGACGCTCGTCGACTTCCTCCTCGCCGAGCAGGCCCTCGCGCTGCTCATCATCGTCGAGGTGATGGCCTCAGGGGTCGAGGGAACCGCCCGCCGCGCGCAGACGCTCGGCGAGTTCATCCGGATGCTCGAGCGCTTCGCCGCGGCCAAGCTCCCCGATACCGACCAGGGCTTCGACACCTCGCTGATCGGCGAGACCGTGGTCGGCGGCATCAATGAGGTCATCGCAACACGGATCCGGGACGGCCAGATCGACGTCCTGCCCGAGCTCCTCCCGGAGCTCCTCTACTCCGCGGTCGTCTCGTACGTCGGGTTCGAGGAGGCGGAGGCGGCCAAGCAGGCGATGCGCGAGGGGCGCTAGACGGGCTTGACGTCGCCGTTGAGCCGCGGGACGCCGTTGAGCGGCTTCGGCTCGTTCTCCTCCTCTTGCCGCGGCCCGGTCAGCCGCGTCGCCTCGAAGAGCATCAGGACCACGCCTGCGTCCATGTGCCGCTCCGTCTCGCCCGAGGCGATCCGCCCATCAGCGTCGGCGATCGCCTTGTCCACCTGGCCGAGGAAGCGCTCGTACGCCCTGCCGAGCGCCTTCCAGCCCTTCTCATCCAGCGGAGCCACCGTTCGAGTGAAGTGCGCGTCCTTGCGGTCGAACCCGCCCGCCGCGGCTGCAGCATCGGTGTACGCGCGCACGGTCGAGAGGAACGACGCGACATAGGCCTGCTTCGCGACCGGCGGCGCGTCCCCCCAGGCGTCGTCGGAGAGCTGCGGCCGTTCCTTGACTCGATAGACGTGCTCGACCGCCCCACGCCGCTGGCGCATCTCCACGAGCTCGACGAGACCGTAGTCGCGCAGCGTCTTCACGTGGTACGAGACGACACCTAGCTTCACGTCCAGCATCTTCGCGAGCTCCACCGGGCTCGAATCCCGCTCCTGGAGGAGCGCAAGGACCCGCACCCGAAGCGGGTGGCTCAGCGCCTTGACGTAGCGCGGGTCGTCGATGTTGCGGACGGGCTTCAAGTCAGAGTCAGTGACCAACGGCGTCTCCAAACCTTACGCGCTGGTCAGGCGTTCGGACTATTCACCCGAGCACGGGAACCGGTCCCCGACGGCGTGGCTGATTGCCGCCGGGGACCGGTGGATCACCGTGATCCAGTTTTGCTCATCGCACAGTGAGCGTGGCTCTTCGAATCACGAGAGGCATGGATGGCGTCACCGTGCTCGTCGATCCCTGCTCCGAGAGCCGCTGCACCACGTTCAAACCTCGGACCACGTGCCCAAGCCGAGCGAACTCTGGTTCAGGGCGCTGGCCGATCGCCAGGAAGACGAAGAACTGACTACCCGAAGCACCCCGAGGTTCTCCTGGGCCACGCTGCATGACGACATCGCCGGCCCGATAGCTCAGGCTCTGCGCAGGAGGCTCGACCACCACGTATCCGGGACCGCCCTTCAAGTGCTTCTTCCCTGTCGCGCCGGTCCCGAGAGGGTCGCCACCACCGAGTCCGCCACCCGGTATGGCGAGATGGAAGGTGAGACCGTCATAGAAGCCGGCCTTGACGAGGCTCGCTACTGAGGATGTGGTCTTCGGGAATCTCTTCTCGTCCAGTTGGACATCGAAAGTCCCACAGTTGGTTGCAAACCGCACGGTGTAGGCCTTCCCAGAGGGAAGGCGCTTGGCGGGCCGAGGGACGTGTCTGCCTGCCTCCGGAGAAGGCATCGCGACCTTCTGACAACCGGTGCTGCTGTCAGCACCTGTGGTGGCACCCTTCTTGGTATCGGTCACAACGCCGGAACCCTTGTCGGGCATCGTGCTCGTCGTCCCGTGCTTGTTTCCTCCGCCACACGCCACCATCGAGGTTCCCACGGCTGCAATCACCAAAAGCGATGCAAAGCACTTCGCGAGGCTACCGGAGCAAGGACCGGCCATCAGCAGATCATTTCCTCAAGATCGTGGTTCGCGACGCAGACGTCGCCCTGCCTACAGTCGGCTTGAAAGCGATCGCAAGCTTGACGGTGAGCCGCCGATGGCGGCCCAGGCTCCGGACTCCTGACTTGGTGGTCTTGAGAGCGAATCTCACGGTGCCAGCCTTGGTGACCTTCTTTCTCGCCTTCACGAGTCGGCCGTTCTTCTCCCGGATGGTGACCACCCCGGCGGCTGGGACGGTGACGGAGACCTTCACTGTGTTCCCGTTAGCTGTCGCCTTGCTGAACTTCGGACCCTTGGCCTTCGGGCAAGGTCGCGCCATCGACACGTTGAAGTCGTGCCGCTTTCCGCTCTGAGCATCCGTATCGACATACGCGACCTGGTTACCTCGGCAGATGTCCTGATCATGCGTGACCTGCAGGATGCCGTGCTTGCCCCCAAACAACGTCAGATGGAAGGTGCTGATCGGTGCATCAGGTACTGCGGCGAAGGTGTTCACAAGCCGATTCTTCTCGACATCGCTCGTCGCCCGAAGATCGACCGCGATCTCTCCGCGAAGCGGGATCAGCAACGTAGGTAGGGTTCGGATTGCCTGGCCCTTCGCGTTGAACCGAACGTTCTTGACGAAGTAGACGTTGCCGGTCAGCGGCTTGTTGAGCAGCGGACTCACGGCGGTGGCCCGGCCGATGATCGAACTGGGCGGGCAGTTGACCTTGAGACCGTCTGCATATTCGCAGAGGGCGTCGGACTCGGCGTTGTCCGGATCAAGCGCAAGTGACAGTGGCAACGTGACCTTGGCCGACCTGATGCCGGCTTCGCCGGGCTGCTGAGTCACTACCGCCTCAAGCCCTGGGTGCCCTCCGTCATGAGTCTCCTTCTTGTCCAGAAGCTGCATAGACAGCTTAGGAACGAATGGCAGTGCTGCGCAGCCCACAGCCTGGAACGCCGAAGAGGAAGTCGCGATCGCGCCCTCGGATGATCGGAAGGCGGCCATCACCCGCTTGCCCGTACATGAGGTCGGGTTAACCATGAACGCTTCGCGGTTCACGTTCACGGTCACCTGCCGGATCCGCAAGGGAATGCCGTGCCAGATCGTCGGGAACGGGTCGCTCACGACCGTCACGTGGGCGTCGACCGGATCCACGCAGACCGCTTGCCGAACGACGATGTTGCCGAGCCCGTACGCGCCTCGGAACGGACCGGCTTCGACCGGCACCACGACAGAGATGCCGTATGGACACCCCTTGTATCCGACTGTCAGGTACGCAGTGCCCTTCTTCTCGAGGAAGAACGGCACCCCCGAGCCTGCGCCGGCGTCCACCGAGCCGATCCTCGAGCCTTCAGGACAGGAGCCAGCCGCGGCATCCAGCGCTTCGCAGAGCGGCACGCCGCGGGTTGAAGCGAGAAGCCCGGAGGGCAACGACGCCGTGAGCCCCGTGAGCCATTGCTGTCCGTCAGTGCGTGAGAACCCGAACACGAACTGTCCGACACGCCCTGCGGCGGCGGTGCTCATTCCAGCCGCGAGCGTGGGGCCGAACTCTCGCCTGCAGTTCCCCTCAACAGTGAAGGAGCTGTCAGTGGCAACCGGAGTTCCTCCGCCTGCGCCAGTGGCTGTCCACGGAGAGAACATCGCTTCAGTTGTCTTCGAACCGCAGGTCGGCGGCGTGGCCAGAATCCCCCGGTCGCCCCCTTTGAGCTCAAGATGAAGCGTCGAAAACGGGACCCTCGGATTATTGTCAAAAGTGGCGGTCAAGCGACCGGTTAATGGGTCGGCAACCGCCGACCCATAGATCTTGGCGATGAGACCCCTGTCCTCGTTCCGCACAACGAGGAACAGGCGGAACATCTCGCCTGACATTGGATCAGTTGACTTTGGAGACCCCAAGACCACGTCACCGGCCAAGTGCTCTTTGAGCAGTGGGGTCACGATGTCCGCCGAGCCGATACGCGATCCCGCCGGACACTCATCACCCTGCGAGTCGAATGGATCGTCATCTGTGAACGTCCCGTCGCTCGGGTGGTAGCCGATCTGGGCGTCATCGCAGCCTTCCAGCCCTGCCGCCGCGGAAGGATTCACCGTCAGTCCGTCGGGAAGCACAACAACCGCCCGCTTGAGATGCGATGTAGCTAGGCCGGCGTCGCTGCGCCAATACGCCGGAGCGCCCGTCGAGGAGTCCGGTTCGAGCGCGACCGCGTCGGGGGGATCGTTGTTCTGCGGTACAGCGATCTTCACATCGAGTCCGGTCGATGAATCGGGCGACTTCGATGTCGCGTCGAAGCTGGCGGTAGGGGCAAACCCCACCTTGTCGCATCCGGTCACGAGAGGAGCGGTCGATGCGTAGCTCCGATCGACCTCTGGGTGCTCCCATGGGTTGACGGTGAGGAGAGTCGACACCGAGGAACCCGTGCACTCGGTCTGGACACTCAAGAACGGCTTGATGGGACCCCAACTCGCATCGTAGGGCTGTTGCTGAGCCAGCGGGTACCCGCGGAAGTTGTCGTGGGAGTGATCCCACGGGATCCCCCAGAGCGTGATCGCGGTCGAGAACAACGCGTAGCCACTCGGAATCTGCTGGGACAACGTCGTGACGCTGAAATCACGATCGGTTCGCACATCCGCCACGATGGGAATGTTCGTGAAATTGCCCGCGCTGGGAATCACGAATTCTGCAGTCTTGCCCTTCCGTGGAGCGACGTTGAACACCGGGTCTGTCTCTGTCTGGAACTGAAGCCCGAAAGTGACGAGGTACGCCGTTCCGACCTGAGTCTCGGGCGGACATTGCGCAGGCGTCTGCCGTAACGCCTCGGAAGGGCAATACGGAACTGCAGTCGGGTTGCCGACGAATCCTGGCGGCAAATCGACCGTCGCATTCTTCACATTTCCTGCCGGGATTGGCGCTGCCGCATCCGTGACGCCCGTTAGCGTCCGCTTGAACATAAAGGTCGCTGTGGCATCCGGATGCGCACCTGCCTGGGTGACAGATGAAAGCCTCCAGCTTGGTGCCGTAGTCCAGGGTGCCAGGGAGAGCTCCGTGAAGTTGGGGCCGCCCTGATCGATGCAGTCACGTGGTATCGCTGGTGCAGCAGCTGTCCCGACACCGGGACTCTGCGGAGGAGTGATAGTCGGCCGTGGACCAACGCCTCCGGGGATCGCCGCCCCGGGAAGCGGTGCTTCGCTGAGATCGCAGGTCCCAGCCCAGAAGGCATCGGTACCGGGCCAAGCGGGGCCTTCAGCCGCCGCCACGCCAAAGTCCTCGCCGGCAGCAGAGGCAGTGCCGGTCACCGCGAGGCACAACGCCGTCATCAGCAAGAGGACGGACACAAAGCGGGCACGGCAGCCCGAGCGTTTCGTCGGAATCGCAAGCATGCCGGTCACCGAGCCTTTCGATCGTGGTGGCCTGGCTCGGTCGCTCGTCGCGCTGACTGTTTGCGTACCGGAGGCGATGGCTTGGTCAGGTTGAGCTTGGACCTCAAGCTGTCACGCACCTTCGAGAACGTGGTCGTGAGCATGACCGTGAGCTTCCGCTTCTTGTTCAGTGCCGCCTGAGCGACTTTGGTCAGCCGGAGGTTAATCTCGATAGTCGCCGCCCGGTCCACCGTCTTGGTAAACGAACCGATGGTCCTCGCCTTTCCGGCGAGAGTGGCCCGTGCGACAAAGGTGACCTTGCCTGCCACGTTGACGCTGACCCTGACGCGCACTGCCTTGCCGGTCGCGAGTCGCGAGAGCTCGGATTTGCTGAGCTTCCTCACTTTCAAGGTCCCGCGCGCCTCAGCAACCTCATTGCCCCCGCTGTTGACAACCGTCGGCGTGCCGGGAACAGCTTCAGGCGACGGGCCCGTCTTTTGGCACAGATCACTGAGGGCCTCGCATGAAGCAGAGCGCCCTTGGGGCTCCGGGAAGCCACCCCCGACTCGGGCGTCGTACAGGTCGAAGTCGCCGGATTCAACCTCGCGATCGGCGTCGATCGGCTGGGAGGTCGAGAACATCACATCATGACCGTCGCGCCCGAGCCCGGAGAGGTAAGCGTCGTCGTCCGTGCGTCCAGGGGAGATGAGACTGAGGACTCCGGCCTTCCACTGGTAGACGTCCGAGCGGCTGTTGACATCCTGGTCGACAAGCCTCCTGCGAGTCTCGAAGTAGACAGCACCGTCGTTGGCCACGTATCGATGTCGTGCCCCTGCGGCTCCTGAGCTGTTCTCGTCGCTGACCGATGTGCTCGGGCTGAGCCACGCGAAGTCCGCATTGCACGACGAGCCAATGCAGCCGTACGATCCGCCCGGCGACGCACTCACAGGCCGTGAAGCCCTGGTCAACGTGTCCGTGACCGAATCGTAGGCGTAGACGTCGAAAGCCGCGTCTGTGTCGTCGGATGTGAGCGCGCCCGCAGTAAGAAACGCAATTACATCACCAGCTTGATCGCCCTTCCGGGCACCGAACACGCAGCTTCGCTTGGCAATGAGCGCGTTGCTGCCGCCGGAACCGCCGCTTCCCAGTTGGTTCCCCGGCGAGCCATACAGAGCAGCGCAGCCCTCAAGTCCACTGATCGCAGCCGGGAGCCGTGCGACGAACTTCCACCGCGCGGTGCCGGACTTCTCTGCGTTGTAGACATAGAGGTTGCGGAACCCCGGTGTCGTCGCGCTGCCGCCCGCAGTGTTCGATGGGGCACTGCCAGTTGGCGGAGTGTTGTCCGCACCTGTCAACGGACCGGCTGTCACGAAGTAGATTCGAGAGCCGTCGTCCGAGAAGTAGCGAGTAACCGTGCCCGCGCCGGTCACCGCGAGGTTGCCGGAGCCCGTCTGGCAGTTCGGGCTTGTGAAGGCGTGACAGTTCGTGTTCGCGTCGGCTGCCGCCGTGAGCGCCACGCTGCTGCCAGACGCCGTGGCGTCCGCCGACATCGTCAGCGAGTTCGTAGCGACCGAGAGGATGGTCGTCCCAGCCGGAATGCCCGTCCCAGAGATCACCTGCCCTACTGCAAAAGCCCCGGTTGTGGTGTTCAGGCCCGAAATGGCAGCCGAGCCGACAGCGAGTGTTCCGGTGCCGGTACCGGTTTGGCCTCCGCTGATCCTTGTGAGCTGACCAGAGCCAGGATCCGCAATTGGCTCACTCGGGAAGTCGTACTCGTAGAGATCCCAGGAGTTGTTGGACGCCATCCCCGTGGTCACGGGTGCCGAAGCGGAGCCATTCCGATCGTCTTGCGTCAGCGGCGCATTGGTACGGAAGAAGACCTTTGAGCCGTCGTCGGACGCGCCTTCGTAGACAGCGCCGCGGCCGAGGAGTCCGATCTGCTGCGACGCGACCGCCGAGCGGGAGATCCATCGCGTGGTCCTCGTTCCTTCAGACGAGATGCTCGTGGCGTAAAGCTGCGTCGGGCACGATGTCAAGGTGCCTCGCGCCGTGCTGCATGCCGCCGTACTGCCCGGGCCAGGATCGGGCGCCGTGACGAACACCCGGTTGCCATTGTCTGACGTGGCGCGGGCGGCGGTGCCCCAAAGGGTGACAGCAGCAGTGGTCGAGAACGGGCCACCGCCACCGCCTAGCCCTGCCCCACCCGCGCTGATCAGTTGCCCGTCGGCGCAGGGCTGAGCACCGATCGTATCGGTCGCCGGTGTGCCACTGCCAGCGCGTTCTGGAATCAGCGTTCCCCCGCCACACAGGTCGACGTACATGCCCGTACCGGTGGCCAGGTCCTGACGGAAGACTCTGGGGACCGAACCGGAGACCGGGCGCTCGTTACGAACCTCGTAGCGCCCGTCCTCCGTGAACAATGCGGGACCGTCCGTGCTGGAGCCAGCCACCCTGGGTGTGCGGAATGGGCCGAGGTTCGCCCATCCCGGGTAGTTAGCCCAGGTCGGCGACGTTCCCATAAACCTCGTGTACTCGCCTGCGATCTCGCCGGCGGCGGCTTCTTCGGGGAACACCGTTACGTTGAGTCCCCATCCCTGGACCGACTGGTCTTTGCTCGCCCCACGAAGCTGGGGGGAAGCTGCGGGAGAGCCGCTCTCGACCTTGCGGTCGAAGACCGACGTCGGCTTCCAACCATCCACATCACGGGTCACGCGCGTGGCGTCGGTGATGAACACCGCCTGCGTCGGTTGCAGTGTGACGTACGGGGTCAGCACTAGAACACTGTTGCCGTCAGCAGACACCAACCCCGGGTTGCCGTTCTGCCCCTCGACCGAGTTCTGTCCGCCCTGGCGCCCGACCTTGTCGGCAGGGGTGACCTTCTCGTACGCGCGACAATCGGGCAGCTGTGCGGAGAAACCAGTTCGGAATCGACTGTTCGAGCAGTTATCCAGAGCTCCCGACAACGGCAGCGAGGCGGTCCTGAACTGCTGCGCCCCCCCGCTCATGGTGGTCCCCTGGGCGTTCGTGGCGACCAGTCGGTAATAGTAGGTCACGCCTGGCTCGAGCCCGTCGACCGTCGCGGAGACAATTGTCGGTTTCCCTGCCGACGCAGTTGCGTCAGGGACCGGCGCGTGGAGACTGAGAGTGCTCGGATCAGTGCCGTACTCGAAGCGGAAGCTGGTGATCGAGTTATTGGCGTTGACGGTCCCACGGAATGTGGCCGAGTGCGAGCCGATGAGCACCGGAGCAGCGGTCGTCACGTTCTCGGGTGCTGCGGGCAGCGTCTTGAACGTGCCCTCCGCGGAGACTACGGAAGCACTGTCGTACTGCTTGGTGGCGACGATGCGAACGTAGTAAGTGCGATTCGCCTCCAGGCCTGAGATCGCCTGGGACGACAGCGCCACGTCGCCTGTCGTGCCGGCCGCGATCGTGGCATTGACCAGCGGAGTTGGCAGCCACTTATAACCATCGCTGGAGTAGTCGAAGTGCCACTCTAGGGCGAGCGATCCGCTCGGGTCGTTCAGGTTGACATGCCCGTTAAGGGTCGCGCCGTGCGCATTGACGGACGTGGTCGGATCGACACCGGCCGCAGGGCTCTCAGCACCGTCCTCGGCGAGGTGGAACACGCGCTGACCGCCGACCGTCGACGAGACATATATATCTCCCGTCGCCGCCGAACTGCGAACGGCCAGTCCATTGACGACGTTGATGCCGGCGCAAGTCATGTGGTTGTCGATCAGCACGCCTGCAGGCGTGAGCTCCAGAATCCGTCGCTCCGGAACGGAGTCCGCCCCAGACCGGCACGGCGAAGTTGCAGCCGCCGTGTAGGCCTTAGCGACCAGCAGGTTCCCGGTTCCAGGATCGATCGCGATATCGGAAGGACTGGTCTGACTAGTTCCCGTCAGGACGCTTGACGCGAACACGGCAGGGGTCAGGGTGAGGCCTGACGGAGTGAAGCGCTGTACCCGGAAATTGGCGGTAGCGCCCTCGACGGTGTAGACAATCCCAGTCGAATCAACCGCAAGTCGCGTTGGCTGGTTGGTGGTGAAGCGGCCGACATCCGCGCCGGTCGTTGCGGCGATCTTGCAACGAGCAGCGTCTCCGCAGACTTCGAAACCCGTAGAGCCGGGCACAGATGTCGAAACGGTTGCCGAGCCACCCACCAGAGGGCCTGTGCCTCCGACTCCAGCAGCGACGGTCATCTGAGAGACATCGGTGTCGGCAAAGCGCGACCCCTTGAACTCAACCGTATATGGACCGCCGCTCGACTGAGTGCCATCGAATCCGGTGACCGTTACGTTGCCTACCCCGATGTTCGACAAGCTCTCGAGTTCCGTCTGAACGATCGCCGCCGAGGCGTCGAAGGCGATGTTGTTGGTCGTTGCGCTGAGCGTCGGCGACGTGGTCGCGAAGACCAGCTTGAAGTTGCCTGCCGTTACGGAATTGGCCACGGTTACCACCTGCTTCTCGTTCACCGGGACGTTCCCGGCGCTCTCCGCTGCGGTCAGCGTTTGTGAACCGGAAGCCGTCGCGGCCTGAGACAAGGTGATGGTGGACGCCGCTCCAACTCCTGTGGTCACCGCGGTGATGGTGGTGCCGGGCGAGATTCCTGTGCCGGTGATGGTCTGCCCAACCTGAAAGGCCTTGCTCGATGTCACAACAGATGTGATGCTGGTTGAGCTGTTGACGGTGCCGGTGCCTACCGCACCACCGCTGGCCACGTCAAAGCCGAAAGTACGGACGAACACGCCGGCCGAGGTCAACTGCTCAACCCGCCGATTGAACGGATCGGTGACGTACAGGTCCCCATTGGTCGAGTTGACCGCCACCTGTCCCGTGAACGGCGCACCGAACTCACCACCCGCAGCACCGGCGACACCGGCCTTGCAACTCACAGCCGCAGTGCAGACAGCGGTCGTTGTCACCCCCCCCACGAGTACGTTCTTGCCCACAGCCCACTGGAACAGTCCCGTCGCACTGAACTTCTGCACACGTAGGTTTCCCCCGTCAAGGACGTAGACCGAGCCATCAAGTTGGTCGACGGCGATGCTCTGCGGCGTGGAGAACTGTCCCCCCTGC
>Ga0164241_10003514_pt1 | contig 15722 bp, 14 predicted proteins | sample OricomyardsoilBY_FD_108780 | JGI IMG/M metagenome (GOLD analysis project Ga0164241, IMG submission 108780) | Backyard soil microbial communities from Emeryville, California, USA - Original compost - Back yard soil (BY) | ecosystem: Environmental > Terrestrial > Soil > Unclassified | place: USA... | reverse complement strand
GTCGTCGAAGCCGGCGTCCTTCCCGATCGAGGCGAAGCTCGGCTTGAGCGCGGCCAGGCCCTCGACCGAGGTGTCCGGACGGATCAGCTCGTCGTGGTCCAGCACGGTCACGCCGTTGATGTCCCTGACCGGGACGATCGCGTCGGCGAAGTAGCCGTTCGCCCAGGCCTTGGCAGCGCGATGGTGGGACTCGGCGGCGTACGCGTCGACGTCCGCGCGCCCCCAGCCCTCGAGGGTCGCGATCAGGTCGGCGCCGATGCCCTGGGGGACGAAGCCCGTGGTGAGTGCGGTCGCGGGGTCGGCGGCCCAGGCGCCCCCGTCGGAGCCCATCGGCACCCGGCTCATCGACTCGACGCCGCCGGCCAGGATCAGATCCTCGAAGCCGCTACGGATGCGGGCGGCCGCCTGGTTGACCGCCTCGAGGCCGGAGGCGCAGAAGCGGTTGAGCTGCACCCCGGCAACGGTCTCGGGGTATCCGGCTGCGAGCGCGGCGGTCTTCGCGATGTCGCCGCCCTGTTCGCCGATCGGGGACACGACGCCGAGCACGACGTCGTCGATGCGTCCGGTGTCCAGCTCCGGGTTGCGGGTCCGGATCTCGTCGAGCAGGCCCACGATCAGGTCGACCGGCTTGACCTCGTGCAACGATCCGACCACCTTCCCCTTGCCCCGCGGCGTACGGAGGTGGTCGTAGACGAATGCTTCCTGGGATGCCTGCACCGGGGATGGAGCCATACTCACGATTGTGACACTCTTGCTGTCATGGTCGTCAAGGAAGACGAGGCCGCTGTGGGGACGGTCACGCTGCTGACCCTCGAGGAGCTCACCGAACGCGTCGGGATGAGCGTGCGAAACGTCCGGTTCTACACCACCAGGGGCCTGGTGCCACCGCCGATCCGGCGTGGCCGTAGCGGCTACTACAGCGCCGATCACGTGGCGCGGCTGCAGCTCGTGCAGGAGCTCCAGGGCCACGGATTCACGTTGTCGGCGATCGAGAGGTACGTCGCGGGCATCCCCGAGAACGCGTCCCCCGAGGACATCGCGCTCCACCGCACGATGCTGGCCCCGTGGATGGCCGACTCGTGGGAGGAGCTCGCCCGCGCCGAGCTCGAGCAGCGCGCCGGCCGACCGCTATCGTCGACCGACATCGACACCCTGTCCGCGCTCGGCGTGCTGGATCCGGTCGGACGCGACCGCTTCCGGGCCTCGGGGTCGCAGTTCGGCGTCGGCCTCGGCCTGCTCGACCTCGGCTACCCGATCGAGGCCGCCCGCGCCGCCGCCGAGGTGTACGCCGCGCACGGACGCGCGATCGCGGAGGAGCTCTACGAGCTGTTCCGGACCGAGGTCTGGCCGGTCTACAGGGAGCAGGGCGTCTCCCCGGAGAAGATCCAGGAGGTCGTCGAGCGGCTGAAACCGCTGTCGATCGCCTCCCTGGTGCAGGCCTACGAGGCCGGCATGGACGACCTTCGCCGGACGAACATCGCCAAACGCGCCCGCTGAGGCCGGCCGGGTGTCGGACTCGGGAGCCTGGGTACAGGGGACCGCGTGACATCCATCCTGGTCACCGGCGCCACCGGGTTCATCGGGCGACGGCTGGTGCCCGCCCTCCAGCAGGAGGGATACGACGACCTACGAGCGATGACGCGCCGCCCGGATCAGTACGAGGGTCCGGGGACAGCGGTGGGCGGCGACGTCCATGACGGCTCGACGCTCGGACCTGCCCTCGACGGCGTGGACGTCGCGTACTACCTCGTGCACTCGCTCGATGCCGACGACTTCGAGAGCCGCGACGCCGCGGCGGCGCAGGCGTTCGGCGCGGCCGCAGCCGACGCCGGGGTCCGCCAGATCGTGTACCTCGGCGGCCTCGGCGCCGAGGACGCGCACCTCTCGGCGCACCTGCGATCGCGCCGTGAGGTCGAGGAGCTGCTCGGTGCGGGAGGCGTGCCCGTGACCGTGCTGCGCGCCGGTATCGTCGTCGGCCGCGGCGGGGTCTCGTGGGAGCTGACCCGCCAGCTGGTGAAGAACCTGCCCGCGATGGTCGTCCCCCGCTGGGCCGCCACGCGCACCCAGCCGATCGCCGTCGACGACGTCATCCGGTACCTGGTCGGTGTCGCCGACGAACCGGGGGCACTCGGGCGCGTCTTCGAGATCGGCGGGCCGGAGACGATGAGCTACGTCGCGATGCTCGAGGTCGCCTCCGAGGTCGCCCGCGGGCACCGGACCCCGATCGTGCCCGTCCCGGTGCTGACGCCTCGCCTCTCGTCGTACTGGCTCGCGCTGGTCACCGACGTCGACGTCACCACCGGCCGCAACCTGATCGACTCGATGGGCACCGAGGTGGTGGTCACCGACCACTCCATCCGCGAGCTCGTCCCGTTCGACCCGGTCCCCTACGCCGAGGCCGTCCGCCGCGCCTTGGAAGAAGCTCCGGCGCCCAGGAGCGGATAGTCCCTGACGTTTCCGTTCACGATCGCCGCCGGATCGAACGGAAACGTCAGGGACTATCCCCTCAGCCGAAGATCGCGGGCAGGGCGACGAGCATCGTCAGGGACCACAGGACGTGGGTGATGATCGGCGCCTGGATGCCTCCGGTGGCGCGGCGCTGGAGACCGACCAGCGTGCCGAGGACGACAGCAGCGAACGCCAGCAGGGGGTTCCCGGTGGCCACCGTGACGAGCGTGTACGCCGCGGTGGTCACCACGACCGGGTAGCGCGGGACGGCGGCGTAGAGGGCTCCGCGGAAGAACAGCTCCTCGGCGACGCCGTTCGCGGCCGTCACCAGCACCAGCAACAGGGTGGATCCTTGATCGGCGTGGTCGAGCACGTGCCGGACCTGGTCGTCGAGCTCGGGAACCTGGCGCACCGCGAGGCCACCGGCGACGAACAGGGCGGCCAGCAGCGCGCCGTAGACCACGGGGGCGAGCAGAGGCCGCGGGCCCGGGTCGCTGCCGCGCAGCGTACGACCCAGGTACAGCGGACCCGACGCGAGCGCACCCACGGTCCAGACGAGCGCGAGGCTCAGCGTGGCGACATAGAACCAGTCCCTGCCGGGTGCGATGCGCAGCGACACCCCCAGCACCGCTGCTCCGAGCACGGCGGTCGCGCCGGTCACACGTTGCCGACGTCGAAGGGCTTGCTCGGAGTCCCGGTGGTCGCGCGGAACCGGCTCCCACAGGGATCGACGCACGGCTCGGCCCACGGAGCCCATCAGCCGCTCACCCGTCTGGCCGCCGTTCGGACACGGGAGAGCCCCGTCGGCTCGACGGGGCCCCTCGCTCGCCTGTCGTCAGGGCTTGAGCGTGTCCTTGACGTCCTTGGCGGCCTCCTTGGCGTGACGGCCGGCCTCCTTGCCCTTCGCCTGGCCCTGGTCGTCCTTGCCCTCGGACTTCATGTCCCGGTTGCCGGTCGCGGCGCCCGCCGCCTCCTTGGCCCGGCCCTTCAGGTCCTGTGCCTGGTGCTTGGCCTTGTCATCGAGTCCCACGTGTGCTCCTCCTCCTGAGGCATCTCGCCGTACGCCGGTCACGTACCCGACGACCCCCGGCGCATGCACGAGGCGGCGCTCAGGAGAACTCGAGGACGCCGTCCTCGAGCGGGGCGCGCCGGATGGTCCGGCGGTCGCGCAGGTAGCTCTGCCGCAGCCGCCACGGCTCGCGGTCGCCCTGATGCGGAAGCTGGTCGAGCGCCCGCAGGACGTAGCCCGAGGTGAAGTCCATCAAGGGGACCTCGGCGACCGTGGGATCGCGCACCGGCACGACGCGCCGGTACCCGCGCGCCGCCATGTGGGCGAGCAGCCGACAGGTGAAGTCCGCGACCAGGTCGACCTTGAGGGTCCACGAGGCGTTGGTGTAGCCCACGGTGAAGACGAAGTTGGGGACTCCGCTGAGCATCAGGGCGCGATAGGTGAGCGAGGACCTCGGATCGAGCTTGTCGCCGTCGACGAGGATCTCGATCCCGCCGAACGGCGCCAGGGTCAAGCCGGTCGCGGTGACGATGACGTCGGCGTGGAGGTGCCGCCCCCCGGTCAGCACGATCCCGTCGGCGTCGAACCGCTCGATCGTCGAGGTGACCACCTCGGCGTCGCCACGGCGTACCGCCTTGAAGAGGTCCGCGTCGGGCACGAAGCACATCCGCTGGTCCCAGGGGTCGTAGCGAGGGGTGAAGTGGGTGTCGACGTCGTACCCCTCCGGCAGCAGGGCGAGGGTCTGCTTGCGCACCATCCGCTTCACCGTCTCGGGACGACGCCGCGAGAGCCGGTAGAAGACGGCGGTCACCAAGATGCTCTTCCACCGCACCACGCGGTGGGCGAGGCGGTCCGGCAGCCAGCGGTGGGCGCGTACGGCGAACGGGTCGCGCTGGGGCAGGCTCATCACGTACGTCGGGGAGCGCTGCAGCATCGTCACGTGCGCCGCCGTCTCGGCCATCGCCGGCACGAGCGTCACCGCGGTCGCGCCGCTGCCGATCACCACGACGTCCTTGCCGGTGTGGTCCAGGTCGGCCGGCCAGTGCTGTGGATGCACGATCGGACCCCGGAACTCGTCCGCGCCGGCGAACTCCGGCTCATGCCCACGCTCGTAGTCGTAATAGCCGCGGCAGGACCAGACCAGACCGGCGGTGAAGGTCACGGCCTCGCCGTCGTGCTCGGCCTCCACCGTCCAGAGCGCCAAGTCGGAGTCCCAGGACGCCCGGACGACGCGGTGGGAGTAGCGGATGCGCCGCTCCACGTCGTACTCGCGCGCGGTGTCGCGGACGTACTCGAGGATCCGCTCGCCCGACCCGAGCGCCTCCTCGTGCTGCCAGGGCCGGAACCGGTAGCCCATCGTGTACATGTCGGAGTCCGAACGGACGCCGGGATAGCGGAACAGGTCCCAGGTGCCGCCACTGACCTCGCGCGCCTCGAGCACGACGTACGACGTGTGCGGCAGCTGGCGGGTCAGGTGCGCGGCGGCGCCGATGCCGGACAGCCCGGCGCCGATGATCAGGACGTCGACGTGCTCGGTCACGATGCCTGCACCGCCGCTCCGGACTCCAGCAGCCGCTCGACATCGGTGATGCCCCACGCGGTCAGCGCCTCGCGTGTGTCCTGGCCTGGCCGGGCCGGAGGCGGGGTGGTCAACGTCGGCGCCGTGCGCGAGAAGCGAGGCGCCGGGGCCGGCTCCGTCACGCCGTGTCTCTCGACGAACGTGCCGCGCGCGACCAGGTGCGGATGGGAGAAGGCCTCGGTCATCGGCAGGACAGGGGCGACGCAGGCATCGGTGCCCACGAAGACGTCGACCCAGTCGGCCTGCGTCCGGCTTCGCACAGTGTCGGCGATCAGCCGTCGCAGCTCGGCGTGGTTCGCGGGGTCGTCCCGGTCGGGTGCGGCTTCGGCGATCCCGAGACCCGCCACCAGGTCGTCGTAGAACTGCGGCTCGAGCGCGCCGATCGCCAGGTGCTTCCCGTCGGCGGTCTCGTAGAGGTCGTAGAACGGCGCGCCCCCGTCCAGCAGGTTGCTCGCGCGCTCCTCGCGCAGGAGCCCGTCGGCCAGAAGGCCTGCGGCCATGGAGTTGAGGTGCGCCGTGCCGTCGACGATCGCGGCGTCGACGACCTGCCCCTGCCCGGAGAGCCGGGACTCGAGGAGTGCGGCGAGGATCCCGATCACGAGGTACGTCGACCCACCGCCGAAGTCGCCGACCAGGTTGGTCGGGAAGTGCGGCCGGCTCTGGTCCTGCCCGAGGCCGTACAGCGCGCCGGTGATCGCGATGTAGCCGAGGTCGTGGCCCGCGGTCAGTGCGAGCGGGCCGTCCTGCCCCCAGCCGGTCATCCGCCCGTAGACCAGGCGCGGGTTGCGGGCCAGGCAGTCGTCCGGCCCGAGGCCGAGCCGCTCCGTCGTACCGGGGCGCAGTCCCTCGACGAGCACGTCGGCCGACTCGACGAGGTCGAGCACGGTCGCGACGGCGTCCGGGTGCTTGAGGTCGAGCGCGACGCTGGGCCGGCCGCGGTTGAGCAGGTCGTGCGAGCCACCCGTCAGCAGCTGTCCACCGGGCCGGTCGATCCGGATCACGTCGGCGCCGAGGTCGGCCAGGATCATGCAGGCGTGCGGACCCGGCCCGATACCGGCCAGCTCGACGACCTTGAGGCCGCGCAGCGGTCCGGTGCCTTCGCCTCGCTGCATGCCCTCGATCATGCCGGGTTCATGTCTGGTTCATGTCTGGGGCAGGACACGAGCAAGGAACTGCCTCGTCCGCTCCTCGCGAGGCCGGCTGAACATCCGGGCCGGAGACCCGTGCTCGAGGATGCGGCCCTGGTCGAGGAAGCACACCGTGCTCGCGATGTCGCGGGCGAACGCCATCTCGTGGGTCGCCAGGATCATCGTCGTGCCCTGCTCGGCCAGCTCGCGGACGATCGTCAGCACCTCGCCGACCAGCTCCGGGTCGAGGGCCGCGGTGATCTCGTCGAGGAGCAGCAGGGTGGGCTGGGTGCAGAGCGCGCGCACCAGCGCAGCCCGCTGTTGCTGACCTCCCGACATCCGATCGGGGTGCTTGCTTGCCTGGTCCGCCAACCCGAACCGCGTCAGCAGGTCGTGCGCCCGCTGCTCCGCCTCGGCCTTCGGTACGCCGTGCACGCGGCGCGGCGCGATCGTGCAGTTGTCGAGGACACTCAGGTGCGGGAACAGGTTGTAGGACTGGAACACCATGCCCATCCGGCTCCGGACGGCCCGACGGTCGACCCGTGGGTCGGAGATCTCGCGGCCCTCGAACTCGATCACCCCGTCGTCCACGTCCTCGAGGAGGTTGAGGCAGCGGAGCAGCGTCGACTTGCCCGAGCCGGACGAACCGATCAGGCAGATCACGTCGTGCGGGCGGACGACGAGGTCGACGTCGTCGAGGACGACCTTCTCGCCGTACGTCTTCCGTACGCCGGTGGCCTCGAGGAGTGCCTCGTGGCTCACTTCGCGACCCCCGCGAACTCGCGTCTCATCATCCGCCGTGCGAACCAGTCCGTGAAGCGGGTGAGCGGAATCGTCAGGCCGATGAAGAGCACGGCCGCGACGACGAGCGGGGTGTAGTTGAAGTGGTAGTTCGTGTAGTCCTGCGCCGAGAACATCGCCTCGAACACGAAGATCACCGACAGCAACGCGGTGTCCTTCTGCAGGGAGATGAAGTCGTTCAGCAGCGGCGGGGCGACGCGTCGCGTCGCCTGCGGCAGGATCACGTGGACCATCGACTGCCAGCGCGAGAGGCCGAGCGTGTCCGCGCTGGCCAGCTGGGAGGGATGGATCGACTCGATCCCGGCCCGGAACACCTCGGAGACGTAGGCGCCGTACGACACGACGAGAGCGCCGGTTCCGAGCCACAGCGTGTTGGTGGTGAGCCCCTGGAGCTCGAGCGCGGGGATCCCGATGCCCGCGAGGTACACCAGCAGGATCGTGGGGATGCCGCGGAAGACGTCGGCGTACACCACCGCGAGCACGCGGAAGGGCAGCATGACCGGCGACACCGTCGAGCGGATCACCGCCACCCCCGCACCGACGACCAGGATGCAGGGCTCGGCGACCAGGAAGACCACGACGTTCTTGCCGAACCCCTTGATCACCTGCGGGAAGGACGCCTTCGCCTCGTCCCAGTTGAAGAACGTCTCTCGGACCCGGTCCCACCCGGGCGCCGACGTGATGCCGATGACGAGCGCACCGAGTACGACGACGAGCGCCACCGTGGCGACCAGGATGTCGCGGCGGGCGCGGGCACGGCGTACCGCGCGCCGCTCCAGCTCACGACGGCTGGGCTCCCATGTGGAGCCGTCGACCACACTCACTGGAGAACAGGCACGTCAACCGTGTCGGAGAGCCACTTCTTCTCGATCGCGTCCAGGGTGCCGTCGGCCTTCATGTTCGCCAGTGCCGTGTTCACGCAGTCGACCAGGGGGTTGTCCCTCTGGAAGAGCATGCCGAACTGCTCGGGAGCGCCGCTCAGCTGCTGGAACTGCCCGACGATCGTGGAGTTGGGGATCTGCACGGCAGTGATGTAGAAGGCGGTCGGCAGGTCGGCGGCGATCGCGTCGACCTGGTGGTTGAGAAGCGCCTGCTTCGCGTCGTTGGTGTTCTGGAAGACCACCGGCTCGCTGTCGGGCTGCACGTCCTCGCGCAGAGCCGTCAGGGACGTCGTACCGGTCTGTGCGCCGAGCTTGTACTTCTGGAGATCCGCCAGCGAGGTCACCGTCGAGACGGGCGAGCCCTCCAGCGCGATCAGTGCCTGGGCCGCGGTGTAGTACCCGTCGGAGAATGTGACCGCCTTGGCCCGGGCCGGGGTGATCGAGATCTGGTTGATGTCGAAGTCGAAGTGCTTGGGGCCGGGCGCGAACGACGTGTTGAACGGCTGCTTCACCCACTTCACCGACGCCTTGTCGAAGGCGAGCTGGTCGGCCACGGCGTACGCGACCGCCGACTCGAAGCCCTTGCCGTTCGACGGGTCGTTGTTCTTGAACCACGGCTCGTACGCCGGCGAGTCCGTCGCGATGGCCAGGGTGCCCTCGGTCAGGGTCTTGCCGTGGGCGCAGTCGGCCGGGGTCTGGGTGGCGTCGGTTGAACTGGTGGTGTCGGTGGCCGTCGAGCTGTCCTGCGGTGCGCACCCGAGCGCGACGAGCATCAGTGGAACGAGGACGGCAGCCGTTCGGGGCGTGCGCATGGCGGAGATGCTAGCCGGGCCGGGCGCCTCGCTGTCCCAGCGTCTCGCCGGAGTGGGTGCGGGCCCGGTGGCCGGTGATCCCTAGAATCCGGGCATGCGGATCACCGTCATCGGGTGTGGATATCTCGGGACCACGCACGCCGCGGCGATGGCCGACCTCGGCCACGACGTCCTCGGCATGGAGATCGACCCCGACAAGCGTGAGCGGCTCACCCGCGGCGAGTCGCCGATCTATGAGCCCCAGCTCGACGACCTGCTCAAGCGGAGCGTGGACTCGGGGCGGCTGCGGTTCACCGATTCCTACGCCGAGGTCGCGGCGTTCGGCGACCTCCACTTCGTGTGCGTCGGCACGCCGCAGCAACCCGAGCGCCTCGCGGCCGACGTGAGCCAGGTGGAGTCGGCGATCAGCGGCCTGGCTCCACACCTGGACCGACCCACCATGGTGGTGGGCAAGTCCACGGTCCCGGTCGGGACGGCCGAGCGGCTGGCCGCCAGGTTGGCCGCCCTCGCTCCCGCGGGGGGCGAGGCCATGTTGGCGTGGAACCCGGAGTTCCTGCGCGAGGGATTCGCGGTGGCGGACACGCTGAGCCCCGACCGCATCGTGATCGGGGTGGAGGACAGCCGGGCCGAGAAACAACTGCGGGACTTCTACGCCGCCCTGACCGACGCCGGGACGCCACTCGTGGTGACCGACTACGCGACCGCCGAGCTGGTCAAGGTGGCCGCGAACGCCTTCTTGGCCACCAAGATCTCGTTCATCAACGCGATGGCCGAGATGTGCGAGGCCACCGGCGCCGACGTCGTCGACCTCGCCGACGCGTTGGGACACGACGCGCGGATCGGGCGACGCTTCCTCAACGCCGGCATCGGGTTCGGCGGAGGGTGTCTGCCCAAGGACATCCGGGCCTTCATCCATCGCGCCGGCGAGCTGGGGGTCGAGGACGCGATGTCGTTCCTGCGTCACATCGACGACGTGAACCAGCGCCAGCGTGACCGCGTGGTCCACATCGCCGCGGCCATGGTCGGCGGAAAGCTCGCCGGATCACGGGTCGCGGTGTGGGGGGCGGCGTTCAAGCCCGACAGCGACGACGTCCGCGACTCCCCCGCCTTGTGGGTCGCCGGGCAGCTCCAGCTGAACGGTGCTCGGGTCCGCGTGCACGATCCGCGCGCCAACCAGACGGCCGGCGCCAGGTTCCCCACGCTCAGCTACACCGACTCCGCGATCGAGGCCTGCCGCGACGCCGACCTGGTGCTGCACCTGACCGAGTGGCCGGAGTTCCGCCGGATCGCTCCGGCCGATCTCGACGGGGTCGTGGCGCGGCCCCAGATCTTCGACGGTCGCAACGTGCTGGACCTCGACGCCTGGCGCTCCGCCGGCTGGACCGCCCGCGCCCTGGGCCGTCGGTAACCCCCGCTGGTCGAGGAGCGAGCCCCAGCGACCCGCTCGAGACCCGGTGACGGGGTCTGGGGTCTCGGCCCCGGGCACCGTCACCGGGGTCTCGTGACGCCCGCCGGGTTCGGACCACGGTCTTCGTCGATGGTCGAGGAGCGAGCGCCAGCGAGCGTCTCGAGACCCGGTGAGACGTCTGTGGTCCTGGCCCCAGGCACGTCACCGGGTTTCGTCTCGCCTGGCACGCTCAACCTGCGCTCGTCCACGCCGTGCCCTCGTCCCTCGGGCACGGCTGCTCGCTTGCTCGCTTCTAGTTGTCGGGGGGCTGGGCCTTGATCGTCTCGGCGTACCAGTCGAACGACCTCTTGGGGATCCGGTCCTGGGACTCGTAGTCGACGTACACCAGCCCGAAGCGCTGGCTGTAGCCCTCGGCCCACTCGAAGTTGTCGAGCAGTGACCTCGTGTAGTAGCCGCGCACGTCCACGCCGGCGCGGACCGCGACGGCGACGGCCCGGAGATGGGCGTCGAGATAGTCGATGCGGTCCTGGTCGTCGACCACACCGTCGGCGTCCGGCGCGTTGGCGTAGGAGCAGCCGGACTCGGTGATGATGATCGGCGGAAGTGCGGCCCGGTAGCGCGCGCGCAGCGTGATCAGCCACTCCCGCAGGGCGTCGGGTACGACGGGCCAGCCGAAGTCGGTGGTCGGGTAGCCGACGATCTCCAGCGCCTCCCAGGGCGTCGGTGCGTCCTCGTCGGCGGCGGCGATGCGCATCGGGTTGTAGTAGTTGACGCCGTAGAAGTCGAGCGGCTGACGGATCGTCGCCATGTCGCCCGGCTTCACCACCGGCTCGACCAAGGGCGCGAGGTCGAGCGGGTAGCGGCCGAAGAGCATCGGCTCGGAGAACATCCCGTTCCACAGCGCGTCGAACAGCTTCGAGGCGCCGACATCGGCCTCGTCCTCGCTGGCCGGCCACATGGGTGCGTGGTTGTTGGCGCAGCCGATGCTGGACGCACCGGCCGCCCTCAGGGCGATGGCCGCGCGCCCGTGCGCCAGCAGGAGATGGTGGGCGACGGGCAGAGCCTGGAACATCAGGGCCTTGCCCGGAGCGTGGATCCCGTTGCCGTAGCCGAGCATCGTCACGACGTTCGGCTCGTTGACCGGGATCCAGTGCTCGACGCGGTCCGAGAGCCGCTCACCGACCAGCGCGGCGTACTCGGCGAAGTGCTCGACGGTGTCCCGGTTCAACCAGCCACCGGCGTCCTCCAACGCCTGGGGCAGGTCCCAGTGGTAAAGCGTCACCATCGGCTGGATCTCGCGCTCGAGCAGTCCGTCGACGAGCCGCTCGTAGAAGTCCAGCCCGGCGGAGTTCGGATGGCCCGAGCCGGACGGCAGCACCCGCGGCCACGAGATCGAGAAGCGGTAGCCGCCCAGGCCGAGCCGCTGCATGAGGTCGAGGTCCTGCTCGACCCGGTGGTAGTGGTCGCAGGCCACGTCACCGGTCGAGCCGTCGGCGATCTTCTCCGGCAGGTGGCTGAACGTGTCCCAGATGCTGGGGCCCTTGCCGTCCTCGGTGGCGCCCCCCTCGATCTGGTAGGCCGCCGTGCTGGCGCCGAATCGGAAGCCCGGCGGGAGCAGGGGAAGAGCCACGGGGATCATTGTGTCCGTGACGGTAGTGGTTCGACGAGGAATCGACCGGTTCGTGACCCGCGACACGGGACGTCAGACACGTCACTCGTTCTCCTTCGGTTCCGCTTACGATCCCGACCGGATCTCCTTCGGTCCGTTGGTCGCCCTCAACGACGATCTCCTCGCGGCCGGCGCGGGATACGACGCGCACGACCACAGCGAGATGGTGCTGGTGACCTGGGTCGTCACCGGGGCGCTCGCGCACGAGGACCGCGACGGTCGCGTCCGTCAATCGGCCGGTGAGCTCGCCGTCACCCGCGCCGGCACGGGTATCACCCACAGCGAGCGCGCCGACGGAGTCGCGACCCGGTTCGTGCAGGCGTGGCTGCGTCCGGGACAGGCCGGCGACGAGCCGGACCGGCGTACGTCGACCCCAGACCTTGGTAGCGGTGACCTCGTCGTCGTGGCGGACGAGGCCGGCCTCGGCGTGCCGGGTGCGACGTACCGGATCGGTGACCTCCCCGCCGGTGCGTCCGTCCGCGTGCCGGCGGCGCCCTCGCGCTACGTCTTCGTGGCCACCGGGGCGCTGACCCGGTCGAGCCTGGCGGAGCCGCTCTCGGCCGGCGACGCCTTCGAGATCACCGGCGACCATGAGGTCGTCGTGACCGCGGCCGTCCCCGCTCAACTGCTGGTCTGGTCCTTCGCGGGGTGAGGGTCACGATACGAGCACGCCGGGGTTGAGGATCCCCTCCGGGTCGACTGCCGCCTTGACCGCGCGGAGGACGTCGGTCCCGACCCGTCCGATCTCGTCCTCGAGCCACGGGCGGTGGTCGGTGCCCACGGCGTGGTGGTGGGTGATCGTCGCGTGGGTGTCGACGATCGCGTCCATCGCCGCTCGCTTCGCGTCCCGCCACCGCCCGAGCCCGTCCTCCCCTTCCGACGCGGCGACGGTGAAGTAGAGCGACGCTCCGGTCTCGTACACGTGCGACACGTGGCAGAGCACCAGGGCGGGCTCACCGAGGGACTCGAGCAGCGCGGCTGAGACCGCGTCGTAGGTGCGCCGCAGGCCCGACCAGTACGCCGCCGTCTCCACCGTCTCGACCAGCACTCCGAGGTCCAGCATCGAGTCGCGCAGGTACGGCGCATCGAACCGGCCGGCGACCCACCTCTGCCCCGGCCCCTCACCGGCAGGCGACCCATCCAGGCCGGTCAGCACCGCGGTCACCGCTGCCCGCCGCGCATCCACCGCCGCCCGGGACCCCTCGAACCCGACGATCATCAGGCAGCCCCCGGATGCGGCGCCGCCGATGGAGTCGGGATCGGTCAGGTTGAGGGCGGTTTCGTTCTCGTCCGAGAGCCGCAGCACGGTCGGCAGGAGCTGGGCCTGGGCGAGGGTCCGCATCGCGGTGAGCCCGGCGTCGAACGTCGGCCACCGCCAACCCTCGTGGTGCGTGACTTCGGGGAGCGTCCGGACCCGCACCGTGACCGCGGTGATCACTCCGAACGCCCCTTCAGAGCCCAAGAACAGCTGGCGCAGGTCCGGGCCCGCGGCGCTGGCCGGGGCGTGACCGAGCGCGACCGGTCCGCGCGGGGTGGCGACGACAAGCCCCACCACGAGCGCGTCGAACCGGCCGTAGCCGGCCGAGGACTGACCGCTCGAGCGGGTCGCGGCGAAGCCGCCGATCGTGGCGAACTCGAAGGACTGCGGGAAGTGGCCGAGGGTCAGTCCGTGCTCGGCCAGGAGCGCCTCGGCCTCGGGCCCGCGCAGCCCGGGCTCGAGAGTCGCGGTCATCGAGACCGGGTCGACGGTGAGCAGCCGCTTCATCCGCACCAGGTCCAGGCTGACGACTCCGGCGTACCCCTCGCGTCGTGCGACGAGCCCGCCGACCACCGACGTACCGCCGCCGAAGGGCACCACCGCCACCCGATGGCGGGTCGCGACCTCGAGCACGGCCTGCACATCGTCGTGGTCGCGGGGGCAGACCACCGCGTCCGGCGCGTCCGACAGGTCACCCTCTCGTGCACGCAGCAGGTCGGGGGTCGACTTGCCGCGGGTGCGGAGGCGTCTCGTCGCGTCGTCGGTGTGCACGTGCCCGGCCCCGACGACCTCGGCCAGGTCGATGAGCGCCACCGCAGCGAGGCCAGGCGTGGGCAGGACCACCACCCGGTCGTCGGGGACGGTGCGATCGGCGACCGGGAAGACCAGTTCGACCAGGCCGCGGGCACTCTCGGGAAGGGCCGCGGCCCGCGCCGGGTCGCCCCAACGGCTCGGGTGCATCTCGAGACTCACATGTTACAGTGTGACATATGACGTCACTTCGTCACAACGACGATCCGCAGACGGCGTACCTCGATGCTGCTCGGGCCTGCATCCTCGACGTCGGCTGGCGGCGTACGACGCTGACCGAGGTCGCGCGGAGAGCCGGCGTGAGCCGGATGACGATCTATCGCGCGTGGTCCGACATGCCCGCCGTGCTGGGCGACCTGATGACCCGCGAGTGGGGAGAGGTGGTCGCCCAAGCGGTCACCGAGGCCGACGCCGCCCTCGGGAAGCGCGCCACCGCCGCCGACCGGATCGTCGCCGAGGTCGTGGCCACGACGCGTGCGCTGCGGGAGAACGAGCTGTTCGTCCGGATCGTCGAGCTCGACCCCGAGCTGCTCCTGCCCTACCTGCTCACCCGCCGCGGGCGAAGCCAGGAGGCGATCGCCGAGCTGACCGCCGGCCGGTTGCGCGAGGGGCAGGAGGACGGCAGTGTCCGCGCCGGCGGACCCGTGGCGATCGCTCGGACCCTCCTGCTCGCGACGCACGGCTTCGTGCTCAGCGCACACACCATGGTCGACGACGAGGTGAGCGAGGACGACCTCGACGCCGAGCTCGAGCACCTCGTGCGCAAGGTGGTGTCCCGATGACCCTGATCCGGGCCGGGCTCCGCGACGCCCCCACCGACGTGGACGTCCTCGTCGTCGGCCTCGGCGTCACCGGCGCCGGTTGCGCGCTCGACGCCGTGTCACGCGGCCTCTCGGTGCTGGCCGTCGACGCCCACGATCTCGCCTTCGGTACGTCGCGCTGGTCCAGCAAGCTCGTCCATGGCGGCCTCCGCTACCTCGCCCAGGGTCAGTTCGGCGTGGCTCATGAGAGCGCCGTCGAACGAGGGATCCTGATGGAGGTCACCGCGCCGCACCTCACCCAGGCGTTGCCCATGCTGCTTCCTCTCGACCGGTCCGGGGCGCGCACGCGAGCGGCGTTCCTGCGGGCGGGCATCGAGGCCGGCGACCTCCTCCGGATCGCCGCCCGCACGTCGTCCGAGACCCTCCCGCGCCCGCGACGCATCTCGGCGACCGAGAGCCACCACCTCGCGCCGGTCCTCGGGGACGCGTTCCGCGGGGGCATCTTGTCCTGGGACGGCCGGCTCGAGGACGACGCACGCCTGGTGACGACGATCGCGCGCACCGCGGCCGGGCTCGGCGCGGAAGTGCGCACACGCGCCCGCGCGACGGAGCTCCACGGCACCGGCGCCGTGCTGCGCGACGAGCTGACCGGCGGCGCCCACGCGGTGTCAGCACGTGCGGTGGTCAACGCGGCCGGGGTCTGGGCGGGACACCTGGTCGACGACGTCGAGCTCCGTCCCAGTCGCGGCACGCACGTGGTGCTCCGCGCCGACGCGCTGCCCGGGCTGGGCGTCGCCTTGACGCTACCGGTGGCCGGCGAGCGCACCCGTTTCGTCAACGTCGTCCCCCAGCCGGACGGGCTGGTCTACGTCGGACTTACCGATGTGCCGGTGACAGGTCCGACGCCGGACGTCCCCGAGCCGAGCGAGTCCGAGATCGCGTTCCTCCTGGAGACCACGTCGGCTGCGCTCGCCCACGGGCTGAGTCGCGCCGACGTCGTCGGGGCCTACGCGGGGCTCCGGCCGCTGCTGCGCGCCGACGGTCGCACCGCCGACCTGTCGCGGCGGCACGCCGTGCTCACCTCGCGCAGCGGTGTCGTCACGATCGTCGGCGGCAAGCTCACGACGTACCGGCGAATGGCGCAGGACGCGCTCGACGC
>Ga0164241_10003513_pt1 | contig 15729 bp, 16 predicted proteins | sample OricomyardsoilBY_FD_108780 | JGI IMG/M metagenome (GOLD analysis project Ga0164241, IMG submission 108780) | Backyard soil microbial communities from Emeryville, California, USA - Original compost - Back yard soil (BY) | ecosystem: Environmental > Terrestrial > Soil > Unclassified | place: USA... | reverse complement strand
GGCGGCAGCTCCATCAGCCGCATCACCGAGGACTGCAGGTCGGCGAAGCCGCTGGCGCCCGGCGCCATCGTGCCGCCGACCGTGCCCTTGAAGAGGACGTCGGCGGTGAAGACGTCGCTGCCGTTGACGAGGAAGGCGAGGTGGCCGGCGGCGTGGCCGGGGGTGGAGATCGCCTCGAACTCGAGCCCGCCGGTGCTGAGCTTCTCGCCGTCGGCGATCGTCTCGGCGACCTCCTCCTCGATCTCCGCCGCCGTCTCGGCGTGGGCGACCATCGGCACGCCGCCGAGCCGCTGCTGCGCCGCCGCAAGGCCGGCGATGTGGTCGGGGTGGGGGTGGGTGATGAGGACGTGGGTGATCTCGATCCCGTCGCGCTCGGCGCGCTCGATCAGCGGCCCGAGGTCGTCGTTGCCGTCGATCAGCACTCCAGTGCCGCCGGCTTCGTCGGCGACCAGGTAGGCGTTCGACAGCCACTGCGGGTTCTCGGTTCTCTCGACGATCACTTGCCGTTCCTTTCGGTTGCTCGCGTCCCGAACTCTCCCAGAACTCAGAGCTGCTCCGAGATCGCAGCCGAGACCGAGCTGCCTTGGAGCAGCGTTTCGGCGATCAGCTCCGGGTCGTCCCACATCGGCGTATGCCCGACGCCGGGCAGGACGAGGTAGCGCGCTCCGTCTGGGCGGCGCTCGGGGCGCGGTGGCGCGACCAGCCGATCGTGCTCCCCCCAGGCGAGGGTGACCGAGATGTCCGGGTAGCCGGCGGGGTCGAAGACGTGGGTGCGCATCGCCCGGTTGGCGCCGTCGTAGCCGCTCGCGTCGATCCAGCCCAGCACCAGCTCGCGTCCCTCCTTGGCGGGGATTCGATCGGGCCGCGCCGCGAACGTTGCCAGCATCGACTCGCGAGCGCGCCGGGTGCGCAGCGCCAGTGAGACGAAGGGCCGCAGGCGCTTGGCCCAGAGCCGGGGATTGACGCGGCGATCGCCGAGCGGCTTGCGCCAGAGGCCGGCGGGGGAGATCGCCGTAACCGACGCGGCCCATCCCGTCCGGCCCATTTCCAGTCCGACCCAGCCGCCGAGGGAGTTGCCAGCGACGTGGGGACGCTCGAAGCCGAGCCCGGCGCAGACGTTGTGCACCGCCGCCGCGAGATTTGCCGGGTTCGGTTCAACGCCGGCCGCAAGTGACGGGGCGGTGCCGAACCCCGGCAGGTCGATCGCGAGCACCTCGCGCTCCCGCGCGAGCCTCTCGATCACCGGGCTCCAGACCGCGGTTGAGCCGCCGAGCCCATGGAGCAGCAGCAGTGGCTCGCCGCTCCCCTTTCTCAATGCCACTCCGGCTTGGCGAACAGGGTCTGCACGTCGCCGATCCTATGCTCGCGGAAGCCTGCCTCGGAGGTACTGAGGTAGAAGGCCCAGAGGCGACGGAAGCGCTCGTCGTAGCCGCGGCCGCGGAGTCGCTCCCAGGCGGCGGAGAAGCGCTCGCGCCAGGCGGCGAGGGTCGGTGGGTAGTGGGCCGTGATGTCCTCGGTCCAGACCTGGCGCAGGTCGGTGACGCGGGCAACGCAGTCGGCAATCAACTGTTTCGAGGGCAGGCAGCCGCCGGGGAAGACGTGGGTGTTGGCAAAACTGCGGGCACCCTTCTCGATCTCGTAGATGTCGTCGTCGATCGTGATCGCCTGCAGCAGCATCAGGCCACCGGGGTCGAGCAGCTCGCCGCAGTGTCGGAAGAAGTCGTCGAAGTACTGCCAGCCGACCGCCTCGATCATCTCCACCGAAACGAGCCGGTCGTAATGACCGCGCAGGTCGCGGTAGTCCTCGGCAAGCACCGTGATCTGGCGCTCGAGCCCGGCGTCGCGCACCCGCTGGTGGGCCAGCTCGTGTTGCTCGACGGAGATTGTCGTCGTTGTCACCCGGCAGCCGTACTCGCGGGCGGCATGGATCGAGAGGCCGCCCCAGCCGCTGCCGATCTCCAGCAGGTGGTTGCGCGGTCCGAGCTGGAGCTGCGCGCAGATCCGCTCCAGCTTGGCCAGCTGCGCCTCCTCGAGGTTGGCGTCGTCACGCGGGAAGTAGGCGCAGGAATACATCATCCGTTCGTCAAGAAAAGCGGCGAAGAGGTCGTTGCCAAGGTCGTAGTGAGCGGCGATGTGCTCGCGGGCGGCGGGCCGCGTGTTCCTCGGCACCAGGTGGCGGGCGCGGTGCAGCAGGCCGCGCGGGCGGGCGACGGCGCCGGGCAGGCCGTCGAGCTTGCGCAGCTCGCGGGCGGCGATGCGGAAGAGGGCGACCAGGTCGTCGGTCTCCCAGAGCCCGTCGACGTAGGTCTCGCCAAGGCCGACGCTGCCGCGCAGCGGTCCGCGCCAGGCGGCCGGGTTGTGGATTGTCACCGTCGCGCGCAGCTCGGCGTCCGTGGGCCCGAATCCGCGCCGCGACCCGTCGTCCTCGAGCACCTCGATGTGGCCGGCGCGGACGCGGGCGAGGGCCTGGCAGACGGCGGCGCGGGCGAGCCGGTCCCCTAGGGCGATAGGAACCCCCTCGGGCGCCTCCCCTCGGGATGGGGGAAGTAGGGCGCTCCCTTCAGCTTCAGGCGCAGCGTCTGGGCGTAGATCTTGGCGACGACCTGCAGCGACATCGCCGGGTAGCGGGCCAGCATGCGGTTCAGGGTCGCGCCGCTGAGCTCGCGGCGGCGCAGCGAGAGCGTCGCGTCGAAGTCCCGCCCGTCGCCCTCGGGGTGTGCCTCGATGTGGACGCTGAGGCTCTTGCCGGGCTCGCTGGCGCGCAGCGCGTAGGTCCGTTCCATCCCCATCAGGGGGGAGACGTGGAGCTGCTTGTCCAGCTCTTCGCTCAACACGGTTCCCTGGCGCTCGCCGCGCGCCATCACATAAGGATGACCCTCTCCCCAGGGGATGTTGTTCACATCCGCCACGACTGCCTCCACCCGCTCCCCGGAGGGGTCGAAGCAGTAGTAGAAGCAGACCGGGTTGAAGGCGTGGCCGAAGTAGCGCAGGTTGGCGAGCAGCCGCACCGGACCGCCCGGCCGCTGTCCGGTCGCCGTCTCGACCGCGTCGCGGGCGCACTCGGCCAGCGGCCGCTCCGGGTCGCCGAGGAAGTCGGCGCGGGAAAAACGGGCGGGCGCGGGGCGGCGCGCCGAGAAGAGCGGGTAGGGATCGAGTAGCGCCGGCAGCTCGTCGAGGTCGAGGTACATCAGGAAGAGCCGGTAGCGGAAGCTGTGCTCGACCGGGGCGAAGCGGCGGTGGCGGATCCAGCCCTCGTAGACGGCCGAGGCGCTCATGCCGCCAGCGCTATCTCGGTCGGCGGCGCGGCGGCGATCCGCTCGCAGGCACGCAGGGCGCTGACGACGCCGTCCTCGTGGAAGCCCCAGCCCCAGTAGGCGCCGCAGTAGTGGGTGTTGCACACGCCGCTGATCTCGCCGTGCCGGCCTTGGGCACGCACGCCGGCGGCGGTATAGACGGGGTGGTCGTAGCTGAAGCGGCGCAGCACCTTGGCTGGGTCGATCTCCTCGGCGCGGTTGAGGGTGAGCAGGAACTGGCGCTCGCTGCGCAGCCGCTGCAGGTTGTTCATCCAGTAGGTGACGGTGGTGCGCTCGGCCGGCTGGGGGGTGAGGTGGAAGTTCCAGCTCGACCAGGCGGCGCGCCGCCGCGGCAGCAGCGAGGCGTCGATGTGCAGGACCGCCTCGTTGCGCTGGTAGGGGATCGCGCCGAGGATCTCGCGCTCGGCTTCGCTGGGGTCGGCGAGCATCGCCAGCGCCTGGTCGGAGTGGGTGGCGATGACGACCTCGTCGAAGTCCTCGCTCTCGCAGCCCTCGGCCTCGATCCGCACCCGGCCGGGTAGCCGCTCGATCGCGCGCACCGGCGCGCCCAGTCGCACCCGGTCGCGCCAGGGTGCCGCGATCGCCTCGACGTAGCTGACCGAGCCGCCGCTGACTGTCCGCCAGCGCGGCCGGTCGCGCAGACTGAACATGCCGTGGTTCTCGAAGAACTCGGCCATGAAGCTGGCGGGGAAGCTCCACATCTGCCCCGGGTCCGCCGACCAGACGGCCGAGGTCTGGGGGACGATCAGCCGCTCGACGAAGTGACGGGAGAAGCCGCGCTCCTCCAACCAGGCGCCCAGCGAGGGGGCGGTGCCGTTCATCCTGATCAACGCCCGCGCCTCGCGGTTGAAGCGCCGCCAGTCGCGCAGCATGCCGAGGAAGGAGGGGCTGAGCAGGTTGGCCGGGCGGGCGAAGAGGCCGAGCGGCGTTCCCGAGTACTCGAAGTCGCGCCCGTCGGAGACCGAGAAGCTCATCTGCGAGGGCTGGCTGGCCACGCCGAGCTCGGCCAGTAGCTGTTCGAAGTTGGGGTAGTTGCGATCGTTGAAGACGATGAAGCCGGTGTCGATCCAGTGCGTCTCCCCGGCGCTGTCGACGCGGACGGTGTGCGAGTGGCCGCCGAGTCGCTCAGCCGCCTCGTAGACGACCAGCTCGTGCTCACGGTGCAGCTGGTGGGCGGCGACTAGGCCCGAGACCCCGGTTCCGACGATCGCGATCTTCACCGTGATGACTACGGTACGGACCGGTTAGTGGATGTATTCAGTACTCAGCCGTAGGGCTTGTAGATCAGCCGCTGACCGAGCAGCTCGCTGACCGTGGCGAAGCGGTAGCCGCGGGCTCGCAGCGTGTCGATGATCCCCGGCAGCGCCGCCAGCGTGTCGCTGCGGTCGCCGCCACCGTCGTGCATGAGGATGATCGAGCCGGGTTGGGTGGCGCCGACGATGCGGCTGTAGACGGCGCCGCTGCCGGGGTTCATCCAGTCGCCCGGGTCGACGTCCCAGGTGATCGTCCGCAGCCCGTCTTCGCCGGCGGCGCTGAGCACCGAGGAGTTGACGGCCCCTCCCGGTGGGCGGAAGAGGCAGGGCTCGAAGCGGGTTGCCGACTGGATCAGGGCGCTGGTCGGCGCGATGTCCGCGTAGCCGGGGTGTTCGGTGTGGTGGGTCGTGTGGTTGCCGATCTCGTTGCCTTCGCCGAGGATGCGTCGCAACGTCGACTCGCGGCCTGGGATCTCCTGGCCGACCTCGAAGAAGGTGCCGTGGACGTGCTTGTCGCGCAGCACGTCGAGGAAGGCGGGTGTGTAGTCGCTCGGGCCGTCGTCGAAGGTGAGGGCGACGACCTTGTGATCACGCGGCCCGCTGGTGTCCAGGCCGGCGTCGCCACCCGTGCAGCCGATCGCACGCACCGGTCGCAGCCGGAAGACGCGCCTGCCCTTGCCCGGCAGGCTCTCCGCGCAGCTCTTTCCGGCCCTGCTGCCGCAGCCGCCGAGGTCGGCGAGGACCCGCCAGCGGTAGCGGTGCGGGGCCAGCCCAGCGTCGTTCGGGAGCAGGGTCACGACCAGCTTGTTCGAGTCCGGACGCTTGACCGTGGCGGCAAGCGTGTCCTCGCCCGTCTTCCGGCCCCCGCCGCCGAGCAGCTCCAGGCCAACTCGCCGGTGCGCCTTGCCGGCCCCGCCGAGGCAGAGTCGCCTGGCGCCGCCGCGTTCGATCTGTTGAAGCTCCAGGCAGACGTAGTGGGAGCCCTTCGCTTGTGGCAATCGGTCGAGCTTGGCGAGGGCGACCGGCTTCGAGGTCCGCAGGCTGAAGATCAGGCTGCGGCCAGCTTGGGAGAGCTCGGCGCGAAGCGGCCGGGGTGGGGTGGCAGAGGCCGAGAGCGGCGCCACGGATGCAGGCGTCAGCGCGGCCATGGTGACGGCAGCGATGCAGAGGATCTTGCGAGAGGAGGAGATCGGGTGGGTCCGGCTGAGCGGCTCGAGGAAGGTGTCCATACTAGGGCTGCGTGCAGGCAATCGAGGCTCAAGCGATCCCGACACGCGTGTCTACTTCCGGTACGGCAGTGGTATGGCAATTCTCCCACCACAGCCTGATGCCCGCTACCGTGTTCGAAGTTGACGTGAAGACCAGAAGCACTGTGGCGCCAGGGCTCCGCCTCGTGCTCATCTCAATTCTTTCCGCAATGGCGCTCCTCGCGTACATGCCAGCCCCTGCCTGCGCTGCCCCGGACGAAACCGGTGGTGCCGGTGACCCCGCGCTCGAAGCGCCCGGCGGCGCGACGCCTTTCGACCGTCACGGCATGTGGATCTGGTACGTCGACCGCTCCGAGGGCGGCAGCATCGGGCGGATCATCGCCCGCGCCAACAAGGCCGGGATTGGCACCCTCTACATCAAGTCGGGCGACGCCGGCAACTACTGGGGCCAGTTCAGTCGCGGCCTTGTCAACGCCCTCCATCGCGGCGGGCTCGATGTCTGCGCCTGGCAGTTCGTCTACGGCGACAGCCCCGTGGCAGAGGCCAAGATCGGCGCCGCCGCGGTCCGCCGCGGGGCCGACTGCCTGGTCATCGACGCCGAGGCGCACTACGAGGGTCGCTACGCCTCGGCCGACCGCTACGTGCGCGCCCTGCGTGCCCGCATCGGCGCTGGCTTCCCGCTCTCGCTGGCTGGCTTTCCCTACGTCGACTACCACCCGTCCTTCCCCTACTCGGTCTTCTTCGGGCCGGGTGGCGCCACCGTCAACCAGCCGCAGATGTACTGGAAGGCGATCGAAACTTCGGTGCGCGGCGTCTACGAGCACACCTACCTCTTCAACCGGCTCTGGGGCCACCCGATCTACCCGATCGGGCAGACCTACGGCAACCCGAGTAACGCCGAGGTGCTGCGCTTCCGTCGCTTCGCCGCCAGCTACGGCGGCCAGGCGCCGAGCTGGTGGAGCTGGCAGGAGACCAGCACCGCCACCTGGGGAGCGCTGGGTGCGACCACGGACGGTCCGTTGGAGGGCTACCGGCCGATCGTCAGCCACCCGCTGCTGAAGCGCGGCAGCCGTGGCGACCTCGTCGTCTGGGCCCAGGAGCACCTGGTCGGAGCGGGCCAGACGCAGCTGCCGGTCACCGGGCTCTTTGGCAAGCAGACCTACTCGGCGGTGCGCGCCTTCCAGGTCTCCCGCGGCCTGCCGGCCGACGGCGCGATCGGGACGACGACCTGGTCGGCGCTGCTCGACGTCGAGCCGGTGCAGCCGCGCTGGTCGGCGCGGACGCCGCGCGGACGCCGCGGCGCCACCGCGAGCCGCATCGTCCCGGCCAGCCGTCCCGCTTCCGCCTCCTTGCCCGCCAGGGCTTACGAGATCAGGCCAGGTCCCGCTCCGTGAGCCGGCGCCCGGCGGGGGCGCTTGCGGGCATAGCCATGATTTTCCTCCTGGTAGCTCCAGGGGGAGCTGCCGGCGCGCGTCCCAGCCCGGCGGGTTCGCTCGAGGTGCCTCGGCCAGGGGTACCGATGCGAGACGTCGTGCTGGGCGAGCCCGGCGCTGCGTCGGCGCGGATCTCGGCCTCCGCGTCGTCGCAGCGTTACTCGATCAACGACGGCAGCGAAGACACGATCGAGGTCAGCGTCACCGAGGCCTGCGCGGCCAACTGTGACACCGCCGACCCGCAGGCGATCGCCAGCTTCGTTGGCACGCTGATCCACGGCGACGAGGTCAGCCTGCTCAGCGTCCAGCTCGACACCGAATTCCAGCTTGGCTTCGACTGCGGCTTCGGTGCCGAGGCCTGTTACTTCGTCGGCGAGAACAAGATCGTCATCGGCGGCTACAGGGAACCCGATGGCGACGGCGCGACCCTGGAGTTCGTCCTCGCCCACGAGTACGGCCACCACGTCGCCGCTCATCGCGACATGCCGGCGCCCTTCGGCCCGGCGGTCGACTGGGGGCCCGTGCACTGGGCGAGCCTCGAGAACGTCTGCCAGGGCAAGCGTCACGGGCAGCTCTTCCCCGGCGACGAGGGCGATAGCTACTTCGAAAATCCCGGCGAGGCCTTCGCCGAGTCCTTCGCCCACAACCGCTTCCCCGAGCTCTCGGTCCGCTGGCGCTACCTGTCGGCGCTGAAGCCGGATGCCGCCGCCCTGCGCGCGGTCCGCAAAGACACCATTTCGCCCTGGCGAGGGCGAACCAGCTTCATGCTGAGGGGGCATGTACCGGCCAGGGGGGAGGGCGCAGCCGTCGAGTCCCTGCGTACGCCACTCGACGGAATGGTCAGTCTGCGCCCAAGCAGCCTGCGCAGGCACGGCTACGAGTTGGCCCTTCGTAGCCGTGCCGGCAGGCTTCTTCGCAGCTCCCGCCACGGCCTCGGGCCCCAGGATCAGCTCGACTATCCGGCTTGCGGCCAGCCCCGTCTGCGCCTCGTAATCACCTCGAACCGCGCCCACGGCGGACCCTTCCGCCTCCAAATCCAGCGACCCTGAGATAATCCCCGCCGGGCACCCCATTGCCCATCCCTCGGGGGCGTAGCTCAGTTGGTTAGAGCGCCGGCCTGTCACGCCGGAGGTCGCGGGTTCGAGTCCCGTCGCTCCCGTACAGCAGCAGCCGCATTTTAGAGCCATTTGCGGCGGCTGGCGCGGTGTCCAGCACGTCCCATTCTTACCCGTGGGTACCGCATATGGGTACCAACCCAACGGTCGAGGCATGGAAGCTGCGGCAAGAATCCCCGAAACGCGCTCCCGCGTAGGCTCTCGCGCCGTGGAGATCGAGCACTTCATTTGGACCGACCACGCTGAGCTTCGCCTGAGCGACCGAGGCTTGAGCCGGTTTGAGGTCGAGGACGTCGTCCGCGACGGACATCAGCACCGCGAGGTCAATCGTGGCAATGCGGATTGGCGGGTCCACGGCACGCGCTCGGACGGGCGACGGTTTGCCGTGATCTACGACCATCCAGCACTGGACGATCCCAGCCTGGCGCGCATCGTCAGCATCTGGCCACTGCGTGATCTGTCCCAGCCTTAACTCCTAACGGCAGTTGGGAGTTATCCTGAAGCTATGAGCGCACGATTCGCCTATTACGACCGAGACGCCGACATCGCCTGGCTTCCGACTGGCGATTCCGCAGACGTGGTTAGCGAGGAGGTCGAATGGGGCTTGATCGACCACGACTCCGGCACCGATGCGGTCGTCGCGGTGGAGGTTTGGTCAGCGAGTAAACGTCTCCCGGCTGAGTTGCTTGCCACGCTCCCGGCGCCGGCTAGCACTCACGGCGCCGCTGCCTGACGAACACAGCGAATGCCTTCCAGCGCGAGCCTTATGCGTCCGGGTCCGAGAGCACCATTGCGGTGATGGTCGAGAGCGAAATCAAGCAGTTGCTCAATGCTGTGCCAAGGGCCAGCATGATTCGGACGCCTCCAGGATCTGTGGCTCTCCTCGCCTCGGGGATCGAGGCTGCGGGTGGCGACCTAGTCGAGGTCCGCGAGTGGGTTCAAGCACACGGAGGCCGAGAAGGGAGATCGGAAGCAGAGCGATCTCGTGGCTTGCGGCCAGGGGGGTTGGTTGCACCGCCACCTCGCGTGGCGCCTTACTTTGCGATTCCAGTTGACGCCTTGGCCTAGTTAGCCCATCCGATCCGACTGGCACGGTGGCTGGGTGGACAACCCGGTGACGTGGACGGACGAATGGCAGGTGTACCTGGTCGCAGCGCAACTCGGCGTTCTTTTGATAGCCGCTCTTGTTGCTGGTTGGCAGGTCTTGGAGGCGCGCAGGCTTCGATTGGAGCGGAACCGCCCTTTCGTAGTCGTGGACTTCGACATCGACATGAGCAAGGGCTACTTGATCTTCTTTGAGGTGGCGAACACGGGGACCTCGCTAGCCCGCGATGTGCAAATCGGCGTCGAGCCGCCCCTGGAGAGCGCAATCGATATTGATGTGGGAAAGCTGAAGATGCTTAACGAGGGTATTGCCACTCTGCCGCCTGGCAAGAAGCTGCGGACGTTCTTCGACATGAGCTTTCGGCGGAATGAAGACCGTCCGGACCTCCCCATGACGTATACGGCCACGGTTCACTACGCAGATGAGAAGCGGACGCGGGAATTCACCGAGACCTATGACCTGGACCTCGACCAGTACATGAACATGCAGTTCGTCACCAGTCACGGCGTGGACGACATCTACGATGAGATTAAGCGGACTCGAAAAGTGATGGAAAAGTGGGGTTGGAGCGGTGGCAAGGGGCTTGTCACGATGACGCCCGAGGAGTCGCGGCAAGAGAGTCAGCGCATAAGAGGGGCGATGGAAGAGCGGGAACGTAAACGTGAAGCCAAACAGCAGGAATAGCTGGATGCCCGACGACGCGAAGCGCAAAGCGGCCAGGAAGGCAGTGAAGGCCACTTTGGGTACCAAACGAATCTGACGCAGGCGTCGCAAAACGCCCTTGCCTAAGCCAAATTTCGCGTAACCAAGGAAAAAGCGGCAAAAATTAGACCTGTCACGCCGGAGGTCGCGGGTTCGAGTCCCGTCGCTCCCGTATCTCGGAACCCGCTCGTGGTGCGGGATTGAGCCGTTGGTTTGACGGCTCAGACAGTGCGTTTCGCGTACCTCTTGAGTATCCAAGTCCGGATTCGTCTTCGCAAACGGGTTGTCTGACGCTTGGGAGTTCTATTCCGTTGGGAACTCCTCTGAGGCCAGCCACGGATTGTCGGGATCGACTACGGGCGCATCGGTCAGCTCATCCGAGAGCAGCCGCCGACCCATCAGTGTGATCCGAGAGTCCCACCGCACGGCGAAGGTGCGGGTATCCATGTAGCGGTAGATCTTCGCCAACTGGGGCGGGCCGCCGATGGTCGGATACCGCCCCGATCTGAGAAATCCAACGAGAATTTTCCATGGCTCCATGTCGAGTTTCGCACCCCGTCTCAGCACCCCGTGTTTGCTTCGCAGCATCGAGGAGAGCTCGGCCTTCGCGTCGCCCACTACTTCCATCGGTGGGGTGTTCCTGTCCCTATCTCGTGTGCCAATGAAACGCACCTTGCCCGTCCTCGAAGCTCTGATCGGCTCATGCCGCATCCTGGCTTCACCGCGCGACCAGTAAATCCGCCACAGCAGGAATTCCTGATCGCGCCAGCTCCAGCCACCGAAGAGAAACTCAAGCTCGATCTCGCGTGGCCGCGCCGCGGCGGCGTCCCCCGAGAGCATCATTGCGTCCATGCTGCGCATCGCCAGTCCGCGAGCGTCACGAAGCGAGTAGTACCTCGAACTGGACGAGTTGTTCGAGTCCATCGTGGCGATGGTTTGAAGCACCATCGGGTAAGCCCAGAGGGTTTCTCCGGCGAATGCCAACAGTGCGTCAGTTCGGGGTAGCCGAAAGATCTTCGGCCCCGCATCCCACGCTCCCTCGGATCGAAGGCGGCTATCGGATGCGAACACCAGCTCAGTGCCGCTCGGAATCGTGCGCTCCCATGCCACGGTGAGGGTCACTTGGACAGTATCGCTGCCACGAGCAGGCCTGCATCAGTTGGTAGCGACCTCGACATTCGATGGCTCTACGTGGAGCTGTCTTCGAAGCTCGCTTGGCTTGCGCTAAACGTCGCGATGACAGCCGAGCCGGCCGGTATTCGTCTGCCCTATGACGAGTGAGCCGGGAAGTGGCCGATGAAAGAGCAGTTCCTCAGCGACGGGGATCGGGCTGCTTTGCAGGCGCTGGTGCCTTTGGCGGGGGCGCTTGGGGTGGGGACGATCTTTGCGCTGTTCTTTGGGGGGCGGCGGAAGGCGGGGTTGGCGGTCTTTGAATTGTTCGCGATCGTTGCTGTGCTGACGGCGGCTGGGACTACGGCTTATCTCAGCATCTCGTTGCTGCACCGGGGTACGGCAATTACAAGCCATGAACTGGCGCAAACGGCGACGCCGTTGTTGGTTGCGGCGATGCTGCTCGTAGTCGTCAGTGTCTTCGCGCGACTGCCTGGGTCGATGGAGCGGCTTCTGACGCTTGTGCCTCTTGCGCTGGCGGGAGCCGTGATTGCGGCCTTCCTCGCCGGCTCGACATGGTCGGTTGGACCGGAAAATGCCAGTTTGGTCGCCGTGGCGATCCTCGCGATCGGTGCGCTGATCGGCCTCTGTGCTTGGGCGCTAGAGCGGTTGGACGTCAGGTGGGATCACCGAGTCGAGCGCCGACGGCTGGCGGAGCTCTACGGGGCGGGCTATCTGCCTGATGAGAGGCCGTTGCGCTTTGCCGTGCCTCAAGGGAAAGACTTTGCCGCCAGCGCACTGCTCGGGTGCTGGTCGCGTGACGGACGGTTCTATTTCGATCTGACCAGCTTGCGCCAGCTGCGGACCGAGACCAGCGCGCGCTGGCATGCGCTCAGCCTCGGCGAGGCACGGCGACCCGCCGGCGCGGCGATTCTCGTCCGGGTCGAGATTCGCCCGCGCATCCCATTCGTTCGATCCAGGCCGTTGGTTCGACTCTTGCTTCTCGAGCCGGCTCGGGGCGGAGATGAGAGCGTCCGCGAAGTGCGGCGAACAGCGAGAACCTCTTCAACGTCTCCAAACTGGGCATCGTCTAGCAGCACGCAAGAACGATCGCCACAGCGCTCAAGAATTACTGACTATAGTGCGAGGATGTTTCGGGGTGATCGGCGGGGTGCCTTTTGGCTTGCGGCTTTGATGGTCGCGTCGATGTTGGCTGGTTGTGGTAGCGGGTCGTCATCTGATCCCGCGACGATGTCTGATCGGGCGGCGATCGACTTCCGGAGTCCTGGGGTGGGGACCGATGGGGTGATCTCGCCGCAGGTCAGCTGTGGCGCCGGAACGCTTTGGCTGCCGCTGAAGTGGGGCGCCGTCCCGAAGGGGACCGCCGAACTCGCCATCTACATCGGGCGGGTCGAGTACGAGAACGTGGATGGCGCAAAAAAGTTCGTCGCGCCGTTTGGGGCGCTGGTTTACGGCATTGACCCCGCGCTTCACGGCATAGCGGCCAACACCTTTCCGCAGGGAGTTGGCCCAGCCGGCTATTACGGGCGCAGCTGCCCTTCGGTGAGGACGGGGCAGGACATCCTCCTCGCACTACTTGCGCTTGACAGACGGGGCGCGGCACCTCCGAGTCTGACTGCCGACTTCGGAACCAGACTCGCGGAAGAAACGCTGAGGGTTGAGCAACCTGCGACGAGCTCTGAACCTGCAATGAAACTCTTGGACGAGACTCTGGCTGTCGGCCGAATTACCGCCACCTACGGGCCGAAGTGAAGCCGAGAACGCCCAGTCTCAATCCTGAGACGGGCGTGGCGCGTAGCGGTGGTGGAGCATCAGGGCGTTGCCGTCGGGGTCCTTGAAGTGGGCCATGTGGCAGACGCCGGAGTCCATTGTGTCGGCGAGGAAGGCGATGCCGCGGGATTCGAGCTCGGCGCGGGCGCCCTCTACGTCCTCGACGTGGAGGGCGATCGGGTGGCCGTGGGGGCTGAACTCGATGCCGAAGGCCTCTGATTCGAGCACGGCGATGGTCACGGTGCCGGTCTCGAACTCGGCGCCGGGCATCTTGCCGTAGCGGGCCGAGTTGGGCAGGCCGAGGGTGGTGCCGTAGAACTCGACGGCTCGGTCGAAGTCCTGGGTCGGCAGGGTGACGAAGTCGACGCCGGTGACGATCGCGGTCGAGGTGCTCATCGGATCTCCTTGTTCGGGGCTTGGGCTGGGGGGCTCGGCAAGCATAGGATCGACACCGTGGAGCTGGGTGGAGACACGAAGGCGGTGCTGCTGGCCTCGGCGCTGATGTTCCTCTGGGCGCTGCTGCTCGGGGTCTGGAAGTACCAACAGATCGTCGAGTCCGAGGACAGCCAGGCGCACCCCTACGTCGACATCGCCCACCGCGCGGCGCTGCTCTACAGCTTCGCCCTGCTGCTGGTCGCGACCTTCGTCGAGCTGAGCGGCTGGAGCACGCTGGTCAACCTGCTCGCTGCCGGCGCCCTGACCTTCTACTTCTACGCCGCCGTGGTCGGCTACGCGATCCACGGCTGGAAGCGCGACACCGAGAACCAGTTCCACAACCCGATCGCTGGCACGCACGCCTTCATGGTCGCCCTGATCACCGCCGAGGTCGGCGGCTGGCTGGTGCTGATCGCTGGCTTCGTCGACGCGCAGATTCTCTAGGGGACGACCGGTGGTGGAACCAGTTCGGAGCCGCGATGGAAGCGGAGCGAGCCAACTCCGTCACAGCTCTCAAAAGTGTCATCGGGCCCGGCGGCAAAGCGGTCTTCGGGAATGATCGCGGAGAAGTTGGCGACGTCGCGGACGCCGAACTTCAGTTCCGCGCTGACCTGGCCGTAGCGACCCTCGCTGCGCTCCATCCAGCGCATGAAGAGTTTGCCGTTGTTGGGGATAGTGCGGCCGTCGGGCGCCTCGGTTGAGCTGAAGAAGCGCTGTTCGCTGGTCGGTTCGTCCGATGCCTGGCAGGTGATCTGAAACTGGAAGGCGAGGTTGCGCACCTTGCGATTGCGGACAGTGAAGTAGACGTAGTAGCCGCCGGGCGCGGTGGCGCCGTAGGTTCCGTTCGGGATCACGGCCACGGTGCGGCGTGCGCTCGCGTCTTGGCTCGGAGCGAAGTAGAGGGCCGTGGCGAGAAGCAGCGCGAAAAGGACGACTGCCCTGGTCAGGGCCGGGAAGGGCAGGCTCATGTCCTCCCCATCGGCAACCGCCTTGCGTTCTTTAGCTCTGGGCCTGGCGTGGCGCGAGCACGGCCTTGATGACCTGCTTCGCGGTCGAGGCGACGTTCGAGAGGTCTTCGTCGTTGGGGCTGGCGCGGGCGACCAGCTCCGAGATCCCGCCGGTAAGCATCACCGCCGTGTCGAGGTCCACCGGCTCGATCCCGGCCCGCCGCAGCTCCGGACGCGCGGCGAGCGTCACGATCAGCTTCGCAAAGCGCTCGACTCCCTCCTGCTGGAGGGCCGCGCCGCGAGCGCCCAGGGTCGAGAGCTCACGAGAGATCGTCGCGGTCAGGGCCGGGTCGCGGGAGAGAGCGCCGAGGTAGGTGTCGATCGCCTGGTCAACCTGTTTCTCCCACGGCGCGGTTGGGTCGATCGCGGCTTCGAGCTCGGCCACGATGCCTTCGCTGGCGGCGCGAATCAGCTCGATGAAGCACGACTCCTTGTCGGGGAAGCACTCGTAGAAAGTGCGCCGAGACGTGTGGGCGTGCTTGACGATGTCGCCGATCTGGGTCTGTTGCAAGCCTTTCTCGCGGATCGAATCGGCCAGCGCTTCTAGGAGGCGCTCACGGTTCGAGGGCTTGGCTTCGGTCAGCTCCATCTCGAGCACCGTACCGGCCCGGACCGATTGGGGCGGCGCCGGTACCGCTGAGTACCAGACCTGCTAACGTGGCGCCGGTACTTGGAAGTACCCCGAATCACTGGATTGGAGACCCGCATTGGCACGAGCCTCGATCAAGCCCCTCGCCGGACAGACCGTCGTCATCACCGGTGCCGCGTCTGGGATGGGCCGCGCCCTCGCCACGCGTCTCTCCGCGAAGGGCAGCCCGGTAGCCATCGTCGACGCCAACGAGGAGGGCCTGCAGGAGACCGCCGCGACGCTCTCCGGCGAGTCGTTGGTCCGCACCCTCGACGTCCGCGACCGCCAGGGTCAGTTCGCCTTCGCCTCCGAGGTGGCCGAGTGGTCCTCCGCACCGATCGGTGCCGTCTTCAACAACGCCGGCGTGGCGCTCTCCTCGACCGTAGCCGAGGCCTCGATCGAGGACGACGAATGGCTGCAGGCGATCAACTTCGAGGGGGTCGTGCACGGCGTCCGCGCCTACCTGCCGATTCTGCTCGAGCAGCGCTCGGGGGCGATCGTCAACACCTCGAGCGTCTTCGGCCTCGCCGGGATCCCCCATCAGAGCGCCTACTGCGCCGCCAAGTTCGCCGTGCGTGGCTTCACCGAATCGCTGCGCCACGAGCTCGCCGGCAGCGGCGTCAGAGCG